>Ga0208849_1000070_pt1 | contig 100296 bp, 96 predicted proteins | sample NGESurdeep072012_10_FD_184470 | JGI IMG/M metagenome (GOLD analysis project Ga0208849, IMG submission 184470) | Arctic peat soil microbial communities from Barrow, Alaska - NGEE Surface sample 53-3 deep-072012 (SPAdes) | ecosystem: Environmental > Terrestrial > Soil > Wetlands > Peat ...
AACAACAGCTCCTGCTCACGGTCACAAGCTATGAAGTTCTGGGGCATACCCGCATCCTCTTAAACCCACCGGACGGCACCCCTTTGTGCAACAGCCACGGATACCAAGCAGCGGCAGCGTTCCTCGACCCGGTTCTCGCAGGCACGATCACACACCGTCAATGGGAGCCAGAAACCGGCTGGCAACCGTCCTAGAAAGCTTCGCCGACAACGACCGCGGCTCGATCTGAGCCCCGACGACACCCCGCATACGGACACATCTGGACCCGATCCGTGGCAACATTTTGGCAACAAACGCCCCGTCAGATGCGTCCGAAGCGTCCGGGAAACCGCGCAATCTGGACACATCTGACGCTCCCGGACCCATATACGGCGGGCGTCCAAAATTGAGGGCCTTGTGGGGAGATTTCCCCGTGGTGGTTCGAGTCCACTTGGGCGCACTTTTTGGCTTGATAGAGCTATTTCTGAATATCTGGCGTGTGGGCCTCGGAGACAAGCAGCGATCTGAGATACAGCGCTGGCCCCGCGAAGCTCCACCCCGGGGACATCGCAACGCGGACAACCCAGCCACTTGACACGGCGTTGTGGTCATTCGTTGGGCCGGCGGTCGCTCAGGCAGAGGGCTTGCGGAGAGTAGGCTCGCTGTACATAACGATGAGAGGATCCGAGATGGCTGTTGGTATCAGACAGAAGTTCAGCGGCGGGACACAGGCGAACTACGACGCGGCTCATGCCGTGATGGAGATAGACACCGATCCCCCCGAGGGAATGATCGTCCACGCGGCAGGTCCGGTCGATGGTGGCTGGGGCGTAATCGATTTCTGGGAGTCTCGCGACGCGTTCGACAAGTTCGTGCAAGAGCGCCTTATGCCGCGGCTTCATGGACTCGGCGACAAGGGCTTTCCGAACCCACCCGATGTGAAGGAGTTCCCGGTCCACAACCTGCAGTCCTAGCGATCGGCCGAGCGTGTCGGCGAACCTTGGCGTTGGCCGACACGTTCCTAACGGTGGATGACGCCAGCCACCAGAGCGCGCATCAGCTCAACCGCGGTCTCGTCGTCGAGCCCCTGCTCGCGCACGAGGGACTTCCAGGTGGAGAAAGCGATGGCGTGGCCGACGGCGGCTCGCGTGCGGAGTTCGGCGGCGCCTCGAAGCTGCTTGTCTGCCATGAGCGTGTCGCGAGCCGCTGCGAAGTAGTCGCGGAACGCCGCGAAGCGCTCCTTGACGATCGGCACGGTGACCTCGTCGCGAAACAGATTCTCGAGCATGGCCTCGGTTCGCCGGTAGAACCCGTAGAGTTCACCGAGGCCCAACACCAGGCGTTGATCGAGGTCGTCGACCGTCAACCAGGCCTCCAGATCGGGCGGGGGGTTGGCGGCCGCCCAGTGAGCGGTGCACGCGTCAAAGAGCGCCGCCTCGTGGGGAAAATGCCGATAGAGCGTCGAGCGACGAACTCCCGCGTGCGCCGCGACGGCGCTCATCGATGTCCGCGAGGGCCCGAGCGTCCCGTGCAGCGTCACGGCGCTCTCCGTGATCCTCCTGCGGGTCTCTTGCTGGGACTCCGCCCGGCGTTTCATGCGATATGGGCGAGGTTGGTCAGCCATGGCTGTCTGTTCAATTCTGCCACGCACCTCGGCGCCTGTATAGTTCGAGCGACATCACTGTCTAATGAAATGGGGAGCAATGCCAACCGCTTCGCGCCGCGTAGTAGGGCCAACAGATGGCAAGGCCGGGTTCCTCGGGAGCATCGGGGTGCGCTTCATGCTCGACGGACACACGAGCGACGGCGGCTTCGCCCTTGTAGAACACCCCATGTCGGCGCGCGCGCTCGCAGCGCCCCTGCACAGGCACACACGCGAGGACGAGTACAGCTACGTGCTGGAAGGCCGCATGGGAGCGCTGCTCGGCGAGGACGTGCTCGAGGCAGGCCCCGGCGACCTCGTGCTCAAGCCTCGCGGCGAGTGGCACACCTTCTGGAACGCCGGCGATGACCCGTGCCGGATCCTCGAGATCATTGCGCCGGCCGGTTTCGAGCGATTCTTCAATGAGTTGGTCGACCTCGGTGGCGTCGCGCAGGCCGACCCCGCGACACTCGGCGAGCTGTGCGAGCGCTACGCACTCGAGATGGACCCCTCGAGCGTCCCTGGCCTGATCGAGCGCTTCGGCGTGCGCTTCCCCGCGGAGCCCCTCACGCGCTGAGACCTCGAGGAGGGTTCGCTCGCGCGTTTCCCGAGTGCACCGAGGCTCTTGGCGCGCACGTGGCGGAGCTCGACGAGCGAGAGCAGCGAGCCCTGTGGGCCGCCTTGCCCGTGCTTGAGGCACTCGCGGAGGATCTCCCGAGGCCGGGAAGATGACGCGCTTGATCGGCGCCGGGCGGGTGACGTTCTCGGCGCTGGCGATCCTCAACTACCGGCGCTACGTGTCCGGGCAGGCGGTGTCGCTGGTTGGCATCTGGATGCAGATGGCCGCGCAAGCGTGCGCTCGGGGTCTGAGGCACTCGAGTCCTACTGAAGGTGAGCGACGGGGCTCGAACCCGCGACCGCCGGAACCACAATCCGGAGCTCTACCAGCTGAGCTACGCCCACCAAGAGAGCCCGAAGTCTAGCGTCGTGTCAGCGAGGACTTTTGTCCAGCGAGGAGAGCGTTTGTTCGGCCAGCGCGAGCGACGCGCTCGGGGATAGCTCGGGGCGGCGTTCGGCGGCCAGGCGCCAGGCCTGCAGCAGCGCCGTGGGATCGGACCCGAGCAGGGGCAGGAGCACCCCGTCGAGCGCCTCCCGCGGCGCGGGCGGTCCGGCCGCGGTGTCCGCCGCCCTCGCCTTGACGTCTTCGGACGCCTTCGCCTGTGCCAGCACGCGTTCGGTCACGTCCTCGCTCTGGCGCTGGGCGTTGCGCCAGCCGCGACCCATCGTCAGCTGCTCCATCGGTATCCGCGGGCCTTCGAGCACCGTCAGTTTGGCCTGATGCGGGCTCCACTTGCGCTCTCCCAGCTCGATCCACTGCTCGCGCGCCCACGGGCCTACCACCGTCGCGAGCAGCTCTTGCTCGGTCAGGTTGAAGTGGCAGAAGTTGTGGGGGAACTGCCTGAGCTCGAGGTGGTACATCGGCCATAGGTTCCCAGACGGGCACGCATGACCTCCACAGCCTCCGGGTTGGAGTCGATCAACACATACCGTCGGCCGAGCGGCGCGGCGACGGCGCCCAGCGTGCCGCTGCCGGCGAAGAAGTCCAGGCACCAGTCACCCGGGCGCGTGGATGCCTGGACCATGCGGCGCACGATGCCCGCGGGCTTCTGCGTCGGGTAGCCCGTCTTCTCCCGACCATTGGTCGGCACGATCGTGTGCCACCAAACGTCCGTCGGCAGCTTGCCCTTCGCGACCTTCTCCGCGGTGACGAGCCCCGGGGCCATGTAGGGCTCGCGATCTACCTCCTCGGAGTTGAAGAAGTACGCCGCTGGATCCTTGACATACACGAGGATCGTGTCGTGCTTCGCCGGCCAGCGCCGCTTCGAGCGGGCGCCGTAGTCGTATGCCCAGACGATCTCGTTGAGAAAGCACTCGCGCCCGAAGATCTCATCGAGCAGCAGCTTGCAGTAGTGCGCCTCGCGGTAGTCGATGTGGAAGTAGAGCGTGCCCTCGCGCGCCAGCAGCCTGCGAGCCTGTTCCAAGCGTGGCGCGAGAAACGCCAGATAGTCGTCGAACAGGTCGTGATACGAGGACTCCGCGAGCAGCCGTGTCCGATAGCGACGACCCTGAAAGCCCGTCCGGTCGCCGTCCTCATCCGGCACCGTCTGCAGCGTCTTGCGCGCCTGCGCCTTGCCGGTGTTGAAGGGCGGGTCGATGTAGATCAGCTGGAAGGACCCATCCGCAAACCCCGGCAACAGCTCCAGGTTGTCTCCGAGCAGGATTTCGTCGACCTCCGGGTGGCGTGGACTCTGCGACATCATGCCCCCGGCTGGATTCGAACCAGCGACCTGCGGATTAGAAGTCCGCTGCTCTATCCAGCTGAGCTACGGGGGCGAGCGATCCGGCAAACGACGTGGCCAACAGACCGGCGGCAAATCCCAGACCCCTGAATCGTCGCACGCCGAGCCACGGAGGCATGCGCGCGCGGAGGGGACTTAGACAAGCTTGAGCAAAAACGTGTAGAAAGTGGTCTATGAGCAACCCGGGAGTGGAGGATGGCGAGGATCTGACGCGCAAGCAGCGCCGCGAGCAGGCGCGCGGCGAGCGCAAGGCGCTGGAGCAGGCCGAAGCCGCGCGCGCGAAGCGGCGCACACGCCTGACGCAACTCGGGGTCGTGGTCGCGATCGTCGTGGTGGTGATCGTCGGGATCGCGATCGCGACGAACAGCGGCAAGACGAAGACGATCAAACCTGGGAGCAGCACGGCCAACGCGAATGTGGCGGCAGTAAGCACGCTCCTGAACGGCATTCCCCAGAGCGGCAATGTCCTCGGGAACCCGAACGCGCCGCTGACGTTGAAGTACTACGGCGACCTGGAGTGCCCGATCTGCAAGGAGTTCACGCTCAGCGTGCTGCCGGCGCTGATCCCGAAGTACGTGCGCACGGGGAAGCTGAAGATCGAATACCGCTCGCTGGAGACGGCCACGCGGGAACCGGAAGTCTTCAAGAGCCAGCAGGTCGCGGCGCTCGCCGCCGGCAAGCAGCAACGCGCCTGGAACTTCCTCGAGCTCTTCTACCACGAGCAGGGAGAAGAGGGCTCCGGCTATGTGACCGAAAGCTATCTCCAAGGGCTGGCCTCACAGGTGCCCGGCCTGAACCTCGCCGCCTGGACCACCGCGCGCAGCGATCCCGCCCTGGCCAACGAAGTCACCGCCGACGCGCAGGCGGCCAACCAGGCCGGCTTCACCGGCACGCCGTCCTTTGAACTCGGCAAGTCGGGCACGTTGCAAAAGCTCGAAGCGGGCACGTTCACCGAAGCTGCGCCGTACGAAGCAGCGATCGAAAAACAGCTCAAGGGCTAGGCGCCCAGTGAGTACTGGCGCCCTCAGGAAGACGATTATCGTCCTGACGGCGATCGGCCTTTGCCTGGCCGGCTATCTCACCTACGTCCACTACTCCGGCGCCACACCGCCCTGCTCGATCAAGGGCAACCCCTGCAGCCAGGTGCAGAAATCGCGCTACTCGGAGTTCGTGGGCATACCCGTGGCTCTGATCGGCCTGATCGGCTACATCGCCATCCTCGCCTCGCTCTTGGCTCCTGAAGACGAGAAGGCCAGATTCCTGACGACGGTGCTGAGCATCGGTGGTTTTGGATTCAGTGCTTATCTGACCTATCGCGAGCTGTTCACGCTCGAAAAAATCTGCGAGTGGTGCGTCGCCAGCGCGCTGCTCATGACGGTGATCATGTGCCTGTCGATCTGGCGCTATCTACGCGGCGAGCGGCTGCCCACGGGCGCCATCGTCGCCCCCGGCTAGCGTCGCTCCCGGCTAGCCAATCCGTCCAGCAATAGCGGGCAGGCCCGTGCAAGGTGGCCGGTGGGCCGACGTGGTGAGCAAGGCAATGCGCACCGATATGACGACGACCCGCCCCGAGACAAACAGCGACTCGACGCTAGACAGCGAGGCGCGGATCGGGCGCCTGTTCGAGATGACCAGCGACCTGCTGGCGACGATCTCGCTCGACGGACGCTTCACGCTCCTGAACCCGGCGTGGGAGCAGGCGCTGGGCTGGACGATCGAGGAGCTGATGGCGCTGCCGGTGCAGGAGCTCGTGCACCCCGACGATGTCGAGCAGACGCTGGAGCTGACGCTTGCGGGCAAGGACCGTGCAGCGCAGTTCGTGAACTTCACCAACCGCTACCGCCACCAGGATGGGTCGTGGCGCTCGCTGCTGTGGAGCGCGCGCTGCGACGGCGAGGTCTGGTACGCGGCCGCGAAGGACGTGACCGATCGCATCTGGCTCGAGCGCCAGGCCCTGCACGATCCCCTGACGAAGCTCCCCAACCGGCTGCTGCTGATGGACCGCGCCCACCAGGCACTGACGCGTCTGCGCCGCAGCAACGGGCCGATCGCGCTGCTGTTCATCGACCTCGACGGGTTCAAGGCGATCAACGACAACCTCGGGCACGCCGTCGGCGACCATCTGCTGATCTCCGTCGCCGAACGGCTGGCGGAGATGTTGCGCGACAGCGACACGGTCGCACGGCTGGGGGGCGACGAGTTCGTGATCCTGGCCGAGGACCTCGACGGTGACGCCGAGGCGCTCGCGGTCGCCGAGCGCGTGCTGCACGCGCTCGAGGAGCCGTTCCAGGTGGGCTCGGCCGAGGTGTCGATGCTCGCCAGCGTGGGTGTATCGGTCTCGCACGACCCCGAGGCCAAGCCCGAGGACCTGCTGCGCGAGGCCGACGTGGCGATGTACCGGGCAAAGGGCGCGGGCGGACACAATCTGGAGCTTTTTGACGAGGATCTGCGCCGGGAAGTCAACGCGCGTTTGGAGCTCGAGGCCCGCCTTGGTCACGCTCTACCCCGCCATGAGCTGCTGCTCGAGTACCAGCCTTTGCTGGGGCTGATCGGCGGCAAGCCGATCGGCTGCGAGGCGCTCGTGCGCTGGCGCCCCCATGACCCCGATCATGCCGAGGTCGTGCCGCTGCAACCGGCAACCTTCCTGCAGTTGGCCGAGGACAGCGAGCTGATCGCGCAGATCGGCGACTGGGTACTCCATGCCGCCTGTGCACAGGCGGCAGCCTGGCATCGCGACGGCCTCGGGCTGACAGTTTCGGTCAACGTCTCCGCACGCGAGCTGACCGAGGCCGATCTCGCCGAGCGGGTGCGCGAGGCGCTTGCGTACTTCCGGCTGCCGCCACACGCGCTGTGCCTGGATGTGAGCGAGGATGTCGTCCTACGCGATCCGGCGCGCGCGCGGACGGCGCTGAAAGACATCCAGCGACTCGGCGTCGCGGTGGCACTCGATAACTTCGGCTCCGGCCAGTCCTCGCTCAGCCTGCCGGGGAGCCTGCCGCTGAGCATGCTCAAGCTCGACCGCACCCTGATCCAGGGCTTTGAGCGCCACAAGGACAGGCGCGCGGTGGTCGTCGCGATGCTCGCGCTCGCCCAGGAGGTGGGCCTGACAACGGTCGCGGTCGGGATCGAGACCAACAGCCAGCTCGCACTCGCCCGTGCCCTGAGCTGCTCGGTGGGGCAGGGCTTTCTGCTGCATCGACCCGACGCGGCGGAGCGGCTGCGTCTTAGAGAGCCGCTGGGAACGATAAAGTCGCCCGCACCATGGCGCCCAATTGTGCGACTGCGCGGCAGCAGCCGTCATTGAGCAACATCAAGCCGCGTGCGCGACGTGAGCCGCGCGGTCGACGCGAGCCGCGTGAGCAACGTAAGCCGCGCAACCGATGCGTGCCACGCAACCGACACGAGCGAGCTCTCGCATGAGCGACATCGAGCGCCACAAGCGCGCCGCCGCCGAGGCCGCCGCGACGCTGGTGACAGACGGTATGCGCGTTGGGTTGGGAACGGGGTCGACCGTCGCCCACCTGCTGCCGGCACTCGCCGCGCGTGCGCTGCGCGGCGTGCGCTGCGTCGCCACCTCACCCGCAACCGAGAGCGCAGCGCGCGCGCTGGGCCTGACGGTGGAGGAGCTGGATGGGGTGGGCGAGCTGGACATCGCAATCGATGGAGCCGACCAGATCGATCCGAGCGGATGGCTGGTGAAGGGCGGCGGCGCCGCGCAGACACGCGAGAAGATCGTCGCGAGCGCAGCGCGGCGATTCGTCGTGATCGCCTCGATCGAGAAGGCCGTGCAAACCCTCAGCCCGCCCGTGCCGCTGGAGATCTTGCGTTTCGGCGCCCAACATACCCTGGCGGCGGTCGGCGACGCGCGGCTACGCGGTGAGCTGGAGAGCCCGGATGGCAACCTGATCGCCGACTACTTCGGCCCGGTCGAAGACCCAATCAGCCTGTCGACCCGGCTGAGCGCGACCCCGGGCGTGGTCGAGCACGGCCTGTTCGCCCCCGAGCTGGTGAGCGAGATCTTGATCGCCGGCGAGCACGGCGTGGAGCGCCGCGCGGGCGCCAAGCACACCGTCTGAGCAGGCGGAGGGGCCGCCAGCGGGGGACCCAGGAATCGAACCTGGCGTTGCGGTTTTGGAGACCACCGTGTTACCGATACACCAGTCCCCCAGAGACGGTCCTGGATTGTAGGCGCTCAGTAGGCGCCCAGCGGCGCTGAGACATAGATGCGCCCGGCAGATCTTTTGCTAAAGGCGGAGCTCTGGAATGCCGAAACCGTCTGTAGTTCCACACCATCTTGTGATGATGCGCACTTTCTCTGCCAGGCTCCGGAACCTGAGCCGATCTTCGATCGGGTTCTCGGCGCGATCTCTGGCCTCAGACGCAGGCGACACGCTGATCGAGGTGGTCGTCAGCGCCCTGCTGCTGGGGCTGATCGTCGTCGGCACGCTCACGGGCCTGAACAGCGCCAACCGCGCCACCTCGCTCGACCGGGCCCGCTCGCAGGCCGACGCGCTGGCCCAGCAGGACGAGGATCAGTTGCGCAGCGAGCCGATCAACAAGCTCTCCGAACTGAGCGAAACGCACGAAGCCGTCCTGCACGAAGTGGATGCCGGCGGCACCACATACAAGATCAGCTCGACCGCCAAGTACGTCGCCGATTCGACGGCCACGGCGAGCTGCACCTCGACCTCGGAAAAAGCCGACTACATCCAGACGGCCTCCAAAGTGACCTGGGGCTCGCTCGGCACGGGTAAGCCGGTGGTCGAGACGAGCATCATCAGCCCGCCCGCCGACTCCGCCCTGATCGTGCAGGTCACCGGCGCCTCCGGCGAAGCGGTGCCGAACATGAACGTGACCGCCACCGGACCCACGAACATCTCGACCACGACGTCCGCGGACGGCTGCGCGATCCTCGCGGTGCTACCGGGCGAATACAAACTCAACGTCAACAAGTTGCGCTACGTGGATCCAAACGGGTATGAAAACTCCGACGAAGACCCACCCCTCTCTGCCAGCTCCCTGTATGTGGTCGCCGAGACAACCGTCAAGAAGGGCTACGAGTTCGCCGAAGCGGGCGCGCTGGAAGTCAGCTTCGAAAACTCAAGCACAAAACTTCCCACGGTAGGCGACTCGTTCATGGCTGTAAACACAGCGATGAGCCCTACTTCCAGGACGTTCCCAAAAGTCTGGACGGGTACTTATACAGAAAAACTCTCATCTCCGAAAACCATCTTTCCGTTTACGTCAAACAAATACAGCGTATACGCGGGCACCTGCGAAGCCGACAATCCGCACGTCGTCAACTCCGCAAACGCCGAACCCACCGCGATTGGCGTATCACCCGGCGAAACAGCAAAACCCACGGTGGGCCTACCGCCAGTCAATATCGAAGTGATGAGCGGAACGGAAGCGGGCGCTAACAAAGGAACGCCCGTGGTAGGCGCCACCGGCATCATCACCGACAAGGGCTGCGGCACCACACGCTCATTTACAACCGCAGCAGGCGGCGTCCTGCCCCATCCAAACCTGCCCTTCGGCAAATATACGCTGTGTGTCGAAAGCGCAGGCCGAAAGTGGGAAAGCAACGAATTCGCCAACAACACCACGGCCGGCCCCTTTCCCGAAAACTGGACCGAAGACGGCCTCACTGCTGGTAAAGCCGCGATCATCTACATGGGCACCAGCCCGAGCGGCACTCCCAGCCATACGAGCCCCACGAGCCCCACGCCTTGTCCATGAGCCCGCTCCACATCCAATCGGCACCTCTCCGCGACGAGCACGGCTTTACGCTGATCGAGCTGCTGGTCTCCATGGTCATGATGACGGTCCTGACCCTCGCCGCTTTCTCATTCCTCCAATTCACGACGGAAGACGTCTCGCACATCACCGCGCGAGTCGGCGTCGATCAGACGGGGCGCACGGCGCTCGAGCGGATCATGTTGGAGCTGCACTCCGCCTGCGTGACGACTCCCGTGATCCCGATTCAGGGAAACAGCAACGAAAATGTCATCAAGTTCACCAGCCAAAGTGGAAATGAATCGGCATTTCTGACCGTTAATGAGCATGTCATCACCTATACCCCGGCCTCCGGCACGACCGAAGGCACCCTGATCGAACAGACCTTCCCGAGCACCGGCTCCGAGAAAGAAGGAATCTACCCCTTCTCGACGACTGCGTCCAGCACGACGAAGCTGCTCACGGGCGTCAGGCAGACACAGTACGGCAGCGAAACGGCCACTCCAATCTTCCAGTACTACCGCTACTACAAGGCAGGCGACACCATTCCCGAAGGCGACGCAACGCTCCCCTATGGCGAACTAAATAACACTCCGATGACCGGCACCGTCTCGGCAGTAGAAGCTGAAAAGATCACGAAGGTGACGATGAGCTTCACGCTGGCGCCCGAAGGCAAAGAAAGCGTCTCGTTCAACCACGATCGGCCGGTCGCGCTCACGGATTCGGCGGTCCTCCGTCTGGCGCCGGCCTCAGAAACGTACGACAACCTGCCCTGTTCGGAAAAGACATGATCGCGCGCCCCACACAATCAACCCGTCGCCTCGCGGCGACGCTCCGCCGTCAGGAGGGCGTCACGATGATCATCCTGCTCGGCGTGATGCTCGTGACCTCGCTGCTGGTGATCGCCGCATTCACGTCGGCGAACGGCGAGATCCATCTGACCGCCACCGACACCGGCCAGAAGAAGGCTTACTACGCCGCCGAGGCCGGCCTCCAAGATTATGAGTACCATCTCACCCAGGACGGCAACTACCTGGGCTACTGCACGACGCCCACACCGGCCAACCCGGCGCTGAACCAGTACTACAAGGAAGGCAGCGAAACAGAACCCCTCAAAGCCTCCGAACTCAAAACGGCCAACGTGCCGGAACTCGAAGGTAAAGGCAGCGAAGAGAAGTACGCGATTCAGCTGCTGCCGGCGGAAAGCGACAAACTTGTCGGCGACCACAAGTGCGATCCCAACCATCTCGTGGAAACGATGGTCGAAGAGCAGGGCGCCGCCACGGGAACCTTCCGGATCGAGTCCACCGGCTTCTCCGGCAACGAAAAACGGTCGCTCGTGGCAACGTTCAAGAACGCCAACTTCGTCAGCTTCGTCTGGTACACGATGTATGAAGTCGGCGACCCCATCGTCGACGGCGAAGCACCGACCGGAAAACCAAACTACTGGACTGAATGTACAAATTTTTATGAACAGCGAGAACTGCTGACAGCAAAACAGTGTAAACCGCTCAACAACTTCTTTGGGACCGGGGAATCAGTCAACGGCCCGGTGCACGTCCAGGACCATGCCGGAGTATGTGGCGAACCGACGTTCGGTCGCAACGCGACCGATCGGATCGAATTTGGCGACGGCGAAAAGAAGTCGGAAGCCACCACCGGCTACTCCAATGAGGGTCAATGTGGCGCAGCGAAACCAAAATTCAAGGGCACGCCCATACCACCAACAGAAGTCCCCACGCTGGAGCCGCCGCCCGGCGACGAAGAACTGGAACACATCGTCGAAGAAAGTTACCATTTCCACGGCAAGACTGAAATCGTGCTCACAGGCACCACGATGACGATCACCAACAAAGGAGCTACAACACCTAATGTCGCATTTCCCCCTAACGGAGTGATCTACGTCTCTGGAGGAACCGGAAGCGGGAGCTGCCCAATATACTCGCCGTTCGGTCCTGTTCCCGGCTACAGCGAAGGCAGCGAATGTGGAGATGTCTACGTGCAGGGCAAATACGAAGACTCGCTGACGATTGCCGCACAGAACAACGTCATCATCAACAAAAGCATCACCACGCCAACCGAACCTGAAAACTCGCCCACAGGCGTCCCCACGACCAACGCCATGCTGGGCTTGATCGCGAACAACTTCGTGCGTATCTACCATCCGCTGACGGGTACCCGTGGCAAAAAGTACAAAGAATGCAAAGTCGGAAGCGCGGCAGAATCCACCAACGCACCGGAAGACCTCAAAGAACCGATCATCTACGCGGCGATGCTTGCGGTCAAACATGCGGTGATCGTCGACAACTTCGATTGCGGCAAACCCGAACTGGGACACCTGAACGTCTACGGCGCGCTCGCCGGGCTCTTCAGCAATGGACTGACGGGCATCATCGAAGGCACCACCGTCATACACGGGTATTCCTACAACGCCAACTACGACAACCGCCTGCAGGTCGAGGAGCCGCCGCACTTCCTCAACCCGATCCAGGCCGCCTGGTACATCCAGCGCCAGACGCTGGCGTCCAACCCGTAGCGCGGCGCGCGGACACGCGCCCTACGCCCAAAAGCCGGCGCAAACAGTGCGGGCGAAGGGACTCGAACCCCCAAGGGCTTGCGCCCACTGGCTCCTAAGGCCAGCGTGTCTACCAATTCCACCACGCCCGCGCGGCCCGCGCGCGCCGCTTGCGCACACGGGGACCGCCCCAGATTGTATGGTTTCCCACGATGTCCTCCACCATTCGTGACCGCGAGCTTGCCGATCGCCGCGCGCGCGGCGTGATCGTCACCCATCCCAACCGCGACAAGCCGGTCGTGCAGGCCACGCGCGCGACCGTCGTTCTGCTGCTGCTCGTCACGGTCGCGCTGATGCTGATCAACACAGTCGGCGGCTGGAAGGTGCTGGAGGGCGCGCTGCCGATCCAGATCGGCTTCATCGTCGTCTACCTCTTGATGGCCTTCTACGCCTCACGCTGGAATCGCGGCGTGCTGCCGCTCGCGGCGGCGCTTGCGGTGCTGCTCGGCATCTTCGCGCTCGTCGCCGCGCCCAGCTGGTTCGCTCGCGACAAGGCCCACTTCATCCAGCCTGGCCTCAACGCCGGCCTGCTCGGCGTGATCACCTTGCTGATCATCCCCGTCCAGATGTTGCTCGTGGCATTCGCGATGCGCGGCTTCAATCAGGGCTGGAACGTCGAGGTCGAGCGGGGCGACCCGTCCGCAGGCACCGGCACCAGCACCGGCGCTTACCCGGACGCCCCGCCGTTCCCGGCCTAAGCAACCCCGGATATCCTCCTACCCACGGGTCCACGGACCCATTTGCGACGGTGGCGGAATGGTAGACGCGGAGGCCTCAAAAGCCTCTGTCCGCAAGGGCGTGTGGGTTCGACTCCCACCCGTCGCATGGCTTCGCCTACGACCCTGGACGAGTAGGACCGATGGTGCTACCCTGTGTGCATGGCGAAAATCAGCGTGAGTCTCGAGGATGACCTGTACCAGCGCGTGCGTGACGCCGCCGGCCCCGATGGCGTGTCCGGCTGGCTCGCCGACGCCGCGGCCAGACGTTTGCGCGCGAATGCGTTGCGTGCCGTCGGCGAGGAGATCGCCATGAGCACGGGGGGTCCCTACACCGAGCAAGAGCTCAGCGAAGCACAGGCGTGGCTGCCCTCGTCTTCGACGCCGGCGCGCTGATCGCGCTCGACCGCGGCGACCGCGCTGTTGGCGCGCTCGTTACGGCCGCCTCCCGGAACGACACCGAGACCGTCACCTCATCCGCGTGTCTCGCCCAGGTATGGCGCAATCCAGCCCGTCAGGCGCGACTCGCCAAAGCACTTGCGGGCTTTCTCGAGCTGCCGCTCGATCCACTGAGCTCCCGCCGCTGCGGTCTGCTGCTCGCCGATGCACGCACCAGCGACATCGCAGACGCGGCTCTTGCGCTCCTCGTTCAAGACGGGGACACCGTCCTCACCAGCGATCCTCACGACATCGAGCACCTGCTCGATGTCACGGGTATCAACGCAGACATCCGCACGGTTTGAAGTCCTACGCAGGGCCTCCAACCAACTCCTGCAACTGCCCCGCCAACGCCTCCGGCGCCGCGAGGATGCCGTATGGCAGGTCCTCGTGCTCGGGCAGATCGAGCACGCGCAGCCCGGCGCGTTCGCAGATCAGCGCGCCGGCGGCGATGTCCCAGGGCTTGACGGTGCGCTCGAAGTAGGCGTCGTAGCGCCCCGCGGCGGTCCATGCGAGGTCGAGGGCGGCGCTGCCGAAGCGGCGGATGTCGCGCACTCGCGGCACCGCGCGGGCGAGCACCTGCGCCTGGGCCGCGCGCACTTTCGCGTCGTAGGCGAAGCCGGTCGCGACCATCGCGCTCGCCAGCTCCGCGCGCCCTGACCCTCGCAGCTCGACCACGCCCTCGGGGCCGCGCATGCTCGCCACGCCGTCACGCGTCGCCGTGAACAGCTCGTCGCGGTTCGGGTCGTACACTGCGCCCGCCCGCGTTCCCGCCGCGTCGCGCACCGCGACGCTCACGCACCATTGCGGGATGCCGAACAGGAAGTTCACCGTCCCGTCGAGCGGGTCCACGACCCAGTCGAGGCCGCTCGTGCCGTCCGCGGAGCCGCCCTCCTCCCCCACGAAGCCGTCGTCGGGCCGGCGGGCGGCGAGCAGCTCCCTGATCGCGCGCTCGGACACCAGGTCCGCCTCGCTGACCAGATCCGTCGGCGTGCTCTTGCTGCTCACCTCCTGCTCGCGGCCGGCCTGGACGCGCTCCAGCAGCAGCTCACCCGCCATCCGCGCGGCCTCGGCCGCCACCGCCAGCAGCTCTTCTTCCTGCTTACCAGGCACCTCTCCCGCAGTATCTGACACCTCTCCCGCGAGAAGCAGATCTTGCGCGTCCACCCCGCCTCCGTCGGCACTCGACTCCGCCGCGCCTGCTCCCGCGACTCGGCGCTCGCCGTCCCCGCTCACGCGAAGCCGGGGGGGCGGTCCTGCGTCCAGGGGCGCTCGGCCTCGATCTGCGCGGCGAGCGCGACGAGCGTCGCCTCGCCGTTCGGCCTTGCGATCAGCTGCACAGCGCGGGGCAGGCCGTTGGAGTCGCGGCCCGCCGGGACCGAGCAGGCGGGCTGACCGGTGAAGTTCCAGCAGGCCGCGTGGGAGACCATCGCGGACGCCGCGGTCGTCGTCGCCAGCCAGCCCTTGCCCTCGTTCGCGCCGATCCGCGGCGGGCGGCCGGGGGTGACCGGGGTCAGCAGCACGTCGTGGTCGGCCAGCGGCGCGTTCATCCGCGCTGTGTACGCCGCGCGACGGCCGAGCGCCCAGTCGACCGCGCCCGCCGGGAGCATGCCCCCGAGGCGCGCGAGCGCACGGATCCGCCGTTCCAGACGCTCGGGGTGGGCGAACGTCGCCGCCTCCTCGTGGATGCTGCGCAGGTAGATCGCCGTGAACTCGGCCGCGGGCGCGAGCGGGCCGTGGTCGAGCTCGCACGTGTTCACCTCGTGGCCGAGATCTCTCAGCAGCGCGACCGTCTCGTCGAGCGCCTGCCTGTTCTCGGGGTGCAGCTTCGTCAGCGGCGACGGCGGCAGCTTGCTCGACACGGCGATCCGCAGCGGGCCGGCCTGCCCGAGCGCGTCCAGAAACGAGCTCGGCGGGACCCCGGGGGTGGGCGGGGATGTCATCTCATCGGGCGGGCCGTCGGCGATCGCGTCGTAGAACAGGGCTGTGTCGCGTACCGAGCGCGCGAGCACGCCGTTGACGACGAGGCCGTGCCACGCGCCGAGGTGCGGCGCGAGCGGCACCCGCCCGCGCTGGGTCTTCAGGCCGAACAGGCCGCAGTAGGCCGACGGAAAGCGGATCGAGCCGCCGCCGTCGCCCGCGAACGCGGCGCCGACGAGACCAGCGGCGACTGCCGCGGCGCTGCCGCCACTGGAGCCCCCTGGGCTGTGCCCAAGCTCCCACGGGTTGCGCGTCACGCCCCAGGTCGGCGACTCGGTCCACGGGAACGCGCCCAGCTCGGGCATGTGCGTCTTGCCGATCACGATCGCCCCCGCCGCGCGCGCGCGCCTGACGATCTCCGAGTCCTCGCGCGCGGGCTCGCCGTAAGCGTTGGTACCAAACGTGGTCACCTCGCCGGCGACGTCGAATTCGTCCTTGACCGCGATCGGCACGCCCAGCAGCGGGCGCTCTCCTCCGGCCCCGCGCCGCGCGTCGGCCTGATCGGCCTCCATCCGCGCGCGCTCCTCGAACACCACCCTGAACGCGTTGAGCGCCGGGTTCAAGCGCTTGATCCGCTCGAGGTACACCTCGACCAGCTCGCGCGAGGAGACCTCGCCCGCGGCGATCAGCTCGGCCTGCTTGGCGATGCCGGCGTAGGCGAGGTCGGTCGCGTCCATGCACGGAATCTAGACGAAAGAAAAAATCGACACATTCCCCGCGAGCCTGTTTCCTGGCTCGCGTCCGCTTCCCGACTCGGCTAGACGGGCGTCACAGGATTGCGCTTGGCCGGCCAGTCACGGCGCTTGCCGGCGGCGTGGGCGAAGCGGCGGATCAGCTCGGCGCGCAGGTCCTCGGGCTCGATCACCGCGTCGATCACCAGTTCGGACGCCAAATGCAGGATGTCGATGTCCTCCCCGTATTCCCTGCGCAGCTCCTCCGTCTTCGCCGCGCGCTCGGTCTCGTCCTCGATCGCCTGCAGCTGGTTGTAGTAGACGGCGTTGATCGCGGCCTGCGGGCCCATCACGGCAATCGACGCGCTCGGCAGCGCGATGCAGCAGTCGGGATCAAACGCCGGTCCGGCCATCGCGTACAGCCCCGCGCCGTAGGCCTTGCGCACGACCACCGAGATCTTCGGCACGGTCGCTTCGCTCACGGCGCTGATCATCTTCGCGCCGTGGCGGATGATCCCCTGGCGCTCGACCTGCGTGCCGATCATGAAACCGGGCACATCGGCGAGGAACAGCAGGGGAACGTTGAACGCGTTGCAGGCCCAGATGAAGCGCGCGGCCTTGTCGGCCGAGTCGCCGAACAGCACGCCGCCCTTGTGCTTGGGCTGGTTGGCGACGATCCCCAGCACCCGACCCTCCAGGCGCGCATAGCCGACGATGAGCTCCTTCGCCCAGCGCGGATGGATCTCCATGAACGACTCGCCGTCGATGAGCGCCTCGATCAGCTGCTTCATGTCGAACGGCTTGTTCTCGTCCGCCGGGATCAGCTCTGCGATCGAACGCGCGGCCACCTGCACGACCCCGGCGGCGCCTGCGGGGCCATCCTCCGCAGCAGCACCTGTCCCCCCCTTCCCGGCGACCGGCGCCGGCGGGATGGATGTCGCCCGCGGGGGCTCCTGCTCCCACGAGGTCGGCATGTAGGACAGGTAGCGCCGCGCCTGCGCGATTCCGTCCGGGTCGCTCTTGACGAGCTGGTGGGCGCAGCCCGACACGCTCGTGTGCATCCGCGCGCCACCCATCTCCTCGAGTGAGACCTGCTCGCCGATCACCATCTCGGCCATCCGCGGCGACCCCAGATACATCGAGGCGTTGCCCTCGCGCATGATCACCACGTCGCAGAAAGCCGGTATGTACGCCCCGCCCGCCGCGCTGGGGCCAAACAGCACGCAAACTTGGGGAATAACCCCAGACATCTGCACCTCGTTGTAAAAAATCCTGCCCGCCCCGCGCCGGCCGGGGAACATCTGTACCTGCTCGGTGATCCTGGCGCCGGCGGAGTCGACGAGATAGACCATCGGTATCCGCAGGTCGAGCGCGCGTTCCTGGATGCGCAGGATCTTCTCGACCGTCTTCGGCCCCCAGGAGCCCGCCTTCACCGTCGGGTCGTTCGCCATCAACGCGACCGGGCGACCGTCGATCTCCCCCACCCCTGTCACGACCCCGTCGGCGCCGAGCCCGTCTGCATCCCAGTTGGCCAGCAGCGCCTCCTCGGCGAAGGAGCCCTCGTCGAGCAGCAGCGCGACGCGCTCGCGCACCGGCAGCTTGCCCTGCTCGTGCGCCTTCTCGCGATGGCGCTCGGGACCGCCGCCGAGCGCGCGCTCGGCGGCCTCGCTCAGCCCGCTGGCATTCACGGGCGCGGCAGCCCGCGATACCGATGACGGCCGCGACGGCCGCGCGAAAGGTGGCGTTCGTGGCGCGCCTGCAGCCTGGCTTCGACCACGTCGAGGTCCGATCCGGGTCCGAGCAGCTGCCACGCGTCACGCGCGACCGGCAGCAGCGTGATCCCGATCACCCAGCCCGGCCAGAAGCTCCCCGCAGGTCCGCTGGCGAGCCAAATGCCGACAGCCAGCAGCGACACGCCCACCGACCCGCCGGCCTCCTGCAGCAGACGACGGCGCAGCTGACCCTTGCGTTTGACGAGCGCGAGCTTCACCGAGGTCGAGCTGACCGGGAGGTCGGCCCGCAGCGCGTCGAGGTCGGCGCGCGTCGACGCGCCGTAGGCCCCGCCGATGCGGTCCTCGAGCTCGTCCGATGTGAGCCTGCCGGCGACGGCGTGCTCATGCAACTCCTGCACCAGTTGCTCGCGATCGGCGTCCGCGACACGCAGATTCTGCACGTTGCTCATCCCAGAAGACTAGTCGCTCACACGCGCCCGGTCACGCCGTGCTCAGCTTAGGTCCAACACGGTCGTCGGCGCCTCGATCGATTCATCATGTCCCTCGCGCGGGACGATCGCGGTGCCGACGGCGAAGAACTCGATCGTATGGCTGCCCCAGCCGTGGCTCTTCTCCTGCAGATCCACGCCGACGATCCCCTCCGCGCCGATTTCCTGGGCCTCTGACTGCATCCGCTCCATCGCGAGCTCGCGCGCGTCGTACAGCGCCTGCGTGAAGTTCGACAGCTCGACGTTGCGACCGGTCTGGGCCATCGACTGGAGCATCCCGCGGTGGGCGACGTGGTAGACGCAGCTGCCCATCACCATGCCGACCGGCCGGTGGCCGGTGTGCAGCAGCGTCCAGAAGTCCTGGCCTGAGAGGTCGCTCGTGAACGGCCGGCCGCTCGGCGCGCGGTGCAGGACGCCGTCGCGGTGCTTGACCGCCGTGCCGATCGCGATGAACTCGGCCATGTCCTGGCCCCACTCGTAGCGCCCGATGTCCAGGCGCACGCCGACGACGCCGTCGGCGCCGAGCTGGTCGGCCTCCTCCTCCATCCGCGTCATCGCGAGCTGCCGAGCGCCGTACATGGCCTCCGAGAGGACCGTCATCTCCTGGCTTTTCTTCCAGCCCGAGAGCTGGATGCCGATGTGGTAGATCGAGCTGCCGACGACCAGGCCGAGCGGCTCGAAGCCGGCCTGCTTGACAAGCAGGAACTCGTTGACGGATAAATCTGATGTGAACAGGCCGGCGCGGTTCTGCTCCAGGCGCGCGCGGCCCGCCTCGGGGACGCCCTCCAGGGAGGATGGGTCGTAGGGGGTCTCGCGCTCCTCGGTCATGTGGTGCTCCTTGTCATGTGAATAAGTCGACTACGGCTTTGGGGGCTTGGACAGAGATGTCGCCGTGCTGGTGGATCGCGGTGCCGATCGCGTGGAAGGTCACCATCATCCCTCTGAGCTCGCGCCCACCGCTGAAGCCGCCGATCGTCCCACCCATGCCCCCACTGAGCGAGTGCGGCGTGATCGTGTGGCTGATCCTCACGCCGACGATCCCGGCCGCGCCGAGCGCGGCGGCCTGGGCGCTGATCTGGCCCATCGCCCGCTCCCGCGCGTTGTACAGGGCCTGGGTGAATTCGCCCAGCTCGTAGGGCTGCATCGAGCCGATTGATCCCGGCCCCTGGCCGAGCATGCCGCGGTAGGCGTAGCTTGAGAAGAACACCGAGCTCCAGGCGACGATCCCGGCCGGCTCGATGCCGGCCCGCAACAGCAGGGCATAGTCCGCGACCGACAGCTCGGTCATCACCGGCTGCCGGCCCGGCTGGGAGGAGCCGGATGGCCGGTTCTCGCGGCGCACCGCGGTGCCGAGCACCACGTGCTCGAGCGCGAGCGAGCCGCCACCGGCGCCTCCCAGCTCGGATTCCCCGGCGCGCGTTTCCACGCCGACGACCGCATCCGCGCCGACGTGACGGGCCTCCTCGGCGAGCCGATTCAGCGCCCGCCCGCGAACCTCATTCAGCGCCTGCGACAGCGTTTCGAGCTCGAACATCGACGTGCCGTAGGGGTCATAGCCGCCTCCCGGCTGGCCCCACGCGGCCTGGTAGCCCATCTGGTAGATCGAGCTGCCCATCACCTGCGACAGCGGCGTCAGCCCCAGCTGGTGGCAGAGCGCGAACCCGTTGACCGAAAGGTCGGAGGTGAACGCCCCGCCCCGCTCGCCCAGCTCGCTCAGACGCCGCTCGGCCGACAGCGGGATGCCGCCCGCTTCGATCCGCGCGAGGGATTCTTCCTGCTCGCGCTCCTGACCCGGGTCCTCCTCCGGTTCGCTCATCTCACCGGCCCTTTCAGCGAGTCCCGTCCGTTACTCCGACTCGACCAGCCCATCGCATGGCTCCCGTCGCTCATCTCATCCAACCAGCCCTTCCAGTGCCAGGCGCGCCTCGGCGCTGCGCTCGGCCTCCGACCTGAGGTCGTCCGTCAGCGCGGCGACCCACTGGTCGGGGTCCAGCGGCTCGCGCTTGATCGCGATGCCCCCAGATTTGCGCTCGCGGAAGGCCTCCACGCGGTCGCCGTCGATCGTGAGCTTGTATATGGCCCCACCCGCCCCGCTGTCCGCGCCGAGCTCGACCTGGATCTCACGCACGTGCTTCTCCCCGCGGCCCAGCAGGCCGCCGCCGTGGCGCTCCACACGGGTGCGCCCCGGTAGCGTTGCCTCGAGCTTCGCGGCCAGCACCTCGACCGAGATGCGCAAGTCCGTGCCGTCGGCGCGCAGGCCCGCCGCAGAGAGATCGAAGGTCTCATCTGTCGACATTCTTTGCAGGCTACCTGGACTCGACGGCGTGGGTGACGGGCGCGTAATAGGCTGACCGTCAAACCGGAGACCCCAAAGGGAGGCGGAGGACGTATGGCGCAGCAGCAGATCGAGAAGGTGGGCGTGCTCGGAGCCGGGCTGATGGGCCACGGCATCGCGCAGGTGGCAGCCCAGGCCGGCTACGGGGTGGTGCTGCGCGAGGTCGACGACGCGACGTTGGCGAAGGGCATCGGCAAGATCGAGAAGCAGCTCGCGCGCGCCGTCGAGAAGGGGAAGTCCTCACAGGAGGACGCCGACGCGGTGCGCGGGCGGATCAACGGCACGACCGACTACGGCGAGCTGGCCGACTGCGACCTCGTGATTGAGGCGATCACCGAGAATCTGTCGCTGAAGCTCGAGATGTGGCGCGAGGTCGACGGGATCGTCAAGGGGGGCGCGGTGTTCGCGACGAACACGTCCTCGCTGTCGGTGATCGACCAGGCGGCGTCCACCGGTCGGCCGGGGCAGTTCGTCGGCTTGCACTACTTCAACCCCGCGCAGGTGATGAAGCTCGTCGAGGTCGTCCGCTGCGTGACGACATCGGACGCGGCCTTCGAGACGGCGCTGGAGTTTGCGAAGTCCGAGTGCAAGCTGGCGATCGGAACGAAGGACCGGGCGGGATTCATCGTCAACCGGCTGCTCGTGCCGTACATGCTCGACGCGATGCGCACCTACGAAGAGGGCGTCGGCTCGGTGGGAGAGATCGACGAGGCGATGAAGGCGGGCGCCGGTCACCCGATGGGTCCGCTGACGCTGGCCGACTTCGTCGGCCTGGACACGCTCGGCTCGATCTGCGACGTGCTGTTCGACGAGTTCCGCGAGCGGCGCTTCGCCCAGCCGCCCGTACTGCGCAAGATGCTCAGCGCCGGTTGGTTCGGGCGCAAGGCGGGAATCGGCTTCTACGACTACTCAGGCGAGGCTCCTCAGCCGAATCCCGCGTTCTAATCGAGGACACTCGCCGATCGGAGCCATCATGAGCCTCGTCATCACCGAAGACCGCGGCGCCGTCCGCCATGTCGTGCTAAACCGTCCGGAGAAGCGCAACGCGATGAGCCAAGCCCTGCTCGTCGAGTTCGGCGACGCCCTGCGCGCGGCCACCAACGACGCATCGGTGCACTGCGTCGTCCTGCGCGGCGAGGGAGCCGTGTTCTCCGCCGGCGTGGACCTCGGCGAGCTGGCCTCGTTCGCCGGCGACCCGAGCGTGCTGCGGCCCTTCCGCAACGTCTTCCTCGACTGCGCGAACCTGTGCGAAGCGATGCCCAAGCCGGTCATCTGCCAGATCCACCGCGCCTGCTTCGGCGGCGCGCTCGAGATCGCCCTCGGCTGCGACCTGCGGATCGCCTCCGATGACGCGCAGCTCGGCCTGCCCGAGGTCAAGTTCGGGATCATCCCCGACGTCGGTGGATCCTCGCGCCTGCCCGCGGTCGTCGGTCTCGGCCGCGCGAAGGAGCTGATCATGACCGCCCAGACGATCGACGCCACCGAGGCGCACCGCATCGGCCTCGTCAACCGCGTCGTCGCACCCGAGGATCTCGAGCAGGCCGCGCAGACACTCGTGGACGAGCTGCTGGCGAACTCACACGTGGCGGTCGGCCGCGCAAAGCGCGTGATGGACGCCTCCGCCCGCCCCACGCTCGCCCAGAGCCTGGAGCTGGAGGTATCGGTGCAGGAGTACTGCGTCGCCGCGATGCGCGAGAGCGCGCGCCAGGCCGAGGGAGCCCTCGTCCGCTAGCCCCAAGCCCCCTGAGACGGCCGTGGACCAAGCGATGCGCCGATCAAAGATCGGCCAGCAGGGAGCGTGGCGTACCGATCGAAGATCGGCTAGCACGCGAGCTGGCCGATCGGAGATCCCGTCGATCTCCGATCGGTGAGGACAAAGCAGCGCGCCGCGTCCACGGTCGTCTCAGTGCCAGTCGACTGGGCCGGCGACGAGCGTGTGGCTGCCCAGCGGACGGCCGAGGATTTCCCGCACACGGCCGGCGCAGGCGAGTAGCGCGGGCAGGTCGACGCCGGTCGAGATGCCCATCCCGTCGAGCATCGAAACGAGATCCTCGGTCGCGATGTTGCCGGTCGCGCCGGACGGCACCGGGCAGCCGCCGAGCTCGCCAAAGCTCGACTCGAAGCTGTCGACCCCGACCTCGAGCGCCGCGAGCACGTTCGCGAGGCCCTGGCCGCGGGTGTTGTGGAAATGGGCGGTCAGCTCGACCTCCCCCAGCCCCTCTTTCCAGCCGGTGAAGAGCTCTCCCACCTGGCGCGGGTTGGCCATCCCGGTGGTGTCGCCGAAGCCGATCTCCTGCGCGCCGGCGGCGTGCAGACGCGTGGCGATCTCGAGCACACGCGCGGGCGGGACGTGGCCCTCGTAGGGGCAGCCGAACGAGGTCGAGATCACCGCCTCGCAGCGCAAACCCGCCGCGCGCGCGCGGGCGAGCACGACTTCCAGGCCCGCCAGCGAGTCCTCGATCGAGCGGTTGACGTTCTTGCGATTGTGCGTCTCCGACGCCGACAGGAAAACATTGATCTCGTCGAACGCATCACGCCCACCGCGATCAACGCTCTCCCCCCGTCGCTCACGCTCCGCCTCGCGCAACGCGAGCGCGTTCTCCAGCCCGCGCTCGTTCGGCACCAGCACGCTCACCGCCACATCCGCGGGCACGTCGATCCCCGCCAGCACCTCGGCCGCGTCGGCGAGCTGCGGAATCACGTCGGCGCGCACGAAGCTCGTGACCTCCAGGCGCTTGAGGCCCGTGCGCGCGAGCGCGTCGATCAGCTCGACCTTGCGCGCGGTCGGGATCGTCTCGGGCTCGTTCTGAAAGCCGTCGCGCGGACCGACCTCCCTGATCTGAACTTTCTCCGCCATCTACATATCCCTATCACCCCAGCGGCGCATGCGCCGCTGGGCGGGGCCGTACATGTACGGCCCCGTGACGGGCCGCATGCGGCCCGTCATTCCGTTGGCGCAAGCGCCAACGGCGGGACCGCGCATGCGCGGTCCCGAGGAGAGGTCGCATGCGACCTCTCCCAACGGGCCACATGTGGCCCGTTGAACCTCACCACATCGACTCACCACATCGACAATCCACCGGAGACGTTCAGCGTCTGACCGGTGACATACGAGGCGTCCTCGCTCGCAAGGAACGCGATCGCGGCGGCGACCTCCTCGGGCTCGCCCGTGCGGCCCATCGCGGTCGCGTTGACCATGCCCTGCTTGAGCCGCTCGCCGATCTCGCCGAGGACCTGCGGCGCGGCGTTCAGCAGCGGCGTCTCGATCGGCCCGGGGGCGACGGCGTTGCAGCGCACGCGGTAGCGCGCGCTCTCTCGCGCGATCGCCTTGGTGAAGCCGATCACGCCGGCCTTCGCGGCGGAGTACACGGCCGAGCCCTGCGAGCCCACGCGCCCGGCCTCGCTGGCGACGTTCACGATCGCCCCGCCGCGACGCTCCTGCATCCCCGGCAATACCGCGTGGGTGACCGCGAGCACGCCGCGCAGGTTGACCCCCAGCACGAAGTCCCACAGGCCCTCGTCGGAGTTGACGAAGAACGAGAACAGGTCCGTGCCGGCGTTGTTGACGAGCACGTCCACCTCCCCGAGCGCCTCCGTCACGGCCGCCACCGCGGCGCGCACCGAGCCCGTGTCGGTCACGTCGAGCACGCACCCAAACCCGTCCAACTCGCCCGCGACCATGCGGGCGCCCTCCTCGTTCACGTCGCCGATCGCCACCCTCGCGCCCTCCGCCGCCAATCGTCGCGCAGTCGCCGCGCCGATTCCGGATGCGCCGCCCGTTACGAGCGCGATCTTGCCCTCGAGCCTCATCTCCGACAGCCTAAAGGTCGGGTGGGCACCGCGCGAGGTGGGCCGGCATCGGCGTGAGCGGTGACAGGCCGCCGGCCGGCTCCTATACTCAGCCGCCGTGCCCTCCGCTCCGATCGACCCGGTCGCCATCGTCGGAGCCTCGGGCGCACTCGGGTTCGGTCTCGCCCTGCGACTGGCCCGCGTCGGGGTGCCGATCGCGATCGGCTCGCGTGATGCCGACCGTGGGCTGGAAACCGCCGAGCGCGCGCGGGCGATCGTGCCGAGCGGCTCCTTCTCCGGCCACGACAACGCCGGCGCCGTGCGCGCGGCGGACACGGTGATCCTGAGCGTGCCCTTTCGCAACCAATCAGAGACGCTCGCCAACCTCAAGGACGCCCTGGAGCCCGGTCAGCTGCTGATCGATGCGACCGTGCCGCTCGCGGCCGCCGTCAGCGGCAAGGCGACGCGCATGCTCGGCGTCTGGCAGGGCTCCGCCGCCCAGCAGGCATTGGAGATGGCGCCCGCGGGGGTGCGCGTGGTCTCCGCCCTGCATACCGTCAGCGCCGCCTCGCTCGGCGATCTCGACCACCCCCTCGACCAGGACGTGCTGGTGTGCGGCGACGCGCGCGCGGACAAGCGCGCGGCGGCCCAACTGATCGAGCGGATCGAGGGCCTGCGCTGCGTCGACTGCGGCCGCCTGGAGATGGCCCGCACGACCGAGTCGCTGACCGCGATGCTGATCGCGGTCAACTCTCGCTACAAGGCGCACGCCGGTATCCGCCTCACGGGTCTGCCGGATGGCCTGTGGCAATAGCAGCGCGGCTGATCGCCTCCTCACCACACCAGACATACTCTGGGAATGATCAGCCCAGATATCGTCGGCCCTGACGTCGTCGGCCCTGAGGTCGTCGTTCTCGCCGGTGGCACCGGCGGCGCCAAGCTCGCGCGCGGCATCGCGGATGTCGTCGGCCCCGAGCGCCTCGCCGTGATCGCGAACACCGGCGATGACATCGAGATCTACGGCGCCCACGTCTCGCCCGACCCCGACCTCGTCTCCTTCTGGCTGGCCGATGCGATCGACGCGCGCGGCTGGGGCCTGCGCGACGACACGTTCGCGGTGATGGATGCGCTGAAGGAGCTCGGCGTGGAGGTGTGGTTCAACCTCGGCGACCGCGACCTCGCCTGGTGTTTGGAGCGCGCCCGCCTGGCCGCCGAGGACGGCCTTGCCCCCACCGCGGCGCTCGCGCGCCTGAACGAGGCGCTCGGCGTGCGCGCTCAGGTGCTGCCGATGAGCGACGACCCCGTGCGCACATGGGTGCGCACGAGCGCCGGCTGGCGCTCGTTCCAGGAGTTCATGATCCGCCGGCAGGGCAAGGGCATCGTCGAGGGCCTGGAGTTCCGCGGCGCCGAGCAGGCGCAGCCGAGCGCGGAGGTGCTCGCGGCGATTCAGAGCGCCCGGGCGATCGTGATCGGCCCCTCCAACCCGCTCGCCTCGATCGCCCCGATCCTCGCCGTGCCCGGCATCCACGAGGCGCTGATCGCCGCGCCCGCGCCCGTTCTCGCCGTCAGCCCGATCGTCGGCGGCGAGGTGCTCAAGGGCCCCACGGCCGCGTTCATGGCGTTCGCCGCGCTGGACCTGAGCGCCGACGGGGTGGCCGACTTCTACGGCGAGCTGCTCGACGGGATCGTCGCCGACGAGAACGTCAGCCGACTTGTCAGTCTCCAGACCGACACCCGCATGGACGACGCGGCCGGCCGTCGGCTCCTGGCCGAGCAGGTGCTCGGCTTCGTCGACGCGCTCGCGCGGTAGCTCAGGCGGCTGATGACGGCCGGCTCTCGCGCCAGGCCTGCAATGCGTCGAGCGCACCGTTCCTGACGCGCTCGAGGAACGTGTCGCGGTCGTTCACGTGCGGGAGCGGCTCGGCGGGGACATCGACCTCGAGGAACTCGCACAGCGGCTCCCAGCCGTCGGTGACCTTCCACACGAGCAGCCGCTCCGGCGGGACGGTCTGCTTGACCGCCTCGTCGTGGGCATTCGCCTGCTCGATCAGCTCCGCGGGGGAATGGCCGGCGACGAACGTGCCCTGCTCGCCCCAGAACATGCGGTGCACCAGCTCCAGGTAGGAGCGCCAGCGCGGGTCGATCTCGCGGCGGGCGCTCGAGAGCAGGCGGATCAGCGACTCGCCGTAGCACATGTCCACGATCGTGCCGCGAAAGCTGCGCTCCCACGACTCGGGCTCGCGCACGCTCAGCAGGACCTTCGCGTCGGGGTAGAAGTCCATCAGCTCGCGGTAGAAGTAGCCCCCAGGCCAGTCGGCGGTGGCGCCGCGACCCGCGAACACCTCCTCCCACACGGCCTCGCCGTCCAGCGCGCGGTTCCACAGCGGGACCTGGCTGTCGAGGTCGGCCAGCACGTCGACCCAGTGGTAGCAGGACCCCAGCCCGAGCTGCTCGAGTGCGACCTTCTGCGTCAGTGTGCCTGTGCGCGGCAGACCTGCTCCTATCACCCTCATGCTCGTGGCTCCTTCGTGGTCTGGGTTTTGGGGATGCTAGCCGGGGCCCGGACGGCGCCGCAAACGCAGCAGATCATGGGCACATCACGTGAAAAAGTCCATAAGGACACCCCACCTTTGCCGGTCCTGACGGTCTTTCCAGCTAGGGTCAGGCTAGACTTTGTGGTTGATATGGGTCAGGCCAAGCCATGCATCGCAGCTCCGACGGACCGGCTCGACTCACTCAAATGCCCACCCCGACAGTCAGGGAGTTCCGACCGTGCCCGATACGCTAGCCGACTGGAGCTCGACCGCGGAGTTGCGGGGTAACCTCACCCCGTCCCGCCACACCGGCACACGGATCGCCGGGATCTCCGTCTCCGACTCCGAGAGCACCTACTCGCAGGAGCAGGTGCTCGAGCGGCTGGGGCTGAAGGGGGACGAGTTCGCCGAGCGCATCTTCGCGCGCAGCGGGGTCAAGCGCCGCCGCCTGGACCTCAGCGAGGACTTCCTGGGAAAAACGTTGCAGGGACGCGCCCAGCAGATCGAGCAGGACCTGCTGCATCACTCGATCCATGCCGTTGACGCGCTCGAACTCGACCCGCTCCAGATTGGCACGGTCGTCAGCTCGAGCCTGTACTCGCTCGGTGCTCCCACGCTCGCCCATCGCATGGTCGACCACTACGGGATGCATCCAGCGACCGACAAATACCACATCAGCGGCGTGGGCTGCGCGAGCGGCGTGCCGCTCATGCGCCTGGCGATTCAGACGATGCGCGAGCAGCCCGGCAAGCAGGCACTGGTCGTGACGGCCGAGAGCATGAGCGGCATCCTCACGCCTGGCACACCCGACGACCCGCGAGCCAAGACGGTGGGCTCGGCGCTGTTCGGCGACGGCTGCGCCGCGGCCGTGCTCTCCGGCGACCCCGGCGCGGACGGCCCGGTCATCCTCGACTCGCAGGTCCATCAGATCGAGGGCACGCTCGACGCCGTCCGCCTGGACCTCACGGCCGAGGACAGCTACCTGCACCTCGCCCGCGACCTGCCGGACATCGGCGGAGCGGCCCTGCCGGCGGTCCTCACCGGGTTCCTGCGCCGCAATCACCTCGAGCATTCGGACATCGATCACTGGATGGCTCATCCCGGCGGCAGGCGCATCGTCGAGAACGTCCAGAGTGCGCTGGGGCTCTCGGAGGACGACCTCGCCACGAGCTGGAGCTCGCTGGCCGAGCACGGCAACGTAGGCACGCCCTCGATCCTGTACGTGCTCAGGGACACGATCGCGCGCCACGAGCCCGAGCCGGGCGAGCGCGGAATGATGGTCACGATCGGGCCCGGGGTCACCGTCGGCCTGATGCTGCTCGGCTGGTAGCCCCTCTCCGGATACGCTCGTCTGATGCGCACCGCGGCGATCCTGCCCGTCAAGCACTTCGCCCAGGCCAAGCAGCGCCTCGGCGCGAGTGTCGCCGACCCGCTGCGGCTGGAGCTGGCCCGCGCGATGGTCAGCGATGTGCTCGCCGCGCTCGCGCAGACCGCCTCGATCGAGCGCACGATCGTCGTCACCGGCGAGCCGTCGGTGGCCGGTACGGCGCGCGCGCAGGGAGCGATCGTGCTCGAGGACACCGCCCAGGGCGGCCAGAGCGCGGCCGTGGCCCTCGGCGTCGAGCGGGCGCTGGCCGCGGGAATGGAGCGCGCGCTCTGCATCCCCGGTGACTGCCCGACGCTCGACCCGATCGAGCTGGAGGCGCTGCTGAGCACGCCCGCGAGCTGCGAGTCGGAGGTCGTGATCGTCCCCGACCGCCACGGCACGGGCACCAACGGCCTGCTGCTCGCGCCTCCCGACGCAATCCCCCCCAGCTTCGGCCCCGACAGCTGTGAGCGTCACCGCGAGCTCGCGCGCGCCACGGGGGCGGCCTGTCGCCTCGAGCGGCCGGCCTCGCTGCTCTTGGACATCGACACCGGCGAGGACCTCACCGTGCTGCGCGCGCGACTTTCCGGCGAGCGCATTGCAGCCCCCCGCACCCGCGCGGTGCTCGACTCGGCACGCGAGCAGTGGCCGGCCTTTTCGCCCGCAGCCTGAGCGGCCTACCGGAGGTGCGCGCCGGCGACGACCTCGCGGCGTTGATCGTGGATGCGCTCGCGCGCGAGCACGAGCAGCCCTCCGGCCGCGAGCAACTCTTCGGCCACGAGCAACCCTCCGGTCCCCTGCACGACGAACAGGTGGTTGTGATCGCGCACAAGGTCGTCTCGAAGGCCGAGGGCGCCGTCGTTGCCCTCGGCGACGTGACGCCCGGGGCGCGGGCGCGCGAGCTGGCGGCCAAACAGGACAAGGACCGATCGGAGATCGGCCGGCGCACGGTTCAGGTCGTGCTCGACCAGTCCGCGGAGATCCTCCGCGCCGCCAATGGCGTGCTCATCAGCCGCACCCACCACGGCTTCGTCTGCGCCAACGCCGGGGTCGACGCCTCCAACGCCGCTCGCGAGGGCGGGGCCACGGCGGCGGGGATTGGAGCGGGTGAGACGTTGATCCTCCTCCCCCGTGACCCCGACGCCTCGGCGCGAGCTTTGCGTGCGCGTCTGCGCGAGCTGACCGGCGCCTCGCCCGCGGTGCTGATCACGGACAGCTTCGGACGCGCCTGGCGCCACGGGCAGTGCGACGTGGCGATCGGCTGCGCCGGCATGTCGCCTCTGGATGACTGGCGCGGGCGCACCGACAGCGTCGGCCGGGAGCTGCATGCGACGTGGCTCGCGGTCGCCGATGGGGCCGCCGCAACCGCCGACCTGGCACGGGCCAAGGACTCACGCGAGCCGGTCGTGCTGATCGACGGCCTCGAGCGGTTCATCACCGCCGCCGACGGCCCCGGCGCGGCGGCGCTGCTGCGGCCGCTGGCGGAAGACCTGTTCCGCTGAGAGGGTTTATCCACTCAGGCGCCCCGCGGTGCTCGCCACCGGCAGCCTCGGCCTCCGGTGGAGGACCCGCCCGCCGGCGCGACGGCGCCCAGCCGCTAAGCCGGCGCGACGGCGCCCAGCCGTTCGCGAAGAAACGGCACCACGGCCCGGGCAACGGCCTGGGGGTCGTCCTGGAAGGGCCAATGAGCGCTGTCGGGGAGGATCACTATGTCCTGAACGTCGAAGAACTCGCGCTGGCGCTCGGCGTACTCGACGCTCAGGAACGGGTCGGCGGCGCCCCATACGACCAGCGCCGGCTTGTGCAGCTTGGCCAGCTCCGCGCCGATCTGGTCGGCCAGGTTCTCCGCTCCGGGCGTCGTCGCGTCGGGCGTGGCCCGGTAGAGCTTCAGCACCGCGCGGCGCGTGCCGCGATCGTAGTCGTCGTACATCTTCTCGACGAACTCGGCGGGCAGTCCCTTCGGGTTGGCCCTCGCCATCGCCCGCCGCCAGCCCGAGCGGGGAATCCACGCCTGCGCGAGCTCTCCGAGCACGGGCGTGCGCCAGCGTTTGGCCATCGTGTGCCAGCTGTAGCCGGGGAGGATGCCGATGTTTATCAGCACGACGCTCGCCCAGGCATCGGCGTGCTGCAACCCCCACACCAAGCCGAAGGGACCGCCGAAGTCGTGCAGCACGAGATGGACTCGCTCGATCCGAAGCTCGGCTAGTGCACCCTGGATGAAGTCGGCGTAGGCGGCGACCTGGTAGTCGAAGTGGCGCGGCTTGTCGGCCTGGCCGAAGCCCGGCATATCAAAAGCCACGGCCCGCCCGTGCTCGCCGACGGCGTCGAGGAGCGCGGTCCAGTCCGTGCGCGAGCCGGGATTGCCGTGCACGAACACGACCGCCTCGCGCGCCTCCTGCGGGCCGGCTTCGATCACTGGCGAGGTAATCCCGCCGACGATGATCCTCCGCGTGCGAGGCGCCTCAACAACGTCAAAGTCACTCATCAGATGGCCCCTTCTATTGGCGTGCGACAGCACCTTACATCCACTGTCGCACGGGGCACATTGGCGAGCGCAGTCCCCGGACGTTGACGGGCGCAGGCCAGGTCAGGGGCTATAGACGCGTCAGGCGGCGACCGGCAGCTCGTAACGACGTCTGATGCCATACAGCGTCGTGCGCTCCGCCGCGGGACGTCCCGCCTCGTGCGCGGCGGCGACGAGCTGGTCGGGGTCCAGGCGGGTGCCGTGGTAGGAGCCGGCGAGCCGGCTGATCGACTCCTCCATGAGCGTGCCCCCGAGGTCGTTCACGCCCCAGCGCAGCGACTCGGTCGCCGCGTCGAGGCCCATCTTTACCCAGCTCGCCTGCAGGCTTCCGATCGTGCGCCCGAGCGCGAGGCGGAAGACGGCGGTGTGCTTGAGGTTCTCCGCGCGCGAGATCTCCTCCACCCCGTGCGTGCGCCCGAGCAGCGTCTGAAAGGGGATGAACGACAGCGGCACGAACTCGGTGATCCCGCCGGTGCGTTCCTGCAGCTCGCGGACCACCCGCATGTGCTCGGCCAGCTCCCAGGGCTCCTCGATATGGCCGAACATGACCGTCGCGGTCGAGCGCAGGCCGGCGTTGTGCGAGGCCTCGATGATCTCCACCCAGCGTGCGACGGGCAGCTTGTTCGGGCTGATCCGCTCGCGCACGCCGTCGTGGAGCACCTCCGCGGCGGTGCCCGGCGTCGAACCGAGGCCGGCGTCGCGCAGCTGTGCGAACACCTCCGCCGCGGGCATTCCGGAGATGTCGCACATGTGGGCGATCTCCATCGGGCTGTACGCGTGCAGGTGCAGGTCGGTCCCCGCAGCGTGCGCCGTCTCCTTGGCGAGCCTCAGCCAGCCGAGGTAATCCTCCAGCTGCCAATCCGGATGGATGCCCGACTGGATGCACAGCTCGCTCGCGCCGTACTCGATCGCCTCGTTCACGCGCCGCGCGAACTCCTCGCGGTCGTGCTCGTAGGCGTCGGGCGAGCGCTTGCCCTGGCCGAAGCCGCAGAACGCGCAGCCGACGACGCAGACGTTCGACACGTTGATGTTGCGGTTAACGACGAACGTGACCGTCTCGCCCGCCAGTTCCTCGCGCAGCTCGTCCGCCGCCTCGCGGATCTCCGCGATCGCCTCCTCCCGTGTCTCCGCGAACAGCGCCGTCAGCTCGTCAGCGCTCAGCGCGATCCCATCGCGGCCCTTCACGATCGCGCCCGCCACCAGGTCGGACCTGATCGGTGCCGGAGGGTCGGTGCGGGTGGGTGGGCCTCCGGATCCGCGGCGTGGGATGAAGCTCCAGTACTTCAGCTTGATCGTGTCCATCACGCCCTGCGCAACCCAGTCCTGATCGATGTACTGCGGATACACACACAGCCGCTCGGTCAGCGCCACGCCGTCCGCTTGCAGCTGCTTGCGCACCTGGTGCGGCGAGGGAAAGGGGTGCTCGGGGGAGATGTGATCGCCGTTGGCGCTCAGGCCCCCGAGATCGGTCGCGCCGGCCCGCACGAGCTCACCCCACCAGTCGGCCAGGTTCGGCGGGATCTGAATCCCGACGTCCGGCATCAGCCGGCGGGTCTCGGCGATCAATCGCTTCATATCATCGATGCTCACCGCGCAGGCCCATGTTGGCAACGGCAGTTCCGGGCGGTGGCGAGTCGCGATCGAGTCGCTGGAGTCTGTGTTTGTCGAGTCCGGGCCTGTGGAGTCCGGCTCTGTGGAGTCCGGGCCTGTCGAGTCCGGCCCTGTTGAGTCCGGGTCGGCGGGATTCGCGTCGATTGGGGCCTGATCCACACCCGTGCGCCAGTACTCGCGCGCGGCCGCGTCGGCGATCTCGGCGGGCTCTTCGCCGTAGTAGCTCTGGTGCGGAACGAAGTTCTGCAGGATCACCTCTTGGATATGGCCATGCCGGGCATGCGCGGCGGCGAGCGCCTCCAGCGATGCGACGCGCTCGTCCTCGGTCTCGCCGATCCCGACGAGGATCCCGCTCGTGAACGGGATCTTCAGCTCGCCGGCCGCCTCGATCGTCTCCAGGCGCCGCGCCGGGTGCTTCGTCGGCGAGCCCGCGTGCACCGTCTCCATCAGCCGCTCGGACACCGACTCCAGCATCAGCCCCTGTGAGGCCGTCACCTCGCGCAGCCGTGCCAGATCCTCGCGCGGGAGCACGCCGAGGTTGGTGTGCGGCAACAGGCCCCGCTCGAGCGCGCGCTCGCACGTCCAGACGACGTACGCGGTGAAGTCCTCGTGCCCATACTCTCGCAACCGCGCGCGAACCTCGGGGTTGACCTCGGGGTGCTCGCCGGTGAGCACGAGCAGCTCCTTGACCTGGCGCTTGACCGCGCCGTCGAGGATCTCGGTGACCGCATCGGGCGCGTAAAGGTGTGCCTTGTGCGTCGCGAACGCGCAGTACTTGCAGTAACAGCGGCACGTCCGCGACAGCGACAGCGTCAGGTTGCGTGAGAAGGTGACTCTGCGGCGCACCCTGCGCAGTGTATGACCACGTCGGGGTCCGTCCGATCGGGATCGTAGGTTGGCGGGCATGTCCGAAGGCACCCTGCGTCGCGCGGTCGCCGAGATGATCGGTGCGTTCACGCTCACATTCGTCGGAGCCGGCGCCGCCGCGGCCGCCGGCGTCGCCCACGACACCACCCTGATCGGCGTGGCCATCGCCAACGGGCTTGCGATCGGCGTGATGGTCTGCGCGCTCGGGTACATCTCCGGTGGCCACTTCAACCCGGCGATCACCTTCGGCTTCCTGATTACCCGTCGGATCAAGCCTGCACTCGCAGGCGTTTACTGGGTCGCTCAGTTCGGCGGCGCCGCGCTCGCCGCGCTGCTCGTCAGGCAGCTGCTCCCGCGCGCCAGCACCGAAGCGGTGAGCCTCGGTGTGCCCGCGCTCGGTCATGGCGTGAATGCGAGCTCCGGCTTCCTGCTCGAGGCGATCCTCACGTTCTTCCTGGTCCTCGTCGTGTTCGGCGCGGCCGTCGACACGCGCGGCCCCTTCAACGCCGTCGCCGGACTGGCGATCGGCCTGACGATCTCGATCGATGTGCTCTTCGGCGGGCCGTTCACCGGGGCCGCGATGAACCCCTCACGCGCCTTCGGGCCGCAGCTCGTCGGCGACCACTGGGCCAACGGCTGGGTCTGGTACATAGGACCGGTGTTGGGCGCCGTGGTCGCGGCGCTGCTCTATGAGTTCCTCTATCTGCGTCCAGCCGCATCCGAGCCTGTCGGCCCGCCCGAGACGGGCGTGCTCGAGCCCGGCGTGGGCGGCACCGCGGCGAGCTGAGACGCACGGGTCACGGATGCGCCGCGGCAACCGGGTGACCGGAGGCCCTATCCTCCGCCACCATGCCATCCGCGACATGTGTCTACCTGGCTCGTCATGGCCAGACGGCCTACAACCTCGAGGGTCGCTTCCAAGGCCAACTCCCGGTGGCACTCGACGACACCGGCCGCGCCCAGGCCGCCGAGCTGGCCGAGCGGGCCGCCGAGCACGACTTCGCGAAGCTGTGGTGCAGCCCGCTGCTGCGCGCGCGCGAAACCGCCGATATCGTCGCGGCGCGGATCGGCTTGGAGCCGTGCGAGGACGCGCGGCTGATGGAGACCGACGCCGGCGACTGGACCGACCGGACCTTTGCCGATGTGCAGGCCGAAGCACCGGAGGCCTTCGCGGCGTTCGTCGCCGGCGAGCCAGACTTCGCCTTTCCCGGCGGGGAGTCCTTCACCCAGCAGGGCATTCGCGTCGCCGCGGCGCTCGCCGACATCGAACGTGGAACGCTGCCCGCGCTGGTCGTCTGCCACGGCGGGGTGATTCGCATCGCCATCTTCCAGCGAGTCAGCCGTAGCGTGGCGATGAGCGAACGGGTGCCCAACGGCGCCCTGGTCCCGCTCGCCCCGGCTGCGGCGAAGCGCGCGGATACGGGCGGCGGCGCGGCCGCCCAGCTCAGCTAAGGGTTCGCGGACAGGCGCGTGACCAGCATGGCGCCCTCGCGGGCCATGCGCGAGCGGGGAACAACCAGGTCGAAGCCCGCCTGCTCGGCGCGCTCGCGCGCTCGCGCGTCCACGTGCGAGTAGAAGCCGAGCGTGCGTGTCTCCCCCAGCAGGCCATCCGCCGCGAGGGTTTCCACGAGCGCGGCGCCGTTGAGATCCTCGTCCACCAGATCAACCACGAGCACCGCCGGTTTGCCTGTCAGCCGCTCCCGTGTCCGATCGGCATCCGCTACCAGCTCGACCTCGTGACCGGCCGCAGCCAGCGCGCCCTGCACCTGAGAGCCGAAGAGCAGGTCCGGGATCAGCGCAACCACGCGAGCCATCGTCCTCAGGCTCCTGTCCGCATGATCCTGTTGCCGGGCGTTCGCCTACTGCGCGCGCAGGCGACGGAATTCGTCGCGCACCGACTGCGGACGGCCCCACATCTGCGTGACCTCGGTACGCCCTGTGCGCACCTCCCGCACAACCAGCTCGCCCTCCAAGCCGGCATCGTCGAGCAGGCCGAGCGTCCCGTGCACCGTGGGCGCGGAGGCGGCGTGACCGAAGCGATGGGCGACGAGCAGACGCCAGTGCCAGTCGTGATGGGAGTAGGGCTTGGCGTTGCACGTCGTCAGATACACCGCGGCTTCCACGTAGCGCGACTCGTCCGCGATCCGCAGATCGAGCTCCAGATCCGTCCAGTCGTCGGGCAGCGAGTCGACGATCGTCTGAAATGTGTCGGCCAGGCCCATCGCGATGAAGCCTAGCGTGGCTATCCTCGATTTGTGGCCGCCACCGACACAACTCCGCTAAGCGCCGAATACCTGGCGCTCACCGATGGCTGCGGCCTGCTCGACCGCTCCGAGCGCGGCAAGCTCGCCCTGACCGGCTCCGAGGCCAAGGCCTTTCTCGCCGGGCAGGTGACCAATGACATCGAGGCCCTCTCCCCCGGGAGCGGCTGCTACGCGGCGTTCCTCACCCCCAAGGGCAAGATGCTCGGCGACCTGCGCGTCCTCGATCTCGGCGACGAGCTGTTTCTGGACACCGAGCGCATCACCCTCCAGGCCCTGTTCGACATGATCCGCCGCTTCAAGATCGGCTACGACGTCGCGCTTGCAAAGCGCACGCTCGAGCGCGGCCTGCTCTCGCTGATCGGGCCCACGGCCCAGGAGACCGCCGGACTCGCGCTTGCGGACACCGAGCATGCCAACGTGCGTGTGGAGATCGCGGGTATGCAGACCGTCCTCGTACGCACCGATGTCGGGGTGGACGTCATCTGCAACGGGGCCGACACCCCGGCGATCGCACAGGCTCTCCTGACAGCGGGAGCGCGGCCTGTCGAGGAGGCGGCCGCGGAGATCATCCGCGTCGAGCACGGTCGGCCTCGCTACGGGATCGACCTCGACGACACCGTGATCCCCCAGGAGGCGGGCCTCAACGAGCGCGCGGTCAGCTTCACCAAGGGCTGCTACGTCGGCCAGGAGACGGTCGCGCGCCTGCACTACAGGGGCAAGCCCAACCGCCACCTGCGCGCCCTGCGCCTGTCCGAGCCCGTCGCCCCCGGCGCGGATCTGCACCTGGGCGAGCGCCTCGTTGGGCGCCTCTCGAGCTCTGTGATCTCCCCCCGCCACGGCCCGATCGGCCTGGCGCTCGTACGCCGCGAGGCCGAGCCGGGCGCCACCGTCTCCGTCGGCGAGCACGGCATGAGCGCCGAGGTGCTCGAGCCGCGGTTGCAGCCCAAGCAGCCCCTCGCGCCTGGCCCTGGGTAGGATTGGCTCGTTGCTCGTCCCCGACATGTGAGGTTCTAAAGCACCGTGGCAATCGATCTGCAACAAGTCTCCGACGTCAGCGCCGAGCCCGGTGAGCTGCCCAAGACGATGGCCGCCTGGGTGATCCGCGAGGAGCGCTTCGGCGAACCGAAGGACGCCTTCCAGCTCGAGGAGATCGAGGTGCCCGAGCCCGGCGCCTTCGAGGTGATCGTGCGGGTGATGGCCGCCGGGGTCAACTACAACAATGTCTGGGCCGCCCTCGGCAAGCCGGTCTCGGTGATGCGCTACGGCGACCACCCGGAGTTCGGCCACCACATCGGCGGCTCCGACGCCTCGGGAATCGTCTGGAAGGTCGGCGCCGGCGTCACGCGCTGGAAGGTCGGCGACGAGGTCGTCGTGCACTGCAACCAGGCCTCCTACGAGGACCCCGAGGTCCACGGCCTCGATCCGATGGCCGCCCCCTCGCAGAAGATCTGGGGCTATGAGACGACCTGGGGCTCCTTCGCGCAGTTCACCAAGGTCCAGGCCCAGCAGCTGCTGCACAAGCCGGCGGCGCTGAGCTGGGAGGAGTCGGCCTCCTACGGCCTCGTCTACTTCACCGCCTACCGCATGCTGCTCACACGCTGCAAACTCCAGGCCGGCAAGAAGGTGCTGATCTGGGGCGCAGCCGGCGGTCTCGGCGTGTTCGCAACCCAGCTCTGCGCCGCCGCCGGCGCCCAGTGCGTCGGCGTCGTCTCCTCCGCCGCGAAGGGCGAGCTGGTCAAGCGCCTGGGCGCCGTGGACTACATCGACCGCGCCGAGTTCGCGGGCATGATGCGCACCGGCAAGGAGACCCCCGAGGAGGAGAAGGCGCGCTTCGGCGTCTCGCGCGAATTCTCAAAGCGCGTCAAGCAGCTCCTCGGCGACGCCCCAGACATCGTCTTCGAGCACGTTGGTCAGGCCACCTTCCCGACCTCCGTCTTCACCGTCAAGCCATTCGGCAAGGTCGTGATCTGCGCCGGCACGACCGGCTTCAACCTCGACTTCGACGTGCGCTACCTGTGGATGAAGCAGAAGGAGATCCTCGGCTCGCACTTCGCCAACGCGTATGAGTGCACGAAGGCCAACGAGCTGATCGAGAGCGGCCAGATCCGCCCCGTGCTGTGGCGCACGCTCGGCTTCGAGGGCGTCGCCGAAGCGCACCAGCTGATGCTCGAAAACAAGCACCTCGGCAAGATCTCGATCCTCGTCGGCGCCGACGCCGAGGGCCAGGGCAAGACCGCCGAGGGCCCAGGCGCCATACACGCGGAGGTAGGCGCCTGATGGCCGGCACGGTGATCGTGCCGTGGTATGCCACGGGCTTTCGCGGCGGGGACTTCGAGACCGCGCTCAATGATGTAGCCGCCACCGCGCTGCGCTACGGCGCAACGTCATACGCGGTCTACCGCGCGCGCGATGACCGCTACAAATTCCAGCAGCTCGCCGCCTTCACCGAGCACCTCGACTGGGAGCGTTACTGGGCCGGCCCGGAGATGACCGACTTTCGTGTGCTCCACTCCAGCTGGTACCAGATCCCGGTGCTCTACGGCTGGTGGGACCTCAGCACGAGCGGCGGCGTCACCCTCGACGCGATTCCCGTCACAGCCGGCAACGGACACGCCAACGGCGTTGGCAACAGTGGCGCACGCATGGTCGAGGGCGAGGGCTGAGTACCAAGAACCGCGCCCCACCCAGGGCATTCCGTTCAGATAGCGTAGTTGCGTTCTCGGATCTGATAACATGCTGGACGTGAAGCCGTCGCTGGAAGACGTATTGGAGAAGGCCGTGCAGCTGCAGGAACTGGTCCCCGGCGCCGTGCTGGTCGGGGGGTCCGCGGCAGCGCTCCATGCCCACCATCGGGAGTCGCTCGATCACGACCATGTCGTCGCGGACCTCGCGGAGCGCTTCGACACGATCCTCAAGAACCTGGAGGCGCTCGGGGACTGGTCGATGACACGGGCGCAACCCGGGAAGATCATCCTCGGCGAGCTCGGGGGCATCGAGACCGGAGTGCGCCAGCTGCTTCGCAGCCGACCGCTGGAGACCACCGACATCGAGGTGCGGGGCAAGCATCTCGTCATACCAACCGCGGCAGAGATCCTGCGGATCAAGGCGTGGCTTGCCCTGAGCCGCAACCAGACCCGGGACTACCTCGACATCGCGGCGCTCGCAGAGCGGATCGGACTCGACGATGCAGCCGCCGTGCTGCGAGTCATCGACGACTACTACGCCGACATCAACACCCGGCCAGAGGCGGTTGCCACGCAACTCGTCAGACAGTTGGCAGACCCCCGACCACGAGACTCGGAGGTCACCACACAGCTCGCGAGCTATAAGTCGCTGGAGCGCCGCTGGCACGACTGGTCCACGGTCAAGGCGGTACTCGCGGACCTCGCGGAGAGAATGGTGCGATGACGATGCACTTTCGCAACCTCGACTTCAATCCCACCGCACCGGTGGACCAGTGGCCGGCTGAGGCGATCGAGACGGTCATCGACCGCGGCTCGCTCTTAGACTGGCGTCAGCTCGCCGGGGCGATCCGGCTGCACCCCTGGGGGCCGGCCGCGCGCACGGCCGAGACCGTGGCCGGCTGGGGCGAGCACTATGGCGTTGACACGCTGATGATCAGCGTGATTCGCCACGCGCGCGAGGACGTCGCCCTGAAAGGACGGGCCGAGTACGCCGCCCGGATTCGCGCCTGGCGCACCCACAGCGGAATGACACTGCGACAGTTCGCCCGGGCGGCCGGCACCTCGGCATCCCGGCTGTCCGACTACGAGAACGCGAAGGTCGCACCCACGACCGATGTGCTCGCCCGGCTCAGCCACGTCGCAGCAAGTCAGCCAGCAGGATCGGCCAAACGAGCAGGGGGCATCGCGCAAGTACCGCCTCGGCCTCAAGGTCACCAACCTCGGCATGGCGGCGTTGAGCTCGACCGGCCTGCGTGAGCAACGACGAAGAGCTGACGGCCGGGCTTTACGCCATCGCCGCGCCTATACGCAACGAGGCCCGCGATGTCGTGGCCGCCCTCAACCTTTCGGCCGACGCCTCGAGGAGCTCGTCGACGCCCTCGGCCCGCACCTCTTCTCCACGGCCGACCGCATCTCAGCCCGCCTCGGCTACAGACGCGACGACGAGAATGCCTAACGACGCACGCGTCGGCGATGCGGATCTCCGTCGCTTCCGCGTCCGCGGCAGCCGAGGCATGAGGATGCCATGGCCCACTGGGGCGAGGCCACGGCAATTCGTGACATCTATTACCAATCTCCTTACTCGGTAATTGCCAATGCCCCGCGCCGGGTGCTCATCGTAAGAGCCACTCGGCAGCCGGCTGACCATTTCTGAGCCTTCACGGGCGCCGCAACCGGGAGAGGGGTAAACGGCCACGGCGCTCGCGAAGACCCAGCACCCAAGTCCGTTCAGTGCCGGAGCCTCTCCGAGCCCCGCCGCCAGAGTGGGACGGACGGCGACGCTCGAGCGGGACCCGGCACCAGACCTGACGCCGGAGTACATCGGCGAGCGTTGAACGCAGGCCCCGCCGCATCCGTGCGGCGGGGCCTGATCTTCTTTGCCCTCCTTCGTGGATCTAGAGTTGCCTAAATCCCACGTTGTTGACTGCTATTCGCTTGCTTTCACAGCTTCTGCAGCCGCTGTTTCCAACGTGCCGTTGAGGATGGCTGTGTTGTGCCCCGCCGCGGATGGCAGACCGAGGAGCGTATTGACGAGCGGATCGACGAACGATGAGAATGACCCGCCGCAACCTGTTGCTCCGGGCGCCGCGAACGAGTTGTTCACGAGCGAATTATTGCTGATCCTGATCAACGTGAATTCGTCTTTGAATTCAAGCGTACCCACTTTGCCTGTGATCGGTTTGTTCGGTTCGGGCGGGCTCGTCGTCCCGGTGGTGAAGTTAATCACGATCGGGCTCGAGTTTGAGCCTATGTAGCAATTGCTCCCAAGGAACGTATTACTCAGCTTCACCTTCACCGGCAGCGAGAGCGCCGTTCCTTTCGCATCGATCAGGTTTTCGGTGTTCAGGCTAATCGAGCTCGCGGGCGCCGCGAGTTCGGTCGTTGCCGTAACACCTGTCAACCCTTCGTTGATCATTTTGTTGAACTTTTCTTTGGCTTCTGTAGGCCACGATTTCGGGGCTTCGATCCCGAACAGGCCGCCCGGAACGTACAGCGCGGTTTTGGACAGCGTGTTGCCGTCTTCCGCGCCCACGAATCCGAGGACCCCCGTTTCTGGGTTTACGGTGAATCCGCCCTGCAGGGTGATTGTTTTGTTGATCGGTACCGTCTTTTTCCCGATCGTGAATTCCCCGCTGGTCGCCTGCGCGAACACACAGCTATTCAATTCAGGTGTGATCAAGGGACAATCGGCGAAGTTGGCGAAGTCCCCTTTGGGATGATGTTCCACCGCCAAAGCCGGCGAAGCGACGGCCAGCGGCACTATCAACGCAGCCACAACGACGAGCGCGTGCCTGCAAATACCTACTATGCGATGTTTATGATTCATGAATGTAAAGCCTCCTTAGGCTCAGTTAATGCTGCTTGTCGTGCTTTTTCTTCGCCCCGGCCTTCGCCGCGGCGTACTGCTTCCGGGCCCGCTTTTCACAGCCGGCCCGCTTGCCCTTTGACTTCGTCCGGCAAGTCTTCAGCGCGACGGCGAGCTTCTGCGTCCGCGTCAACACCTTTGCCTTCGCGCACCCCGCTACCGCGATCCTTGTGGTCTGTTTGACCACCGCGCCGTTCTGCCCCGTGATCGCGGTGGGCATCGCCAGCGTCTGCCCGCAGAGGCTGTATTTCGCGCTCGCCGGGCCGTTCGCCCCGAGGACGGAGTACTTCCCTATGGGGAGCTTCAGCTCGAACGAGCTGACCGGCGCGTCCGGGACCGCTTTGAACGCGCTCGAGGTGATGCCTTTTTTGATGTCCGTGTTCCCGTCGAGGATCAGCGTGATCCCTTCCCCCTGCAGCACGATCTCGAGGTCGGGGAACGCCGCGCCACCATGGCTGACCAGATACGCCGGGCCGGTCAATGGGTGCGCGAGAACCGGCGTTACCGCCGTCGCGGTGCCCACGTCGGATTCATTGTGGCAGCCTGCGGGGTTCGCTTCGAACACCTTCGCCAGGCACGCCTTCTGCAACGTCGTCAGGCGCGAGGGGAGCTGCTTGGGGAGGTCCACCTTGACCTTGCCGATGTTTGCCTGCCCTGTCCCGGAGGTGACCTTCACGTCCAGTGAGGCGCCGTCTGCTCTGCTGGCCTTTCCCTGCGTGGAGACCTTGAACGACGGTTTGAACGGCAGGTTCGCGCAGTTCGCCGCCTCGAACGACGACGACACCTCGGCGGACGCCCCCTGCGTGCTCGTGATCGTGCCGCTCACGCTCATCGGCGCACAGTTCGTGGGGTTGAACATGAACCCTGGCCGGTTGACCGTCACGTTGACCGTGCGGATATCTAGTGGGATGCCCTGCAGGATCGTGGGTAGTGGGTCGCTTGTGACCGTGATCTGCGCGGTATGCGGGTCCACGTTGACCTGCGCCCTGACGTTGACGTTGCCGAGGTTGAACGGGCCCGCCACGGCAGGCACGACGATCGACAGGCCAAACGGCGCGCCCTTATACGGGCCGGTGAGGTAGACGCGGCCGCCTTTGACCCAGAATGGGTCTTCCCCGGAACCCGCCGCGGCCGTGGTTTCCCCGATCTGGCTTTCCGGACCACATTCCCCTCTAGAGGCCTGCGGTTCGGGGCATTGCACGACGCTCTTGAGCACCCCGAGCAGACCCGGAGGTACCACGATCTGCGCGCTGCCCAGGCGCTGTTCGCCATCCTGGCGAGAGAACGTCACCGAGAATGGGCTGAAGGCGCCCGCCTGGTTGTTGGTCGTGCCCGCAGCGAACGAAGGCGCGAACCCGCCGGCGCATCCCGTGTTGATACCGAACGTATCCGACAACGGTACGGCGGGCGTTCCGCTCCACGGCGTGAGCGACGCTTTCGATCCGTACGTCCCGCACGCCGGCGGCGTGATCAGTGGCGCCCTGGGGCCGCCGAAGAGGTGGAGCTTCAGGTCGCTGAACGGAAGCCGCGGGTTTTCGCTGAACGTCGTCGTGAGCTGCCCGCTCGCGGGGTCCGCTTCGACGTGGCCCGCGAGCTTGACGAGCACCCCCTCGCCTTCCACGACCAGGTAGATCGCCAGCAGGCTCCCGAACGGGTTGTTGTCCTGCTGCGCGAGGTAGACAGAGCCCTGCAGCGCGTGTTCCAGCAGCGGCGTTTCGACTTCGACCGTGCCGATCCTCGACGCGTCGGGACACGAGGGTTTTTCGGCGTTGTTGATCCCGATCTGCGCGGGAGCGCAAGCCTGCAGCCCGTTCGCCTCCGCCGGGTTGACCGCCACGCCCGCCGGCAACGTCACCGTGGCGTCCTTCAGCTGCGCCTCGGCGAAGCCGTTGACGTCTTCGTTCTGGGGGACGTGCACATCGACGTTCAACCCACTCGGCGAGTCCGCCGCCGTCGTATCCGGCTGCACGCTGACAGACGGAGTGAACCCCAGTTTTTCACAGCCGCCGAGCGCGGGGGAGTCCAACTGCGTGGTCTGCCACCGCGGATCGTTGAAGTTCGCCGCGTTGAAGTCAGACGAGCCGTCCGCGTTGAGCGGCACCGGCGCGGGATGCTCCCATGTATCAGCGTGGATCGTCGTCCGCAACGGTTCACCCGAGCAATCGGTCGGGTTCGTGAAGAAGGCGCCACCCGGAGACGCGCCCCCATCCCGCACAGTCGGGTTACCGAAGAAAGTCGCCTGGATGCCGAATAGGCCGGCTACACTAAGGACGTCCGGTACCACAACCCGCACACCGTAGTCAGACCCGGTACGGACACTCGGGTACATGAAGACATCGGTGCCGTCCAAGTCCACGTGCACCCCGAACTCAGCCGGATGGCCCGGCTCGGGAGGGAGATTATAGATCGGGTTACCCCCGGTTCCTTCAGGGGATTCTCCCTGGTTGGCTCCGGTCTGCAAGCCGTCCCAAGTGAGGTTGCCGACCTGGCTCCCCGCGGGACATGCGTGCTTGTCTGTGTTTTTGAGCTGATGGAAGTTGGCCCATGGACAACGCGGTGTCGCCAGCGGGTTGCCTATGAATCCAGGGGGGAGATCGATCACGATGTCCTTCACATCTTCGACAGGGTCAAAAATCGTGAACTCGCCTCCGGTGGCGGAGAGGCTCGTGTTGTGCGTCGGGAAGTCAAAGCTGGTGGTCAGCGAGTTGGGGTGACCCCCGGCCTGGGTGTCCGGCGCGCCGGCCGCGTCCGCGATGAGGTTGCCGCTGTCGAGAAAGCCAAACGGGGGCGCTGGCGAGTTGACCGGGTTGGTGAAGCTCGCCGAAGCGGCCGGCGCTCCCCCGCCGGACACCTGCAGACGGCTGGTTGCCGGGCCGGAAGGGGCACCGGGCGACACCGTAACCGGGATCGTGATGAAGTCTTCCGTTAGAACGAGCGAAGGCGTCTCTCCTCCGCCGAAGCTGAAGCCGGTCCCCGTGCAGGTAACGACGCTGTTGTCTTCCGTACCCGCTTCCGTCGTGCAGCCCCAGCCGCTTTCGGATTCGGCGCCACCGCTCTGATTGCCCCACGGCGTCGCGGCGGTGGTGACACCGGGCGGAAGCGTGTCGGTGAGGATGATCGGTTCGCCGTTCGTCGCCGCTCCTCCCACGTTCCTCAGCGTCACCTGGTATCGGTCGACGAATCGTTCTGGTTCTTGATACGGAAAGTCGCTGGACGACAGGTCGGTCGGCAAAGCGATCGAATGGATCTGCCAAGCCGGAGCGGGCGTCACCGCGGACGCAGGCGCCGCGGACATCGCCAAACCCAGGACGGCGACCGCGATCGACGATACGCCGGTGAGCAGAGTGGTCAACCGGGTCATCGCTTACTCCTCCGATCGCTGCTTTTCTTGGCCTTGGATTTCTTGCCGTACTGCTTCTTGGCGCGTATCACGCATGCCGCTCGGCTCTTCCTTGGCTGCTTCTGACACGCGTTCAGCGCCTTCGCGAGCTTCTGTGCACGTGTCAGTGGCTTCGACTGCCGTTTCGGCTTTGCCGCGGGCTTCGACACCGCCGAAATCAGGTTGCCTGAACCGGAGAACGTCGCGCTCGACGGCGCGCCGAGGAGCGGCGGCGGGCCCGCTTCGCCCTGGCAAGCATCGCCCTGGCAGGCAGCGGGAGAGCTGGGCGCCGGGAAACCCCCGTCGATGCGCGCGTCGTAGATGTCCCTGAAAGAATCGCCGTCCTGCGAGACGAGCTGATCGGACGTGCTGAAGAACACGTCGCTACCGGACGAGTCGGTTCCGATCAGTTCGGCCCCCTCGAGTTCCGTGCCGGGTATGCGGGAGCGGTCTTGGCCGTCGGAGATCAGCGAGACGTTCCCGTCGTGGTACTCGTAGACGTTTTCGACCTGACCGCTGGGGTCGTTGATCGCCTGCGACGTCAGACCCTCAGACGACGAAAAGAACACGTACTGGCCATCATCGGACATCGACGAATGCTTGGCTGGCCCACTCCATTGGCCGAAGGGGACCACCCTGATGCTTGCCGTGTTGGCGTTGTTGTTCCCGTTTTTGTCGAAGCCGCTCTGGCCGATCGAGATCCGCACCAGTTCGCCCGTCTGTGCGTCGTAGCGGTAGATGTCTTGCGCTGTGTCGGTGTCATCGGCAGTTAGTTGGGCATTGCTCTGAAAGAGCAGGAAGCGGCCATCGGGCGTCGCCTGCACTGCGTGGTTGTCGTTTCCTTCCCCCACCCAGTCGCCCGAGTCCGACGCGGCCAGGATGGCGACGAACGCCGTCTGCCGAGTGCTCGTATCGTAGACATAGAGGTTGTCTTCGCCCGCAACCGCGACCTGGTGACCAGGCGGCAGCGAACGATCCGGTTCGTTCGTCAGCACGCCGTGGGCGACGAAGTAGACGTGCGAGCCGTCCTCGGAACCCCGCGCCACGCCCTGCACTTCGGCCGTTTCCACTCCATCCGAGACCAGGGTGACCTTTTCGCCCGCGGGGGCGTTGAAGTCGTACTCGTAGAGGTTCTCGCCTGTGTCCCCGGGCAGCAGTTCCTGTTCAGTGGTGAAGAAGACCTTCGAGCCGTCTTCGGAGGCGCCCCGAAAGGCGCCTTCCGTCACGCCCGTGGTCGTGTTGCACGCCGTGCAGTCTTCTTTCGAGGGCTCGGAGATCGCCACCGTCCGGAACTGCGTTTCGGAGCCAAGCTGGAACTCTTCCCGCGCGAACAGCTCTGTGTGTGGCGGCTGCGAGCTGCCGCATTTCTCGCGGTCTTCGCCCCACGGGGTGAAGAACACCCTCGAACCATCGGAGGAAACCGCGTTATACGCCTCGCGACTCCTGAAGCTGCCCACACTCGTCCCGCACCGGCTGAGCAGGCTGGCGCTGCCCTTAGCACCGCTCACGCCGACCAGGAACGGTTCCGAGCTGCCGACGCCGACGTACTCGTAGAGCGAGGGAAGCGGTTCTTCTTCTTTTTCCGCGACTTCCCCTCCGGTGGTGTCGAACGGCCAGAGATAGCGATGCCGTCCTTCTGTTTCTGGCGTTGCGAGGGTGAACAGAACATGCGAGAGATCACTCGACTGACCTCCGACATGTCCTTCGTGATACAGGTAGATTTGGACACCAACGTTATTAATAGATGCGCCGGCCGGCGGGTCGACGAGCGCCGAGGCCGGCGCCGCAGGCCCCACCTCGGCAAAGCTGCCGTCTGGTTCGCGGATGTACAGGTTCAGGGCATCCGCCGGCCCCGAGAGAGGCCGAAGCCCAAACAGGACCCTGTCGAGGCCGGCGCTCACAGCCATCGGATCGTTCGTGAAGTTAGTCCCCCCGAGCGAAAAGACCGGCGCGTCAAGCGACATCGTCGTCCAACCGGCTCCTGCGGCTGTGAACGCGTAGGTCGCTCCTTCAAGTCCGGGAACGCTGTTGGCCCCCGAGAACCCACCTGAGGACTTGCCGATCAGCGTCGATCCGGAACTTGCGACGGCATATGCGCCATTCGTGAGACCCTGACCATTCTTGAACGTAGGCGACACTTGCTCGTAGGCACGACAGTCAGGGAGACCGGCCGACGGGCCGGTCCGCAACGCTTCATTGGGACAGGATCCTTCAGCCCGCGCCGGTGCAACCCCCAGATTCGCCATGACGCACACAAGCACGCCGACGAGACCGAAGCCACAGCCCGTAAGCCGTCCGCGAAACATCTCCTTCGACCAACAAACGCGCCTACTGAAGTTCATCGTAGTTGCCCCTTCCCTCACCGACGCATGCCACACCACCCTGCACTTCCAGCGCACACACGCCCTATTGCCGTTAGAAACCGCTTGTCCCAACACTCAACGTCGGTACGGGACGGCACTCAGCCGTCCCGTACCGACAACTAGCTACCAATCCATTTCTTGCCGGTGCTTATTTTGCAGTCACCGCCCAGCCGTTTTCCAATTCCAGTTCCGCTTCGCCTTCGAGAGTGGCCGGATGACCACCGAATTTCAAATTGGAGCTGGCTGCAGTGTATTGCAATACGTTTCCGCTAAAGAGCCCGGTATCCGTACCAGTGACTGGAAAAGACATACCATTCAAGGGGCATGTTTCCGGGCTTTTGTTAAGAAATTCCAATGTGACAAACACCGTCCCGTGTTTAGGAGGTTTGTTGACGTCTTTTACAGGCGTTCCTGCTAGCAGTTCCGTTTCGACTCCACTTACGACAACCTTACCCGGTGTTTTCGTAACCGGATCAGTTACTACGCAAAGTCCCGGTCCTGGTTTTTCGACTACACAGTTTTCGAATTCGATAGTCTCTTCATCCGTACCGGCTGAACCCGCAACTTGGTTTATTGTGCCCGTGTCTTTGACGGTGCACGTCATCTTTACCATGACGCCGCCAGCTTCGCCTTTGAACACAAAGCTTACTCCAGCTTTGTTTTTCGACTTGACTTTTTTCGTTCCAACCAGTGTCTTCCATTCCCATTTGCCCGTTCCTGACACCGTTGTACACTTGTGTTCAGTGAATTTGGTGCCAGCTCCTGTTCCTTCTTCACATACATTCCATTCGGGCGCCGCCGACGCCGACGCAGACGCAACCGCCCCGACCGCAAACACGGCCAACAGGCTCACCAGCAAGATTCTCAATCGATTACTACTCATTTTGGTATGCTCCCTTGTGTTGTGCTTGGCCTCGGGGCACCCTCCGAAAGCACATAGTGGCGCCCCGGGGCCGGATTAATTCTGCTCCCTGCTCTGGCACACAGAAGATTCGTTTGGGGACCCGGCCTGCAATCGCCCGGCCGGGCCTGCCTTGGGAAGTCGTTCTTGATCTGGACTGCTGTCCTCCTCGTGATCGACCCTTCGAAGGCCAGGATGCCGCTCTCTCCGGAAAAGTCAACGTTTCGAGCAAGATGTTTCCTAACTGGCCAGAGACAGGTTGGCGCCGTCGCGCATAGCCTCGTGCTCGGCCGCGATCGCCTGCACCGCCTGCTCCGCGCCGATCGCCGGGGCAAGCGCCAGGTATGAGAGGACCCCTGCGATGCTCGAGAGCTGGTGTGCGCGTCCCAGGGCGACGTGGTGGTGCATGACCCCCCAGACCGCGCCGATCGACGCTTCGGCGGCGAGCTCGCTTGGGCGCTGCCTCGCCGGCGCGCTGATCCGCAGGCTCTCCGCGATGGCGGCTACGGAGCGCTCCCGGTAGAGCATCCCGTCCGGGCCCGGCGCGAACACCTCGACGAACCCCAGCCGAGCCAGCACCGGATCGGCCGCGAACGACGCGCACAACGAGCACAGCGCGCGGTGCAGGCCACCCGGCCAACTCCGGGCGGCCCTGCCAGCCGGGACGGCGTGGGCAAGCGCGCGCTCGGTCAAGCGCTCGAGCGCCGCGATGAAGCAGCCCTGGACGTCCTCGAAGTGCTCGTCGAAGCGCTTGCGCGAAACGCCCGCGGCGGCGCGGATCCGCGGCACCGTCAGCTGCCAGTAGCCCTCCCGCGCCGCGAGCCGCGCGACCGCGTCGAGGATGCGCGCGCGGTCGTCCTCACGCACACCGCGATCGTGCATGGCGAGCGTCGCCGCATCGGGCGCCACCGACGCGGACGGGGCATCGAAGTGTGCAAGCGACATGGCGGCCTCGCAGCGGAAGCAGAGCATCCACTCCAGCAGCTCGTCGGCCAGGCCGGGCAGTTCATGCGCGCGGCCGGCCAGCAGCTGCGCGCGCGCCACGCGGTGCACGCCCGCGACGATGCCCTTGAAGACCAGCGGCGGAACCGGTACAGGGTCCGGCGCGCCGGCGAAGCTGATCTCAATCATCGCCTCGTAGTGCCCCTCCGCACGGCGCATCTGCTCGAGCGCCGCTCCTCCGCCGGCGAACGCCTCCACCAGCGCGAGCCGCGCCGCCTTCGGCTCGCGCGCGATCCCGTCCGCCCAGGCGCAGAACGCCAGCTCAAGCCGCTCCCGCCAGTCATGCCGGTCCTTCTGCGCGGCGCCTACCCGTTTCATCGAACGCCGCACAATCAGCCCATAGGTGCGCAGGAAGCACTCGTCCTTGTCGGCGAAGTGCTCGTAGAAGGTGCCCGGGGAGACCCCCGCCAAGCGCACGATCTCGCGTACCGTGACCGCGCCGTAGCCGCGCTCTGAGACGAGCTCGATCATCGCCGCGTGGATCCGTGCGCGCTGGTGGGACGCCGCCTGCTCGCGCGGCCAGCCCGGACCCGGGTGCAGCTTCACATACGACGTCGGCGAGGTGCCGTCTGCGCTCCCCGGCGTCCTGGACGCCCCCTCCGTGCCACTCACAGCGCTCTGCTCCTTTGTGGGAATCCGTCGGCCCTCCACGACGTCGAAGTCACACCGGCGGGGCAGAACATCGCCCCGGGACGGGATGAGCAGGAGGTCTACCACATCCAAAAGATGCCGTGTTGGCAGAGTCATTCGATTTGCTCGTACGGATTACCCTGGTACAGGCAGGCGAATCCGGTGAGAAATCCAAAAATCTCCTGCAAGTGCGGAAAGTCCAAATTGGAGGACGCTTCGGTCAAACCACCGCATATCCAAAGATAAAACTTTTCTAAAGGCGCCTGCAAAGGAGGTTTGCGGAGCGTTACGCAGCGACGCCACACTCAGGGCCGCGGGAGCAGCGCGTCCCACCACTGCAGCTGATCGGGGTTTTTGCCAGACGCCGGGTGCTCCCAGCGCCATTCCCAGCGCCCGGCGAGCACTGCCACCGACGCCAACTGCCGGGCGCCGGCCGTGAGCTCGTATACGGGAACCTGACCCTGCATGCGCCGCTCGAGCATTCCCGCGTGCAGGAGATCGCGCAGGCGCCGGCGCAGCGCCGAGCGGCCGAGGTCGGCCGCCCGCTCGTCCAGCTCCTTGGTGCACAGCGGACCGTCGGCCAGCAGCAGCGCGATTTTGCGCGTGTGATCGTCGGCTAGCGCCTTGATCGCCACCGCGCCGGCTGACGCGCCTCGCTCGGCTTGCGCGCACCAGCGCCGCTCCCAGCGGCCGGCCTCCGCGGGAACATCGAGCAGCATTCGGCCGGCGTCCGTCAGGCCGTAGTGAGCCTCGCGTGGGATGGGAGCGCTGTGAGCGTGCGGCGGCAGCCCCGGCTGACGCTCGTAGGTGACGAGCTCGCGCTCCAGCAGGTGATGCAGCCGGCGCATCACCAGCGAGTGTCCAGCGTCCGGGAGACCCTGCTCGAGCTCCGCTGGGCGCAGCGCGCCCTCGGCCAGGCCACGCAAAACCGCCACCATCAGCTCCTCGGCGAGCAGCTTCAGCGCGCGCACTCCCAGCTGGTCCTGTTGACTCATGCTCCCCTTCGCTTGCTCCCCGCAACCCTGCTCAGGCGGCCAGGTTGCTCAGTCGAGGATATACCCTCTGCCGGCCGCATTCAAAATACGAGAATCACCGAGATTGCCGCGTCGGGCGCGGTTGCGACGGTCAGCGCCGGACGGTGGACTCGTCGTCGCGGCGGTAGCCCAACCGGGCGGAGACGCGGTCGGCCGTGGCGATGAGGTGCGGGCTGAGCTCGTCGACGAGCCCCGAGAGGGAGATCATCGAGGTATGCGCGGCAAGGTTGACGGCGGCAACGACGTCCCGCGCCTCGTTGCGAACGGGGGCGGCGATCGCATACAACTCGGGAGCGAGCTCCTCGTCGTTGACGGCGAAGCCGGCCACCTGGATCTCGTCGAGCTCGTCGCGCAGCGCTTTCTTTGAGGTGATCGTGTTGGGGCCGCGCTTCGTCAGCTTCACGTCTGCGAGCAACGCGCCCTGCTCGCTCTCCGGCAGGTTCGCCAGCAACAGCTTTCCCATCGCGGTGCAGTAGGTCGGGAGCCGCGAGCCGGGGTGCAGGCCCAGGTCGATCTTGCTCTGCCCGCGGCGGAAGCTGCGCATGCGATCGACGAACAGGATCTCCGTCCCGTCGAGCACGGCGAGGTTCACGGTGTAGGAGCTCTGCCGGCGCAGCTCCTCGAGGTAGGGGTGGGCGTGATCGCGCAGTCCGGTGGAGTTCAGCACCGCCATCCCGAGGTCGGTGACCTTCAGCCCGAGGCGGTACCTGCGCGAGTCGCCCTGCTCGAGGTAGCCGAGGGCCACCAGCGTGCTGGCGTAGCGATGCGTCGTCGAGCGACTCAGGCCGAGACCGTCGGCGATGTCGGCGAGCCTCAGCGTGGGCTGCTCAGGTGTGAAGAACGCGAGGATCGCAAGGCCACGCTCGAGTGACTGCGAGTAGCGCGGCTTCTCCAACATCGCGGCCAAGGACACCCGGTCACGCTCAGGTCTGACCTTTCCTCTGCGTCCCGTAATGCTCGCCATCAGCGGCCCTCGCGCACCTAGCGGCTCCCGGCCGCTCGCGCACGCTGCTCGGGCTCCCCGTGGGGCCGCTGAAGGCTCCGCAGCTGCTCTTCGAGCTCACGGCAGCGGCATTCTGCTCTGGTCCGCAGCCGCTCCTGCAGGACAGCCTGTTGTTGGGGGGAGAGACCCACCGGCTGGGGGGACTTGACGCGGAACTCTCTGGCGAGACGCTCGAGCGCGTCCTCCCCGTAGACACCGGTGGCGTCGAAGATCACAGGGTGAAACGGGTCGCTGCCCTCGCTGACGCCCGGCCACCAGACCCGCGCCGCGCCGCCGTACACCGCGTGGCGATCGGGCAGCAGCATTTTGGACGCCTTTGCCTGCGGCGGCTCGATCACATACACGGGAATGCCCGGGCCGACGAGCTCGCGCACCCGATCGACCGGCAGCGCGGGGTCGTGCGCACCGGCCCGGCAGGTCAGCCCCACGAGTGGATGCTCGCGGTCCTCGCGCAGGATCTCCGCGCACATCGCACGCAGCTGGCCACCCGAATCGACCCTTATCTCCATGCGCGAGGATCTTGACGCGCACCGGGTCAGATAGCTAGAAATTTGTTACCCAGGTAATAAAATCGTTACCAAGGTAACATAAAGCGTTACCCAGATAACAAAATATTGCTAGCGGCGACGCTTGCGCAGGATGACTCGACCCCCGGCATGAGGGACCAGGATCGCGCTGCGCCACCGCGGCTGCTCGATGTGCTTGCTCGCAGGCAACACCGTCCTGGTTGCGAGCACCGCTCGCAAGATCGTCTGGACCTCGAGCAGCGCGAAGTGCCGGCCGAGGCAGTGCTTGCGGCCTCCCCCCCAGGGCAGCCATGTACGAGGCTGCTGTGTTTCGTCGATGAAACGCTCGGGGCGGAACTGCTGGGGGTTTGGGTAGAGCTCCGGGTTGTGGTGCATCAGGTAGGTGCATCCCATCAGGTGAACCGGAGGGCGGTATGTCCATCCGCCGATCTCGACCGGCTTGATGACCTCTCGTGGGATCGTGAAGAGGAAGACCGGCTTGTGACGCAGCGTCTCGTTGACCGTCGCCGTCAGGTATGCCTGATCGGTGCCGCTGTCGATCTCCTCGCTCAGTCGGCTCTGCACGCTCGGGTTGTGCGCGAGGAGCTGGAATGCCCATGCGAGCTCGCCCGTGGTCGTCTCGTGCCCGGCCAGAATCATCGACATCAGGTTGTCGCGTATCTCCCGGTCGGACATGCAAGCGCCGTCGGGGCTCTCCGCCGCGAGCAGGATGTCGAGCAGATCCCCGCGCTGAGGATCGGCCTCCGCGCGTCGCCGGCGCATGAGCTCGTAGATCAGAGCATCGACTTTGGCGCGTTGCTTGACAAACATTCTCCAGGTATTGCGCCAGCCGGGCAGATGACGAAGCTTCGGCTCCTGAAGGACGATACTGACGGTCACCGACAGCATGTCCATCAACTGTTCATGCAGCGGCTGTAGCGCGCCGTCTCGGTCGCTGAAGATGGCTCTTAAGATCACTCTCAAGGTGAGTGCTCGAATGCGTGGATGGAGTGCGATGTTCGCGTCGAGTGGCCAGGACGCAACCTCACGCTCGACGGTGTCGGAGAGCATTGCCGTCTGGTCTGCCACCATTCTATGGTGGAAGGCAGGTGTGATCGTTCTGCGCCCACAAATGTGCTCCTCCTCCTCGAGCAGCATGAACGAGCGCTCGCCGATCAGCGGAGCGATCATGCTCCCGCCTGAGCCTGGGTGTAGATCGCTGGGGTCGCCCGAGAGAACCGCTCGTATATCGCTCGGGTCTGCGAGAAATACCAGTGGTGGCATGTCCAGCGGGTAGATGGTGAACCGGTCGCCAAGACGGTCACGACACTGTTCGAGATAAGCGGATGGCAACCAACGGCAACATATTGTCTGGAGCGTCGCCGGCAGGGGTCCGCTGGGTGGCAGTTCACGTTTAAGTCGAATCGACAGCGAGCATGAGTTTATGATTGACATGAGGACTCCTTGTTGTGTGTTTTCGAACGAGCACGTTGTGTGACAGCATGTTGTGTGACTTACGCTGAGCGTTGGGCGTAGGCGGTTCGCCACAGCCGCAGAATTGGATGCAGGACACGGGTGAGCGAGCCGCCGGCAGCGAGGAGGCCTTTGGTGCTCTCGCGCATCGCCGGCGTCAGGGCGCTGTCCTTCGACAAATACATGGCGAACATGCCGGCCGCGATCAGCATGTGCTTCTCACCGTTTTCCAATGCGCGGGTCTCGTGCAGGCAGCGCCGTATCAGCAGACGGATACTCTTGCTCGCCTGCTCCGGCGTGGGATAGTGAGCGATGTAGGAGTGATCGCCGTTCGCGGCGTCTTCGACTTGATCGACGTAGCTGTCCAGCAGCGCCGCCAGACCCGACGTCCAGGGAAAATAGGCATGGCGGATCAGCGCGATCTCACTGTCACTGCACGCTGGTTCGCCGGCGAGCGCGAGCAGCGCGAAGATGGTGAGGTCGGTGCTGGCTGCGGCGCTGAGCTCAAACCAACTCGCCTCATGTCCCTCGGGGAACTCTCTCCTGGCCCAGGCTTCGAGCATCGTGTCGCGACGCAGCGGATCGAGGTCGTGGTTGATCGCACACACCTGACCCCGGATCGCCTCGCTCACGACGAGCTGACGGACGCGCTCATATGAGGGCAGTCGGGCGCAGCATTCCCGGCAAACGCCGACGAGGGCGCGTAGGTAGCCGCCATCCTCACGCCAAGGGTTGTGACGGTAATAGTCGGAGATCGGTCGCGCTGGATCGAGCGCGTCGATCAGCGCGATGTGCAGCTGTCGTCCGTTTGCCTGGCCGGCGGCGGCGCCACGCTCGTTTACGCTGTCCAGGAAATCCCAGATGATCTCGTAAGCGACGAGCAGCCGCAGCAAGTTCGGACTGCGAGCATGGGGAAGGATCGAGAACAGGGCGGCGCCGTCGATATGTGGGCGCTTCCTGGCCAGCGCGTCCAGCGCGTCCTGGCGAATTGGCGGGTCGGGGATCTTGCGAGCGAGCTCCCGCCAGCAACGCACTTCGCGGGCCACGGCCGGCAACCCCCACAGCAGCTCTCTGCTCGCGCCCGCGATCAGCGCACGGAGCTGACGCGCCGAAAGCGGAGCGGGGTCAGCAGCGCGTTTTGGGGGAAGGGCGGGCTGCGTGCTAGTAGGCGGGACTGCCGGTCCGGGGCGGTACACGCACGGCGCGATACCCTGGCAGGGCGAGCATCAAGACCGCGATGGCGCTGACCATCGCAAAGCTGGAGATCGCGGCGACCGCTTCGATCCTGATGCTGATTGGAAACCCGGTGACGGTCGCGAGGAAGTGACTACCGAGCAATTGGGCGTAGAGGCCGAAGACCGCTCCGATCGAGCAGCCCACCGTGAGCAGAACCGCGGCTTCGCACAGCAGCCAGCGCCACAGCACGACTTCGCTGTAACCGTCAGACTTCAGCGACGCGACGCGGTCGCGCCGCTGCCAAATCATCGCGCCGATCGCCCCGACCAGCGCGAGCACCGCGGCGATCAACACAAGCAGCCGGATCTGCGTCAACCGCGAGAGCCCCTGAGCCGTCACGGCATAGTGACGCTGCTCGCGTTCTGATGAGGTTTCCACGGCCAGACCCCGTTCTGATTTCAAGGCGCTGCGAACCAGATTGCGCACAGTCACGACGGGGACGCCCGGCGTGGTCTGGATCTCGTATGCGCTCGGTTCGCTGCTCGCCCAGGCTCGCGCGTAGCTGCTCGAGCTGAGCACGATCGCGCCCGGTGGCCATCCGAGGTTCGTGGTCAGACCAGCCACTCGCAGGGTCTCAGGTCGCGGCGAAGGCAGTGTGAACGCCTGGCCAACATGCAGGTGATGTTCTGCGGCCAGCGCCTGTGAGAGCACCGCCCAACCACCCTGGCGGATCCTTTCTGAGGCGAGGCTCAGATTCCCGCTTATCAGCCGGCTCGCCGGGACGGGATGTTCGATCTCGCTTGCTGGTCCGATAACCCACAGGCGTCGGTCCCCCCAATCCAGGAAGCTGCCGCGGTAGGCGCCGAGGCGGCTGACGCCTGGCACGCGAGCGAGCGCGGCAGTGTCCACTGCCTTGAACGGTGTGGTTGGCTGAATGCTCGATCTTCCGCTCGGTATCACCCATATCTCAGCACTGGAGTCCATACTGCGGATCGACGATTCAAGGCCTCTTTTGAGGTTCGTCCCGACGCCCTGAAACTCGACTACCCCGAAAACCGCCACCGCCGCGGTCGCAGCGATCGCCAGCGAGCGTACCCGAGTCTGTGGGGTCTGGAGTTCTGTGACCGCGATTGCGGAAGCCACTCCGTCCACGAGATTTGACGCGTAATCGAAGGCGCTGACGAGGCCGTCGAACAGAAACGGAAGCAGGCAGACAAGGGCGAGCACGAGCGCGATATTCCCGATTACCGCTGCGCGCGTATCGGCCAACAAGGTGAATGTCGTTATGGCAAGACAAAGTAAGCCGGTGCTGAGCCGCGCCGCGATCCAGACCCGGCGAGGCTCCGCCGACTTCGATCGTGGTTGCAGCGGGCGGGCGAGGATCTCACGGACCGGCCACAGCACGCCGATGACCGCGGCTGCCAACCCGGCCGCGACGGCCAGAGCGACGCTCTGCCAAGTCACGATCCGTTGCGAGCCGACCGGGAACGCGAACGCGAGATAACCGGGTGTTGAGTGAAAGACGGCGATCGAGAGGATGTCCCCGAGCACCAGCCCGAGGATGCAGCCCAGCACGCCGAGCAGGGCGGCGTCGACCAGCAATATCTGAATCGTCATCCAGCGGGTCGCGCCATGCGGGCGAACGTCTTCGATCAGCCGCCGGCGCGAGGGCACGGTCACAAGCATCGCGTTGAGCGCGAACATGAACCCGACCAGAGCGCTGATGCCGGAGAAGAGCGCTTCGCTCTTGCTCTCCGGTGCCACGGCGACCGCGAACAGACGAGAATCGAAGTCGGCCGAGACGAGGTTCACGTTCCATTGCGCGGCGAGTCGCGCGAGTGCCCCACGCACAGCGCCAGAGCGCGCCGGGTCATAGCGCACGAAGATCCGGCTGAGCCGGCCGCGCGCGCCGGTTAGGCGCTGCGCGTAGCCAATCGGCGCTATCGCGATCGGATTGTGGACCAGGCCGCCGATGTCGGCTTCCCCCAGCGTGGCAGCGACCAGCGTTCCTACGACGCGCGTGTCGAGCTGTAGCTTGAGCGGCAGCAGTGGACGCGCGCCGATTTCACGGGCGAGCGGTTCCGGCAGCGCGATAGCCGGCAGCGTGGCGAGCCGCTCCGCGGAGAAGCGACCCGGCAGACGCACGGCTGCGTGCACCAAGCGCAAATCCACGCCGATCAGATCGATGGATCGTTCGCCACGGGGCCCTCTCAGGTTCACCTGCCGCTCGAGGATCGGCAGAGCGACCTGCACACCAGGTAGGTTTCGGGCTTCTCCCAGTAGTCGTTCCTGGAAGCCTTCGGGTCCACGGGCGTCGAGCTGCACCTGGGCGCTGCCGACGAGCTTGGTGTTGAGCTGTGCCTCGGAGCGAGTCAGGCTGGTACTCGCAATTTGCGAGGCGAGCAGCAACGCCACACCGACCGCGATCCCGAGGATCGCAAAACCCTCCTGCGCGAGGACGGCCCTGGCTCCCAGCCGCGCTTCGTAGATGTAGCGCATACCCGACGGGCTTATCCCCGCCATCCTCAAGCTCCCGGCTTGCTCGGCTCAGCAACCGGGGTGTGATCCGGCGTATACGCCTGCAGGCGTCCGTCACGCAATTCATGGGTCCGGTCGGCGAATGCGGCTGCCTGTGGGTCATGCGTCGCGAGCAGGAGCGCCATCTCGCGCTCGCGGCAGAGACTGCGCAGCCGGCCCAGCACCTCCAGGGTGCGCTGTGTGTCAAGGCTCCCGGTCGGCTCATCGGCGAGAACCAGCTCGGGATCGGCGGATAGCGCGCGTGCGATCAGCACGCGCTGACGCTCGCCCATCGACAGCTGCTCGGTGCGATGCTGCAGTCGATCCCCAAGCCCCAGTTGCCCCAGCAACGGTTCGATCGTGCGCTTCGCTTCACGCCCGTTGGACAGCAACAGCTTCAGCGAGGCGCTTTGGATCGCCCGCCACCCGGGGGGCAGGCTGTGGCCGATGATCCCGATCTGGCGCAGACGGTACTCGTCGGCTTCTCTGCGGGACATCGCGAGCACATCGCGACCGTCCACCAGCACGCTGCCGCTGTCGGGTGCTTGGAGGCCGGCGATCAGATCCAGCAGAGTGCTCTTACCCGAGCCGCTCGGGCCGTAGAGCGCGACGATCTCGCCGCGCGCGACGCTCATCGACACCCCGTCGACGGCATGGATGGGCTCGCCACCATCCACCTGGTAGTGCTTGACGAGATCGCGTAGCTCCAGCACCTGCGGGCAGCCTACGCCGGGTGAGCCCTGGTCTCGGCGTGTTTGAGGAACGGTTTGACGTCGGCGTCGCCGCTTGGCCGACCGGAGAGCAGCTTCAGCGTGCCTTTGCGCGTGAGCGAGAACTCCTGGTCGGCGAAGATCGCCGATTCGCCCTCGGAGGCGCTCATCAGCACACCGCACCGAGGCTCAGACTCCTCCACCAGCAAGCGCAGCAGATCGGACGCCTTCTCCGTGTCACGGCCGCCGAGGGCGTCGAGCAGGTCATCGATGATCACAATCCGCGGACTACCCGCGAACGCCCGCGCGAGACCAACCAGCACCCGCTGCCAGTTGGAGAGCTCTGCCCAATGCCGGCCGCTGCACTCCTGCGCCCCGACCCGCTCGAGCGCCCGCGCCGCCAGTTGCTCGGAATGCCTGCGCCCGCGTCCGTGCAGCGCCAGCGGCCACCCGACGAACTTCGAGACCTCCATATCGAGCCGCGGCCCGTCGCGGTCGATCCACACGATCTCGTGGCCCAACAGCCGAGCCCACGCCCGATCGCGCAGCCCAGCCAACCTCTGGCTGCCCAACGACACGCCCCCCCGATCGGGGCGCTCCATCCCCGCCGCGATCTTCAACAGCGTCGTCTTGCCCCCAAGACGACGCCCGACGATCGCCACGACCTCTCCCCGCCCGACGTCGAACGAGACATCCTCCAGCACGCCCGTCCACCGACCACCAGACGAGATCCCCTTCCAAACACCCTCGACCGACAACACCTCAGCCACCATCGGCCGCACCATTCGAGATTTCGTCGAGGACCGCTTCGAGTTCCTCGCGCAGATTCCCGAGACGCTTGGACATCAGGCTCCAAAGCATCGCCTCGTCCTTACTCTGGATGCCGCGCAGCCTGACACGCCAGTCAACGGGCCTCCCTCGGGCAAGCCGGGAGCGCTGTTCCCGCCGCACACGGTTGTGCGCGATGTCGTGAGCGGACGTATACGCCTGCTCGTCTTCGCGGACGATTCCAATGAACGCGGCGAGATGCTCACGTGTGACGAACTCCAGCTTGCACTGCAGCACGTCACGCACCCCCGGGGGCTCCGTGTGGAGGAGCCACCCATCGAACAGCTTGGCGCCGTCGGGCGTCCCTTGATAGCGGTCGAGCGTCGGCTCATTCGGCGGACCTTTCTCGGTCAGGCGCACATAGCCCTTGCTCGCCAGGATGGGCAGATCTTTGTATGCGGCGGTGCGCGAAAAGCGCGCGGAGGGAAACTGATTATTCAGACGCCGTGCCACGCCCGCGATCGTGTCCTCCTGCTGGACCACGAGGCCAAGAATCATCATCTGCGGGCTGAGCGCTCCCGAGCCCAGCGTTGATGCGGACATCCCCGGATCGTAGCCCAAGTGGGCGTGCGGCGTACGGTCTAGCCGAATTGTCTCGGTTTCGGCGTGACCGAACCCGACCGACGGCCGATCCGTAGTCGACGCTGCCGATCAATCTGTAGACTATTGTCTGCGTATTGTCTGCGGAGGTGTCTGTGAGGCTGTGGCATTCAGAACCACAGATGTCCAAGAGCGTGACGGATCGGCCCTATGTCCCAGTCGAGAGCCATCGCGATGTCGCGGAGCTTGCGGATGTGGTGTTGGACCCCGCTCGGGAGGACTTGGTGGTTGTGATGACCTCGCGGGCGGGTGAGCGTGGGCCTTCGCTCGATGCGGAGGACGTGCGGGCGATCGTGGGGCCTTCGGCGTTGATCTATTTCCTGCCGACGGGTCGGATGTCACTCGATTTCAGTGAGCGTGTTCCGGATCGCCGGGGTCCGTATAACGGGTCGATGCGAGTGTGGCTCGCAGGTGTCAGCGCCCAGAGCCATCGCCGCGAACACCCCCAGGTGTTCGACAGCACCGGAGAGTACGGGCCGCGATCGCTCAGGCAGCTCGCCTACGGGCTGCGCGAGGCGTTTCTCATGCGCGGGATCGAGCCGCAGGTCGATCCGGTGGTGGCGCACCGCTCACTCGAGATCATCCGAGTCCTCGACGAAGCGAAGGTGGTCGGGCGCGGCTATGAGGAGCAACTCAGCCGCGCGCGCTCCGAACGCGATGCAGCGGTCAAGGGTGAGCGTGTGGCTGCGCGCCGCACGCGGATGGCTGAGCGCGACCGCAGCGCCTCGCGGGTGAGCGCCGAGGATCCCGAAGGCGCTCTGATGGAATTGATCCTGCAGCGCTGGCTCGAGACGCTGAGCCGGCAGGAGCGCACCCAGCACCCCCTCGGCCGATATCTGCTGGGCCCCGACTTCGTTCGCTCCGCCGAGGGGTTGACCTCTCTCGTGCGCGATCGTCTCGCGTATGTCTGCGCGATGATCGTCTGCAACAGGGTGAAGGACCTCGCGGCCCTTGCACAGAGCCCCTTACCCCAAAACAGCCACGCCCACCACGACGACTCGCCCAACGGCAGCGGGGCGGCGTGGCAGTGCAGCCTGACGCGCCTGGACTCGCAGACCCCACCGGCCGTGCGCTACCTGCAACTCGCGGACGGGACGATCAAATTCACCGGCATGGGAAGCTATAAGACCCAGGCGAGCGGCTAGCTGCGGAACCTGAGCGGGTTGTTCAACCGGTCCTCTCAGCCTTGCTCGAGTGGCGCCATGGTCAAGCCCGCGCCCTTGAGCTGTTCCCAGTAGTGCTCGGCCGTCTCCTGATGGCCGCTGTAGACGATCGCCTGACCGGAGCTGTGAATCACGTTGGCGAGCTGATGGCCGCGCTCGAGCGTCGTCGCGGGGATGTAGCGCGCAAGCGTATTGGCGACGTGATCGAAGGTGTTGTGGTTGTCGTTGCGCACGATCACCCGCCATGAATCGCCCAAGCCCGCCCCCGGTGGTCCGGTCCGCGGCAGCTCGCTCGTCTGGCCAGTCATCACGCGCCAGGATAATGCCCAGCCGTACAATTGTCAGTATGAGCGACGATCAGAGCCCACGGCTGAGCGAGCGCGACCGACCCTGGATGATGCGCACCTACGCCGGGCACTCGACCGCGAAGGCCTCCAACGAGCTCTACCGGGGCAACCTCGCGAAGGGACAGACGGGGCTGTCGGTCGCCTTCGACCTGCCGACCCAGACCGGCTACGACCCCGACGACGAACTCGCGCGGGGCGAGGTGGGCAAGGTCGGGGTGCCGGTCTCCCACCGCGGCGACATGGCCACCCTGATGGACGGCATCCCGCTCGGGGAGATGAACACCTCGATGACGATCAACGCCACCGCCGCATGGCTGCTGGCGCTGTACATCGTCGCCGCCGAAAATCAGGGGGTCGATCAATCACAGCTTCAGGGCACAACCCAGAACGACATCATCAAGGAGTTCCTCGCGCGCGGCACCTACGCCTTCCCGCCCGCGCCCTCGATGCGGCTGATCGCCGACATGATCGCCTACACGGTTGAGCACGTCCCCAAGTGGAACCCGATCAACATCTGCTCCTACCACCTGCAGGAGGCCGGCGCCACACCCGTACAGGAGATCGCCTATGCGATGAGCAACGCGATCGCCGTGCTCGACGGGGCGCGCGAGCGCATCGCCGCCTCCGCCGCCGCGAGCGAGCCCGGCGGGTCCGGCGAGGCCGACGGGTCCGGTGAGCCCAGCGGACCCGGTGAGGCCGGCGGATCCGGTGAGGCCGACGGCGCCCATGCAGCCGACGGCCACAGCGAGGAGCTGATGGGGCAGGTGTTCGGGCGCATCTCCTTCTTCGTCAACGCCGGCGTGCGCTTCGTCGAGGAGCACGCCAAGCTACGCGCGATGTCGGTCCTATGGGAGGAGCTCGGTCGCGAGCGCTACGGGGTGACCGATCCCAAGCACCTGCGCTTCCGCTACGGCGTCCAGGTCAACTCGCTCGGCCTGACCGAGGCCCAGCCGGAGAACAACGTCCAGCGCATCGTGCTCGAGACGCTCGCCGTCACTCTGGGTCGCGATGCCCGCGCACGCGCGATCCAGCTCCCCGCTTGGAACGAGGCGCTCGGTTTACCCCGCCCGTGGGATCAGCAGTGGTCGCTGCGCATCCAGCAGGTGATGGCCTACGAGACAGACCTGCTCGAGTACCCCGACATCTTCGCGGGCTCACATGTGATGGACGGCCTCGTCGCCGAGCTGCTCGAGGGCGCGCGCGCGGAGATGGCCGTCGTCGCCGAGCACGGCGGCGCGGTCGAGGCCGTGCCCTACATGAAGGGCGCGCTCGTGGACTCCCATCGCCGGCGCATCCATCGGATCGAGTCCGGCGAGCAGGTCGTCGTCGGCCAGAACCGCTTTACCGAGACCGCCGTCTCGCCGCTGACCGACGACGCCGAGGGCGGAATCCTCGTCGTCGACCCCGCGGTCGAAGCCGAGCAGATCGAGGCGCTGCGCCGCTGGCGCTCCGAGCGCGACCAGGCGGCCGTGGACGCCGCCCTGTCCGACCTGGCGCGAGTCGCCGGCGAGGATAGCTCGCAAGAGAACCTGATGATCCCGACGATCGCCGCCGCCCGCGCCGGAGCCACTACGGGGGAGTGGGCGCGCACGTTGCGCGAGGTGTTCGGCTCCTATCGCGCCCCCACCGGCGTGGGCGAGGCCAGCGGGCACGAAACGCCGGACGCTGATCTGACAGAGCTGCGCGAGGAGGTCTCGAGGCTCAAGGAGCAGCTCGGCCGGCGACCGAAGATCCTGGTGGGCAAGCCCGGTCTCGACGGTCACTCCAACGGCGCCGAGCAGATCGCCGTACGCGCCCGCGACTCGGGCATGGACGTGGTCTATGAAGGGATCCGCCTGACGCCCGCCCAGATCGCGGCCTCGGCCCTGCAGGAGGGCGTGCACGTGATCGGTCTGTCGATCCTCTCCGGCTCGCACCGCGAGCTGATCCCCGCGGTGATCGAAGCGCTGCGCGAGGCCGGCGTGCAGGCACCGGTGGTCGTCGGCGGGATCATCCCTGACCAGGATGTCGCGCCCCTCAAGCGCGCCGGCGTGGCCTGCGTCTACACCCCCAAGGACTTCGACCTCACGCGCATCATGCGCGACATCGTGGAGCTCGTCGGCAGTGGTCAGAGCGCCCTCGCCGGCAATGCCGCAGTGCCCAACGGCGGCGGCGCGGTCGTCGGTAACAGCGCCCTCGCCCCCAACGGCAGAGGTCCCGACGGCTCCCAGTCCGTGGCGTGAGCGGCGACGGGGCGGCTCTCGGCGCGCGTCTGCGCGAGCGCGACCTGAGCGCCGCGCCCGCCGCCCTGAACCTGCTGGAGAGCGCCACCCCGGCCGATCGCGCGCAATCCGCGGCGCTGCTTGCCGAGGTCTCGCCCAAGGCCTTGGGCGGCGAGGCGCCGGGACACGTCATCGGCATCACCGGGCCCCCGGGCGCCGGCAAGTCGACGCTGCTCTCGGCTCTCCTCCACGCCTGGCGGAGCAGCGCCGACGATGCGGGGCCCCAGACGGTGGCGATACTGGCCGTCGACCCCAGCTCGCGTCGCTCGGGCGGCGCGCTGCTTGGCGACCGGGCCCGGATCGAGCTCGACGCCGCCGACCGCGGGGTCCTCGTCCGCTCGACCGCCGCCGAGGAGCGCTTGGGGGGCCTGGCCTGGCCGACTCGCGCCGCCGCCCACGCGCTCGCGGCAGCGTTCGACGTGGTCGTGATCGAGACCGTCGGGGTTGGCCAGGGCGAGACGGAGATCGTCGACGTGGCCGACACCGTCGCCGTCGTCGTACAGCCCGGCAGCGGTGACGCCCTGCAGTTCCTGAAGTCCGGCATCATGGAGATCCCCGACGTGCTCGTCGTGACCAAGGCCGACCTTGGCCAGCTCGCGACGCGCACCCGGCGCGATCTCAGCGCCGCGCTGCGCTCGCTTGGCTCGCGCTCCACGCCGGTGCTCGCGGTCTCTTCGCTACCACCGCCGCAAGGCGTCGAGGAGTTGATCGCGGCGCTCGCGGCGCATCGCGCCGGTCTCGACCTCGCTGGGCGGCGCCTGCGCGCACGCCGCGCGAGCGCACTGGCCGACTACACCCACGAGCACGGCGAGCGCGGCCTGCGCGCCCTCGGCGGCCGTCACGCGGCGGAGGCCCTGCTGGCCGAGCAGGAGCCCGGCCTGGACGTGCCGGCGCTCGTCGCCGCGCTGGAGGGAACCCCACCACGCTGATCCTGATCATCTTTGCCATCCTCGCCGGCGCGGGGACCGCCCTATCCCCATGCGTGCTTCCGGTCCTGCCGGCGCTGCTCGCCTCCGGTGGCGTCGGTGGCCGGCGACGCCCGCTGGGCATCGTGCTCGGGCTCTCGATCACGTTCACGGTCGCGATCGTGGGCGTCTCACAGGTGGTCGACGGGGTCGGCCTGGGCAGCGACCCGCTGCGCGACGTGGCGATCGTCGTGCTGCTCGGGTTCGGCCTGACGCTGCTGCTGCCGGAGGTGGCGGCGCGCGTCGAGGCGTCCCTCTCGCGGCTTGCCCGCCTGGGGGTGGGGGGGATCCGAATCAGTACGGGTGACGGCTTCCGCTCGGGCCTGCTCGTCGGCGGCGCGCTCGGCTTCGTCTACACACCCTGTGCCAGCCCGATCCTGGCGGCGGTGATCTCCGTCAGCGCCGCCACGGGAAAAACGCTCGCGATTGCGCTCGCCTACGCCTTCGGCTCGGCTGTCGTGCTGCTGGCGCTCACGCTCGGAGGCAGGCGCCTGTTCGACCGTGTCAGAGCGGCAGGGCGGGGTCCGCTGCTGCAGCGCGCGCTGGGCACGATCATGATCCTCACGGCGCTCGCGATCTTTACCAACCTGGACGTCAACTTCGACCAGTTCGTGGCCCAGCACATCCCCGATGTCAACCTCACGGCGGCGCTGGAGTGCTCGAGCACGGTGACCGGCCGCCTGCATCAGATCAGCGGCCACCAGCCGAAGTTCGCCCCGGCGAACGGATCATCGACCTGCGGCGGCTCGGCGCGCGCGGTGCACGCGGCCCCGGCGAACGCCAGCCAGGCGAGCCTGATCGCGGACGCGCACGGTTTGAAAGCCCTGGGTCCAGCACCGGAATTCAGCGAAACGCAGGACTGGTTCAACACGGGGGTGGGCGGGCACTCCAATCAGGCGCTGACGCTCACCGGGTTGCGCGGGCGCGTGGTGCTGGTCGACTTCTGGACCTACACGTGCATCAACTGCATCCGCACGCTCCCCTACCTGAAGGCCTGGGACGCCACCTACCGCAAGGACGGCCTTGAGATCGTCGGCGTCGAGACGCCCGAGTTCGCCTTCGAGCACGACGCCGCCAACGTGGCCAACGCGATCAAGCAGTTCGGGCTGCGCTACCCCGTCGTCCAGGACAACAACATGGGCACCTGGAACGCGTACGGCAACCAGTACTGGCCTGCCGACTACCTGATCGACGCGAGCGGCCAGGTGCGCTACGCGAGCTTCGGCGAGGGCGACTACGCCCAGACCGAAACGGCGATCCGCGCGCTGCTCGCCGAAGCCGGGCACGACATCGGCGGCCACAGCCATGCGACGGGCGTGATCGTGCCCAGCCGGGAAGCGACGCCCGAGACCTACCTGGGCACGGCCCGCGCACAGGGCTTCCTCAGCGGCCCGGTCGCGGGCCTGCACGACTACGGCGCCGGCCGGGTGAATGGGCGTCCGATCCCTCTGGCCGTCAACGACTTCGCCTTCAGCGGCACCTGGCGCACCGCCGCCCAGCCCGTCACCGCGATCGCAAATGCCGGGATCGACGTCGAGTTCCAGGCCAAGAACGTGTACCTCGTGCTGAGCTCGGCCGGGGAACGCCCGCGGCCCGTGCAGGTGCTGCTCGACGGCCGCCCGATCTCCGCCGCGGACGCCGGCGCCGACGTGCTGGACGGCGTCGTCACGGTCACGGGCCAGCGCCTCTACACGCTCGCCTCGCTCCCCCGCAACGAACGCCACCGCCTGAGCCTGCGCTTCGCGCCGGGGGTCACCGGCTACGCGTTCACGTTCGGGTAGCCCTCGCCGGCCGTCCCGCCCCTGACCGATCCGGCTCCCGACCGGGCCCGGCCCTGACGCTCTTGGCCCCGATCCCATCCGGCCCTCGCCGATCACCCCAACGCGCCTACAATGACCCCCATGGAGGGGTCGATGGCCGAGACGAGCGCCCGCAGCTGGTTGCGCTGCTACCGCTGCTGGTCGCAGGATCTGGAGGTCCAAGTCCACTACGAGGGGATCCACAAAATCGACCCCGACACGGGCGAGCGCGCGGAAGTCGTCGATGAGCTGCAGGAGGCCGTCGTGCAGTGCCTCGATTGCATGCACGACCAGCCCCACCTGGGCTTCGCGAACGGCCGCGTCGAGCCGATCGAGGATCGCTGGGAACGGATGATCGCCGGGACCCCCTGGGTCGCCTCGTGCACCGTGTCCGTCGACGCCGAAGACGTCGAGACCTGCTCCGGGCCTGAGGCCGGCGACGCGCTCTCCTACGCCGCCTTCGGCGATCACGGAGTGCGCGAGTTCTTCACGCACGTGCGCTTCCACAAGCACGAAGACGACGCCTCGATCATCGTGCACCTGCTCGTCGAGCTCTACGCGCGCTCGCTCGAGGAGGCCACCGAGGTGCTCGAGTCATCCGCGCGCGGCCTTTTGACGATCACCTCGCTCGCCGAGGAGTCCCGCCCGCCGGCGGCGGCAGGCGAGAGCCACGGGCAGCACGACTAAACGGATCTAGCGAACCTGTTCGAGCAAGAAGGGGCGGCATCTGCAGGGCAGTGCGCGCTACGTCAAGCGGCTCGCCACCTTGACACTGCCTATTACTTGCGCCGGTTGACGTTCCAACCCCTGCGACGCTAGTATGTAGGACATCCCCTCTGTTCGCTTCGGCGGCAGGGATGCGAGGCCGCCTACGGGCGGCCTTTGCGATTAAAATGGCCTACCATCCGCCTGGCTTGCGGAACGGTCCGCTCACGTCGTGGAGTTCGTCTGCAAACTGGCTGGCCTTGAGGGTGCCTTTGCGGATCGGCTTGTAGAAAGAGCCTCTTGGTAGGTCTCGCGGGGAGAGAGCCCAGCTACGGTTCGGATGGGGATTCAAGATGCCGACGTGTGCTTTGTGCTCGTCACGGACGAAATGCACCGGTTCTTTGAGATCGCCGTCGTTGGATATGACGACCGCGAGGTCGTAGCGTGCGCGGAACCCGTCGATAAGAAGATGGCTCGCGAGGTTGACGTCGGAGCCCTTCTCCTCCGTAACCCAGACCTCCGCATAGGCAGACTTGCCGTTTCGATCCTTGACAAGACGTCGCATCGCGGTGCGCGTGATGAAGTGCCCGTAGTGGATCGTCAGGTTTGGGACTGTCTCTAGCGCTCGCAGATAGACCTGTTGGCGCTGTGCTTGGCCCGGATTACCTGGCCGTGACTTGACGCGAGCCGTGAAGTACTTAATCGCCTCGACCTTTGTATCGGAGCGTAGAGCGTGGTTGCAAAGAGTGCCAATATCGAGCCATCTGTATGGAGAATCCTTGAGGCAACCGTAATACAGATTGAATCCGTCCACGTAGACAACTGTGCGTAGTCGTGTGTCGCTGTTCGCCATCATACGTAGTATAGACAGAGTAGCGGACGTTTGTCCAATTGCTTTTACGACAGCTTTTGTCGCGCATCTTTATGCTACAGTACATACATGGCCTTTGAGACCTTCAAAAGACAGCGAGCGCCGGTCACCGGAGATCCCTCACTCACGATTCAAAAGCGCGGCACACTCTCGCTCAACGTGCCCGCCCACTCCGCTCTTGAGTCTCCCGAGGCGGTCGAGTTGCTTTATGACCGCGAGGCGCACCTTATGGCCCTTCGCAAGGTCGATCCTGGAACTGACTCTGCCTATGTCGTCAGGCCCCTCGGCAAGGGTAACTCCACATGGCTCATCTCGGGGAAAGCCTTTACAACGTATTACGGCATCGAGATCGGTGTCGCACGTCGCTGGACCGGGTACGTCGAAGATGGACTGCTCATATTCGATCTAAGCACGCCAGGCACCGAGGTCACGGGCAATCGCAAGCCGGAGCGCTCGCTATTCAACTAGAGCGCCAACAACCTTCGAGGGATGCATCCCCTCGTGCCGCCAGCACGGGGAGCCCTGCACACGGTTCCCGGAGAAGCGGGCGTCGGCGGGGTATCGTGCCCCGTCGACGTTCGGTCTGTTCTAGCCCAGACGGGCTTCGAGTGCGTCCATCTGTGCGGTCAGCTCCGACGGCAGGTTGTCGAATTTGCTGAGGTACTCGCGGAACTGGGGCAGCTGGGCCTTCCACTCCGCGAGATCGACGCGCAACAGCTCGGCCATGTCCTCTTCGGAGACGTCGAGCCCGCGGGTGTCGATGCCTTCCCCGTCGACCGGCGGGATCAAGCCGATCGGGGTCTCGTTCGCCGCGCCGTGGCCGGCGCAGCGCGCGAATACCCAGCTGAGCACGCGCGAGTTCTCGCCGAAGCCCGGCCACAGAAAGCGCCCGTCCTCGTCCTTGCGGAACCAGTTCACGTAAAAGATCTTCGGCAGCTTGGCGCCGTCCCGGCGGCCGATCTCCAGCCAGTGGGCGAAGTAGTCGGCCATGTTGTAGCCGCAGAAGGGCAGCATCGCGAACGGATCGAAGCGCAGCTCGCCGACCGTCCCGGCCGCCGCCGCGGTCTTCTCGGAGCTCATCACCGAGCCGAGGAACACGCCGTGCTCCCAGTCCAGGGCCTCGGTCACCAGCGGCACGACGGTCGAGCGCCGCCCGCCGAACAGCATCGCGTCGATCGGCACGCCGGCCGGGTCCTCCCACTCCGGCGCGATCGCCGGGTCCTGCGCGGCCGGGGTCGTGAAGCGCGCGTTCGGGTGCGCCGCCGGGGCGGGCGACTCGGGCGTCCAGTTGTTGCCATGCCAATCGATCAGATGGGCCGGGGACTCCTTCGTCAAGCCCTCCCACCAGATGTCGCCGTCGTCGGTCTTCGCGCAGTTGGTGAAGATCGAGTTGCGCTCGATCGTATGGATCGCGTTCGGGTTGGTCTGCTCGCCCGTCCCCGGCGCGACGCCGAAGAAGCCGTACTCCGGATTGATCGCGTACAGCCGTCCATCCTCGCCGAACTTCATCCAGGCGATGTCGTCGCCGATCGTCTCGACCGTCCAGCCCTCGAGCGTCGGGATCAGCATCGCCAGGTTCGTCTTCCCACAGGCGCTCGGGAACGCGCCGGCGATGTACTTGACCTCGCCCTCGGGCGAAGTCAGCTTGAGGATCAGCATGTGCTCGGCCATCCAGCCCTCGTCGCGCGCCATCACCGAGGCGATCCGCAGCGCGAAGCACTTCTTGCCGAGCAGCGCGTTGCCGCCGTAGCCGGAGCCGTAGGAGGCGATCTCGCGCGTCTGGGGGAAGTGCACGATGTACTTGTTCTCCGCATTGCACGGCCACGGCACGTCCTCGACGCCATCGCCCAAGGGCATGCCCACCGAGTGCAGGCAGGGGACGAACTCGCCTTCTGAGCCCAGCGCGTCCAGCGCGCCCTGGCCCATGCGCGTCATGATCCGCATGCTCACCGCGACGTATGTCGAGTCGGTCAGCTGCACGCCGATGTGGCTCTTGTCCGAGCCGAGCGGCCCCATCGAGAACGGCACCACGTACATCGTTCGGCCCTTCATGCAGCCGGCGAACAGCTCGTTCAGCTGCTCGCGCATCTCCTGCGGGTCGCACCAGTTGTTCGTCGGACCCGCTTCCTCCTCGGTGGCCGAGCAGATGTACGTCCTGTCCTCCACGCGCGCCACGTCGCCGGGGTCCGACAGCGCGAGGTAGGAGTTTGGCCGCTTCGCGTCGGACAGCTTCTCGAAGGTGCCGGCCTCGACGAGTTCCTTACAGAGGCGGTCGTACTCCTCGGCGGACCCGTCACACCAGACGATCCGCTCCGGCTCAGTCAGGGACGCAACCTCGTCGACCCAGGCCAGCAGACGCTCGTTCTTGGTGGGGGCTGAAGCGGTGGTGTTCATGAGATGCAAACGGCTCCTCTTCGCGGTCGTGATCGGCGCGCCGTCATCCTTGACGCAGCTGCCTGGGCAAAATGGCTCCGGGGGAACGAAAAACGCCCCAGGAGGGCGGTCAACGCCCCAGGAGGGCGGTCTGGAAAGCCTATCGCACCCGCGGGCACGTCGATTTGGCGGTCCCTGCCGCATGCGGCAGGGCCTCAGGGCCGCATGCGGCCCTGACTCGGGGCCGTACATGTACGGCCCCGCAGACGGCGCATGCGCCGTCTGAACAACTACTCGACGTTGCCCTCCGCCGAGCCGCCACCGGGGTTTTTACGCGGCACGAGCACCAGCCGCTTGAACTCGGCCACGAGCACGCCATCCTGATTGAGCACGCGCGTGTGCACCCTGACCGTGCCGCGGTCGGGCTTGGACTGCGACTCGCGCTTCTCCAGGACCTCCGACTCGCAGTACAGCGTGTCGCCGTGGAACACCGGCGCGGGGTGCTTGAGCTCTTCGGTGGCGAGGTTGGCGATCGCCTTGCCGCTCACGTCGCTGACCGACATGCCGAGCGCCAGCGAGTAGACCAGCGGGCCGACGACGACGTTGCGTCCCTGCTGGGATTTGCTCGCGTACACGTCGTTCAGGTGCAGCGGGTGGTGGTTCATCGTGATCAGACAGAACAGGTGGTCGTCGGACTCCGTCACCGTCTTTGCGGGCCAGTGCTTGTACACGGCGCCGACCTCAAACTCCTCGAGGTAGCGGCCATATGGGTGGGCGCCGCTCGCCTCGCGCGCGGCCTGCTCGGTCTCGACGGACTGGACGGACTGGGTCGTGCTCATAGGGGTCCTAGCGTCTCCTCGAATGGCTTGTCATGGGCCTCAGACTCTAGTGGGGAGGACCGAGTCGATACCGTTGGGCTCGACCAAACTCGACACCGGCCACACACAAACCCGACACCGGCCACACCAGGAGACCCGACTTGCGCAACCCCCGCGACTTCTTCAAGCCCCTCGCAATCGACGCCCCCGAGCCGGCGCGGGAGATCCCGTTCAAGCCGTCCCGGATGATCCACTTCATGGACTTCTCGAACCCGAAAATGGTCGAGAAGACGCCGGCTCTCGCGCCCAAGGTCGACATCCTGCTCGGCAACCTCGAGGACGCCGTGCCGCTGGAAAAGAAGGAGGCCGCACGCGCCGGGCTGATCAAGGTCGGCAAGGAGATGGACCTCGGCGACACGGCGCTGTGGACGCGCGTCAACGAGCTGGCCTCGCCGTACGTGCTCGATGATCTGACGCAGCTCGTGAGCGAGATCGGGAACGAGCTCGAGGTGATCATGATCCCCAAGGTCGAGGGCCCGTGGGACATCCACTACGCCGACCGCCTGCTGGCTCAGCTCGAGGCGAAGGCGGGGATCGAGCGGCCGATCCTGATCCATTGCGTGCTGGAGACGGCGCAGGGCGTCGCCAACCTCGAGGAGATCGCCTGCGCCAGCCCGCGCATCCAGGGCATGAGCTTCGGCCCGGCCGACCTCGCCGCCTCGCGGCGGATGAAGACCACGCGCGTCGGCGGCGGGCACCCCGGCTACCGCACGATCGCGGACCCGGACCCGGAGCACCCGGACGCGCCGCGCGCGAGCTACCAGCAGGACCCGTGGCACTACTCGATCGCGCGCATGGTCGACGCCTGCACCTCTGTCGGCGCACTGCCCTTTTATGGCCCCTACGGCGACATCTCAGACGAGGAGGGCTGCGAGACGCAGTTTCGCGCCTCCTTCCTGCTCGGCTGCGTCGGCGCCTGGTCGCTGCATCCGGGCCAGATCGCGATCGCCAAGCGCGTGTACTCGCCCGATCCCGACGAGGTCGCGTTCGCCAAAAAGGTGATCGAGGCGATCCCCGATGGGCGCGGCGTGCACATGATCGACGGCAAGATGCAGGACGACGCCACCTGGAAGCAATGCAAGGTGATGGTCAACCTCGCGGAAATGCTCGCCAAGAAGGATCCCGAGCTGGCCGAGGCTTACGGGCTGATCGGCGCGCGCGCAGATCAGCCGGCACCGGCGAACGAGCCGGCCACTCCCGCCGCCGTATAGGCTTCCGCGCCGCATGAGATTCTTTGAGTTCGAGGCGCGCGAGATCGTCAAGCGCGCCGGCATCCCCGTCACCGATTACGGCTTCACGACCGATCCCACCGAGGCGGCTCAGATCGCCGCGCGGATCGGCGGCCCGACCGTGATCAAGTCCCAGGTGCTCGCGGGCGGGCGGATGAAGGCGGGCGGCGTCAAGTTCGCCGACACTCCCGCCGAAGCGGAGTCCTACGCGCGCGACATCCTCGAGCTCGAGATCGGCGGGCACATGCCGCGCGGCGTGCTCGTCGACCCGAAGGCCGAGGTCGAGCAGGAGTACTACGCCGGCGTCGTCTGGGACGGCGCCGCCAAGAAGCCGTTGATGCTGTTCAGCGACATGGGCGGCATCGACATCGAGCAGGTCGCCGAAGAGCACCCCGATCATGTCGGCCGCGGCCACTTCTCCACGCTCGAGCCCTTCTCCGACTTCCAGGCCAAGCAGGTCATCGCCGCCGCCGGCGTCACCGGCAAGGCCCTGCAGCGCGCCACCCCGGTGCTCGCTCGCCTGGCCCGGCTGTTCCTCGACAACGACATGACGCTCGCCGAGATCAACCCGCTGGCGCAGCTGAAGGACGGCTCGTTCGTCGCGCTCGACGCGCACATGGAGATGGAGAACGAGGGCATGCCGCGCCAGATTGGCCTGATCGAGGCGCTCGGTATCGGCGCGGACGAGGGCACCCGCGAGAGTTACACCCCTACTTCGTTCGAGCAGGCCGTCAAGGCGATCGACGCCGCCGACCATCGCGGCGTCATCCAGGGCAAGGACACCGGCTTCAACGGCAACATCGGCCTCGTGATCGGCGCGGGCGGCGGCTCGCTTACGCTCACCGACGCCGTGCGCCAGCAGGGCGGCAAGCCCGCCAACTACTCCGAGATAGGAGGAAACCCGTCCGTCGCCAAGGCCTGCGGCCTGGCCAAGGAGGTCCTGCAGAAAGACGGCGTGGAGAAGATCGCCGTGATGATGTCGATCGTCTCCAACACGCGCGTGGACATCGTCGCGCGCGGCGTGATCAAGGCCTGCCTGGAGCTCGGCCGGGATCCCGGCGAGACGATCGCGATCTTCCGCATCCCCGGCGCCTGGGAGGAGGAGGGCTTCAAGCTCCTCGACAAGTACGGGATCGAGTACTGCGACCGCTCCGTCTCGCTGTGGGAGGCCGCCGGTCGGGCCGTAGCCAAGATCGAACCCCACCCACCCGTCGCCGCATGAGTCCCAGTCATTGCACCCGTATGCGGGGCCGGACGCCCCGCTGGCCGATTGGAGATCGCTTTTTGGTCTCTAATCGGTACGCGCTCGGTATCTATACGACCTGCGCGGATGCACCCCAAAACCTGACCCGAAACATCCCATGTCCATTCTGATCAACCAGGACACCACTTTCATCATCCAGGGCATCACCGGGCGCGAGGCCGTCAACCTCACGCGCGAGTGCCTGGACTACGGGTCGAAGATCGTCGGCGGTGTCACCCCCGGCCGCAAGGGCCGCGAGGTCCACGGTGTGCCTGTGTTCGACACGGTCGAGCAGGTCGTCGAGCACAACGGTGGCGTCGTGCCCGACGGCTCGGTCGTCACCGTCCCGCCCGCGGGCACGCGCGACGCCGTCTTCGAGGCGCTGCATGCCGGCATCAAGACGATCGTGATCGTCACCGAGCGGATTCCGCGCCGCGATGTCGCGATGATGGTCGAGCTGGCCGACGCCAAGGGCGCACGGATCATCGGCCCCAACTGTCTTGGTGTGATCGTCCCGGGCATCGCCAAGATGGGCGGCATCGGCGGCCCGGCACGCAACGCCGCTGTCGCCTACCAGCCCGGCGCCGTCGGCGTGATGAGCCGCTCCGGCGGGATGACCACGGAGATCTCCTCCACGCTGACTGCCGCTGGGCTCGGCGTCTCCACGGCGGTCTCGATCGGCGGCGACGCGATCATCGGCTCGACCTACGCCGAGCTGATGCCGTACTTCGAGGCCGACGAGCAGACCCAGGCGATCGTGATCTATACCGAGCCCGGTGGCCGCATGGAGGCACAGCTGGCGCAGTGGGTCTCCGAGCACAACTCGCGCCTGCCGATCATCGCCTTCATGGCCGGCAAGTTCATGGACGACGAGGAGATGCAGGGCATGTCCTTCGGGCACGCCGGCACGATCGTCGAGGGCAAGGAGGACAGCGCGACGGAGAAGATCGCCCGCCTCCAGGAGGCCGGCATCCCCGTCGTGCAACGGATCGACGAGATTCCCGATCTGGTCAAGGCCAAGATCGCCGAGCGAAGCGCCACGTGAGAAAGGACGCCCTCTTCATCGCGGTCGATGTCGATGACCAGGCGGCCGCCGACACCGACTTGGCTCGCCGGCTGACCGAGGCCTGCCCGGTTGACATCTTTGCCCAGCAGCCCGACGGCAGTTTGGAGCTCGTGGAGCAGAACCTCGACGAGTGCGTGCTCTGCCGGCTCTGCCTGGACGCCTCGAGTGGGTGGGGTCCGAATCCGATCGTGAAGATCATCAAGCTCTACGACGACGGCGCGATCCTCGCCTGAGGCTCATCGCCCGCGGAAGATCCTCGGCCGCGCGGTGGGCTAAGCTGGTATCGAGCCGATGAACGAGAACCTCTCTCTGGCCGTGATGTGCATCTTCCTGCTCGCCTCACTCGCGTTTCTGGCCGAGCAGATCACCGCCTACCACTAGACGGCCGCTGGGCGGCGCGACGCTGCGTCCTCGATCGCTCGCGTGCGTAGCACGCCACGCTCACTGCGTCCTTGCCTCGCTTGCCCAGCGGCCGTCTAGAAGCGTTGTTGTGACTAGTCACTCGTCGTGTTTGCGCGCGGGGCGGGTGTTCTGGCGTTCCTGTTGTTTCTCGACGACGTTGGCGATCAGCTTGAGGATCTGCTCGGGACCGGTGGCCTTGGCCTGCCCGTAGGTGAACGCCTCAATCCAGTCGGGCACCTTGGCCTCGTGGGCCATCACGTTGAAGAACTCGCGGCGCATTTCCACCCGCACACGGGCGTCGGGGGGAGGCGTCTTGGTGACCTTGGTGCCGGGCATCTCCAGGCGGAAGTGCTGGACGTCGCCGCGTCCGCGCAGCTCGACGGCGACGACGAGCTTCATCGGCTCGAGCGCCGGCACCTCCTCGAGGAACCTGCTCACGGCGAGCTCGATCAGGGTCTTTGCGTCCTCGGACATCAGATCTTGTGCCGCTGGAGCAGCTTGCGCCCGATCACCATGCGCTGAATCTCCGAGGTGCCCTCGCCGATCAACAGCAGCGGGGCGTCGCGGTAGAGACGCTCGATCTCGTACTCCTTGGAGTAGCCGTAGCCGCCGTGGATACGGAATGACTCCTCGACGCAGAAGCGCCCCGCCTCGGAGGCGAACAGCTTGGCCATACCGGCCTCAAGCTCCGAGCGCTCGCCGGCGTCCTTCAGGCGCGCGGCGCGCTGCGTGAGCAGGCGGGCAGCGTCGACCTGGGTGGCCATGTCGGCGAGCTTGAACTGGATCGCCTGGTGCTGTGCGATCGGCTTGCCGAACGCCTTGCGCTCCTGGGAGTAGCGCAGCGCGAGCTCGAGCGCCCGCTGGGCGATGCCGACGCCTCGCGCGGCGACGTTCACGCGGCCGACCTCGAGCGCATCCATCATCTGCGGAAAGCCCTTGTTCAGACCTGCCTCCTCGCCACCGAGGATGTTCTCGGCCGGACACTTGTATCCATCGAAGATCAGCTCGGTCGACTCGACGCCCTTGTAGCCCATCTTGCGCAGCTGCTGCGGGACCGTGAGACCGGCGTAGGGACCGGTGTTCTCGCCGACGCCGGCCTCCTTCTCGGCGATGAAGCAGGTCATGCCCTTGTAGGCCTTCTCGGCATCCGGGTCGGTCTTGACGAGCACGAACACGAGGTCGGAGCGCAGGCCGTTGGTGACCCACATCTTCTGGCCGTTGATCTCGTAGGCTCCGTCCTCGCACTTCTTGGCCGAGGTTTTGATCGCCTGTACGTCGGAGCCGAGCTCGGGCTCTGAGAGGGAGAAGGCGGCGCGAATCTCGCCCGTGGCCATCCGCGGCAGGTAGCTCTGCTTCTGCTCGTCTGAGCCGAACTTCATCAGCAGGTAGGAGCCGATGAAATGGGTGTTGATCACGCCCGAGATCGAGATCCAGCCGCGCGAGAGCTCTTCGACGATCATCGCGTAGGTGCTCAGGTCCAGGCCCATGCCGCCGTACTCCTCGGGGATCGTCACCCCGAACAGCCCGAGCTCCTTCATCTGCTCGACGATCGGCTCGGGGAACTCGTCCTCGTGGTCGTAGTGCTCGGCGTTGGGGAGGATCTGCTCGTCGGCGAACTGGCGCACCATCTCGGTGATCGCCTTCTGCTCGTCGGTCTTCTCGGTGTACGGCGTCGCGGCTACGGCCATGCTCGTTAGCGCTCCAAGGTCGTTTTGGGCTGTCCAAGGGAGAATACCTGCATGAACTTTGCCCGCGACGTCCTCGAGCGGATGCCGGCGGAGCGCCAGGCGCTGGTCGAGCTGGCGCGCGATGGCTCCAGGCGCGAGTGGAGCTTCGGCGCGGTGAGCGAGCGCAGCGCGCGTCTGGCGGGCGCCCTGCGAGCGCGTGGGATCGGCAGGGGCGACGTGGTGATGACCCTGATCGGCAATCGCCCCGACTGGGTGGCAACGATGTGCGCCTGCTTTCGCATCGGCGCGGTCGTGCTGCCGTGCACCGAGCAGTTGCGCGCCAAGGATCTGCGCCTGCGGCTGGCCGTGGCGAAGCCGTCGCTGATCCTCGCCGACGCGCGCAACCGCGCCGAGCTCGAGGCGGCGCGACCGGGCTGCCCCGTGCTGCTCGTGCCCGACGAGACCCTGTTCGCAGCCGAGCCCGCCACGGCGGTCGAGTTGGCGCCGGAGGATCCCTGCCTGATCACGTTCACGAGCGGCACCGCGGGCGAGCCCAAGGCGGTGCTGCATGGCCAGCGTTATCTCGACGGCCAGCGGGCGCAGGCCGAGCACTGGCTGGGGGCGAAAGCGGGCGAGCTGGTGTGGTGCACCGCGGCCTCGGGTTGGAGCAAGAGCGCGCGCAACGTGTTCATCGCGCCGTGGCTGTCGGGCGCGAGCGCTTTGTTGCACGACGCGCGCTTCGACCCGGCCGAGCGCCTGGAGCTGCTTGCGCGCGAGCGTGTGAACGTGCTGTGCATGGCGCCGACCGAGTACCGCGTGATCGCCAAGCGCGCAACCCTGCGAGCGCTGCCGCACCTGCGCGGGATGGTGGCGGCGGGCGAGGCGCTGAACCCGGAGGTTCTGCACGCCTGGCGCGAGGCGACGGGCCTGGAGATCCGCGACGGCTATGGCCAGACCGAGACCGGCCAGCTGACGGGCATGCCCCTGGGAGAGCCGGCGCGGCCCGGCTCGATGGGGCGGGCGCTGCCGGGGGTGGAGCTACAGGTGCTAGCCGATCTCGGATCGGTTGGCGAGCTGACGGCCGACCCTGCGAGCGTGCCGACCTTCTTCCTTGGCTATCTCGGCGAGGGAGTGGAGCGTCGCGAGGATGGGACTTGGCGCGTGGCGGATCGCAGCGCGGGCGGCGCTCCCGAAGCCGAGCCGTGCGACACGCCCGGAGCCGAGCCGTGGCACACGGGCGACCGCGTGCGCGAAGACGACGACGGGTTCCTCTGGTTCGAGGGCCGCGCCGACGACGTGATCGTCTCTGCCGGCTACCGGATCGGGCCGTTCGAGGTCGAGTCCGCGCTCGTCGCCCACCCGGCGGTGGCCGAGGCCGCCGCCGTGGCCGCGCCCGACGAGGAGCGCGGCGCGGTCGTGCGCGCGGTGGTCGTGCTGCGCGATGGTCACCCCCCCTCCCCCGCGCTGGCGAAGGAGCTGCAGGAGCACGTCAAGCGCGAGACCGCGCCCTACAAGTACCCGCGGATCGTCGATTTCGCGAAGGAGCTGCCGAAGACCGCGAGCGGAAAGGTCAGGCGGGCTGCGCTACGCGCCGAGGAGTAACGCTCGCCAGCTCGTGCTCCGTCTCCTCAGTCTCCTGCGCCACCGTGCCGGCGGGCGGGCGCAGGATCAGGAACGCGGCGAGGATCCCGAGCGCTACACAGCTCGCGGCGACGATGTAGGCGAGGTGGTAACCCCCGGTGAGCGCGCTGTTCAACGCGTGCCCGCTCGTGGTCAAAGCCTTCGTGTGGTCGGTCGCGATCGTCCCGAGCGTCGCCAGGCCGATCGCGCCGAACAGCTGGACCGAGACGTTGATGATCCCCGAGGCGAGCCCGGCGTCCTGCGCCGGCGCGTCGGCCATCCCCATCGTCAAGAGCGGCAGGAACGAGGCGCCCGCGCCGAGCCCGATCAATCCGAACGCGAAGAACAGGCCGGGGAAGTAGCTCGCGTGCACACCCTGGGTCGCGAGCAGCAGCAGGCCGGCGGCGATCGCGGCGAGACCGGCCGCGAGCGTGTTCAGCGGGCCGAAGCGTGTGACCGCCTTGACCGCGAGCCCCATCGACAGGGCGGCGATCGAGATCGTCAAGGGCATGAACGCGAGGCCGGTGTCTATCGCGTTGTAGCCGAGCACGCGCTCCAGGTACAGCGCCCCGAGAAAGAAGGCCGAGAACATCCCCGTGACAAGCAGGCCGCGGACGAGGCTCGACCCCATCAGCATCCGCAGGCGCAGAATCCGTAGCGGCATGATCGGGTTGGAGATACGCGCCTCCAGGGCGAAAAAGGCGCCGAGCAGCACCAACGCGGCGCCACCGACACCGAGCGTGCGCGCCGAAAGCAGGCCGTATTCGGTCGACTTGACGATCGCAAAGGCGCCGAGCATCGTCGCGAGCGTGATCAGCACCGACCCCGCGACGTCGACGCCACCGGCGAGGCCGATGCCCCTGTTCTCCTCGATCAGCGCCGAGCCGAGCAGGAACGTGATCACGCCGATCGGCACGTTCACGAAGAAGATCCAGTGCCAGCTCAGCGACTGCGTCAGCGCTCCCCCGGCGAGCAGCCCAATCGAGCCGCCCCCCGCGGAGACGAACGCGTACATGCCCATCGCCTTCGCCTGCTCGGCTTTCTCGGGGAACTCGGTGACGATGATCGCGAGGATCACCGCCGAGGCCACGGCGCCGCCGATCCCCTGGACGAAGCGACCGGCGATCAGCATCGTCTGGCTCGTGGCGACGCCGCAGAAGATCGAGGCGGCGGTGAACAGGACGAGCCCGGCGAGGAATACTTTCTTGCGCCCGATCAGGTCGCCCATCCTGCCGGCGAGCAGCAGGAAGCCGCCGAAGGTGATCAGGTAGGCGTCGATCACCCACGTGAGGTTGCCCTGGGAGAAGTGCAGGTCGTGCTGAATCGAGGGCAGCGCGACGTTCACGATCGTCGCGTCGAGCACCATCATCAGCTGGCCGAGGCAGAGAACCCCGAGCGCGATCCAGCGGCGGCGCTCGCGCTTGGCGGCGGCCTCTGTGCCGGCGGTCGGCTGCTCGTAGATCTCGGCTTGGTCGGTGGCGGTGGTCTGACTCATTGTGGCTCCTTCGACAGTGGCGAAGTAGCACACCATAGCATGGATCATCCTTGATACAAGTACGATCATCGATAACACTATGATCGTTGCATCGTGGTATAGTCGAACGGCTATGAGCGTTGAAGATCAAGGTAGATGCGCCCCGGGGTCGATGGTCTTGCTGACGCGGCTCACCAAGCATGTCTACCGGCGCAGCAGCGATGAGCTGCTGGGCATGCAGCTGCGTCATCTGGTCGCGCTGAGCTACGTGCGCGACCACGACGCCTGCCCTCAGCACGAGCTCGCCGAGGCGTTCTGCATGGACGCGAACAACGTCGTGCTGCTGCTCAACGAGCTCGAGCAGCTGGGCTACGTGACGCGCCTGCGCGACCCCGACGATCGCCGTCGCCACGTCGTCCAGCTCACCCCTGCCGGCGCCGAGGCGCTGAGCCTCGCCGAGCGCGCCCAGGAGGCGATCGAGGACGACGTGCTGCAGGCGCTCGATTCAGAGGAACGCGCGACTCTCTGGCAGCTCTTGACCCGCGCACTGTCCGGCGCCGAGCAGGATCAGCACGACGCCTACATCAGCGCCGTCAACTCATAACGCCTCTTTAGGTGGTCGATGGTCAAGCGAGGCAAGATCGAAAAGGCCCACCCGCCCCGCGTGGCGTGCTATGCACGCGAGCGACTGAGGACGCAGACCGATCGCAGATCGGCTAGCGCCGACCAGCGGCCACCTAGAGCACCACGACCGCGTCGATCTCGACCTGAGCGCCCTTCGGCAGCTGCGCCACCCCGACCGTCGCTCGGGCGGGGGGATCGTTTGCGAAGAAGGTCGCGTACACCTCGTTGACCTCAGCGAAGGCGTCCAGATCGGTCATGTAGATCGTCATCCGCGCGGCGTGCTCCAGCGTGGCGCCGGCCGCCTCACACACCGCGCTCAGGTTCTCCAGACAGCGGCGGGCCTGCTCGGCGGGAGTCTCCCCGACCAGCTCGCCCGTCTCCGCGTCGAGCGGAATCTGACCCGAGCAGAACAGCAGCCCGCCGGCGATGACCGCGTGGCTGTAGGGACCGACCGCGGCGGGGGCGCCGGGCGCCTGCACGATCTCACGAGAGCTGGTCATCGAGGCGACCCTAGCGCGCGCCGCACGCCCACGCCGGCAAAATGCTCAGAGGGACGCAGAAACAGCGATCCTCGCCCGCAGTCGAGGCCGACAACGATGGCGCGTCCGCGCACCACGGCCGGTAGATTCCGAGAGATGCAATTCTCCAGGCTTACCGGCGTACTCCTGACGGTGTGCGTATGCATGGTGGCCTCAGCCGCGCAAGCCCAGGCCCAGATTGCGGTCGCGCCCTGCGGCGACAGCAACGACTTCGCCTGCGGGCACCTCACAGTGCCGCTCGATCCGAGCGGGGGCACGGCGGGGACGATCACGCTCGCGCTTCGCCGCCACCGCGCGCCGGTCGGAGAAGCGAAGGACGCGATCATCGCGCTTGCGGGCGGCCCCGGGCAGGCGGCGATCCCGTTCGCCGAACAGTTTGCACAGCTACTCGGCCCGATCGCGAGCACGCGCGATCTGATCGTGTTCGACCAGCGCGGCATCGGCCTCTCCCATCCGCTTTCCTGCCACCGCTTCGAAGTCAGCGCCAACGCCTCACCGGGCCGTACGATCGCCGAATGCGCGGCGCAGATCGGGCCGACGCGCAGCTTCTATGCGACGCGCGACAGCGTCGCCGACATCGAGGCGATCCGTGTGGCGGGCGGCTATGAAAAGCTCGTCGTGTACGGCACCTCCTACGGCACGAAGGTCGCCGAGGAGTACGCGCAGGCCTACCCGAGCCATGTCGAGGCGCTCGTGCTCGACTCGGTCGTGCCGCCCAACGGCCCCGACCCGCTCGACCGAGCGACGTTCGCGGCGGTTCCCCGCATCCTGGGCCAACTGTGCGCCGCGCGTGCCTGCGCCCAGATCACCCCCAACCCGGTCGGCGACCTGGCGCGGCTCGTGCGGCGGCTGACGCGTGGAGCGCTGAGGGGCCGCGTGATCGACGGCCGCGGCGTCGCTCACACTGTGCGGATCACCTCCGACGCGCTGCTTGGGATCCTGCTCGATGGCGATTTGGAACCGACCCTGCGCAGCGAATTTCCAGCGGCCGTCCGCTCGGCCGCGAACGGCGACACGGCCGCGCTGGCGCGGCTGCAGGCGCGGGCGGAAAGCGAGGAAGCAAGCGAAGCGGAAAGTCCGAGCGAGAGCTTCGACAACCCTCTGTTCCTCGCGACGAGCTGCGAAGACGAGCAGTTCCCCTGGAACCGAGCGGCCGGCCCGCGAGAACGTTTGGCTGCGGCAAAGGCCCGGATCGCGGCGTTGGGAGCGAGCGCGATCGCGCCGTTCACGCGGGCCAACGTGCTGGATCTGAGCGAGCTGGAAGCATGCGCCTTCTGGCCCTTCACGACGCCCGCGCCGGCGGCCGCGGACGCTCCCTTCCCGCGCGTTCCGACGCTGATCCTGAGCGGCGCCGACGACCTGCGCACGCCGACGGCGGACGCGCGCGAAGTCGCGGCACAGATTCCCGGATCGCACCTGTTGGTCGTGCCCAACACCGGCCACTCGGTGCTCGGCTCCGACCCCACCCACTGCGCGAGCGATGCTCTCCAGGCCCTGTTCGCGGGCAAGCCGATCAAGCCCTGCGCAGCCACGCCCCCATCGCCGATCCTGCATCCGACGCCGCTCGCTCCCGCGCGCCTGGCGGACGTCGCGCCGGCGAAGGGCAATCGCGGCCTGGCGGGACGCACGCTCGCGGCGGTGGTGCTGACGCTGGACGACTTCGACCGTCAACTGGCGCTCCGACTCGTCAAGCAGCTCGAGGCCGGCAGCGCCGGCCTCGCCTCGCTCCGTACCGGAGGCCTGCGCGCGGGATGGGCTGGACTGGTCAACGAAGCCGTGACCTTCGATCGCTACTCCTATGTGCCGGGCGTGACCGTCTCGGGCAAGATCACCCCGCAGATGACGGAGCTCCGCATCGGCGGCTCGGAGGCTGCGCACGGCAGCCTGAGACTCAGCTCCAAGGGCTCCGAGAAGACCCTGGAGGGGGTGCTGGGGGGTCGACATGTGCGCATCACGCGGGGGAACGTCGAAGCGCTCAGCGCGCGCGCCAGCCGCGGGTCGATCTTGGCGCGTTCCTCTGCCCTGCGCGTCCCTCGGCGCGGCGCCCGCGGCGCCCGCTAACGTCTGCCGGGATGCCCAGGCGCACGCCGACACTCCTGCTCGCGGCGGCGCTCCTCTCGGGCGCGCTCACCGCGATGTTCGTCCCGGCCGCCGGCGCGCTGGTCTATGCCCCCTGCGCGAGCAGCCCCGCGTTCTCCTGTACGACCGTGCCCGTCCCACTCGATCGCGCCGGCCGCGTGCCGGGCACGCTCTCGCTGGGAGTCGAGCGCAAGCAGGCGAGCTCCAGCCCGAGCCAGGACGCCGTGATCGCACTGGCGGGCGGGCCGGGCCAGGCGGCCCTGCCACTCGGCGAATTCATCGCCAAAGCGCTCGCGCCGGCGCTCGTCACGCGCGACCTGCTGGTCTTCGACCAGCGCGGCACCGGCGCCTCGAACCCGCTGAGCTGCCCGGCGCTGAACAGCTTCAGCGGCGATCCGGTGAGCCAGGTGTTCGAACGGTGCGCGCTTGAAGTCGGACCGGCGCGCGGCTCCTACACCACCCAGGAATCGGTGCAGGACATCGAGTCGATCCGCCAGGCCGCGGGATACGAAAAGCTCGTCCTCTACGGCACCTCCTACGGCACGAAGGTTGCCGAGGAGTATGCCGAACGCTATCCACTGCATGTCGAGGCGCTCGTGCTCGATTCGGTCGTGCCCCTCAACGGGTCGGAACCGTTCTCGGTTCCCACCTTCCAGGCGATCGGATCGGTGCTCGCCGAGCTCTGCTCCAACCATGCCTGCGCGGGGATCACGTCCAACCCGGTGGCGGATATCGCGAGCCTGACGGCGCAGTTGCGCAAGCGCCCTCTCAAGGGCTCGGTGTACGACGGCTCGGGCCGGCGCCATGGGGCCACGCTGAACGAGTCGGGGCTGCTCGGCATCCTCGAGGCGGGCGATCTGAACCCCGCCCTGCGCGCGCTGCTGCCGGGCGCGGTGCGCTCCGCACTGCGCAACGATCCCGATCCGCTACTGCGCCTGCAGTTGCTCGCCGAGGGGCTGATCCCGAATCTACCGAGCAGCCACCGGGTCGAAGAAAGCTCGATGGCGATCGACGAAGCGCTGTTCGTGACGACGACGTGCGAGGAGGCGCCATTCCCCTGGCAGCGCTCGGGCACTCCCACGACGCGACTCGCGGAAGCCCTCGGCGCTTTGCATGCCTTGCCGAGCACAGACTTCTACCCCTTCGACGCGAACACCGCACTCGGCAGCAGCCTCGTCTCGGCCTGCGCCGGCTGGCCGGACGCCTCGCCGGCGCCGCCCACCTCCGGCTCGCTGCCAAACGTGCCGGCGCTGATCCTGTCCGGCGCGCAGGACCTCAGAACACCGACCTCCAACGCGCGTCAGGTAGCAGCGCTGATCCCCGACGCGCAGCTGCTCGTCGTGCCGTTCACGGGCCATTCGGTGATCGGCAGCGACTTCAGCGGCTGCGCCGTCCAGGCCCTGGCCGCGTTCTTCAGCAACGGGGTGGTCGGGCATCCAATCCTCCCCTGCGCGGCGAGCCTCGACAAATTCGCCCCCACGCCGATCACGCCCACGAAGCTCGTCTACGTGCATCCGGCACCGGGGCTCAGCGGCAAGCCGGGCCTGACCCTGACCGCCGTGCTCGACACGATCGTCGACATCAACCGCCAGGTGATCGGCGCGACGCTGCAGGCCGACCAGGAACTTCCCAGCGGAGCGAGCTTCGGCGGCCTGCGCGGCGGCGACGCCAAGCTCAGCGCCTCGAGGCTGGAGCTGAACCGCTTCTCGTTCGTTCCCGGCGTTCAGCTGAGCGGGACCTTCGGGGTGAAGAAAGGTGTGCTCCAGACGACGACCCTGCGCATCTCGGGCGCGACCGCCTCGAGCGGCACGGTGCGCGTGGGCTCAGGCAACAAGCAGGTCACCGGCACCCTTGGCGGCAAGCGTTTTGACGTGAACATCGCCAAGGTCAGGCTCTCGCGTGCGGGCACGAACAGCCCCGAATGGACCTCTGCTCCAGTCGGCTTCCCGCTGCCTGGCCTGGCCCACCTGCGCTGACGCTACCTCATCGACGCCCAGCCGCTCGCGTGGGCGCACCCGGTCGCGGACTGGCCGATCGAGAACTGCCCGATCGAGGCATACGCCATCGCGGGCTGCCACTACGCTGGCCCCATGCCAAATGCCCTCGCCGAGGAGAGTTCTCCATATCTGCGTCAGCACGCGCACAACCCCGTCGACTGGCTGCCCTGGGGACCGGCCGCGCTCGAGCGCGCACGTGAGGAGGACAAGCCGCTGCTGGTGTCGATCGGCTACTCCTCCTGCCACTGGTGCCATGTGATGGAGCGCGAGTCCTTCGAGGACGAGCGCACGGCGGCGTTGATGAACGAGGGCTTCGTGTGCGTGAAGGTCGACCGCGAGGAGCGCCCCGACGTTGACGCGCTGTACATGGAGGCGGTGCAGGGCATGACCGGCCGCGGCGGCTGGCCGCTGAACGTGTTTCTCACGCCGGAGCAGCTGCCGTTCTACGGCGGCACGTACTTCCCGCCCGAGCCCCGCCACGGGATGCCCGCGTGGACGCAGGTATTGCAGGCGATCGGCGAGGCCTGGAGCGAGCGCAGTGAGGAGATTCGCGCCGGTGGCGAGGGCCTGCGCGAGCGACTGTCCGGCGGCGCGGGATTGAAGCCCTCCTCAGAGCCAATCGAAGCCAACTCGCTCGACCTGGCGGTGGCGGGACTGCGGGAGGCCTTCGATCCGGTGAACGGTGGTTTTGGAAGCCCGCCCACCCACGCGCCGAAGTTCCCGCAGGCATCGGTCATCGAGTTTCTGCTCGCGCGAGCCGCGGGGCACGCCGGCCGCCAGTTGGGCGCAGCTCCCAAGAGCCAAGCGCGCGAATCCGACGCAGGCGCAGGCCACGAGCCCGACGCAGGCGCGAGCCCCGAAGCCGAGATGGCGCTGCACACCCTGCGGGCGATGGCCGCGGGAGGCATCCACGACCAGGTCGGCGGCGGGTTCGCGCGGTACAGCGTCGATGCGACCTGGACGGTGCCGCACTTCGAGAAGATGCTCTACGACAACGCCCTGCTCGCCCGTGCCTATCTGCATGGGTTCCAGCTCTCCGGCGAGCCCCGTCTCGAGGAGGTCTGTCGCGACACGCTCGACTGGGCGCTGCGCGAGATGCGCGGTCCGGAGGGCGGCTTCTACTCCGCGCTCGACGCCGATTCGGAGGGCGTCGAGGGTCGCTTCTACGTGTGGACCCTCGCCGAGCTGCGCGAGACGCTCGGCGAGGACGCCGAGGCGGCGATCGCATGGTTCGGCGCCACAGAGCAGGGTAATTTCGTCGAGGGGCCGAGTGGGTCTCGATTCCCCGCGCCGGGCCTGAACGTGCTGGAGGACCGTGGCCAACACCCCGACGAGGCCACACAGGCGCGAATCCGGGCCCGCCTGTTGGAGGCACGCGAACGCCGAACGCGTCCCGGCCTGGACGACAAGCGGTTGACCGCCTGGAACGCGCTGATGATCGCCGCCCTGGCCGAGGCCGGCGCCGCGCTGGAGGAGTCTCGATACACCGAGGCGGCGATCGCCTGTGCCAAGTTCATATTGCGCGACCTGCGCGACGCCGACGGGCGGCTGCTGCGCACCTACAACGACGGCGAGGCGAAGCTCGGCGGCTACCTCGAGGACCATGCCTTCTTCCTGGAGGCGTTGCTGGCGCTGTTTGAAACCACCTGTGAGGAGCGCTGGTTCACAGAGGCGACGACGCTCGCGGACACGCTGATCGCGCGCTTCGCCGATCCAGAGAACGGCGGCTTTTACTCGACCGCCGTAGACGGCGAAGCGCTGATCGCGCGGCGCAAGGACCTGGAGGACTCGCCGATCCCGGCCGGAGGCTCCAGCGCGGCGATCGGACTGCTGCGCTTGGCGGAGCTGACGGGCGAGCCCGAATACGAGCACCAGGGGCTCGGCGTGCTGGCCCTCCTGCGCGATATCGCCCCGCGCCACCCAACCGCGTTCGGCCACCTGCTGCAGGCGCTCCACTGGCGCCTCTCCCCCGCGCGCCCGATCGCCTGCCCGGTTCCTACAAAATCGACAGGTAGCGGTCCAGCTCCCACTGGCTAACCTGCACGCGGTAGTCGTCCCACTCCTGGCGCTTGATCTCGACGTAGCGGTTGAACATGTGCTCGCCGAGCGTGCGCAGCACGAGCTCTGACTCCGCGGTCAGCTCGATCGCCTCGCCGAGGCTCTCGGGCAGCTGCTCGACGCCCAGGCGCTTGCGCTCCTCGCCCGAGAGGTGGTACAGGTTCTTCTCCATCGGCTCCGGCAGCTCGTAGCCCTTCTCGATCCCCTCCAGCCCCGCCTGCAGCAGCACCGCGAACGTCAGGTATGGGTTGCATGCCGGGTCCGGGCAGCGCAGCTCCATGCGCGTGGCCCGCTCCTTGCCGGGGTGATAGAGCGGCACGCGCACCAGCGCCGAGCGGTTACGGCGCGACCAGGCGACGTACACCGGCGCCTCAAAGCCCGGCACCAACCGCTTGTAGGAGTTGACCCACTGCGCGAAGATCGAGCAGATCTCGCGCGCGTGCTTGAGCTGGCCGGCGATGAACGCCTTGCCGACGTCGGACAGGAAGTACTGGTCGTCGGCGTCGTAAAAGGCGTTTTTCCCCTCCCTGAACAGCGACTGGTGGGTGTGCATCCCCGAGCCGTTCTCCCCGAACAGCGGCTTTGGCATGAACGTCGCGTGCCAGCCGTACTTCATCGCGTACTCCTTGACCGTGATTCGATAGGTCATGCAGTCGTCGGCCATCTTCAGCGCGTCCGCATAGCGCATGTCGATCTCGTGCTGGCTCGGCCCGACCTCGTGGTGGGTGTACTCCACGTGAATCCCCAGCTGCTCGAGTGCGAGCACCGTCTCGCGCCGCACGTCCGAGCCCGCGTCGAGCGTCGTCAGGTCGAAGTAGCCGCCCTGATCGAGGACCTCAGTCGAGCGGGCGTCTTTGAACAGGAAGTACTCGAGCTCGGGTCCGACGTTGAAGGTGTCGAATCCCATCGCCCGCGCCCGCTCCAGCGCCCGGCGCAGCACGTGTCGCGGGTCGCCCTCGTACGGCGTGCGCTCGGGGGTCACGATGTCGCAGAACATCCGCCCCACCCCCTGCTCCTCCGGACGCCACGGCAGCACCGCGAACGTGCTCGGGTCGGGCATCGCGATCATGTCCGACTCCTCGATCGCGTTGAACCCCGTGATCGAGGACCCATCGAAGCCCATCCCCGCCTCGAACGCATCGTCCAGCTCGGCCGCGTTGATCGAAAACGACTTCAGCTGGCCGAGCACATCCGTGAACCAGAAGCGGATAAAGCGGATCTCGCGCTCCGCGACAAGCGCCTTAACGTCCGCTGCCGTGCGCGGCTGCTCAGGTATCGACTGCTCGACCATCGCTCCGGACCTTAACCGATGACCTCCCTGTCCGCTATCGACTCCTGGCCAAACCTATCTGGATAAAGAAGCGCGCCTGAGACGACCGGGCTAGTGGCCGGCTACGGCTGCTACGAAGGCGGCGACCTCTTCCGCTTCCTTGCCCTGATAGAGCATCGCCGGCATCTGCCCCAGGCCACGGGCGCGGCCTTCGGCGATCGCGTTTTCCACGAGCGCCTTGCGCCCGGCCGGGGTCGAGATGTCCTCCCCGACCCTCACGTCCAGGTTCGGGCCGGTCCGGCCGACCGACTTGACCGCCGCCAGCGTGTGGCAGACCGTGCAGGTGTGGGAGAACAGTTCGCGGCCGCGAGCCTCTTGGGCGTTCAGATGCAGCCCGCCCACGGCCGCGCTCGCCTTGTCCTGGTGGTTGAACACCAATACGAGCGTCGGCACGACCAGCCCGAAGGCGAACAGCAGCGCGATCCCGAGCGTGACCGCGCGCTGGCCGAGCTTCGAATCGGCGTGCAGCGACGCGCGCGCGCCGCGCGGACCTCCGCGCATCGCGATGAAGAACACCGCGAGGCCGAGAACGATCCAGAACAGGAGGAAGCCAACAACCATGCGGCGGGAAGATATCGGGTGTCGCCGCCGGACGACCGATCGAGGCCCCACAGGCCCTCCGCAAAGCGCAGCCGTCGCCACCAAAGCGCAGCCGTCGCCACGGATGAGAGCTCGATGAGAGCTCTCCCACCTTTATCGGCGCCAAAGCTATGGCGCTAACCTGTGAGTTGGTCCAGGTGCGTCAGGTACCTTGAACATTGAACACGTGGAGCTTCCGTTGTGAACATCCTCCGTCGTCTCCCCCTCTCGCGTCTTCTGCTTCTCTGCGGGCTTGTGCTCGCCTTGGGCATCTCCGCCACCGCGCTCGCCTCCGCGCTGAGCACGGGACCGACGCCGCCGCCCAAGCCCCTCGCGAGCGCCCTTCACGATGCGCTCGCCGGGGCGCCCGTGGAAGGGGTCAGCGCGAACATCCAGCTGACCGATCATCTGCTCGAAGGCGCCAACCTTGCCGGCGGCGGTGACAGCACCGGCGCGGCCGGCCAGCTCGCCTCGAGTCCGCTCTTGACCGGCGCCTCCGGCCGCATGTGGATCGCCAAGGACGGTCGCGTACGCCTGGAACTACAGGCCGAAAAGGGTGACACCCAAGTGCTCTATGACGGGCACACCGTGTCGATCTACGACGCATCCTCGAACACCCTCTATCGCTACACAATCCCGGCTGGGAAAGGTGATACGTCCAACGTCCCCACGGGAACCTCGCCCGACCACCACGAAGTCCCGACCGTCGCGAAGATCGAAGAAACGATCTCCCACCTCGATCACGTGAACATCTCCGGCGCGACGCCGACCGACATCGCCGGCCAAGCGGCCTACACGGTGCGCGTCACCCCCAAGGAAAGCGGCAGCCTGATCGGCACTGGGGAGCTCTCCTGGGATGCCGTCCACGGCGTCCCCCTGCGCGCGGCGATCTACTCCTCGACAAGCTCCTCCCCGACGATCGAACTTGCGGCCACGAAAATCTCATACGGACCTGTGGACAGCTCGCTGTTCAACTTCACGCCCCCACCCAACGCCAAGGTCGAAGAAATCGTCCTACCCAAGCAGGACGGTACGAAGTCCACCGATCCCTCCACGCAGAGCGGTGATCACCCCCATGTCACCACCACCGGCCATGGCATCACGGGGGTCGCCGTGATCGAAAGCAAGACGCAGGAACCCGCTACCAAGCAGTCCGCATCAACCGAAGGCCTGCAGAAAGTGAAGATCGGCGGCGTCGAAGCGGCCGAGCTGCCCACCGCCCTCGGCACGCTGCTCAGCTTCGAGCGCTCCGGTGTGCGCTACCTGCTCGTTGGAGCCGTCGCCCCTGGTGCCGTCGAAGCCGTCGCCAAGGGCCTCTAGCGGTGGTGGAAGGGGCGCCGGTCGCGGACGGCCAGGCGCCTAGCTCCAGACCGCACGACGAAGTCCCGTCCGACGCTCTACCCGTAAGAGCGCGTGGGCTGGTCAAGCGCTACAAGGAGGTTCTTGCGGTCGACCATATCGACCTGAACGTCCGCGCCGGCGATGTCTATGGGTTTCTCGGGCCAAACGGTGCCGGCAAGACCACCACGTTGCGGATGGCGCTCGGCCTGATCGTACCCACCGAGGGCAAGGTCGAGCTGTTCGGGCGCGACCCGATGCGCGACGGCGCACGGGCGCTTGAGGGCGTCGCGGGGTTCGTCGAGGGGCCGCGCTTCTATCCGTACCTGAGCGCCCGCAAGAACCTGGAAATGCTCGCGGCACTCGATGGAGATGGCGCGAAGGGGCGCATCGATGAGGTGCTCGAGATCGTCGAGCTTTCCCCGCGAGCCGCCCATCGCGTTGGCGGCTACTCCCACGGTATGCGCCAACGGTTGGGTATCGCGGCGGCGCTGCTGCGCAGGCCGCGCCTGTTGATGCTCGACGAGCCGGCGACCGGCCTCGATCCGGCCGGGATGCGCGACATGCGCGCACTGATCCGCCGGCTCGCCGACGAAGGGATCACGGTGCTGCTCTCGAGCCACCAGCTGCCCGAGGTACAAGAACTATGCGACCGCGTGGCGATCGTCGATCATGGGCGCGTCGTCTACGAGGGCGCACTGGCCGACCTACGCCGCCAGGGCGGCGCGGGCTACCGGCTGCGCACCACCGACGACACGCGCGCGTTTGCGCTGGCGCGCTCGCACCCCGGGATCGAACACGCGGCAAGCGGCGAGCACGGCCTGGGCTTCCAGGCTCAGGAACACGATGTCGGTTCTCTGTCGCTGACCCTGGCTCAAGCGGGCATCGGGATCCTGGCGCTCACGCCGGAGCTGGCGACGCTCGAGGACCTGTTCTTCCGGTTAACCGAGGCCAACGGCGCCACCGGGTCTCCTCAGGCCGCCGGCGAGGACCGCGAGGCCGTTCCCGAGCCGCTGGTGCAAACGTGATGAGCGGCGTTGCGGAGGAGCGGCCGGTGCGAGCGTCATGAGCAGCGTCGCGGCCGCTCCCGCTGCGCCGACTCCCACAGCCACGCACGCGCGGCGGCCATCGACGCTCACGGCCTACCGCTGGGAGCTGCGCAAGCTGGTCTCGCAGAAGCGCACCTATCTCGGCCTCGGGCTGGCGGTCATCCTGCCGGTGATCTTCGTTGTATTCCAGAATCTGCACCAGCGCCAGGGTCGCGGAGCGGACAACCCCTTCGCCCGCCAGATCACCCAGTCCGGCCTGGCCACGCCGGTCTTGATGCTGCTGTTCCTGTCCGTCTTCATGTTGCCTCTGATCACCGCCCTGGTTGCCGGTGACATCGTCGCCGCCGAGGACGGCAACGGCACGCTGAAGACGATCCTCACGCGCTCGGTCGACCGCGGCCAGGTGTTCGCCGCGAAGGCCTTGGCGGCAATGACCTACGCCGTGATCGCCGTGTTCCTGTCAGCCACCGTGGCAACCATCGGCGGCGTCGCCTCGTGGGGCTTCAATCAGATCACCACCTACTCGGCAACCGTTGTCTCCGCACCGGAAGGTCTGCTGCTGGTATTCGCCGCCAACGCCTGCTACCTGATCCCCCTGTTGACCGTGGCCAGCATCGGTGTGCTGCTGTCCACGGCCACGCGCAACAGCGCCGCGGCCGTGGTCGGCACGGTCGGCATCGTCATCCTGCTGTTCATCGTCGCGCAGATCCCTGGGTTGGAAGCCGTCAAGCCCTATCTGCTGACCGAACAGTTCGAGAACTGGCACGGCCTGCTGCGTACCCCGACGGACTGGGCACCGATCTGGCACTCGCTCTGGGTCTGCGCGCTGTACGCGATCCCGGCCCTGTTCGCGGCCTACCTCGTCTTCCTGCGCCGCGACGTCGCCGGCGGCTGAGACGGCCGTGGACACGGCGCGAGGCTTTGTCCTTACCGATCGGAGATCGACGAGATCTCCGATCGGCCAGCTCGCGTGCGTAGCACGCCACGCTCCCTGCTGGCCGATCTTCGATCGGCGCCTGCTTGGTCCACGACCGTCTCAGGGGCGTCCTTCAACAAATAGAAATTCAGGCGACCTTCGCTGGAAGGTCGACCTCGCTTAGCTCGACCTCGGCCATCATCCGCCTCGCCTCGCGCGGGTCGATCAGGCCGGCCCCCAGACGGACTGTCGACTCCGCCCCGCAGGCCACGCCGAAGCGCAGGCACTGGTCGGGCGCGCGGCCCTCGTAGCGCGCCGCGATGTAGCCGGCCAGGAAGGCGTCGCCCGAGCCGCGCTTGGCGATCGACTCGCGCGGCTTAACGCTCACGCGCCGCATGCGCGGCTGGCCATCGACGAGCACCTGGGCGAAGCAGCCGTCGGGGAGCGTCATGATCGCCTCACGCGGGCCGAGCGCGGCGATCTCGCGCACGGCCAGGGAGCGCTCCTCCTCGCCGGCGAACTCGTGACCGACGAGCTCCTCGGCCTCGATCACGTTCGGTGAGACGACGTCCGGCTCGGCACGGACCGCCTGGCGCAGAGGCTCGCCGTCGGTGTCGATCACCGTTGTCACCCCCGTCCGCTCCAGCTCACGGATCAACACGGCGTATATATCGGGCTCGATCCCACGCGGAAGCGAGCCGGCGAATACGACGATCGCGGCGCCGCGCGCGAGGTAGAGCAGCTTGTCGCGGAACAGCTCGACCTCCTGCTCGGACACCGACGGACCGCGTTCGTTGACCTCCGTATGCGCACCGGTTGTCGGGTCGAGGACCGAGGTGTTCGTGCGCGACTCCTCGCGGATGCGCACGAAATCGTTCAAGATCGACTCCTCGGTCAGCTGCTCGACGATATGCGTCCCCGTCGCGCCGCCCGCGAAGCCGGTGGCGATCACCGGCTGACCGAGCGTCTTCAGCGTGCGCGCGATGTTCACGCCCTTGCCGCCGGCCATCGTGCGCTGCTCGACCGTGCGGTGACGCCGCCCAAGCCGGAAGTTCGGCACCGACAGCGACTTGTCGATTGCCGCGTTGAGCGTGACCGTGATGATCATCTCTCGCTCTGTACCCGTATTCCGGCACTGCGAACGGCGGGTGATGCCGTAAGGCGCACACCCAGAGGCTAGCGAACCTGCCCCGGGCCGCGAGATATCCTCGCCCAGCTACCTCATAGCCTCAAGACCGCCTGGGCGGTCGAGGACCAAGCCTGGCAAGAACGCAGGGAGCGTGGCGTACCGATCGTAGATCGACGGGATCTCCGATCGGCCAGCACGCGAGCTAGCCGATCCCGGACGATCGGTGAGGACGCAGCCAGGCGCCGGTCATCGGCCACCCAGGGCCCAGGCGACCTCGCGCAGACGCTCAGCCTCGGCCCGGGCGGCCCGGGCGGGACTCTCGCCCGTGGCGAGATACGCGTTGGCGATGCTCCGCGAGGCGGTTATCAGCCCACCCGCGCGGCCCGGCGCGAACGCCGGGGCGAGATCCTCCACCCGCCCCCCCTGTGCGCCGACCCCGGGAAGCAGGAGCGTCGCCGACGGCATCAGCTCGCGGGCTCGCACGAGGTGAGCCGGGACGGTCGCCCCGACCACCGCGCCCACGTCGCTCAACCCCATCTCGCCCACGCCGGGGGCTCCCAGCTCGTCGACGATGCCCGCCAGCCGCTCCCACACGCTCCCGCCGCCGGCCAGCTCGAGATCCTCGACATCCGCCGCACCCGGGTTGGATGTGCGCACCAGCGCCAGCACCCCGGCGCCGGCGGCGCGCGCCGCCGTCACGAACGGCTCGAGCGCATCGCCTCCCATCAGCGGGTTGACGGTCACCATATCCGCGCCGAGTCCCGCCACCGCGCCGAACGGCGTCTGCATCCCGCCGATCAGCGCCTGGGCGTAGGCGGCGGCGCTCACCGAGATATCGCCACGCTTGCCATCGGCGATCACGAGCAGCCCCTGTGCCCGCGCGTGCTCGGCGACCGCCTCCAGCGCACTCCATCCCGGGGCGCCCAGCCGCTCGAAGCAGGCCAGCTGGAGCTTCGTCGCCACGCACGCCGTGGCCGTCGCCTCGATCAATGCCCGGCAGTGGCCGAGGACCGCCTCACCGGCCTGCTCCGCCGCGGACCCTCGCGTGGGCTCACGACCGCTCTCCGGCCACAGAGCGCTCGGATCGGGGTCAAGCCCGAGCACGATCTGAGATTCGCGCTCGGCCACCCGGGCGACCAGGGTGTCGCCAAACGACAGTGCCAAGCTCAGCGGCCCTTCACCGCGCTCTTCAGGCCGCTGCCGGCGCTGAAGCGGGGAACGCGCGAGGCTGCGATCTGGATGCGCTCGCCCGTGCGCGGGTTGACGCCCTGGCGCGCGCCGCGCTCGCCCACATGGAATTTGCCGAAACCGGACAGCGTCACCTCGCTGCCGCGACGCAGCGCGTCCTCCACCGTGGCCAGCACCGCCTCCACCGCCCGCGCGGCATCCTGCTTGGTCAGATCAGCGCGATCCGCAACCTGGTCGACCAGCTCGGACTTCGTCACGTCGTCCTCCTCGTTCGTGAAACGTTGCCGCGAAGCTAACACTGCACGCGGACGGCCGCATCAGCGAGAATGCCGTCGATGACCGTCACCCGCGTCGCCTGGATCGTCACCGTGCTGGTCGCGCTCGTCACCGCCCTGCTCCTGCTGCTCTCCGGCTACAACGGCTACGCCGGCCTGGGCCTCGCGGTCGCGATCTCGGCCGCGATCAATTTGCTCTGACGAGCCTTGCTGTGACGAGCGCTGCCGCAAGGAGCGCTGCTGTGACGCTCAACCTGCTGCGACGACGCTCAACCTGCCGCGAGCCACTCGCGCAGCGCGCGGGCTGCGCGCCCGCGGTGGCTGATCGCATCCTTTTGCCCATCGCTCAGCTCTGCCATCGTCCTCCTCTGGGCGGGCGGGCCGTCATCCAGCAGGCTCTCGTCGATGTCGTCGGGTAGGAACGCCGGGTCGTAGCCAAACCCGCCCGCTCCCCGGGGCTCTGCCGCCAGGCGTCCATCGCAGCGAGCCTCGAACACGCGCTCCACGCCCGCGCGCGGATCGACGTAGACGAGCGCGCACACATATGCCAGCGCACTGCCCGCCGGCGCCTCGCGCAGGAGCTTCGCCAGGTTCTCCTCGTCCGACGCCCGCACCCCCGCATACCGCGCCGAGCGCACCCCCGGCGCGCCGCCGAGCACCGCCGCCTCGATCCCCGAATCGTCGGCGATGCTCACCCTGCCTGTCGCCTCCGCCGCGGCGCGCGCCTTGCCGAGCGCGTTCTCCACAAACGTCTCCCCCGCCTCCGGCGGCAGCGTCACATTCGCAGGCAGCAGCTCCACCTCGTGACCGTCGAGCAGGCGCGCGAGCTCGCGTCGCTTGTGCTCGCTGTGGGTGGCCAGCAACAGCCTCATCGCGCGGTCATCGCCGGCGGCGGGCCGGGCCGGCGGCGCGAGGAGGCTCGAGCACGGACACCGGCGCCACGCGCATCAGCCGGCCGCGGCGATCGCCCGCTCCTGCGCGGTGCGCAGCTGCTCGATGCCCTCCCCCGCGAGCGCCAACAGCTCGTCCAGGTGCGCGCGCGAGAGCGGCGTTCGCTCGGCCGTCGCCTGCACCTCCACCAGACCGCCCTCACCGGTCATCACCACGTTGGCGTCCACCTCCGCGGTCGAGTCCTCGGAGTAGTCGAGATCGAGCAGCGCCGCTCCAGCGACCATCCCGCAGGACACCGCCGCGACTGACCCCGTCAGCGGCGAGCCCTCCAAGCGACCCTCGCTCAGCAGCCGCGCGCACGCCAGCGACAGCGCGACATACGCGCCCGTGATCGACGCACAGCGTGTGCCCCCGTCGGCCTGCAGCACGTCGCAATCCAGGTAGACCGTGCGTTCGCCCAGCGCCTTGAAGTCGACCACCCCGCGCAGCGACCGTCCGATCAAGCGCTGGATCTCGACCGTGCGCCCGTCCTGACGCCCGCGCGTCGCGTCGCGCTGCTTGCGATCGCCGGTCGACGCCGGCAGCATCCCGTACTCGGCCGTCACCCAGCCGTTGCCCTTGCCCGCCATCCAGCGGGGGACGCTCTCCTGCGCGGAGGCGGTGCAGATCACGCGCGTCTCGCCCACCGAGATCAGCGCCGAGCCCGTCGCGGTGCGCATGAACCCCGGCTCGATCTCCGTCGGACGCAGCTCGCCCGGCCCGCGCCCGTAGCTGCGCTCGCCGCCGCTCACGCCGTCACCTCGACCTTGGCGAGCTCGACCTGCTCGACGGGGCCCAGCGGCATCTGCAAAAAGCGAGTCCCCGCCTGCTCAAACACCCCGATGTCGCCCGTGCACAGAAAGCGGTAGTCGCCCTCGCCCGCGCGCGGGTTCTGCAGGCTGCGCGTGCTCAGCGCATGCTCCACCTGGCGCGCGAGCGCCGCTCCCGAGCTGACAAGCGTCACATCCGGGCCGAGCATCCGCTGGAGCATCGGCTGGATCAGGGGGTAGTGAGTGCAACCGAGGATCACCGTGTCGACGTCCGCCTGCTTCAACGGCGCGCAGACCTCGCGCACCGTTTGCACCGCCCGCTCGTCGAACTGCTCGCCGGCCTGGATGATCGCCGCCAGCGTCGGGCACGGCACCGCGTGCAGCGTCACGTGTGGATCGATCGCGCCTACAGCCTCCTCGTAAGCACGACTGGCGACCGTCGTCGGCGTGGCCAGCAGCCCGATCCGGCCCGTGCGCGTGGCGGCCACCGCCCGCAGCGCCTCCGGACGCACAACTCCGAGCACGTCCACCCCAAGCGTCGTCTCCATCATCCGCCGGCGCATGTCGGGCAGGGCTGCGGCTGTCGCGGAGTTGCACGCCACCACCAGCAGCTTCGCGCCGCGCTTGGCAAGCTCCTCGGTGACCTCCGCGGCGAACCGCGTCAACTCCTCCGGTGTTCGTTCGCCGTAGGGGAAGCGCGCGGTGTCGCCCAGGTACAGGAAGTCCTCCGCCGGCAGCCGCACGAGCAGCTCGTGCAGCACCGTCAGCCCACCCACGCCCGAGTCGAACACACCGATCGGTCGTCGGCGTGGGTCGCTCCTCGATTCCTCGGATGTGCTCATCGGCGCGCTCGACACGCAAGCCATCATTCCAGAGCGCTACGGTCGGAGGATCGTGCGCGCGCTCGTGCTCTCCAACATGCTGCCCGACGCCGCACACCCCGAGCGTGGGAGCTTCGTCCGCGACCAGGTTGCCGCGCTGCGCGAGCTCGAGGAGCTGGAAATCGAGCTCTACGAGTTCCCTCCCGGCGGCCGGGCACTTGTCCAAGCGGCGCGCGAGCTGCGTCGGCGCTTCGCCGCTGGACAGCGACGCTTTGCCAGTGGACGGCAGCGCCTCGCCGGTGGACAGCAGCATTTTGACGTCGTGCATGCCCACTTCGGCCTCACCGCCTGGCCCGCTCTGGCGGTCCCCGCTCGCGTGCGCGCGCTGACCGTGCACGGCACCGATGTGCTCCACCCCCGCACCCGCCAGGCGACCCGCGCGGTGGCACCGCTGATCGACCTGCTCGCCGCCGTCTCCGCCTCGCTCGCCCACGAACTGCCCGGCCGCGCGGCGCGCCGTCGAGCGCAGGTGCTGCCCTGCGGCGTTGACCTCGAACGCTTCCATCCACTCTCCCGCACCTCCGCCCGCGCACAGCTGGGACTCGACCCCGAGCGGCCCTACCTGCTCTTCGCCGCCGACCCGGCTCGCCCCGAGAAGCGTCACGACCGGGCGCTCGCGCTCGCACAGGCGACCGGGGTCGAGCTGCTCACGCTCGGCGCCGTCGCCCCCGCGCTCGTTCCGCTGTGGGTCAACGCCGCCAATGCCGTGCTCGTGCCATCTGAGCGCGAGGGCTTCGGGCTGGCGGTGCTCGAGGCGCTCGCCTGCGACGTGCCCGTGCTCGCCACCCCTGTCGGCGTCCATCCCGAAGCTCTCGCGCACGTCGCCGGCTCGCTCTGCGCGCCGTTCGAGCTCGCCCGCTGGCGCGCCGCGCTCGAGCCCCATCTCGACACGCCCGATCCGCGCGTCGCCGGCAGCGCGGCGGCGGCGCGGTTCTCCTCGCGACGGATGGCCGAGCGCGTGGCCGGCGCCTGGCGCGCGGAGCTGGAGAATGTCGCGAGCCCCACGAACCAACCCCGAAACCGAGAGCGTCCTCGCGAGCGGGGGCGCGAGCTGTAGAAATGGGTCCTAAGTAGCGGATAGCATGAGACGGTGGAGCAAAGCGCACCTGCAACGGCCTCGATGACCGTCCCCGTCCAAGCGCAGGACGACAGCCCGGTGGCGGACACTCCGACGCCCGCGGGACCACCGGGCTTCCGCGAGCGTGGGCGCATGCGCCGCCGCGCGCGCTTCCTGCGCAAGGCACGCGAGCTCGCCTACCGCGATCTCGGCGGGCTGGTTTACAACCTGCACCGCTTCGGCCAGCGCAACGACGCGCTGGTGATCGCCAAGCTCGGCACGCTCGGGCACATCGACGCCGAGCTGCGCACGCTCGAAACCGCGCTCGACGAGCGCCAGCCGGTAACGATCCTGCGCGACGCCGGCATCACCGCCTGCCCCCGCTGCGCCGCGATCCACGGCAGCGAGGACCGCTTCTGCCCCAACTGCGGGCTTGCCATGGACCGTCACGCCGAGCGCCCGGTGGCCGCACCGCCTCCGCTGGCGCCCGCACCGGGTCCGCCGCCGGCCGCCGCACCGGCCGCCAGCGCAGCAAAGCCACCGGGCGCTGTCGCCCCCGCGCCTGTTTCCCCCCCGCCTCCCGCCTCCGCGCCTGCCGCCCCCGCCACGGCCCCCGCCTCAGCGCCGGCGACAGGCCAGCCCACTTCAGCCCCCGCCCAGCCTTCCCCTGCCGGCCCGACGGCGCCCGCCACCCGACCGGCCACCGCCCCACCTCCGGCCCGGCCGGCCGCCACGCCATCCCCTGCCAGGCCAGCCGCCACTCCGTCGCCGACGGATGCCCCGAAGCCCGATCTCGACCAACCCACTGTGATTGTCCGTCCCCCCCGGCCGGGCGCGTGAGCGTCACCACTCCCCCCGCTCCCGCCACGACCGCAGCTTCACCGCCCGTGAGCGAGGCGTGCCCGCTGTGCGGCGCGCCGCTTCACCCCGAGCAGGAGTGGTGCCTGCGCTGCGGCGGCGCCGCGCGCACGCGCCTGGCGGCGTCGCCCACCTGGAAGGTCCCGGTACTCACGCTCGCAGTCGTGGCAGTGCTGTCGCTCGGGGTGCTCGCCGCCGCGCTGGTCAAACTCGCCGGCGGCTCCTCCACCACCACGCTCGCGGTCACCAAAACCGTGATCACGGCGCCGGCCGCGACCCTCCCGACGTCCGCGACCACAAGCCCGGGAGCGAGCACCCCCGCCGGCACCCTCCCCGCCACGACCGCTCCCACCACTCCTGGCACGACCACCGTCCCCGGCGCGAGCACCGTTCCGGGCGCGAGCACCTCCGGCAAAACCACCACTCCGGGTACGACCACCCCCACGCCGAGCACGACCAGTCCTGGCACCGGCCTTACTCCCAAAACCACCGCACCAGGCCTCAAAAGCCCCAGCACCAAAGCTCCAGCCAACACCACATCGAGCGCCGCGCCACCAACCACCAACCCCCTCTTCGCGCCGACCTCGAAGTGAGCTCCGCCCAGGCTGGTTCAGCCGTCAAGGCCGACATCGCGGTCGTGGGCGCGGGCGCAGCGGGGCTCTACGCCGCGCTCTGCGCGGCGCGCGACGGCGCGACGGTCGCGCTGATCTCGGCCACGCCCCTGGCCCAAACGGCCTCCTACTGGGCGCAGGGCGGCCTCGCCGCGGCGCTCGCCGATGACGACAGCTTCGAGCTGCACCTGGCCGACACCGAGCGCGCCGGGCGCGCGCTCGTCAGACGCTCTGCGGCCGAGATCCTCGTGCGCGAGGCGCCCGCCTGCGTCCATGACCTGCAGGCGCTCGGGGTCAGCTTCGACGGCGACCGCTTCGGCGGATTGGCGCTCGGCTTAGAGGGCGGACACACGGTCAGACGCGTCGTGCACGCCGGCGGGTCGGCGACCGGCCGCCGCGTGGTACGCGACCGTGTCCAGCCCCGGCACCGTGCGCGGCGTCATCCCGAGGAGCCGCGCGACCCGTCGCGCGCGCGCCACCGCCGCCGCGTCGCCCTGCACGTGGACGTTGCCGTGCTGGAGCGACGGGGCGAAGCGAGTCGATGCAAACGAGATCATCGGGTGCATCTGCGCGAGCCCCGCGCACGCCCCGCGCAGCGGCGACAGCGCCTCCGCGCCCAGCGCCCCCGCCACGTGCACTACGACCGCCCGCCGGCTCACGATGCCCACGAGCTTCCCGGCGAGCGGTGCGAGGTCACGGTCGCGCACCGCGAGCACCACCACATCCGCCTCGATCGCCCGCGGCA
>Ga0208849_1000071_pt1 | contig 99209 bp, 103 predicted proteins | sample NGESurdeep072012_10_FD_184470 | JGI IMG/M metagenome (GOLD analysis project Ga0208849, IMG submission 184470) | Arctic peat soil microbial communities from Barrow, Alaska - NGEE Surface sample 53-3 deep-072012 (SPAdes) | ecosystem: Environmental > Terrestrial > Soil > Wetlands > Peat ...
CCTCCGCCACGCAAAGGCCGAATGGCGCTTCACAACAGACGCCGCGCGCATCAAGCTCAAACACCTATACCCCGTGCTTTAGATGAATCGGGCGACTAGATGCCGCGCTACCGGCTGACCATCGAGTATGACGGCGGCCCGTTCCAGGGGTTTCAGGCTCAGGCGGGCGCGGCCACGGTGCAGGGGTGTGTGGAGGCGGCCGTGGCGGGCTTCTGCGGAGAGGCGGTGCGAATCCACGGCGCCGGACGGACGGACGCCGGGGTGCACGCCACGGCCCAGGTGATCCACCTCGATCTGGCGAGGGACTGGCCGGCGCGGGTGGTGATGAACGCCCTCAACGCCAACCTCGTCCCGGCCGCGGTCGCGGTGGTCGAGGCGCGCCTGGCCGAGGAAGGATTTCACGCCCGCTTCTCGGCGATGGGGCGGCAATATCTCTACCGCATCCTCAACCGGGCCGCCCCGCCGGCGCTGGATCGGGGACGGGTATGGCACGTCAAGCGCCGGCTGGACGCGGAGGCCATGCATGACGCCGCCCTTGCCCTGATCGGCCGGCACGACTTCACCACCTTCCGCGACGCCGCCTGCCAAGCCGCCTCGCCGATCAAGACCCTGGACGCGGCGAGCGTGTGGCGCGAGGGCGGGGAGGTGCGCCTGGCCTTCGCCGCCCGCTCGTTCCTGCATCGCCAGGTGCGCTCGATGGTCGGCTCGCTGGTCCAGGTCGGCCTCGGCCGCTGGTCGGCGGAGGCTTTCGCCGCCGCCCTGGCCGCCGCCGACCGGACGGCGTGCGGGCCGGTGGCGCCGGCGTTGGGCCTGTGCCTGGTGGGCGTCGATTACGCGGAGAAGGCGGCGAAATAATCGCCGATCAGGCGCTGGTAGATCGCCGCCAGGGCGCGGATCTCCGCCACCGGCGCGCGCTCATCGACGGCGTGCATGGTCGCGCCCACCAGGCCGAACTCGACCACCGGGCAGAGGGCGCGGATGAAGCGGGCGTCGGAGGTCCCGCCGGTGGTGGAGAGCTCCGGCGTGACGCCGGTCACCGCCGCCACGGCGCCGGCGAGAACCTGGGTGAACCGGCCGGGCGGGGTGAGGAAGGCCTCGCCGCTGATCCGCGGGATGACCGCGATCCGGCCAGAAAAGCCCTCGCCGGCCGCCGAGGCTTCGTCGATCAGCCATTTCGCCAGAGCTTCGCCGGTGTGGGACGGGTTGAAGCGGATGTTGAGGCGCGCCGTGGCCCTGGCCGGGATCACATTGCCGGCCGGATTGCCGACGTCGATGGTGGTGACCTCGAGGTTGGAGGGCTGAAAGCCCTCGCAGCCGTCGTCCAGGACCCTCTCCTGAACCCGGGCGAGGTAGCGGACGAGGACCGGCACGGGGTTGGCGGCGCGGTGGGGATAGGCGGCGTGGCCCTGGGTCCCCTCGACGGTGACCAGGGCGCCGATGCTGCCGCGCCGGCCGATCTTGATCATGTCGCCGAGCACGGCGCTGGAGGTCGGCTCGCCGACCACGCAATGATCGACGACCTCGCCTTCGGTGGCGAGGGTGGCGACCACGGCCCGGGTCCCCTCCTCCGCGATCCCCTCCTCGTCGCCGGTGACAAGCAGGGAAATCGATCCCGCCGGCTGACCCCCGGCGAGGACCGCGCCGGCGGCGGCGATGAAGGCGGCGACCGCGCTCTTCATGTCCACCGCGCCGCGGCCGATCAGGACATCGTTTTCGATGGCGGCCTCGAACGGGGGCTTGGACCAGTCCCCGGCGTCGCCGACCGGGACGACGTCGGTGTGGCCGGCGAAACAGAGATTGGGCGAGCGGGATCCGATACGGGCGTAGAGATTCTCGATCCCGCCGAACGGCATCCGGCGGCAGGCGAACCCGAGGGCCTCGAGCGCCGCCTGGACGACGTCCATGGCTCCGCCGTCGGCCGGGGTCACCGAGGGGCGGCGGATCAGGGCGCGGGTGAGTTCGACCGGATCGGGAGGACTGGCGCGGATCATGGCCGGTCCTTAGGCTGGGGGGGATGAGGAGGCCAGAGATGAAAAAGATCGACCTCGAAGCCACCCCGGCGGGGCGCGGCTCGAGCTATCCGCCGCCCTACGACGCACCGTGCCGGGAGCGCGTGCGCGAACGCCTGGGCCGCGCCGGTGGTCTGACCGAATTTGGCGTCAACCTGCTGACCCTGCCGCCGGGCGCCTGGTCGAGCCAGCGCCACTGGCACAGCCACGAGGACGAATTCATCTGGGTGGCCGCCGGCGAAGTCGTGCTGATCACCGACGCCGGCGAGGAGGTTCTGCGGGCCGGCGATTGCGCGGCCTTCAAGGCCGGCGACCCGGACGGCCACCACCTGGTCAACCGGTCCGATCGCGACGCGGTGGTGCTGGAAGCCGGCAACCATGACGGGGCGCGCGACCGCTGCGTCTATTCCGACGCCGACCTGGTCGCCGAACCCGGCGAAGACCACTACCGCCGCCGCGACGGGACGGCGTATGCGAAAGTCGAGCGGTAGGGCCGACCGGGAGACTTCGTAGCGCGGGCTTCCAGCCTGCTTACACTTAGCGTAGCGCTGGAGAGAAGGGCGGGCTGGAAGCCCGCGCTACGGTTTCAGGCCCGCAGCAGCTCATTGATGCTGGTTTTGGAACGGGTCTGGGCATCGACGGTCTTGACGATGACGGCGCAGGCGAGGGCCGGGCCACCGTGGGGGCTGGGAAGGGAGCCCGGGAGGACCACGGAATAGGAGGGAACTCGGCCGCGGTGGGTTTCGCCGGTTTTGCGATCGACGATGGGTGTCGAGGCGGTGATGAACACCCCCATGGAGAGCACCGCGCCTTCGCCGACCACGACGCCCTCGGCGACTTCGGAGCGGGCCCCGATGAAGCAGCCGTCCTCGATGATGGTCGGGGTCGCCTGCAGGGGTTCGAGCACGCCGCCGACGCCGGCCCCGCCGGAGATGTGCACGTTGCGACCGATCTGGGCGCAGGAGCCGACCGTGGCCCAGGTGTCGATCATGGTTCCCTCGCCGACCCGGGCCCCGATGTTGACGAACGAGGGCATGAGCACGACGTCGCGGCCGATAAAGGCGCCACGCCGCACCACGGCGCCTGGGACGGCGCGGAAGCCGGCGGCCTCGAACTGGGGCTCGTCCCAGCCCTCGAACTTGCCGGGAATCTTGTCCCACCAGGGACCGAACTGGCCGCCCAGCGAGGCGGCGCGCATCATCGTGTTGGGCCGCAGGCGGAACGACAGCAGGATGGCCTGCTTGAGCCATTCGCGGACCACCCAGGCGCCGTCGATCTTTTCCGCCACCCGGGCCTCGCCGGCGTCGAGCTGGCGGATGCACTCCTCGACGACCGTGCGGATCGGACTCTCGGTCTGCGGCGACAACGAGTCGCGGGCCGCCCAACCAACGGCGATCTCGCCGGCCAATTCCTCATGGGTGAGCGGCGTCATGGCGTCGGAGCTCCTTTAGAATCCACGAACCTCACGAACTCCACGAACGGAATGGAGCGCGACGATTCTTGGACAGGCGCGCGAACAGCGCCTGCGGCGCAAGCGTTCGTGCCGTTCGTGCGGTTCGTGATCATTCTTCAATCGCTCACTCTCGCCGAGGCCAGGAAGGCAGCCAGCTTGGGCGCGGCGAAATCGACGAAGGCGGGTCTGGGGGCGGGGCCGACGAGGATGGTGGTCATGCCCAGGGCGGCGGCGGGTTCGAGGTTGTGGGGGGCGTCTTCGAAGAAGGCGGTGCGCGCCGGCGCGATGGCGTGGGCGGCGATGATCGCGTCGAAGGATTCGCGGGACGGCTTGGGATTGAAGGCGGCCGAACCGATGTGGAAAACGTCGTCGAACAGGGCCTCGAGGCCAAGTCGGGTCAGCACGCGCGCGGCGTGGCCGGCGTCGGCGTTGGTGAAGATCAGGCGGCGGCCGGGAAGGCGCTTCAAGGCCGCGATCAGGGGCTCGTCCCGGACCAGACGCTCGAGCGGCAGATCGCGCAGATTGGCGTGATAGACGTCCGGATCGACGCCGTGGTGGAGCATCAGGCCGCGCAGCGTCAGACCATGGTCGATGAGGTATTTCTTCTGCAGGGCGTGGGCCGCCTCGCGCGCCAGACCGGTCAGATCGGCGACGAAATCGGTGATCCGCTCGGAGACGATCAGACCCAGCCCGGAGTCCAGCGGATAGAGGGTGTTGTCGAGGTCGAACAGCCAGGTGTCGATGTGGGTGAGGTCGGCGCCGGTCACGCGCGCACCAGGGTTCCGGCGCCGTGTTCGGTGAACAGCTCGACGAGCATGGCGTGGGGCCGCCGGCCGTCGAGGATGACCACAGCCTCGACGCCCGCTTCGACGGCGGCGATGGCGGTCTCCAGCTTGGGGATCATGCCGCCGGTGGCGACGCCGCCGGCGATGGCGGCGCGCGCCTCAGCGATGGTCAGCTGGCGGACGAGGGCGCCGTCACGGTCCAGGACCCCGGCGACGTCGGTGAGCAGCAGCATCCGCTTGGCCTTGAGCGCCCCGGCCAGGGCGCCGGCGACCGTGTCGGCGTTGATGTTGTAGGTTTCGCCCTCGGCCGAGACGCCGATCGGGGCGACCACCGGGATGTAATGATCATCCGAGTTGATCAGGCCTCGGATGAGTTTGGGATCGACCGCCGTCGGCTCGCCGACGAAGCCCAGATCGACGACCTGTTCGATGCTGGAATCCGGATCCCGGCGGGTGCGGGTCGCCTTGGCCACGGTGATCAGCCGCGCGTCCTTGCCGGAGAGCCCGACGCCGCGGACATCGGCCATCGCCCCGGCCTGGTTGATCCAGTTGGCGATCTCCTTGTTGATCGCCCCGGAGAGGACCATCTCGGCGACCTCCATGGCGGCTCGATCGGTGACCCGCAGGCCATCGACGAAGGTCGACTTTACCCCCGCCCGCTCCAGCATCCGCGAGATCTGCGGGCCGCCGCCGTGAACCACCACCGGCAGCAGGCCGAGCAGCTTGAGCAGCACGGCATCGGCCGCGAACAGCCTGGCCAGACCCTCCTCGCCCATGGCGTGGCCGCCATATTTGATCACCACCGTCTGGCGGTCGTAGATCTGGATAAACGGCAGGGCCTCGGCCAGGGTCTTGGCGGTCGCCCAGCCCGGCTCTTCCGGGGTCTCGCTCACACGCTGGTCCTCATGGCCGAGCGGCAATAGCGAACGGCGGCGACAATGTCATGCGAAGGCGGCGGCGGCGATCTCGGCGCGCAGGAGGGCCATGCCGTCGCCCTTTTCCGCCGAGGTGGCGAGGACGCGCGGGAAGGCGGCGGGGCGGCGGGCGATGGCCAATGCCGTGCGCTCGGTCGTCGCGCGGGCCTCGTCGGCCTTGATCTTGTCGGCCTTGGTGAGGACCACCTGGTAGGAGACGGCGGCCCCATCCAGGGCGTCGAGGGCCTCGGCGTCGGGCGCCTTGAGGCCATGGCGGGCATCGATGAGCAGATAGACCCGCTTGAGGTTCTGCCGTCCGCGCAGATAGGCGCGTCCGAGGTCCTGAAACCTGCGGGTCGTCCCCTTGGAGGCGCGGGCGAAGCCGTAGCCCGGCAGATCGACCAGCCGCAGCCGATCGTCGAGGAGGAAGAAGTTGATCTCCCGCGTCCGCCCCGGCTCGGTGGAGGCGCGGGCCAGGCGGTGGCGGCCGACCAGGGCGTTGATCAGCGAGGACTTGCCGACGTTGGAGCGGCCGGCGAAGGCGACTTCGGGCAGATCGGGGGCCGGCAGGCCGTCCATGGAGACGGCGCCCATCATGAAGGTTGCGGGCCGGGCGAACAGCACCCGGGCGGCCTCGATCCCGGCCTCGTCGAAATCGGACTCCGGCGTCCCGGTCACCCCGGCGGCTGGGGCTTGGCGGCGAAGCGGCCGATGAAGTCATCGATCGGATTGTCGACCTTGAATCGCCGCATCATCAGATACTGCTGGAGGATGGTGATCAGGCTGCTCCAGGTCCAGTAGATCAGAAGGCCCACGGAATACTGGGCGAGGATGAAGGTGAACAGGAACGGCATAACCTTGAACATCATCTGCTGGGTCGGATCGATGCCGGTCTGCGGGGTCATCGACTGGCTCAGCCACATGGAAAAGCCGTAGAGCAGCGGCCAGACGCCGACGTGGAGCATGCCGCCGAGGAAGGCCCCGATCAGGGGGGCCGACGAGGGATCCCAGGGAATCAGGCCGAACAGGTTCATGATCGTGGTCGGATCGCGGGCCGACAGATCGTGGATCCAGCCGAAGAACGGCGCGTGCCGCATCTCGATGGTCACGGTGAACAGCTTGGTCAGGGAGTAGAACACCGGGATCTGCAGGAAGATCGGCAGGCAGCCGGTGACCGGATTGACCTTCTCCTTGGCGTAGAGGGCCATCATCTCTTTCTGCTGGGCGGCGGGATCCTCCTTCAGCCGCGCCTGCAGCTCCTTGAGCTGGGGCTGCAGCTTCTTCATCTTGACGCCCATCTCGAAGCCCTTGTTGGCCAGCGGGAAGGTCAGGGCGCGGATGACCACGGTGAGCATCAGGATGGCGACGCCGAAATTGCCGACCCGCTGGTAGAACTGTTCGAGCAGCCAGAAGATCGGCTTGGTCAGGAACCACAGGTGGCCCCAGTCCACCGCGTCGTCGAAGCGAGGGGCGCCGATGGTCTTCTGATAGTCCTTCAGCAGCGGCACGGTCTTGGCGCCGGCAAAGAGGTGGCTGACCTCGCTGACCTGGGCGCCGGAGGAAACCGCCCGCGCCCCGGCGGTGTAAGTGGTCTCATAGATGTCGATGCCGGTCGCCCGGTCGGTGGTCACCCGGGCCTTGGCGTCGATGCGCTCGGACTGGATGGGCACGAAGGCGGTCATCCAGTATTTGTCGGTGATCCCCAGCCAGCCGCCCCTGGACTGCCAGTCGATCTCGCCCTTCTTCTTCCAGTCCTTGTAGCTGGCGAGCTGGAGATCGGGCTTGTCGAGGCCGAGAACGCCGATGGCCCCCTCGTGAACGATGTTGTTCTTGTTCAATCCCCCGGGCAGACCCTGACGCTGGACGGAGACGTAGGGCAGCAGGGTCACCGGCGCTGGACCCGTGTTGGCGACGGTGTCGGTGAAGGTGAACATGAACTTGGCATCGATCTCGATCCGGCGGGTGAACGTGAGACCCGAGGGTGCGGCGTAGGTCAGGACCACCGGATGGCCAGGCGAGAGGACGTCGCCGGAGGCGAGGGTCCAGACGGTGTCGGGGGCCGGCAGACCGGGAAGATTGACCCCGGCCCAGCCCAGTTCGGCGAAATAGGCGTCGGCCATGCCCTCGGGGCGCAGCAGTTCGACCAGCGGCGAGGTCTTCTCGATGGTGTCGCGGTAGCCCTTGAGAGAGAGATCATCGACCCTCGCGCCCTTCAAGGCGATGGAGCCGATGAGCGAGGGAGTGTCGATGGTGACCCTGGGGCCGAGGGCCAGCGCCTGCGCCCGCGAAAGCTGGGGTTGGACCGGTCCCGTCGCCGCCGCCGTCGCCGGCGCGGTGGCCTCGGCCTGGGCGCGGGCGATCTGGGCGCGCTTCTCGGCCGGGGAGATGACGAAGAACTGATAGCCCAGAACCAGGATCGCCGAGATGGCGATGAACAGGATCATGTTCTTGTTGTTGTCGTTGGGCATGTCGATCAGCGGGACCCCGCGGGCGGTTGTCGGGGTGAGGGCGCGCGCCCGGGAGCCGTCGTGTGGCCGGCTTCGAGATCGGCGGCGAGCCTTATCAGCGCGGTTTTCATATCGTCAAGCAACCGCCCCCACGGGCGCCTCGTGGTCCCGCCTCGCGCGATGAACACATAGTCACAGCCGGCCCTGGCATGAAGGGGGGCGATGAGCCGCGCCGCCTCCCGTAGCCGCCGCTTGGCCCGGTTGCGCGCCACCGCCCCGCCGATCCGCCGGGTGGCGGTGAAGCCGAGCCGGATCAGATCCTCGCCGTCGGCCCGGTCCCGCGCCTGGACGACCATCGCGCCGTGCGCGCGGGCCAGGGCGGCGGCGGCGGCGAGGAAGTCGGGGCGTTTTTTTAGGCGTTCGATCAAGGGGGGACACTGGCTAGCCTTCTCCCCTCGCGGGAGAAAGGTGGACGCCGAGAGTGACCGGATGAGGGGGCGCGCCGACGGCGGAAAGCTTGCTTGGGGCAGACAAAATCCGATGGGCTGGTGCGGCCCTCATCCGACCCGCTCTCGCGGGGGAAGTCTTCTCCGGCGAGGGAAGATGGATGAAGTGAAGCTACGCCGTGAGGCGCTTGCGGCCGCGGGTGCGGCGGCGGGCGACGATCTTGCGGCCGTTGCGGGTGGCCATGCGCGAGCGGAAGCCGTGACGGCGCTTGCGCACGAGCCGGGACGGCTGGAAAGTCCGCTTCACGGGGAAACTCCGATCAGAATGAGGGCGCGCTGATAGGGGAAGGGCCGCGGTGTGTCAATGATCGGGCAAGATCACCACCTTGCCGATGACCTGGCGATCGGCCAGCAGATCGAAGGCCGCGCGCCAGTCGGCGAGGGGGAACTGGGCGTGGACGCGGGGCCGGATACGGCCCTCGGCCGCGAGGCGCCAGACGGCGTCGAGGTTCTCCCGGCCACGCTCGGGGAAGCGGCGGCCGTATTCGCCGGCGCGGACGCCGACGACGGAGAAGCCCTTGATCAGCGGCAGGTTGACCACGATGGCCGGGATTCGGCCCGAGGTGAAGCCGATGACCACCAGGCGTCCGTCGAAGGCGATGCAGCGAACGCTTTCGTCGAAGACATCCCCGCCGACCGGATCGAGGATGATGTCGGCGCCCCGGCCGCCGGTGATCGCCTTGACCTCCTCGCGAAAGCCACCGGTCACGTTCACACAGGCGTCGGGTGCGTATTCAGCGGCGACCACCGCGAGCTTTTCGTCCGAAGCCGAGGCGGCGATCACCCGGGCGCCCAGGGTCTTGGCGAGATCGACGCAGGCCAGGCCGACGCCGCCGGCCGCGCCGTGGACCAGGACCCAATCGCCGGCTTCCAGCCGCGCCCGCCGGACCAGGGCGACCCAGGCGGTGAGATAAGCGGCGCCGCAGGCGCTGGCCCGCGCGAACGACAGCCGCTCGGGCTTGGCGCGCAGGGCGGAGGCCGAAGCCACCGCCGATTGCGAGAAGCCGCCGATCCGCGCCCCGCCGACCACCGCGTCGCCGATCTTCCATGACCCGACGCCTTCGCCGAGGGCGTCGATCTCGCCGGATATCTCCAGTCCCGGAATGAACGGCAAGGCCGGCTTGTGCTGATACTCGCCGCGGGTCATCAGGAGATCGGGAAAGTTGACGGCGGCGGCGCGGACTTCGATCCGCACTTCGCCCGGCGCCGGGGCCGGGGTTTCGATCTCGCGGACCGCGCAGCCGGCGTAGTCCGGCCCCAGAGCCTCGACCACCAGCGCCCGCATCCGGCGCGGCGCGGGCTCAGCCATCGCCGGCGGGCGGCTCGACGCGGGGAAGGGCCGGGGCGCCGCCGAGGATCAGGCGGACGACGAACTGCGTCGCCGCATCGACGTCCATGGGCCGGCGCTCCATCATCTTGTCGCCGATCTCGCGGGCGATGGCGATGCAGGCGGCGGCGAAATAATCGAGATCAACCTTGGGGGCGAGACCGCGATCCATGACGCCGGCGAAGACCGTGCGCACCTCCTCGAACACCGCCAGGATCTCCGGAGTGTTGCGGGCGTGCGGCATCGGCTCGCGGCGGGCGGCGGCGCTGACCAGCCAGGCTTCCTGTTCGCTGGCCAGGAAGTCGAAATAGGCCCTGACCGCCGAGCGCAGATAGGATTCGAAGTCCGTCGCCTTGGCCGACTGGGCCTTGAGGATCGGCCGGAAGCGGCGGGCGCCCTCGTCGGCCAGGGCGTCGAACACCTCCTCCTTGGAACGGTAGTAGTTGTAGAAGGCGCCCACCGACAGACTGGTGCGGCGGATGATGTCGCGCACCGTCGCCGCCTCGAAGCCGAGTTCGCCGAACGCCTCGCGCGCGGCGTCGAGGATGGCCAGGCGATTGGCGAGCTTGGTCTGCTCGCGCTTGCCCGCCGACAGGTAGAGAACTTGCGACATGGCGCGAGGATCGGGCGCCGGAGCCGCCGAGTCCACCTTCGAGGCGCTATTGGGCGAGATCGGGGACGCCGGCGGCGAGGTTGGGGGCGTCGCAGGCCGCCGAACATTGGCTGAAGGAACCGCCGCAGTCGCCGGGCTCGCCGGCGGCGCAGAAGTAGTAGGACTGGGCGCAGGCCGAGCGGCAGGTGTCGTCCACCGTCAGGGAAGGGATCGGGACGCGGCTGCGCAGCGGCGGCGGCGTCCTGGATTGGGCGGCCGACGGAGGGGGGGTCAGGGCGAGGGCCTCATCGACGGTGGGATTGCGGGGCCGGGGGACGGGAGTGGCGATCGGCTTCTTCGCCGCCGCGGGCGGGGCCGCGGGCGGCGGCGGGTCGGGAGATTGCGGCGTGGGATCGGGCGAGGCCCCGGCCGGCCAGGCGAGGACGAGGAGAAGGAGGGCGGCGGCGCGGCGCATCTCTCACACCGTCCTTTTCGCCCTGTCCTCTGCATTGGCGCCGCGGATCATCTCCCGGGCCGCCGCCCACTGGGCGTCGTCCCAGTCGCGGAGGTTCTGGAAACCGCCGCCGCCGGCGTTCCACGCCCCGCCGTCGATGGCGATGGTCTGGCCGTTGACGTAGGCCGACAGCGGATGGAGCAGATAGACGGCGAGATTGGCCAGTTCGCGCATCTCGCCGACCCGGCCCATGGGATTGCTCGCCATCGAGCGGCTGGACTCGGCGGCCTGCCCCGGGCTGAGGCGCGCCCAGGCGCCTTCGGTGGGGAAGGGTCCGGGCGCGATGGCGTTGAAGCGGATGCCCTTGGGTCCCCATTCGACGGCCAGCGACTGGGTCATCACATTGAGTCCGGCCTTGGACATCGCCGAGGGGACGGTGAACGGGCCCCCGCTCCACACCCAGGTGGTCAGGATCGACACTACCGATGCCTTCTTCTTCTCCGCGATCCACCGCTTGCCGCAGTCGAGGGTGACGAAGAACGACCCCCGGAAGACGATATTGGCGATGGCGTCGAACGCGCGGGGCGAGAGATCCTCGGTGCGGCTGATGAAGTTGCCGGCGGCGTTGTTGATGAGGCCGGTCAAGGCCCCGCCGTCGCTCCAGATCCGGTCGAGCATCTCGCCGATCGCTTCGGGGACGCGGATATCGCAGGCGATGCCGACGACCTTGCCGCCGTGGGCGTCGACCAGCTCCCGGGCCGTCTCCTCCAGCACCCCGCCGCGCCTGCCGCAGATATAGACCTCGGCCCCCAGCGCCAGGCAGGCTTCGGCCATGACCCTGCCCAGCCCCGTGCCACCGCCGGTGACCAGGATCCGTTCGCCCTTCATCAGGCCCGGCTTGAACATCAGATCGTCCGGCGTCATGGCGGCGCTCCCTTTGTCGGCGGCCATGACGGGCGCTTCGGGGACGCGCGTCAAGCCCGAGGCCCGATCCGCCGCAGCAACGCCTGGGCCGCGGCCGGCGCCCGGACCTTTCCGGCGCTTATGAAGAAGGCGAAGACGTCGCGGCCCTCGGGCGCGGGGGCCGGCACGGGACCGAATGGGGCGAGATCGTCGGGCGCCCCTCCCGCCGCCCAGGCCTGGCAGCGCCGCGCCCAGGCGTCGAGGTCGGCGTCGGGATAGCCGGCCGGGATGTCATCCGATCCCTTCATCAACCGGGCGTAGACGAAATCGGCGGTGAGGTCGGGGATGAGCGGCCAGTCGTCGCTCTGGGAACAGCAGATCGCCACGCCGCGCCGCCGGCACAGGGCGACGAAGGCCGGGTCGGCGAAGGTCGGATTGCGGACCTCGACGCAGTGGCGCAGGCGCTGGCCAGCCAGATCGGGCGGCAGCAGGGCGAGGAAGGCGGCGAAATCGCCGGCGTCGAATTTCTTGGTGGCCATGAACTGCCAGAGGATCGGACCCAGCTTGCCGCCGAGCTCCGCCATCCCCTGGCCGAAGAAGCGGGCGATGGACTCGCCGGCATCGGCCAGCACACGCCGATTGGTGCAGGATCGTGACGCCTTGAGCGTGAAGACGAAACCCGGCGGGGTGACGGCCGCCCACCTGGCGAAGCTCTCCGGCTTCTGGGCGGAATAGTAGGTCGAATTGATCTCGATGGCGGTGACCTGGCGGCTGGCGAAGGCCAGTTCGTCGGCCTGACGGGTCGCCTTGGGATAGAACACTCCGCGCCATGGCTGGAAGGTCCAGCCGCCCATCCCGGTTCGGATCGCGCCCGCCATGGTGTCCCTCCCGACAGTTTCGCCTCCCGCGTGGTATAATTCGAATCGTGGGGTGTGGCTCCTCTGCACGAGACAGGTTTCGCCGAACGCCGCTATGAAGCGGGCCGGTTCGGGGATGGCCGCGCGTCGATGGCCAAAGGGATCAATGGACGTTTCGAGACCCCTGGCGCCCCTGATGGCGATCGCCGCCGCGTCGCTCTGCGCGTGCGCCACGCCCCACCGCGCGCCGGACGTGCGGGTGCCGGCGCGCTATGACGCGCCGGCGCAGACCCACGCACTGACCCCGGCGGAACTGGACCGCTGGTGGCTGCAGTTCCACGACCCGGCGCTGAACGCCCTGGAGGACGAGGCCTTTCGAACCGGCCCCGACGCGCGCACGGCCGCGGCGCGGATCATGGAGGCCAAGGCGACGCGCGACAGCCAGGTCGCCCAGACCCTGCCGACCGGCAATATCGCCGGCAACGCCAGCCACCAGCACGCCTACAACATCGGGGCGCCGTCCAATTCCCTGTTTCCGATCGGCGGGGTGACCGACAGCGAGACGGTCAATTTCAACGTCTCATGGGAACTGGATCTGTTCGGCCGGCTGGCCCAGGCGCGCAAGGTCGCCAAGGCCGATCTGGCGGCGGCGCGCTTCAATGTCGAGGGCGCCCGGGCGAGCCTGGCGGCCAGCGTGGCCGACAACTATTTCCAGGCCGGGGGCCTGGCGATCCAGATCGGCGACGCGCGGGAGACGGTGCGCATCCAGTCCGAATTGGAATCGGTCGCCCACCGCAAGGCGGTGCTGGGTCTGGGAGCCGCCGCCGACGCCGACCGGGTGGCCGGGGATCTGGCCCAAGCCCGGGCGCAGGCGGAGGATCTCCAATCCCAGCTTCACGCCGCCCAGCGGCAGATTCTGATCCTGGTCGGGCGGGGGACCGCGCCGGTCGCCAGCCTGCCGGTCCAGGCGCTGGCCTCCGACGCCCCGCCGGTTCCGGCGGCGGTTCCGGGCGATCTGCTGCAACGGCGACCCGACGTGCGCGAAGCGGAAGCCCATCTGCGCTCGGAAGCCGGGACCGACCGCCTGCGCCACCTGGCGGTGTTTCCGACCTTCACCCTGCTGCCGGGGCTGGGCGCGTCGCGGACGGTCAGTCCGGGCGTAGCCTTCATCCCGCCGACGACCCTGATCCCGCAGCAACAGACCACCGACCTCGGGTTCTGGACGCTGGGCGCGGGGGTCACCGTGCCGGTGCTCGACATCCCCAAGCTGCTCTACGACGCCAAGGCCGAGGACGCCCGCACCGAACAGGCGGTGATCGCCTATGAAAAGACGGTGCAGACCGCCTATGGCGACGCCGAGGACGCCCTGGTCAATCTCGCCGCCGGCAAGCGCGCGGTGGTCATCCTGGCCGACGGCGAGGCGCGGGCCAAGCGGGCCTCCGACGCCGCCGCCACGCGATACAAGCTCGGCTTCGACGACCTGACCACGGCGCTTTCGGCGGAAACCGCCTGGCGCGCCACCCGCGCGGCGTTGACCGCCGAGCGGGTGCAGGCGTTGCGACGGGCCGTGCAGACCTATAAGGCGCTGGGTGGCGGATGGGCTTTTGCCAGCCCGACGGACGCCTCGCGAGCCGTCAGAACGCCATGAGATCCTCCGCCATGCCGCTGTTGAAATCGTCGCTTGCCCTGGTCCTCGCCGCAGGCTTGGCCACGGGCCTCGCCGCCTGCCAGAAAAAGATCGGCGAGACGACCCGCGCCCAGGCCCGCGCCCAGGCCCGGACGGTCACCGTGGCCACCGTCGGACCGCGCGAGATCGAGGGCGGCCTGATAGCCTCCGGAAATCTGGTCCCCCGCGAAGATACGGCGATTTTCCCACAGATCACCGGCTATCGGGCGGCGCAGATCCTGGCCGACGCCGGAGCCTGGGTAAAGGCCGGACAGCCGCTTGCCCGGCTGGACGACACTCTTCTGCGGGCGCAGCTGGTCCAGCAGACGGCCCTGGCGACGCAGCAGACAATCGAGGCCAATCGCGCCGACGCCGAGGCGGCGCGCGTCAAGGGTCTGGATACCGCGGGTATCCTGTCTCAGGAACAGATCGACACCCGGCGCTTCGCCGCCCGGGCCGCCCACGCCCAGGCCAGCGCCCAGGCCGCGGCCGCCGCCGACGTGAAAGAGCGCGAAGCCCTGATGGTCGTCCGGGCGCCCTATGCCGGTCTGGTGATCGAGCGAAACGTCCGGGTCGGCGATCTGGCGGTGACTACGCCCTGGTTCCGGATCGCCAGGGACGGTCAGATCGAACTGGCCGCGGACGTCGCCGAAGAAGACCTCAGCAAACTTCACCCCGGCGACTCCGCGCGCGTGACCTTGGCCGACGGGACACAGGTGTCTGGCGTGGTCCGCCTGGTCAGTCCGGGTATCGATTCGGCCACCAAGCTCGGCCAAATACGGATCAGGCTGCCGGTCCGGCCGGACATCAGGGCTGGCGGCTTCGCCCGCGCAACCTTCCTGGGGGCAACGCGGTCGGCCCTGGCGGTACCCGAGACGGCGGTTCGTTACGACGCCGACGGCGCCTCGGTGATGGTCGTCGGGGCCGACGACAGGCTCAGCCGCGTGCCGGTGACCACCGGCCAGCGCGGCGGCGGCTATGTGGAGCTGTTGACCGGCCCGCCGCCCGGCTCGCGGATCGTCGAGAAGGCGGCGGCGATGTTCGTGCCGGGCGACTTCGTGCGGCCGGTCACCCAGCGATGAATGAGCAGCGCCGCTTCGCGGTCTCCGCCTGGGCGATCCGCAATCCGATTCCCGTCGCGGTCCTGTTCATCAGCGCGGTGTTGGCCGGGCTGATCGCTTATTCGGGATTGCCGATCAAGAACTTCCCAAACATCGAATTTCCGGCCGTGCTGGTCCAAGTCACCCGCAATGGCGCCGCGCCGGCGGAGATGGAAAGCCAGATCACCCGGCCGGTGGAAAACGCCCTGGCCGGGTTGTCCAACGTCGATTCCATCGAATCGTCGGTGACCCAGGGCTCGTCCAGCACGCTCATCCAGTTCCAGCTCGGCCAGGACCTGCAGAAGGCCACCGACGATGTCCGCTCCAAGGTCGATCAGATCCGCAACAGCTTGCCGCGCGACATCGACCCACCCCTCACCCAGCGCCTCGAGGTCGGCGAGCAACCCATCGTGACCTACGCCGTGTCCGATCCGGGGATGAGCGAGACGGCGCTTTCCTGGTTCATCGACAACACGATCTCGCGCAAGCTTCAGGCGAGTCCGGGGGTCGCGCGCATCGATCGTCTGGGCGGCGTGGATCGGGAGATCAATGTCCTCATCGATCCCGATCGGCTGGCCGCCCATGGCGTCACCGCGTCCCAGGTCAATGACGCGCTGAGCCTGGTGAATGTCGATGTGCCGGGTGGACGCACGAATATCGGCGGCCGCGAACAGACGCTGCGGGTGTTGGGCGCCGCGACCAATATCGATCAGATTCGCGACCTGTCGATTCCCACCGGCGCCGGGGGTTTCGTGCGCCTTTCCGACGTCGCCGATGTCGGCGACGGAGCGGCCGAGGTGCGCACCTTCGCCCTCCTCAATGGACGGCCCGTGGTCGGCTTCGAAGTCAGCAAGACCAAGAACTCCAGCGAGGTTTCCACCGAGGATGGCGTCGATGCCACCATCAAGCAACTGGAGAGGGATCACCGGGGCCTCACCATCCAAAAGATCGTCTCCGCGGTCGATCGGACGCGGGCGAGCTTTTCGGCCACTCTGCACACGCTCCTGGAAGGCATGGCCCTGGCGGCCCTGGTGGTGTGGCTGTTTCTGCGCGACTGGCGCGCGACGGCGGTGACGGCGGTCGCCATGCCGGCGTCCCTCATCCCGACCTTCGCCTTCATGAGCGCGGTGGGCTTCAGTCTCAATACCGTGACGCTGCTCGGCCTCACCCTGGTCATCGGCATCCTGGTGGATGACGCGATCGTCGAGATCGAGAACATCGAAAAGCGCGTGTTTGCCGGCAAGAGGCCCTATGACGCCGCCATCGAAGGCGCCGATCAGATTGGCCTGGCGGTGGTGGCCTGCACCTTCGCCATCGTCGCGGTGTTCCTGCCAGTGGCATTCATGCCTGGGATTCCGGGCCAGTTCTTTCGGGAATTCGGCATCACCGTCTCGGTGGCCGTGCTGTTCTCGCTGGTCGTGGCCCGCCTGCTCACGCCTCTGATGGCGGCCTATTTTCTCAAGCCCAAGCCGGCGCGCGTGCGACGACCGCTGCCCGCGGCCTACACCCGCACTCTCGGCTGGGCGCTGGACCACCGCATTGTCTCGGCCATCATCGGCACGATCATCTTTTTCGCTTCAATGTCGCTGATGCTGCCGCTGAAGAAGGGCGTTCAGCCGGAGGGCAACTCCAACTACTACTACGTCAACGTCCAGGGTCCGCCAGGGGCGACCCTCGACGACATGAAGGCGGTGGTCGGCAAGGTCGATGCCCTGCTGGCCCGCCAGCCCGAAACCAAGGATGTATTCGCCCAGGTGGGGGGTGGCGACATCTCCTCGGGACCGGGGAGTTTCTCGAGTAGCGCCGGCGTCAACCAGGGGGCGGTAGTCGCGGTGCTGAAGCCAAAGCGCGACGACAAGGTGTCCGCTATCCGTGACCGTCTCCGCCCGCTGCTGCGCCAGATTCCCGACGCGCGTCTGAGCTTCGACACCTCCGGGTTCGGCGCCGCCGATGTGCAGGTCATCCTGACCAGCGAGACGGGCGTCGGTCTGGAAGCCGCGTCGCTGGAGCTGCAGCGCGAGATTCGCACGGTGCCGGGCCTTGCCGATCCGCGTCCGGCCACCCCGCCGAGCGGCGCTGAACTGGTGATCCGGCCCAAGCCGGAGGAAGCTGCCCGGCTCGGGGTTTCCGCCACCACCATCGCCAGCGCGGCCCGCGTCGCTACGGTCGGCGACATCGACGCCAACGTCCCCAAGTTGGACGAGGGCGAGCGGCGCATTCCAATTCGCGTGCGACTGCCCGAATCTGATCGGACCAACCTTTCGGTGATCAAGAATTTGCGGCTGCCCACCGCCGCCGGCGGGGCCACCACCCTCGATAGCGTGGCCGACGTCTTTTTTCAGGCCGGGGCGGCCCAGATCGATCGCGTCAATCGGGAGCGGGAAATCACCACCATCGCCGACACCACCGGAGGTCTCCAGGTCGGCGACGCCACGACCAAGGTGGACAAGCTGCCGATCATGCACAATCTCCCGCCGGGGGTGGGGCGGTTCGCCCAGGGCCAGGAGCAGGCCTATGCCCAGCTGTTCATCGGCTTCGCGATCGCGATTCTCTCGGCCGTGGGCTTGGTCTATGCCGTCATGGTGCTGCTGTTCCGCAGCTTCTTCAAACCCTTCGTCATCCTGTCGGCGCTGCCCACGGCCATCGGCGGCGCCCTGCTTGCCCTGCTGGCGACCGACCAGGCGCTGAACATCCCCTCCCTGATCGGCTTCCTGATGCTGATGGGGCTGGCGGCCAAGAACTCGATCCTCCTGGTGGAGTACGCCATCGAACGCGAGCGCGAGGGCGTCTCCCAGCGGGACGCCCTCATCGAGGCCTGTCGCGAGCGGGCGCGACCCATCGTCATGACCTCCCTGGCGATGATGGCCGGCATGCTGCCCACCGCCCTGACCCTGGGCAGGGGCTCGGAGTTCCGGCAGCCCATGGCGGTGGCCGTGATCGGCGGGCTGATCACCTCGACGATTCTGTCGCTGGTCCTGGTTCCGGTGGTTTATGAATTCATCGACGACTTCGAGCGCTGGCTTTCGCCCTACCTCGGCCGCCTCGTCACCCCGCCCCGGGTCCCCGAGGCGGCGAGGGCGACGGAAATATCCTGATGTTCCAAACCTCCACCCCCCTTATGGGGACGGTGGCGCGAAGCGACGGGTGGGGATGAGTGGAAGCCGCCACCCGCATTCGGGATTTCCGCACGGCCCCACCCTGGCGGCTCCGCCGCCTATCCCCCCAGAAGGGGAGGGAGGTAAAAGGTGCGGCGGATTCAGCCGCGTTCCTCCAGGAACGTCCGCAGCCGTTTCAGAAACGGCAGGGCGGCCTCGAAGGCTTCGGTCGGCAGGGCCTGGCGGAGAGCCTCGCGGGCGGGACGAGCGGCGGCCAGGCAGGCGCGGTTGGCGTCGCTCCCCGCCGGCGTGAGGCGCACCCAGCGTCGGCGGGCGTCTTCTTCGTCGGTGGCGATTGCGATCAGGCCGCGGACTTGCAGACGCCGCAGAGTGTTGGTGATCGCGCCCTTGGTGAGCCCGAAGGCTTTGGCGAGCGCGCCTGGGCTTCGGTCCTCGCCGGCCGCGGCGAGGTGGCCTAGCACGGCGAACTGCGAGGCCGAGAGGCCATCGGGCAGAAGCCGCTCGATCGAACCGCGCAGGCGTAGGTCGATGCGCGCGATCTCGCCCAGCACCGCGACGTCGGCGCGCTCTCTGACCTTGGCCATGGATTTAGTTTAAGATTGAACCGGTAGCGGCGTCAATCGCCACTTCCCGCCTCCAACCCCCGGCGGGCGAGGTTATCGGCGCGGTCGTTGAGGACGTGCCCCGAATGACCCTTGACCCATCGCCAATCGACCGTATGCCGCAGGCGGGCGGCGTCGAGCCGGCGCCAGAGATCCTCGTTCTTGACCGCGCCCTTGCTCATCGTCCGCCAGCCCCGCGCCTTCCACAGCGCGAGCCACTGGCTGATGCCGGTCTGGACATATCGGCTGTCGGTGTGGAGTTCGACCAAACAGGGACGGTTGAGGGCTTCCAGAGCCTCGATGGCGGCAGTGAGCTCCATGCGATTGTTGGTGGTGGCGGCCTCCCCGCCCCAGATCTCCTTCTCGCGATCGCCGAAGATCAGGATCGCGCCCCAGCCGCCGGGGCCGGGATTTCCCCGGCAGGCGCCGTCCGTGAAAATGACCACGTTGGGCCTCTTGGGGGCCGTCATCCCCCGGCCTCGAGGAGGCCGACGCCGGCGCGGTGGACGGCGAGCCTGCGCTCATATTCGAGCGGATCCTTGGGCCTGACCAGGGCGCCGGCGGGGGCCGGACCCCAGTCGGCCAGTCGGGTGAGGAAGAAGCGCATGGCGGCGCCATGGGCGAGGATCGGCAGGGCGGCGCGTTCGGGCGCGGTCAGCGGGCGACGCCGCTCATAGCCTTGGACGAAGGCGCGCGCGGCGGTGACGTTGAAGCCGCCGTCGGGCTCGAAGCACCAGGCGTTGAGGGCCACGCCGATGTCGTAGGCGAGATGGTCGCGGGCGGCGAAGTAGAAGTCGATGGCCCCGGCGAAGCGGCCTTCCACGAAGAAGACGTTGTCCGGGAAGAAATCGGCGTGAACCACGCCGCCGGGCAGGCCCCGCGGCCAGCGGTCGGCGATGAGCGCGAGGTCCGATCGGATCGCCGCCGCCAGGCCCGGCTTCAGGGCCTCGGCGGCGGCTTCGCGGCCGGCGAACATCGCCGCCCAGGCGCCCTGGCCCAGATCGTTGTCCCTGTGGCCCTCGAACCCTTCGGCCGCCGCATGCAGCCAGGCCAGGCCCTCGCCCGCCTCGCGACAGTGGGCGACGCCCGGTCGCCGGACCGACAGGCCCGGGAGAAAGGCGACCACGGCGGCGGGCCGGCCGCGGATGGCCTTCAGCGTCCGGCCAGCGCGGTCGGCGATCGGGGTGGCGCTGGGAAATCTCCGCTCGGCGAGGTGGGTCATCAGACCCAGGAAGAAAGGCAGATCCCCGGGCCGGACCCGGCGCTCGTAGACGGTGAGGATGTGCCGCCCCGACCGTGTCTCCAGCAGGAAGTTCGAATTCTCCACACCCTCCGCGATGCCCTTGAATGAGAGCGGCCGCCCGAGGTCGTAGTCGGCGAGGAATTCCTCCAGCTCGGTATCGGTGATGTCGGTGTAGACAGCCATTCGCGTTGATCCGCGTCGGCGCGGCCACAAGTCAAGCCGGTCGGTTCGTTGCGGCGCCGCGCTTATGCCTCTATCACCAAGCGATCATCAGGGATCGCGCCGCGAACGCGAACCCGCCCGTCCGAGACTTAAATTCCCATGCGCCCGCACCACACCCTCATCGCGATCGCCATGACCAGCGCCGCGTTGGTCGCCGCCGTTCCGACCTTCGCCCAATATCAGGGCGGAGGCAGCGGGGGTCCGGGCGGAGGCCGCGGCGCCGACCAGCAGCAGCAGGACGACGCCGCCAAGAAGAAGCGCGACAAGGAATGGAACGGCAATCTCGGCGGCATGGCGCAACCGCAGAACGCCGGACCGTGCCCCTACGTCAAGGTGCTCTACGACGCCGCCCGCTACGTGGAATTCAAGGACAGCCGGGAGGCCTCCGCCGCCGTCGGCTATACCGGCGAGATCGAGAACATCTCATCGGCCTGCGCCTATAAGGCGATCGAGCCGATCCGAGTGGCGATGCAGGTGCTGTTTGAACTCGGCCGCGGCCCGCAGGCCCAGGGCAGCCGCAAGGACTATCATTACTGGGTGGCGGTGACCGATCGCAACCATGCGGTCCTGAGCAAGGAATGGTTCACCCTCCCGGTCGTGTTTCCGGCCGGCAAGGACCGGGTGACGCTGACTGAAACCCTGGCTGGCGTGCGGATTCCCCGGGCCAATTCCAACGTCAGCGGATCGAACTTCGAAGTCCTGATCGGTTTCGAGGTGACGCCCGCGATGGCCGCGTTCAACCGCGACGGCAAACGCTTCCGGCCTAACGCCGGCCAGGTCACCGCCCAGGCGCCGGCGGCATCCCCGACTCCGTGAGCGACTTCCGCCTGGTCCTCAGCGAAGCGGCGGGCGCCGTCTTCGCCTCGCTGGGACTTGCCGCTGACCTGGGACGCACCACCCCATCCGACCGGCCGGATCTGGCCGATTTCCAATGCAATGGCGCCCTCGCCGCGGCCAAGACGACCGGCCGGCCGCCGCGGGAAATCGGCGAAGCCGTCGCGCTCGTCCTGCGCGACCATCCGGCCGTGAGCTCCGCCGATGTCGCGGGACCCGGCTTCATCAATCTGAGGCTCACCGACGCGGCGCTCTCGGCCCGCGCCGACGCCCTGGCCATCGACGACCGCTCCGGCGTGGCGCTGACCCCTCGCCCCCGGCGCGTGCTGGTCGATTACGCCGGACCGAATGTCGCCAAAGAGATGCACGTCGGGCATCTGCGAGCCTCGATCATCGGCGAGGCGATCAAGCGCCTGCACCGGTTCGTCGGCGACGAAACCCTGGGCGACGCCCACTTCGGCGACTGGGGTTTTCAGATGGGCCTGCTGATCGTCGCGGTGGGCGACGAGAGCGCCGGCATCGCCGAAATACTCGAGACTCTGGCCGCCGAGCCGTCGGGATTTACCGAGGCCGACGCGGCGGCAATCGACGCCGAACTCTCGGATCGGATTTCCCTCGACGACCTGGACCGGCTGTACCCCCCCGCCGCCGCCCGCGCCAAGGCCGATCCAGACTACCGCGACCGCGCCCGGCGGGCGACCGCCGAGCTGCAGGCGGGGCGCTTCGGCCACCGCCTGGTCTGGCGGCACTTCGCCGAGGTCACCCGCGTCGCGCTGGAGCGCGACTTCCACGCCCTGGGGATCGATTTCGACCTCTGGCGAGGCGAAAGCGACGTCGATCCGCTGATGGCTCCGATGACCGAGGAACTGCGCGCCAAGGGATTGGTCGTCGAAGATCAAGGGGCGCAGATCATCCGCGTGGCCCGTGATGACGACCGCCGCGACGTGCCGCCCCTGCTGCTGGTTTCCTCCGAGGGCTCGGCGATGTACGGCGCCACGGACCTGGCGACGGTTCTCGATCGCAAAACCTTCTTCGATCCGGATCTGGTGCTCTATGTCGTCGATCAGCGGCAGGCGGACCATTTCGAGACGGTGTTTCGCGCCGCCTTTCTGGCCGGCTACGCTCACCAAGGGATGCTGCGTCACATCGGCTTCGGGACCATGAACGGTGCCGACGGCAAGCCGTTCAAGACCCGCGAAGGCGGCGTCCTGAAGCTGCGCGACCTCATCGACATGGCCGACGGCAAGGCCCGCGAGCGCTTGCGGGAGGCCGCCTTGGGGGCCGAACTGCCGCCCGAAGCGTTCGAGAACATCGCCCACCAAGTCGCCGTCGCGGCCCTGAAGTTCGCCGATCTGTCGAATTTCCGGGGCACGTCCTACGTCTTCGATCTCGACCGCTTTTCGAGCTTCGAGGGACGCACCGGTCCTTATCTGCTGTATCAGGCGGTGCGGGTGAAATCCCTGCTGCGCCGGGCGGCGGCGGAGGGGCTGGCGGCCGGTGCGGTCAGGATCGGGGCCGCCGCCGAACGCGAGCTGGTGCTGGTGCTCGACGCCTTTGGCCACGCCGTGGGCGAGGCTTACGACAAGAGCGCGCCGAACCTCGTCGCCGAGCACGCCTGGCGTTTGGCCCAGGCCTTCGCGCGGTTCTACGCCGCCTGTCCGATTCTGAGCGCGGAGGCCGAGACGCGGGCCTCGCGGCTGACCCTGGCGTCGCTGATGCTTGAGCAGCTCGGGATCGCCCTCGAGCTTCTCGGCATCGCCATTCCCGATCGGATGTAGCCTCCCATGAGCATCACCGTCAGGCAGGCGGCGGCGGCGGATATCGAGACGCTCGCGCCGCTGTTCGACGCCTATCGACAGTTCTATGAGCAGAATTCCGACCTTGATCTCGCCCGGCGATTTCTCTCCGAGCGCTTCGCCAGAGCGGAATCGGTCGTGTTCATCGCCGAGGACGAAGCGGGAGCGGCGGTCGGCTTCGCCCAGCTCTACCCCAGCTTCACCTCGACCCGGGCGGCGCGGATCTATGTCCTCAACGACCTCTTCGTCGCGCCCGAGGCCCGGGGCCGGGGCGCGGGGGGTCGGCTCCTGGCGACCGCCGCCGATCACGGCCGCGCCGAGGGGTGCGCCGGCCTGACCCTCTCCACGGCGAGGACCAACCTCGTCGCTCAGGCGCTCTATGAAGCCAGCGGCTGGAAGCGCGACGAGGTGTTCTTGACCTACGACCTGGCGCTGGACTGACGGGGCGCGGCGCCGCTTGACTCCAACGCCCCCGTCGCTCAGGTATCCGCCGGCTCTCGCGGGAGAGGCCGGGCCGTCTCGACAGGTCCGGCGCCGAAGGCGCAACCGCCCCGGAAACGCTCAGGCAAAAGGACCGCGAAGGCCGACAAACGCTGGAAAGAGGCGGCCTGCCGCCTCGCCGAAGGAGCAAGGATCGCAAGATCCGAAATCTCTCAGGCCCAAGGGACAGCGGGGGCTCGCGGGAAGCGGCGGAATTGTCCGTCGGATCGCGCGCCAGCGGAGTCCTTGCCGGCCGTGTCGGATCAAGAGCTGAAGACGACCCTGCTCACCGCCGACCATCGCGCGCTCGGCGCGCGAATGGTCGCCTTCGCCGGCTATTCCATGCCCCTGCAATTTCCCAGCGGCATTCTCGAGGAACATCTTTGGACTCGCGGGCACGCCGGCCTGTTCGACGTTTCGCACATGGGTCCGGCCTTTCTCACCCTGGCCGACAGGAGCGGCGAGGCGTCGGCCGACCACCGGGCCATCGCGGCCGTGGTCGAGACCCTGGTGTGCGGCGACATCGCCGGACTGAAACCAGGACGCCTGCGCTACACCCTGATGCTGAACGAGGACGGTGGGATCGTCGACGACCTGATGGTCGGGCGGCCGGCGGAGCCGGATCGCCAGGGAGAGTTGTTTCTGGTCGTCAACGCCGGAACCAAGGACGCCGACTTCGCGGCCCTCTCCGCCGCCGCCGACGGGCGCGCCAGCCTGCGCCGCGCCGACGATCGCGCCCTGATCGCCCTCCAGGGACCCCAGGCGGCCGAGGTCATGGCCGCAATCCTTCCCGAAACCTCGGCGCTCGACTTCATGAGTTTCGCCCGCATCGACTTCGAGGGTGACATTCTGGTGGTGTCGCGTAGCGGCTACACCGGCGAGGATGGCTTTGAGATCCTGGTTTCCGCCCGAAGCGTCGGCAGCCTGGGCCACCGCCTGCTCGCCGACGAACGCGTCGCGCCGGTGGGGCTGGGCGCGCGTGACAGCCTGAGGCTGGAGGCGGCCTTGCCGCTCTATGGTCACGATCTCGACCAGACCGTCTCCCCGATCGAGGCCGGTCTCGCCTTCGCGGTCTCCAAGCGGCGGCGCAAGGCGGGCGACTTTCCCGGGTCGGCGCGGATCACGCGGGAACTCGCCGATGGCGCGGCGCGGCTGCGTGTCGGCCTGAAGGTTCTGGAGGGCGCGCCGGCCCGCGAGGGGGCGGCGATCACGCGCGAAGACGGGGCGGTGGTCGGGCGCGTCACCAGCGGCGGCTACGCCCCCAGCCTCGCCGCGCCGATTGCCATGGGCTTCGTCCCGCCGGCGCTGGCCACGGTGGGCGCGCCGCTGAAGGTGGTGGTGCGGGGCAAGGCCCAGGCGGCCGAGGTCGTGGCCATGCCGTTCGTTCCCCACCGCTATCACCGATAGAAAGGATGACCCGCCGATGCGCTTTTCCAAGGATCACGAGTGGGTCGAGGTGGCCGGCGACGTCGCCACCGTCGGCATCACCGCCTACGCCGCCGAACAGCTCGGCGACGTGGTGTTCGTCGAGCTGCCGGCCGAGGGCGCGACGGTCAAGGCCGGCGAGAACCTGGCGGTGGTCGAGAGCGTCAAGGCGGCCTCGGACGTCTATGCGCCAGTGAGCGGCGAAGTGACCGCCTCGAACCCCGCGCTTACGGACAATCCCGAGACGGTCAACGATTCCCCCGAGGCGGCCGGATGGTTCGTCAGGATCAAGCTCGCCGACCCCGCCGAGGCGGATGGCCTGATGGATCGCGCCGCCTACGAAGCCTTCCTCGCCACCCTGTAGCGGACGACCTCGCGACATGCGCTACCTCCCCCTTTCCGACACCGACCGGGCCGAGATGCTGGCGGTGATCGGCGCCAGCGACATCGACACACTGTTCGCCGACGTTCCGGCCGCCGCGCGCCTGGCCGCACCCGTGGATCTGCCCGCCCACGCCGGCGAGATGGCCGTGGAGCGCGCGCTGGGCGTCCTGGCGGCGAGGAACCGGCCGGCCGGCGCGGGGCCGTTCTTCTGCGGCGCCGGGGCCTATCGCCATCACGTGCCGGCAAGCGTCGATCACCTGATCCAGCGCTCCGAATTCCTGACCAGCTACACCCCCTATCAGCCGGAGATCGCCCAGGGGACGCTGCAGTCGCTGTTCGAATTCCAGACCCAGGTGGCGGTCCTGACCGGGCTGCCGACCGCCAACGCCTCGATGTACGACGGATCGACCGCCTGCGCCGAGGCGGTGATGATGGCCGCGCGGGTGACGCGGCGGCGAAAGGCGGTGCTGTCGGGTGGCCTGCACCCGCACTATGCCGAGGCGACGCGCACGTTCGCCCATTCGGCCGGCGTCGATGTCCGCCGCCTGGCCGCGGCGATCGACGCCGAAGACGCCGTGGTCCCAGCCATCGATGGGCAGACCGCCTGCGTGGTGGTCCAGACGCCCAACGTCTTCGGCGCCGTCACCGACGTCACGGCCATCGCCGCGGCGGCGCACGCCGCCGGCGCATTGCTGATCGTCGTCACCACCGAGGCAATCTCCTTCGGGCTGCTGAAATCCCCCGGCGAGATGGGGGCCGACATCGCCGTGGCCGAGGGTCAATCGATCGGCAACGGGCTCAACTTCGGCGGACCCTATGTCGGCCTGTTCGCCTGCCGCGAGGCGCTGACCCGTCAGGCGCCTGGCCGCCTCTGCGGCGAAACCGTGGACGCCGAGGGCCGGCGCGGCTTCGTGCTCACTCTTTCGACGCGCGAACAGCACATCCGGCGCGACAAGGCGACGTCCAACATTTGCACCAACTCCGGCCTCTGCGCCCTGGCCTTCACCATCCACATGACCCTGTTGGGTGGGACGGGCCTGGCCGAGCTGGCGCGGATCAATCACGCCCGCGCCCGCGCCCTGCGCGCCGCCCTGGCGGCGGTTTCCGGCGTCGAAGTGGTGACCCCGCGGTTTTTCAATGAATTCACCATCCGCGTGCCGCGCCCGGCGGCCGACGTCGTCGAGGCCCTGGCGCGGCGGGACATCATCGCCGGCGTGCCGGTCTCCCGGCTCGATCCTGGCGCCGGCATGGACGATCTGCTGCTGGTCTGCGCCACCGAGATGACGACACGGGAGGATATCGACGATTTCGCCGAGGCCTTGGCCGTGGAGTTGGCGGTGTGAACGCCGCCGGTGTCATCCGGCCGACGCGCGCCGAGGTTTCGACCGCGCCCCGCGGCGGTCATCCCGGCGGCGCCCTGATGCAGGACGAGCCGCTTATCTTCGAACTGGGCGGCTGGGACAGGACAGGGATCGACTTCCCCGGAGAGCCGACCGGGGCCGACATGGGCGCTTCCGATCTCGCGGGCCTCACCCGCGCCGCCCCGCCGGTCCTGCCGGGCCTCTCGGAGCCGGAAACCGTCCGCCACTATGTGCGCCTGTCGCAGAAGAACCACGCCATCGATCTGGCGCTCTATCCGCTGGGATCGTGCACCATGAAGCACAATCCCCGGCTCAACGAGAAGCTGGCCCGCCTGCCCGGCTTCCTCGACATCCACCCCCTGCAGCCGGTCTCCACCGTCCAGGGCGCCTTGGCGCTGATGGATACGCTCGCCCATTGGCTGAAGACGCTGGCCGGCATGCCGGCGATCGCCCTCTCGCCCAAGGCGGGCGCGCACGGCGAACTCTGTGGCTTGCTGGCCATCCGCGCCGCCCACGAGGCGAGAGGCGATGGGCGCAAGACGGTGCTGGTTCCCACATCCGCCCACGGCACAAATCCGGCCACCGCCGCCCTGGCCGGCTACGCCGTGGTCGAGATCGCCCAGACCGCCGATGGCCACGTCGATCTCACCGACCTGGCGGGAAAGCTGCATCCGGACGTGGCGGCGGTGATGGTGACCAATCCCAACACCTGCGGCCTGTTCGAGCGCGACGTCATCGAGATCGCCCGACTTACCCACGCCGCCGGGGCCTATTTCTATTGCGACGGGGCCAACTTCAACGCCATCGTCGGGCGGGTGCGGCCCGGCGATCTCGGCATCGACGCCATGCACATCAACCTGCACAAGACGTTCTCGACGCCGCACGGCGGCGGGGGTCCGGGAGCGGGCCCGGTGGTGCTGAGCGCCGCCCTCGCCGCCTTCGCGCCGGTTCCTTGGATCGTTCATGTGGGCGGTCGCTTCGATCTGATCGAGCAGGCGACGGGCGCCGCCGAGGCGGCGCTCGGGCGGATGTGCGCCTTCCACGGCCAGATGGGCATGTATGTCCGGGCCCTGGCCTATATGATGAGCCATGGCGCCGACGGTCTGCGGCAGGTGGCCGAGGACGCGGTGCTCAACGCCAACTACGTCAAGGCGCGGCTGGCCGGCTCCATGACCCAACCGTTTCCCATCGGACCGTGCATGCATGAGGCCCTGTTCGACGACCGCTGGCTGGAGGGCACGGGCGTGACTACCCTCGACTTCGCCAAGGCGATGATCGACGCCGGTTTCCATCCGATGACCATGTATTTCCCCCTGGTGGTGCACGGCGCAATGCTGATCGAGCCCACCGAAACCGAACCCCGGCGCGAACTCGACCGCTTCTGCGACGCCCTGCTGGAGCTGGCGGCGGCCGTGAGGGCCGGCGATGTCGAGCGATTCAAGGGCGCGCCGTTCAGCGCCCCGCTGCGGCGGCTCGACGAGACCCTGGCGGCGCGCCGGCCGCGCCTGCGATGGACCGCCGAATAGGCCGCCAAACCGCGCCTATGGCGGAAATGCCACGGCCGCCGTGATCTCGCGGCGACAGACCGGATTGGGACCCTCGGCGCCTGTCGGCGGCCGATTCCAGGTCCATATGGGAGGAACGCGGCGGCTGATCATCCAGATTCGCCGCGCCGGAAGTTTCGTCGCCCGCCATGTCGTCCCCGACCATGTTCGCCACCGCCCCCGCCGCCCTGGGCCGCCGGCTCGTCCGATCGCTCCTGGTGGTGGTGGGCGCGCTGCTGATGATCGTCGGCCTGGGGTTCGCGTTGCTGCCCGGCCACGTCGGCCTGCCGGTGCTGATCCTCGGCCTGATCCTGGTCCTGCGATCATCGCGAGAGGCGCGGAGGCGGTTCATCGGCCTGCAGCGCCGTCACCCCAAGGTGCTGTTCCCCATCCGCCGGCTGCTGCGGCGGCATCCGGAGGTCATTGCCGTGGCCTGGCAGCAGGCGCTACGGCTCGAACGCGCCGTCCTGCCACGCGCCTGGCGCCGCGCCCGCGAGCTGCGCCGCCGGTTCCGCGGCCAGATTCGCCAGCTGGTCAGGTAAACCGCTCGCCCAGTCTCGCCAGCCCGGCGTCGATCAGCGGGTCGCAAGCGGCCCCGGCGATGCGTGCGGCCAAGACCGCTTCGGCGGCCCCGGCGGCCATCTCGGCGGCGGCCGCCTTGACCTCGGCGGCGGCCTGGGCCTCGGCGATGGCGATCTTGCGTTCCGCGAGCGCGGCCCGGCGCGCGACGTCCTCTTCCAGCTTTACCGCCGCCTCGGCCCGCAATCGTTCGGCGTCGGCGCGGGCGGCGGCCATCATCCCCGCGCCGGCCCGCTCGGTAGCTTCGTGCTTGGCCTTGATCTCCGCCAGGAGCGCCCGGGCTTCATCACGCAGGCTGCGCGCTTCGTCCAGCTGCGCGCGGACCTTGGCCCCGGCGTCGTCCAGCGCCTTGGCGGCGAGGCCCGGAACCTTGGCCCGCCACAGCAGGGCGGCGAACACCGCCAGGCCGACGGCGATCCAGAACTCGGCTTCCTGCGGATTGGTCAGCCAGGACATGGGGTTTCTAACCTCGTTGTCCCGAGGCGCCGGCCATCGCCAGTTCGACTTCGGCGGCGCTGGCCCCAAGGCCGGTGAGCTTCTCGATCATCGCCTGGGCCGTGGTCACGGCGATGGCCTGGACGTGCGTCATGGCCTCGGCCCGCGCGGCGCCGATCCGCGATTCCGCCGCCGCCATCACCTCGGAGAACCGGGCGTCCTCTCTGGCCCGACGGGCGGCAGCCGCCTGCTTGGCCTCGTTGCGGGCGTCGAGGGCGAGCTTTCGAGCCCGTGCGCGAACGGCTTCCATCTCGGCGGCGGCGGCGGCGGCGTCCGCCTCGGCCTCGGCCTTCAGGCGCCGCGCTTCGGCTACGTCGCCGGAGATCCTGTCTTCCCGGGCGGTGATCGTGCCGCCGACGGCGGGCACGAAAACCTTCGAGAACAGCAGAAACAGGACGCCGAACACGATCAGCACCCAGACCATCTGCCCGGGCCATTGGGCCAGGTCGAATTGCGGCAGGCCGCCGGCGGCATGACCGGTGGCGGGGGCCGGATCGGCCATGATCCGCCTAGACCTTCACGAACAGGATGACGAAACCCATGACCAGGCCGAAGATGCCCATCGATTCGGCCAGGGCCATGCCCAGGAACAGCCAGACACGCTCGCCGGCCGCGGCCGAGGGATTGCGGATGGCGGCTTGCAGATAGTTGCCGAACAGGATGCCGAGGCCCGCGCCGGCCCCGATCAGGCCGGTCATCGCCAAGCCCGCGCCGATGTATTTGGCTGCCGTGATGTTGTCCATGATGGAAGAGTTCCCTTGAAGTTTGGATTGGAGCCTAGTGGCCGTGATCGAGATTTACGACCTCATTGAGATAGACGCAGGTCAGGGCGGCAAACACGAACGCCTGCAGGAAGGCGACCACGAACTCCAGGGCCAGGAGGGCGACGATGACCAGGAACGAAACCGCCGAGCCGACAAATCCGAGGCTGGCGAGGCCGCCCTGAAGCCCGAATAATCCCAGTCCGATCACGAAGCTGGCAAACATATAGGTCACCACGTGGCCGCCCAGCATGTTGCCGAACAAGCGCATGGCCAACGTCAGCGGACGGACAAGGAACGAGATCAGTTCGATGAATATCATCGGAACGGCGACGGCCAGCGGCATACCGGGTGGGAGGAACAGCTTGAAGAAGCCCAGCCCGTTTCGCGCGAAACCGACGATCAGCACGATGGCGAAGGTCATTACCGCCAAGGCGGCGGTGACGGCGAGCTGCGATGTCACGGCAAAGCCGCCCGGCGCCAGACCCATCAGGTTGAGCGTCGCGATCAACAGGAAGAGGGTGAACACGAAGGGCAGGAACGGACGGCCGCGCTCGCCGATTATGCCGGCGGTCAAGGTCGTATCAACCATTCCGAACAACATCTCGGCCAGGGCCTGCATCCGCCCCGGCACGAGGGCGCGCTTGGCGGAAACCAGGAAGAAGAGCGAGATCAGAACCGCCCCGACGACCATGAACGCGACCGAATTGGTGATCGACATATCGAGCAGCCCGATGCCCGGCACCGGGATTGGTGGAATCTGGACCAGCTTGTGGACCAGGAACTGTTCCATCGGCTCGATCGCGGCCATCAGTCGCTAGAATCCCTCAACTATTCGTCCTCTTCATCACCCGCCGGCGGAACGGAAGATACCGCCTTGGCCTCCGCCCGCGCGCTGATCCGCGAGGCCGTGCGCACCGCGCCGTAGACGGAGAACGTCACGCCGATCGCCAGACCAGTGACCAGGCCCCAGGGACTGGTGTGGGCGAAATGATCGACCAGCCACCCCAGGCCCACCCCCCCAAAGACGCCGCCGAGCATCTGGCCGAGAAGCTTGTAGCCTTCACCCGCCTCGCCGCCGACCCCGGACCCGGGAGCGATGGGCCGCCGCGAAGTTTCGAACGCGCCCAGCCTTCGATCGAGCCGGTTCAGAGCGCCTTGGCTTTGATCATCGGGATCGGGCATGGCAAGCTCTGGAGGCGCCTTATCCGCGAGCCCGAACGCATCCACGCCGCCCGACCAATTGGCGGCGGAAACTATAGGGGCGACCGGGGTCCGTCAAGGCTCCCCGAACCACGGTCAAGTCATTGATTGTACGCCATAATCACGAACAGGCGGAGCATTCCGCAAACGAGTGGGGAACGCCTCGGGCGGTTCGCGGTTTTCCATTTCGAGATACACGCCGTGGAGGAACGCGTATGGCCAAGCTGAAGACCGAAACCCGCGACAAGCTGCCCGCCAAGGATTTCGCCGGACCGGGTAGAAGTTATCCCGTCGAAGACAAGAAACACGCCGCCAACGCCAAGGCTCGCGCCTCGCAGGCGGTGAAGGCGGGTCGGATGAGCAAGTCGGAGGAGAAAAAAATCGACGCCAAGGCCGACCGCAAGCTCGGCAAAGAATAGGGGCGCGACGCCGGCGCGAACCAATTTGAGGGAGGCGAGCTTGACACGATGTCGGCGTCCACCAAGGCGCCGCTCACGGGAGAGACGACAAATGAGCCACAAATCGCGACCATCCATCTGTATGGGCGCCGCGGCCATGCTGCTGATCGCCAGCGAGGGGTTCGCGCAGGCGCCGCCGGGGCAGGCCTCCCCTGGCGCCGGCGCTCCTTCCGGACCTTCGCCCTCCACCTCGATGCCATCGTCCTCGATGCCGCCCGCCTCCACGGCGACCATGCCCGAGGGCGCTGCGCCCAGCTCGTCAATGCCGCAAAGCTCAATGGCTCCCAGCGCGACCAATCCATCGACGACCGACACCACGGCCGGCGCCATGACCGGGGCAAGGACCGGCTCGAAGAAGCCGAAGAGTTCCGGTTCGCCGGGCTCGACGACCACCGGCCCTGGTTCCGGCATGTCGAATCCGAGCACGCCTCCGGCCACTCCGCCGCAATAGTTCGCGAACCTTCATCGACGGCTATTCGGCCGCGAGCGCCTCGGCCTGACGCAGATCGACCGAAACCAGCTGCGACACCCCGCGCTCGCGCATGGTCACCCCGAACAGGCGATCCATTCGCGACATAGTCAGCGGATTGTGGGTTATGGCCACGAAACGCGTCGGCGCACGGGCGCGCATTGCGTTGAGCAGATTGCAGAAACGCTCGACGTTGGCGTCATCGAGAGGCGCATCCACCTCGTCGAGCACACAGATCGGCGCCGGGTTGGCCAGGAACACCGCGAAAATCAGGGCGACCGCCGTCAGCGCCTGTTCGCCACCGCTCATCAGACTCATGACCGCCATCCGCTTGCCCGGAGGGCAGGCGTAGATTTCCAGTCCCGCCTCCAGCGGGTCCTCCGATTCCACCAGGCGGAGTTCGGCCTGGCCGCCTTCGAAGAGGGTCGTGAACAGGGCCGTGAAATGGCCGTTGATCAGCTCGAAAGCGGCGTTGAGGCGCTCGCGGCCTTCCGCATTGAGTTCGTCGATCGCCTGGCGAAGTCGGCTGAGCGCCCCGGCGAGATCGGCGCGCTCCGCGCGGAGCGTGGCCACGCGGACGGCGTATTCCACCGCCTCCTCCTCGGCGAGCAGATTCACCGGGCCGATGGCGTCGCGCTCGCGCTCCAGATGGGCGAGATGGCTTTCGATGCCGCCACTCATCCCCGGCGTGGCGATCGCTCCGGTGACCAGCTTCGCGCCGAGCGCGTTCGGCTCCAGTCCGGTGGCCTCGGTCAGGGCGGCGGCATATTCGGCCAGGCGTTGGTGGGCGGCGTCGCGCCGCGCCGCCAGCGTGGCCCGTGCTTCGCGCGTGTCGGCGGCGACGGCGGCGGTGGCTCTGGCCGTCCGGTCGGCCTCGGCGCGCGCGGTCTCGGCGACCGCCAGAGCATCGGCGGAAGCGGCCGCCCGCGCCTCGCACCTGGTCAGTTCATCCAGCAGACCCTGGCGCCGGTCATGGGTTTCCGCGGGCGCCCCGCGCGCCGCATCAAGCGCGACGCCGGCGGCCTGCCGATCCCGCGCCAATGTCGTCTTTCGCCGGCTGGCCGCTTCGGCGCGCCGGACCCAGTCATCGCGATCCCGGCGCAACAGCTCCAGCCGCCTCTGTCGGCTGTCATGGTCGCGCACCTCGATGTCCAGGGCGCCCCTGGCGAGGGAAGACGCTTCACGCGCCTGGGCCGCCCGGCTCCTCGCTTCCGCCAGCGCCGGCGCGAGATCGAGATCTTCGACGGCCGGCCCGCGCTCGGCTTCGACGGCCTCAAGCGACGCCTGGGCCTCGCCGCGCTCCTCCTCGAACCGGGCGATGGTTTCGTCGAGGGACTGGACCCTCGCATCCCGCCGGGCGCGTTCCCGCCGGAGAGTGTCGGATGCCTCACGCGCCCGCGCCACCGCCGCCTCCCAGGCCCGCGGCGCGGCGCGGGCGGAAACGGCTTCGGCTTCGGCGGTCGCCGAGGCGCGGCGGGCGTCGTCGTGGATCATCCTGGCCGAAACCGCAGCGGGACGCAGGCGCTCGATCTCCGTCTCGATGTCGGCGAGCCGCGCCTTCTGTTCGAGCCGCGCCTGGGCGGGACGAGGGGCCTCGGCGGCGACGGTGTATCCATCCCATCGCCACAGATCGCCCTCGCGGGAGACGAGCCTGGCGCCGGGCGTGAGCCCGGACTGCAACCGGGGTCCGTCCTCGCGGGAGGCCAGGGCCGTATAGGCCAGGCGCGCCGCCAGCTGCTCCGGCGCGGCGATCAGAGGTCCGAGCGGCATCGCTTCAGCCGGCCACACGGGAGCCGGGGCGTCACGGCCGCGCCAGTGCGAGGGCGCCGATCTGTCCAGGGCCGCCGCCAGGTCGTCGCCCAGAGCCGCCGCCAGGGCTGCCTCCAGGCCGCGTGATGGGGTCACGGAGTCGAGAGCCGGTCTGAAGCCGTTGCGCGGCGCGGCGGCGGTGAGCTGGGCCAGGCCTCGGGCTTCGGTCACCGCCTGGTTCAGCCGATCCTCCGCCGCGCGAGCGACCGTGCGGGCGGCGGCCTCGGCGGTGGCCGCGGCGGCCCGAGCGGTTTCCGCCAGGTCGGCTTCCCCGCGCGAGGCTTCCAGCGACATCTCGGCGTCGGCCAATCGGGCGACGGCCTCTTCGACCGCGGGATCGGCTCCGGCGGCGAGACATTCGCGTTCTCCGCACGCCTGGGTCAGGGCGCGCAACGTGCGTCCGACCCACGATTTCGCCTCTAGCCGGCGCGATTCGACGGCGCGCGCCTCCGCTTCGGCGGCGGCGGCGCGGGCCGCGAGTGCCTCCACGACCGCTTCGGCGGCGGCCCGCACGGCTTCGGCGCCGACGGCGGCCTCGCGCAGCACCGGCGTCCGGGCGGGTCCGGCGGCGACGGCCGCCTCCAGTTGCCCGGTCTCGGCCTCGAGGCGGCCAAGAGCCCCAATGGCGTCTTCGACGATCTGACCTTCGCGGGCGGCGTCGGCTTCGATGCGCTCGATGTCCGACGTCAGCCGGGCGGCTTCCGCCACCGCCCCCTCGACAGCGCGGTCGAGACGGTCCTTCTCGATGGCCAGATGGTGCAGCACGGCGGCCGCGGTCGTATCCTCCGTCCGCAGAGGCCCGAGCGCCGCGTCCGCCTTCAATGCCGCCGTCGTCGCCGAAGCCGCCGCGCGCGCCGCCGCTTCGGCCGCGCCGGCCGCCTCGGTCCCCTCGGCTTCGACGCGCTCGAACGCGGTGTTCGCTTCGCTCCACCTGGCATGCAGCATGGCGCTCTGCAGTCCGCGAATCTCGACCCCGAGTTTGCGATACTTTTCCGCCTGCCTGGCTTCCCGGCGCAGACGGGCGAGACTGGCCTCGAGCTCCCGGCCGAGATCCTCGAGCCGGGTTAGATTGGCCCGCGCCGCGCTCACGCGAAGTTCGGCTTCGTGACGGCGGCCGTGAAGTCCGGATACCCCAGCGGCCTCTTCCAGGACCCGGCGGCGGTTCCGTGGCTTGGCGGCGATCAGTTCCGAGATCTGTCCCTGCCGCACCAGAGCCGGCGAATTGGCCCCGGTCGAGGCGTCCGCGAATAACAGCTGGACATCCCGCGCCCGCGCTTCGCGGCCGTTGACGCGATAGCTGGACCCCGCGCCGCGATCGATGCGGCGGACGACCTCGAGGACCGGATGGCTGTTGAAACCGCCCGGGGCGTCGTGGTCCGAGTTGTCGATGGTCAGGGTCACCTCGGCATGGTTTCGCGCCGGCCTCGCGCCCGTACCGCCGAAGATCACGTCATCCATGCCGTCGCCGCGCATGGCCTTGGCCGAATTGGCCCCCATGACCCAGCGCAGGGCTTCCAACAGATTGGATTTACCGCACCCGTTGGGTCCGACGATCCCGGTCAGTCCAGGCTCGATGCGGAAGTCGGTCGGATCGACGAAGGACTTGAAGCCCGAAAGGCGGAGCCTGGAAAAATGCACGGTGTCAGCGCCCGGACGCGCCTCTGCCGATGCGAGAGCGAAGCCACGTCCGGTCGAGCCGGCGCGTCATCGCGCCGACCGCCGCCGCCGGGCGGCGGCGATCGCGACGTCGAGATCGGCCAAGGACTGCTCTCCCTCGAGCTTGCGACCGCCGACCACGAAGGTGGGCGTGCCGGTGACCTTTCCGTCCGTGGCGTTGCGATCCGACCGCGCCTCCAGCGCTTTCAGCGCCGACGGGGCCTTCATGCAGGCGGAAAACTGATCCTCGGTCACGCCGTTGGCCATATCGATGCGCAGAAGCGGCGCGAAGGCGTCGCCGGCATCCAGGATCGCCTCCTGGTTGCGGAAGATGGCGTCGATGACATCGAAATAGCGCGCCCTTCCCGCGCAGCGGGCGGCCAGGAACCCGGCGGCCGCCAGGGTCGCCTGGCCGGTGAGCATTTCGCGAAACACGAACCGCACCCGGCCGGTGTCGATATACTTCTTCTTGAACGCCGGGAACACCGTCTTGGCCCACAGCGCGCAATGCGGGCAACCGACCGAGGCGTACTCGATGACCGTCACCCGGGCGGTGGGATCGCCCATCGCCATGTCGTCGTCGTGGAGCGCGGGCGCGGTTCGCGCGCCCAATCCCAGCAACCCCAGCGCGATCACGCCGCCGAAGACCGCGCGCCGATGACCGGCCAGATGGCTCACGAGGCGCCCTTGGGCGTCGCTTGGGCCTCGGCGACCGCCGCGTCGAGGTCGCCCATGCTCATCTCGCCCTTGTCATAGACCTTGCCGTTTATCACGAAGGTCGGCGTTCCGGTGATCTTGTCATCCTTCACATAGTGGTCCCAACGCGCCTGAAGCGCGGCCAGCGATTTTTCGTCCTTGATACAGGCGTCGAACTGGGCGTCGGTAAGCCCGGCCGATCGCGCGATGTTGAGCAGCACCTGGCGTGGTTGGCCGGTGCGCTGCATCTCATCCTGGCCATGGTAGATGGCATCGACCACCTGGAAGTACTTGTCCTTGCCGGCGCAACGGGCGGTAAGGAATCCGGCGGCGGCGATGGCGGGATCGCCGGTGAGCGCTTCGCGGGCAATATAGCGGACTCGCCCGGTGTCGATGTATTTGGCCTTGAACGCCGGGAATACCTCGTCATTCCACTTGGCGCAGTGGGGACAGGCGACGGAGGCGTATTCCACCATCGTGACCGGCGCGGTGGCCTTGCCCATGGACATGTCGTCGGTGGTCACCTGGTCGGCCGGCTTTTGGCAGGCGGCGAGGGCGAAGGCGGCGGTGAGGCCGGCGATGAGGACGGCTAGGCTGCGCATGTGGTCATGATCCCTGTCGATCCGCTGGCCCGGCGATTAGAGCGCGATTCCCCCGCGCATCGAAGAGCGGCTTTTTGTGGCGCCGGAAGGGCGCGGCGCAAGGGAAACACGCGCCATGGCTAGCGCCGTTCCCCTCGAAGCACCTCCCGGCCCAGGCGCGTCAAGGCGCCCTTCAGCCGGCCGTCGGGGAGATCATCGAGGCTTCGGGCCAGATCGGCCTCGGCGGCGGCGTCCAACGGGCCGCGGGCGCGCCGCCACGCGCCCTGGTTTCGGGGGCGCTGATCGGATGGCAAGCCGCGCAGCGGACCTTGTACGATCCGCAGGCGGTTGACCGATCCAGGACCGAGAAACAGATTCACCCGCTCGATGATGTCGCCGGCCTGATGCTGGATGAGAGCAGCGGACGGACCTTCGACACGGATCTCCAGCGCGGCGGGTCCGCCGACCCTGGATTTGGCCAGCTTGATCGGCTCGGTTCGGTGGGCGAGCGCCGCGCCCACGATCTCGGTCCAGCGGACCTTCAAGCCCTCCGCGCCCTGCCCGAAGCGGTCGTTGAGCGCCTTCATCGTCTTGACCAGCGCGCGCCCGGCGGCGGGAGGCGGCGGCGAACCGGGCCGCGTGCGTTTGGCCGCCAGAATCCGCGCGGCGTCGCCAAGTGATGGAAGCCTCCGGACCATGGAGGCTGTATTACTCCGCAACCATGGCCTCGGCTCGCCAAATCCGCGCACGTCTTCTGGCCTGGTACGACGGGCACGCCCGCGAACTTCCCTGGCGGGAGGCGTCGCCAGAGCCGTATCGGGTCTGGCTGTCGGAAATCATGCTTCAGCAGACGACCGTGGCTCACGCCACTCCATATTTTCTCGCCTTCACCAGACGCTGGCCGAACGTGCGCGCCCTGGCGGTCGCCGAAGACGACGATGTCATGGCCGCGTGGGCCGGGCTCGGCTACTACGCCCGTGCCCGCAACCTGCTGGCCTGCGCCCGGGCCGTGACCCGGGACCACGGCGCGATTTTTCCGGACACGCAAGCCGGTCTGAGAACGCTTCCGGGGATCGGCGGCTATACCGCCGCCGCGATCGCGGCGATTGCGTTTGACCGACCCGCCAACGTGGTTGATGGCAACGTCGAGCGGGTCATGTCACGGCTTCATGTCGTCGATGTTCCGTTGCCGGCGGCCAAGCCCGAACTCGCCCGGCTCGCCTCCGATCTGGTCCGCGACGACCGCCCCGGGGACTGGGTCCAGGCCCTCATGGATCTCGGCGCCGTCGTCTGCCGCCCCGCCGCGCCGCTCTGCGGGCAATGCCCTCTGGCCACCGATTGCCGCGCCCGCGCGACCGGGAGGCCGGAGCAATGGCCGAGAGGGACCGAAAAGCCGCCAAAGCCACATCGCCACGGCGCGGTCTATATCCTGGTCCGAGGCGGCGCCGTGGCCCTGACCCGGCGGCCACCGACGGGCCTGCTCGGCGGAATGCTCGGGCTGCCGACCACCGAATGGCGATCGGAGCCCTGGAGCGAGGCCGAGGCGCTCGCCGATCCGCCCGCGCCGGCTGATTGGCGCAAGGTCGGCGACATCGACCACGTTTTCACCCATTTTTCGCTGACGCTGGCGGTCTACTGGGCGCGCGCCCGAACCGCCGCCGCCGTCGGCGAATGGACGACTCTGGACGATGCGATCACCGACACCCCGTCGCTGTTCCGTAAGGCTCTGCGGCTCTACAATCGTCCCACGTTCGTCACGAACGCAGGCTAGTCATTGGTCGAAGACTTGGGAGAACGAACATGACCACGACGGAAATCGCCAACGATCTGGTGGCGCTGTGCAAGACCGGGAAATTCGCCGAGGCCGGGGACAAATACTGGGCCGACGACGTGATCAGCGTCGAAGCCATGGGCGACAATGCCGAGGTCCGCGGAAAGGCGGCGGCGCGCGGCAAAGGCGAGTGGTGGAGCAACGCCCACGAGATCCATGGCGTGGAAGTTCACGGCCCCTACGTCAACGGGGACCAGTTCACCGTGCGGTTCATGATGGATGTGACGTTCAAGGAGACCGGCGCGCGCCAGGCGATGGACGAGATCGCGCTCTATACCCTGCGCGGCGGCAAGATCGCCGAGGAACGCTTCTTCTACGCGGCTTGAAGCCGGACGCTTCTTCGCCGCCGAACGGCGGGTTCTGGCGAAACGCCCCTACGCGCCCGTTCTCATCTCGGCCCTCACCTGGGCGCGCAGGACGTCGATGGGCGCCAGGCCATTGTCGGTGCGGATATGCCAGTAGGTCCAGCCATTGCAGGCCGGCTGCGCCTGGGCGATCGCCCCCATCTTGTGGATCGATCCAAAGATTCCGCCCACCGCCAGGCTGCCATCGGCGCGAACCCGCGCGGCCTGTTTGCCCTTGGGGCACCACACCAGGTCTCCCGGCCGCAGCAATCCGGCTTCGACAATCCGGCCGAAAGGCACCCGCGGCTCGGACTTCTTCGATCCCATGACGTCGAGATCGGCGGGACCGATGGATGCGACCTTGGCGATCCGCGCCCTGGCCAGGGCGGCGTATCCCGGATCGCGCTCGATGCCGACGAACCGGCGGCCGAGGCGCCTGGCCACCGCGCCGGTGGTGCCGACGCCGAAAAAGGGATCGAGGATGATGTCGCCGGGCTGCGTCGAGGCCAGGATCACCCGGTGCAGCAGCGCTTCGGGCTTCTGGGTCGGGTGGGCCTTGGCCCCCGCCTCGTCCCTGACTCGCTCATCGCCGGTGGCGAGCGGAAGCGTCCAGTCCGAACGCATCTGAATTTCGTCGTTGGCCATCTTCATGGCGTCGTAGTTGAAGGCGTAGCGTCGCGCGCCACGCGACTTGGTGGCCCAGATCAGAGTCTCATGCGCGTTGGTGAACCGCGTGCCCTTGAAATTCGGCATCGGGTTGGATTTCCGCCAGATGACGTCGTTGAGTATCCAGAAACCGAGATCCTGCACCGCGCAGCCGACCCGGAAGATGTTGTGGTAGCTGCCGATGACCCACAAGGCGCCGTCGTCCTTGAGCACGCGGCGGCAGGCCGAGAGCCACGCTCGCGTGAATCGGTCGTATTCCTCGAACGAGGCGAACCGGTCCCAGTCGTCATCGACCGCATCGACCTTGGAGTTGTCGGGTCGCAGCAGGTCTCCCCCGAGCTGGAGGTTGTACGGCGGATCGGCGAACACCAGATCGACCGAACGCTCCGGCAGCCTCGCCAGCGACTCGATGCAATCGCCGACGATGACGCTGTCCAGTTCCACGCGCGCGCCCTTTCCGAGATCGCCGTACAGAGTGGGTGATCGTGGTGAAGGAAGGGTTTAGCCACTGTCCGGCCGGCTCAGCCATTCGACCCAGGCGCCGTGTGGATGGGCGTGGGCCAGCAGCCGTTCCCGGCCGCCAGGCCATTGCGTGAGCCGCACTTCCATCGGCGTGGCCGTCGGCAGGGGTTCCATGCGCAGCCAGGCGACGGGCGCCGCGTCGGTGGCCGATGCGCCGAGCCCCCCGATCACCCCGCGCAGGGCCGATTGGCTCTCCACCGGCATGTACTGCCAGAAGACAGAATGGAAAAGGACGGTGGCGCAACCCGCGCGCGGCGCGGCGCGTCTGGCGGTCCACGACACGGCGTCCTCGGTCTCCACCCGGGTTCCCGCGTCGCGGGCCACGGCGATAGCCGCCGCCAGTCGGTCCAGGCGTTCGATCTGATCGGCCCAGACGTAGGCCTTCAGACGGCGACTGGCGGCGGGATCGGCGAGATCGACGGGTCTGCGGTCGCAGGCCCCACGCTCGACCACCCGGATCGGCGCCTCAAGCGGCGGCGGCGGACCGCGCCATTCGGCGGCGATCACGACGGACGCGCCGGCCTCGCCCCAGGTCATGGTCTCCCCCAACCGATAGCGATAGCGGTCCCAGAGCTGGTTCAGCCCGGCGCTGGCCCCGACCTCCAAGCATCGCAGGGCGAGGCCGGTGTCCTTCGCGACGGTGAGGAAGGCGCCCAACAGGCAGGCCGAGCGGCTGACCTCATTGGTCTGCGGCTCGTGGGTCATGAACCCCGCCAGCCGTTCGCTGTGCTGGTCCATGGCGGCGAGCGCCGACGGCCACGCGGCGCCGGCGCCGCCCGGCCGGCCTTCGCCGGGGTAGTCCGCCGCCAGGGCCGGCGCGTCCCCGCTGAGCACCAGATCGTGCAGGCCGCCCAGGAAACGCAGCGCTACGGCCGCTTCCATCAGGACCCGGGTCGCGGCGCCATCCCAGGGCGAGAAGAAGTTCCGCGTCCGTCCGCCGGCCTCGGCGTCGTCGGCGGCCCGCTCCAGCATGCCGCCGGAAAAATCGGAGCCGAGCGCTCTGCAGGCCGCGGCATGGAATCGCAGCGCCCGGACGAGAGGATCATGCTCGCTCATGGGCCTGTGATCGTCCGGCGCCGCCGGCTCGTCAATCTTGACCGGCATGTTCAACATCGCCGAACGGAAGGGGGTCCTGGATCGCGCCGGCGTTGGCCCGCATGGGGTCCAGCCCCATGGCGGCCAGGCGCACCGGCGCCCAGGACTGGCGATGGATGGCGCACGGACCCAGGTCCAGCAGAGCGCGGGCGTGGATCGGCGCGCGATAACCCTTGTGGGCCGCGAAACCGTAACCGGGATAGGTTTGGTCCAGTTCGGCCATAAGCCGATCGCGGGCCGTCTTGGCCAGGATTGACGCGGCGGCGATCGACGACGAGACGCCGTCGCCCCCCACCACCGTCTTCACCGGACAGGGCATGGCGAAGCGGTAGTTGCCGTCGATCAGGGCGAAGGCCGGCGCCACCGCCAGGGCCTCCACCGCGCGGCGCATGGCCAGGCCGGTGGCGTGGAGGATATTGAGGGCGGCGATCTCCTCCACCGAAGCGAAACCCACGCCCCAGGCCACCGCCCTGGCCTTGATCTTCGGCTCCAGCGCCTCGCGCTGTTTGGGCGAAAGGCGCTTCGAGTCATCGAGGCCGCCGATCCCGGCCGGAATCTTCAGGATCACCGCCGCGGCGCACACCGGGCCGGCCCACGGACCGCGGCCCGCCTCGTCGATGCCGCAGGCCGGCGCCGCGCAGGCCCTCTCCAGCATCATGTCTGGTCCGGCGCGCGCCATCAGGCCCTCGCCATCGCCGTGATTTCGCGGTGGCGAAAGCAGCCCGTCACATGGTCGTTGACCATGCCGACCGCCTGCATGAAGGCGTAGGTGATCACCGGACCGCAGAACTTGAACCCCTTGGCCTTCAGCGCCCTGGCCAATTCCGCCGCCAGGGGGGTCTGGGCGGGAACTTCGCCCATCGCCGTCCAGGCGTTCTGGATCGGCTGGCCATCGGTGAAGGCCCACAAAAAGGCGGCGAAGTCCTCGCCGCGCTCGCGCATCTCCAGGAAGCGGTTGGCGCCGTCGATGGCCGCGTCGATCTTGCCATTCGACCGGATGATCCCGGTATCGGCCATCAGCCGGGCGCGATCGGCGGCTCCGAACCGGGCCACCTTTTCGGGATCGAAATTCGCGAACGCCCGCCGAAAGCCTTCCCGTTTGCGCAGGATGGTGATCCACGCGAGCCCGGCCTGGAATCCGTCGAGCACCAGCTTCTCCCACAAGGCGCGGCTGTCATGCTCAGGGACCCCCCACTCCTCGTCGTGATAGGCGACATAGACGGAATCGGCGGGATTGGCCCAGCCGCAACGCCCCCCTTCGCCTTCAAACAGCTTGACGCCCACGGGGCCTCGCCTTCACACCATGGCGCCGTCCATGCGCATCCTGAACGTCGCCGACTTCAACTGGATCACCGGCGCCGAACGCCGCTCCGCCCGCATATCCCTGTTCGACATCTGCCGGAAGTTCACTCTGGCGGCCACGCGCGCGGATCACTTGGTCGTCGAGTTCTCCGACCGCGCGGTGGCGCGCACGGCCGCGCCATTTCGGTTACGCGCCTTTGGCGTCGGCGCGGCCAACCGACGATTCCTCCAGGTGGTGGAGGAACTGCGTCCGGATCTCATCCTGCTCCATTTCGCCGACCACATCACCAATGGTTCCCTCACCGAGGCTCGCCGCCTCGCGCCGGGCGTGACCATCGCGGACATCAACATCGATCCCATCGGAACCGACAAGAACCGGCGGCGGCTGGCCTTGCGTTCGGGCGTGGCCGACGCCCTGTTCGTGACCACGGCCGAGCCGGGCCTGGGCCGATATGTCGGGCCGCGAGGTTTCGCCGCCTTTCTCCCCAACCCCGTGGACCCGTCCGTCGAGACCGGGCGGGCCTTCGAGACCGACGTCCCCGACTTCGACGTACTGCTTCCCGTTCGCGGCGACGCGCCACGCCCGGTCGGGGATGAGAATCTGACTCCCTCGGCCGCTCTTCACCGCCTGCGCGACGCCGTTCCCGGCATCCGACTTTCGGCGCCCGGCGCGGACGGGCAGGCGGCCGCCGATGGTCATCGCTATCTCAAGGCGTTGGGATCGGCTCGAATGGGCTGGGCGCTCTCCCGCGCCAACGATCAACCCCTCTACGCTTCCGACCGCATGGCGCACATGTTCGGCTGGGGGCTTGTCGGATTGCTCGATCGCCGGCCCGGCTTCGACCGCTTCTACGCGCCGGATGAAGCCGGCTTCTACGGCGACATGGACGAATTGTCCCGGCTCATCGGCATCCTCCTCGCCGACGACCCCCTGGCCCGCGAGACCGCGCATAAGGGATGGGAGAAGACCTGGCGCCTGTTCCACAGCTCGCGAGTGCTCGGCTACGTCTTGGCGCAGATCTTCGACGATGGCGGCGCCAAGGACTGCCAGTGGCCATGCGAGCGCTGGCGATCGTAGACTGGCGAACAGAACCTTGGGGGACAGCTCATGATCCGGCTCATCATCCATGGCGCCCACTGGCTCGACACCTGGCTGCGCGACCACCTGGGCCGCGCCTACACCGCCACCCTTGGGGCCGGGCTCGTCATCGGTATCATCGCCACCGTCCACGGGCTCGCCAGCAGCTTCGCGACGACCACCAACGTTCTCAAGATCAGCGCGGTGGCGGCTTTCCAGCTGGCTCTGTTGATCAACCAGCTCGCGCAGTTCCATGAGTATCGGGAGGACCGACTACGCCGGCGCGAGGAGCGCCAGCGCGCCAGATCATCATAGCGTCGCGCCGGCGGGCGCAAGCCGGTTTTCGAACCACGCCGGTCTCACCGGTCGCCAGGCGCGGCCGTCGGGCATTGTGAGAGGGCCGGCGCCGAGGCGGTCCAGGCGCAGCAGCGCCATGGCGCGGCCGTCGGTTCCCGACAGGGATTGCCCGGCGCGAAGCGATCCGGCCAGGAGTTCGGCCCCATGCTCCGGCGGCGGCCCTTCGAAGACGATCGGCAGCATCCGGCTCTTCACCACGCCGCGCCGCTTCATGCGAGATGTCGTCTCCTGACCGACAAAGCAGCCCTTCTTGAAGTCGATCCCGCCGAGGAGGTCGAAATTGGCCTCGATGGGGTAAGTGATCTCGAAGCCCCAATCCAACGGTCCCGGAACCCCGGCGGCCAGACGGTGGTGGTCGTAGTTCGTCTGATCGACGCGCAAGGCAAAGGACGCCAAGGGCGCGCCGTAGCCGCGGAACCCCAGTTCGGGCAACCTTGGATCGGCAAGCCATCCGGTCGGCGCGGCGTGCACGCCCCAAAGCGCCGCGACTGTCCGATCGAGGGGTTCGATCTCGACCCTGGCGCGCAGTCTATAAATCGTCAGCCGCTGGATCAGCGCCTCCCGTCGCTCCGCCTCGCAGTCGATGAGACAGCCATCCCCGGTTCCCGTCACCAACAAGTCGAACAGCAGTTTCCCCTGCGGCGTCAGCAGGGCGGCGAATCGGGTCTCTCCCGCGATCAGGGTTTCGACGTCCTGGGTGACCAGGCCCTGGAGGTAGCCGCGCCAGTCGGGACCGCCGACCGCGATCAGCGCCCGGCTGGGCAATTCGGCGACGAAGGTGTTTCCGGACATGGCCGCAATGTGGCCGCCCCCGCCCTGGAGCGCCAGGGGCGCCGGCCCTATAGAGAGCGCGGCATGGCGGTCAAACCCTTCCCAGTCCTGTTCATCACGGCCAGCCGCATCGGCGACGCCGTGCTCTCGTCGGGCCTGATCAAGACTCTGGTCGATGAAGTTCCGACCGCCCGTTTCACCATCGTCGCCAGCGCGCTGACCGCGCCGCTCTTCGCCCACACTCCGGGGCTCGAGGCCGTGATCGTGATGGACAAGACGCCCGGCGCCGGCCACTGGTTCGGCCTGTGGCGGAAGGTGCGGAAGCGGCGCTGGTCGCTGATCGTGGATCTGCGCGGCTCGGCGATCTCGGGCTTCCTGCGGCGCAGACGGCGGGCGGTCCACACGGCTTCGGGCGAACGCGCTCACAAGGTTATCCAGGCGGCCCGCCTGCTCAATCTCGGCGACCGACCACCGGCGCCGTTTCTGTTCACAACGCCGGGAATCGAGGCCGCGGCGGCGCGGCTGACGACTGGGCGGGCGCCGATCCTGGCCATGGCCCCGGCCGCCCATTGGATCGGCAAGAGCTGGCCGGCGGAACGCTATGGCTTGGTGGCCCGCCAGCTGCTCGGCCCCGGCGGGGCGCTGGAAGGTGGACGACTGATGGTCTTGGGCGGTTCGGCGGACCAGGGCGCGGCCGAACCGGTGAAGGCCGCCGTGCCCAGGTCGCGTTGTATCGACATGGTCGGCCGCCACGACCTGCTCACCTGTTTCGCGGCGCTGAGGCATGTTCGGTTGTTCATCGGCGCGGATTCGGGCCTGATGCATCTGGCGGCGGCGGCGGACGCGCCGACCCTCGGGCTGTTTGGACCGTCCGACGAACATCTCTACGCACCCTGGGGCTCCGCGGCCCGTTCGGTGCGCGGCGCCCGGACCTTCGAGGAATTCCGCCTCGTCGATCCGGCCCTGGACCAGCAGATCTGCCATATGATGGAACTGTCGGCGTCGAGCGTGCTGGCCGCCGCCGAACGTCTCCTCGACGACACTGAACCGGAGCCCCCGCATGCCTGAAACCTTCGACCTGATCGTGCGCGGCGGCGAGATCGTCAATCACGCCGGCCGGGGCCTGGGCGACGTCGGGGTGCGAGACGGCAAGATCGCCGCCGTCGGCGCCCTGGGGTCGTCGTCGGCCGCAAGGGTGTTCGACGCCCGGGGACTTGCGGTCCTGCCGGGCGTGATCGACAGCCAGGTCCATTTCCGGGAGCCCGGCCTGGAGTGGAAGGAGGACCTGGAGACGGGTTCCCTGGCCGCCGTTCTGGGCGGAGTGGTCGCGGTCTTCGAAATGCCCAATACCGAACCGGCCACGACCGACGCCGACGCGATCATCGACAAGCTGGCCCGGGCCGCCGGCCGGATGCATTGCGATCACGCCTTCTGGGTCGGCGGGACGCACGAGAACGCGGAATACCTGGGCGATCTCGAACGCCTGCCGGGGTGCTGCGGCGTCAAGGTGTTCATGGGCGCTTCAACCGGAACCCTGTTGGTCCCCGACGACGAGGGGGTCGCCGCGATCCTGCGTCACATCCAGCGTCGGGCGGCCTTTCACTCCGAAGACGAATACCGCCTGGCCGAGCGCCGCCCGCTGGCGCGCCAGGGAGATTGGACCAGCCATCCCGAGGTTCGCGACGCGACCTCCGCCATCCGCTCCACCGAGCGGCTGGTGCGGCTGGCCACCAGCCTCGGCAAGCGCGTGCATGTCCTGCATGTGACCACCGCCGAGGAGATCGCCTTCCTCGCCGACCACAAGGACGTGGCCAGCGTCGAGCTGACCCCACAACACCTCACCCTCACCGCGCCGGAAGCCTACCGGCGCCTGAAGGGCCTGGCGCAGATGAACCCGCCGATCCGCGAAGCCAGCCACCAGCGGGCGCTGTGGCGGGGCATCGGGATGGGAGTGGCCGACGTGCTGGGTTCGGACCACGCGCCGCATACGCTGGAGGAAAAGGCCCGGCCGTATCCGGCTTCGCCGTCCGGCATGCCGGGTGTCCAGACTCTCCTGCCGGTCATGCTGACCCATGTCGCGGAAGGCCGGCTCACGCTCGAGCGGCTGGTCGATCTGACCAGCCATGGCCCGCAGCGTATTTTCGGCCTCGCCGACAAGGGGCGCCTCGCCGAGGGCTTCGACGCCGATCTGACCCTCATCGACCTGGCGGCGCGGCGCACCATCCAGCACGCGGACATGGCCACGCGCAGCGGCTGGACGCCGTTCGACGGCTTCGAGGCGACCGGCTGGCCGATGGCGACGATCATCCGCGGCCAGATCGTCATGCGCGACGGCGCTGTCGAGACGGCCCACGCGGGCGCCCCGGTCCGGTTCCTGGAGACCCTGGACTGACTCGCTCGGCCTTCTTGGAGAAACCGGCATGAACGGCGCCGACGCCCTGATCGAGACGCTCGTCCTCAACGAGGTCACCACCTGCTTCGCCAATCCCGGCACCAGCGAGATGCAGTTCGTCAGCGCCCTCGACCGCCAACCTCGGATGCGCCCGGTGCTGTGCCTCTTCGAAGGGGTCGCGGCCGGCGCCGCCGATGGATATGGCCGCATGGCGGGCAAGCCGGCCTGCACCCTGCTCCATCTCGGCCCGGGCTATGGCAACGCTCTGGCCAATCTTCACAACGCCCGCCGGGCCTATACCCCGATCGTCAATGTGATCGGAGATCACGCCACCTGGCACCGCCGGTTCGACGCCCCGCTGACCTCCGATGTCGCCGCCATCGCCGCGCCCAATTCGCTCTGGGTGAGGTCGGCCGAGGCCGCGGACGAGGTCGGCGGCCTGGCCGCCGAAGCGGTGGCCGCGAGCTATGGACCGCCCGGCGGATCGGCAAGCCTCATCCTCCCGGCCGATTGCGCCTGGAACGAAACCACCGCGGTGGGCGGCCGCGGCGAGAGGCCCTGCAAGAGAGGTATTGATGGCGCGCTCGTCAAAGAGGCCGCGCGCCGCATGCGGGCCGCCCGAATGCCGGTATTGCTCCTGGGTTCGGGGGCCTGCGCGGAGGATGCCCTGGCCACCGTCGGGCGGATCGCCGCGACGGGCGTGCGAGTGCTGGCCGACACCTTCGTCGCCCGGCAATCTCGCGGCGCGGGCCGCTTCGCACCGGATCGGATGATGTATTTCGGCGAAATGGCGCTTGCCGACCTTGAGGGCGTCGATCTGATGGTGCTGGTGGAGACCACGGCCCCGGTCGCCTTCTTCGCCTACCCGGATCGGCCAAGCGTTCTGGTTCCCGACGGCTGCGCGACCCTGAGTCTCGCGACGCGCGGCGAAGACGGACCCGCGGCGCTAGCGGAACTCGCCGACGCGCTCGGCGCATCCCAGGCGGGGGCTCGGCAGGCTCTCGATCTTCCCGCTCCGCAGGAGGGTCGGCTCACGGCGGCCGGCGCCGGCGCGGCCATCGGCCGGCACATGCCGGAGGGCGCCGTCGTCTCGGACGACTCGGTGACCTCGGGCCAGCCGATCCTCAACCTCACGCGCGGCGCCCGGCCCCACGACTGGCTGGGCCTCACCGGCGGGGCGATCGGCCAGGGCATCCCGGTCGCGGTCGGAGCGGCGGTGGCGTGCCCCGATCGCAAAGTGATTTCACTCAACGGCGACGGCGCGGCTTCCTACACCATGCAGGGGCTATGGAGCGTGGCGCGGGAAGGACTCGACGTCACCGTCGTGGTCTTCGCCAATCACAGCTATCGCATCCTTGGCATCGAACTGGGCCGCACCGGGGCCGGCAACCCCGGGCCGGCCGCCTCGCGGCTTCTCGATCTCGGCGATCCCGCCGTCGATTGGGTCGGCTTGGCGAAATCCATGGGGCTTCCAGCCGTTCGCTGCGAAACCGCCGAAGACTTCGACATCGCCTTCGCCCGCGCCATGGCCCAAACCGGGCCACGCTTCATCGAAGCCGCCATCGCTTAGAGCACGAATGCGACCAGTCCGTATGTGCATCCCTTGGCCCAGACCGAGAGGAGAGCTTTTCCCTCAAACCCCCGACCGACCGGCGAGACGCCGACGATCAGATGAGTCCTCGTCAGAGAGGATGGGTGTGACACGAGGTGTAACCTTCTCGTGTCTCAATCGTGCTCTAGAAACAAACGTGTAGAGCCTGGGGCCGAAACGAGGTCGTCAACTCCAGCGTCCGTCAGCCCTTCTTGGTGTTGCCCGGCAGGGTGCAGCCGCCGGCGATGCCCTTGGCGTCGCTGCAGATGATCACGGCCTTGGCGGCGATCGGGGTGAGGGAATATTCAATCATATAGCCTTGCAGACCATCGGCGCAGCCCACCTCCATGTAGCCGCGCTGGTCGGCCGTGACACCTACCATGCGCGAGGCGGAGACTTGGCAGCTCGCCTTGCCCAGCGCCTTCAGGTCGGCGGTCAGGGCGGGGTAACCGGCGGGGGCCTTGGTAAGGCCGCAACGGAAACTCTTCAGCTCCGAGTGCGCGCAGTCTAGAACTACCGACGGATCTCCCGGCTTGCTGGAAAAGATGCCGATGCCGCCATCCGGACGGTTCGAGCAGGCCAGTTCGACGACTTCCTTGCCGGCCAGATTGACCGAGAACGGCGCGTAGCCGGAGACGTTGCAATCGAAGCCGGCCTTCTTGGCGAGTTGGGTGTAGAGGCCCGCCTGCTCGGTCTTGGCCTGCCGGGCGTCGGTGAGCTTGCAGCCGCCGTTGAGGAAGTCGGCGTTGGCGCAGTCGATGGTGCGGGTCAGGGCGCCGGTCTTGGCTTGTTCCAGGACGTAGCCCTTACCGTCCTGGCAGGCGACCTCGTAGTAGAGATCTCCGGAACTGGCCACCCCAATGAACGCCTTGTCCTTGACGGTGCAGGATTTGCCGGATTGCGCGGCGAGCTGATCGACGATGGCCAGCTGAGAGGCCCGGTCGGTGAGTTCACACTTCACGGTCCCGTTGGGGTCGAACATGACGCAGGGATCCATCTGGACATCCTTGTCCAGACGCGGCGGGGCCGATGTCCGCAGAATGTAGCCGCCGCCCCCATGGCAGGCGAGTTCGAAGATCGTGTTGGTGGCCGAATGGCCGAGCGCGCGCACCTGATCGGGCGCGCAGGCCTTGCCGGACTTGGCGATGTAGGGCGCGAGCGCGGCCTTGGGATCGGCGTTTCCCGGCAGGATGCAGGCGAGATTGTTGGGCTTGCCCTCTGGCGTCGGCGCCGAAGATTCCAGGCAGGTGAAGACCTTGGGGGGCGCGGAATCCGAAGTGCTATCGACGACGAGGCCTTCGTTGCCCGAGCAGGCCAGCTCATAGAAGATCGATTTGACCTTGGTCTTGGGATCAGTGCTTTCCCCGATCTGGCGGGCATCGGCGAGTTGGCAATCGAGGCCGGCGGCCTGAATCAGACCGGGCGCGGCCGCCTTGCCCTTATCCCGCTGTTCCTTGCTGATGGTGACCGATGCCGCCGAGGCCTTTGCGGAGGCGGCCAGGGCGGTGGCTGGCGCGAAAGCCGACAATACAATAGCGATCGCCAGACCAACGCCGATCGACCTCATGATATATCTCCTCGGGGGTACATTTCCTTGGATTGCCCACATGCGCGCGCACGCTCGCGCGGTCAAGATCGGCGGCCGGGCCACAATTGGTCTTGGCTTCACCCGGGCGCGGCGCAACAAGAGGCGGCGGCGGCATCACGGCGCCGCGACCAGGCTTGGCCATGAACGATCGGATCATTTCTCCGTTTGGCGCCTTCACGACCGCCGCCGAGGTCGCCAGCGGACACGACCTTTCCGGCAAGAGCGCCGTGATCACCGGCGCCGCGACGGGGATCGGTATCGAAACCGCCAGAGCCCTCGCCGGGGCCGGGGCGAAGGTGACCCTGGCGGTGCGCAATCTCGAAGCCGGCCGCAAGGCCGCCGACGACATCAACCGCACGACCGGATCGAAACTGGCCTCGGTCGGATCCCTGGACCTGTCCGACCTGGCCTCGGTGCGCGCCTTCGCGAGTGAATGGGGAGCGGCGCCGCTGGATATCCTGATCAACAATGCCGGGGTGATGGCCTGTCCGCTCGGCTACACGGCCGACGATCTTGAGATGCAGATCGGGACAAATCACTTCGGCCACTATCTGCTCGCGGTTCTGCTCGCGCCGGCTCTGCGAAACGGCGGCGAGGCGCAGGGCCGGCCAGCGCGCGTCGTGGCCCTGACGTCCATCGGCCATCGCCGGAGCGGCATGCACTTCGAAGATCCGCACTATCGCCGCCGGCCGTACGACAAGTGGGAGGCATACGGTCAGTCGAAGACCGCCGACGCCCTGTTCGCGATCGGCTTCCACGAGCGCTTCAAGGATCACGGCATCGACGCCAATTCGGTCATGCCGGGCGGCATCATGACCCCGCTGCAGCGCCATCTGGGCCGGGAAGAGATGATCGCCTTCGGCTGGATGGATGAGACCGGCAAGTTCGACGATCGCTTCAAGACCCCCGAGCAGGGCGCCTCGACCAGCGTCTGGGCGGCGGTCGGCCCGGAACTCGAGGGCGCCGGCGGTCTCTATCTGGAGAACTGCGCCGAGGCCGCGCCGTGGTCGAAGGAAAGCCCCTTTGTCGGGGTCATGCCTCATGCGCTCGATCCGGAGGCGGCGGAGCGCCTTTGGAGCCTCTCCGTCGAAACCACCGGCGCTTGACCCGCCGCGCATTCGCGCCGATAGCGGCGACGTGGTTCCCGCAAGGGATCAATAGGGAATGCGGTGCGGGCGTGTGAGCGCTCAATTCCGCGGCTGCCCCCGCAACTGTGAGCGGTGAGCGCCGGGGCCGATTCATCGCCACTGGGGCTAGCGCCCTGGGAAGGCTGGTCCCCGACGCATCGACCCGTGAGCCAGGAGACCTGCCACAGTCGTGGTCACACGCGATGCGCGTCGGACGGGGTGTGCCGGGGTGAATGGACAGGATCGCCATTGTGCTCTCGGGCGCGGGGCGAGGCGGGCCATTTTCTTCGCGGTGACGTGTCACGTTCATCGCGAAGGCCAAATTCATGCAATTCCGTTCCGAAATCGCCGCCGTGCTGGCCGGTTGCGCCTGGGCCATGCCAGTCGCGGCTCAGCAAGCCAGTCCCGCCGGGTCCGTCGATGTCTCCCCGGTAGTGATCACGGCCACCCTCACGCCCACGCCGATCGACAAGGTCGCCAGCTCGATAACGCTGATCACCGCCGACGAAATCGAGCTGAACCAGTGGCGAACCGTCCCCGACGCCCTGGCTGACGCACCCGGTCTCAACGTCGTGCAGGCCGGAGGTCCCGGGGGCGTGACCTTCGTATTCATCCGCGGCGCCAACCCGAACCACACCAAGGTGCTGATCGACGGGATCGAGGTCAACGACCCCAGCCAGAACGACGCCTTCGACTTCGGCCAGCTTCTGACCGGCGATTTGCAGCGAATCGAGATTCTGCGCGGTCCCCAGAGCAGCCTCTACGGTTCCGACGCCCTGGGCGGCGTGATCAACGTCATCACCCGGGCGGGAGAGGGCCCAGCCCGCATCACCGCCAGCGTCGAAGGCGGCTCGTTCGACACCCTGAACGAGACCGCCGGCCTCGCCGGTTCAGCCTCGAGGTTCAACTACGCACTCAACATCGACCACCTTCATTCCGGTAACACCCCCGTAACGCCTCCGAACTTGTTGGCCCCTGGCGAACGGGCGCTCGGCAACGACTATGACAACACCACGCTTTCGACCAAGCTCGGCGCGGACCTCGGCGAGATGCTTCGACTTGATCTGGTGATCCGCTTCACGGACTCCGAATTGCGCAGCACGGGCGACGACTTCGACGTCTCTCCCAGTGTTCCCGATACGGCGCACACGGTTCAGAAAGACGAGCAGTTCTTTAGCCGGGGCGAGGCGCGTCTGTCGCTCTTCGATGGCAAATTCCAGAACGTCTTGGGCGTCGGATACACTGACTACCGGTCGAAGATCCAGTCGCCCGACGACGGCTCCGGGCCGCCGGCGCCGACCTACGACAACGGCGACCGCCTCAAGTTCGACTGGCTGGGAAATCTCTTCCTGGGCCACGGCCAGACACTGGTCCTGGGCCTCGACGAGGACATCGAGCGGCTGATCAACAGTCCCATCAGCGCCCGCGACACGGACCGGGCGGCGTTCGCCGAACTTCAGTCGAAGATCATCGACAATCTCAACGTCGCCGCCAGCGTCCGCTACGACGACGATGACCGGTTCGGCGGCAAGGCGACCTGGCGCATCGCCCCCACCTATTTGATCCCGGCGACGGGGACCCTGCTCAGGGCCACCTACGGGACGGGCTTCAAGTCTCCCACCCTGACCCAGCTTTTCGTCAACTTCCCGGAGTTCGACTTCCTCGCAAACCCAAATCTCAGGCCGGAGAGCAGTCGCGGTTTCGACTTCGGTGGCGAGCAGCGCCTGGCGGACGGCCGCCTGCGATTCGGTGCGACCTATTTCCACAACGCGATTCGCGACCTGATCGACACCAACGCCGCCGGCGACTCCTACGCCAATATCGACCGCGCGACGACCCACGGGGTCGAAAGCTTTGTCGCTTTCGACCCGATCAAGAGCGTCCGTCTGCGAGCCGACTACACCTGGACCATCGCCACCGATGACATCACCCAACAGGAACTCCTGCTTCGCCCCAAGAACAAGGTGAGCGTGGCCGCGAACTGGCGACCAAACGATCGCCTGACCCTATCCACCACCCTGCTCTACGTGAGTTCGTTCATCGACGGGAACCGCGATTTCACGATCGCCAGACTCGAGGCGAGCCCGTACTTCGTGGCCAACATCGCGGCGTCCTACGACCTTGGGCGCGGCGTCAGCGTGTTCGGCCGGATCGACAACCTGTTGGATCGCCACTACCAAAATCCGGTCGGCTTCCTGCAACCCGGCTTTGGCGCCTTGGCCGGGATCAGGATCAACCTTGCCGCCCGGTCGTTGGGCCTCTGACTTCCCCGACCTGGATCAGGCGGCGACCCATCGCCGGGTATCGAGGGCCACGGGATCGTCCAGCGCCATGCCGTCCCAATCGAGGTCCGGTGGCGGGCTCGCGGCCGCGGCGATCACCGCGGAGAGTTCGGCGGCCGTCGCCGCGCCGACGATGACGGCGTTAGCCTCCGGGCGCGACAGGGCAAAGCCCAGGCCGGCCTGGAGGGGGTCGCTGCGCCCCTCCGCGATCAGGCGGCGAGCGCGCGACAGGCGGCTGATGGCGGACGGACCCAACTGGCTGGGCGCGCGGTCGGGGGGCAGGAAGAGCAGACCGTTGAGGAAAATCGAGCGCAGATGAATCTCCACTCCCATGTCGCGGACCGCGGCGAGGCTGCCGTCGTTCAGCAGCCGCTGATCGAGCAGGCTGGCGGGGGCCTGGATGAGATCCGGCTTGAAGCGCCGCGCCAGGCCGGCCGGGTCGTCCGACGCGTAGGCCGATATGCCGACACGCGCGAAGAGTCCGGTGTCGCGGAGCGTCTTGAGCCGATCCCACAGGGCCGGCCCATAGGGAGAGAACAGGTCTCCGGCCGACTGGACCATGATCGCGTCGGCATGGGTCAGCCCCAGGCGGGCGAGCGAGGATCGCGCCTCGGCTTCGACATAGTCCGGGCCGCGATCGCCTCTGGCGGCCCTGACGGTGATCCTGAACGGCGCCGGCCGGGGCAGTACCGCGCCCAAAACCGCCTCGCCATGAGCCGAGGCCGCGCCGGTGTCGAGAACGCCGACTTCGGCTCGCGCGGCGATGGCCAACATCTCGCGCACTTCGGCCTCCGGCGGGCGTCCGCGAACCGGCGCGCCTCCGTCGAGACCGAACTGCGCTGTCCCCAGACCGAGCTTGGAAATCAAGGAGGGCATGAAACGGGGCTGGTTCCCAGACGCCGAATGTCGGCGGGCGCGGCGTCACCCTTACGTCCTCAGACCTTAAAGAACCGGTATCGAGAGACCTGACGGATAGTTAATCTGCGGCGATGTCCGCGACCCTTCCCGACTGGCCGCTGTTTGGTTTCGACGACGATCCGCGCCACGCTCTCCGCGAGGCGCGGGTTCGCGGCCGGCCGGCCGTTCTGGCGACCATCATCGCCCTGGAGGGCGGCGGGCCTCGGCCCGTCGGGACCCAGATGATGCTGTCGGAAGGGCTCGCTTCCGGGTTTCTCTCCGGTGGCTGCCTGGAAGCGGACGTGGCCACGCACGCCCTGAATGTCATCGCCGACGGCGCCCCGCGATGGCTGGTCTATGGTCGTGGCAGCCCGTGGCCCGACATCCGCCTGCTCTGCGGGGCGCGGATTGAAATTCAACTCGAGCGGCTCCTGCCCGACGACGCGGCGGTGGCGACGCTCCTCGCCCTGGCCGACGCGCGGGAACCGGCGGTGTGGCTCAGCAACGGATCGGCGCGGCTGTGTGCGCGCCTGGTCGCCCACCCGACCTCGCCAATCGGGTTTCGAAAGCTTTTCGAGCCGGCCACACGGCTCATCGTGCTCGGCGCGGACCCGACGGCCCTGGCCATCGCGGCGCTGGCCGCGCAGGCGGGGTTCGAGACCATACTCGTCAGGCCCAAGGGACCTTCGGCCGGACCGGCGCTCTTGGGCGTCGGCTACAATCGCGACGAACCGGCCCGCGCCTTCGAGGAGATCGGCCTCGACGACTGGACGGCGGTGGCCGTGGCGACCCACGATCCGCACATTGATCACGCCGCCCTGATGGCGGCCTTGCCGTCGCGGGCCTTCTATGTCGGCGCCCTGGGCGCCCGGCGGCGGCTATCGGACAGGCAGGCCGGACTTCGCGCCGCGGGAATGGCCGAGGCCGCCATCGCGCGCATGCGCGCGCCGATCGGGCTGGCCATCGGCGGCAAGGCGCCCTGGGAGGTCGCTATCGCCACCCTGGCCGAAATCGTCGCCGTCCGACTGATGCGGGCCGAGGGTTCACAGGGCGGTGGCGGGGCACCCTAGGCCAGCGGCCGAGCGGAGCACTTCGCCCAGGTGGTTCACGTTGAAGCTCACGACCCTGCCGTGGCGCCACACGCGAATCCAGATTCGCTTCGCATTGGCGATGTCGGTGACCGGCACCGCGATTTCCCCGCCGGAGGGATTGTCGATCCAGCCGCGGTCGGGAAAGACGCCGTGGCGGGCGTTTTCGAGGGTCACGTCCTGGACACTCCGCGCGGCGCCGCCGTCGATACGGAACTGGGCATGGTCGGTATTCTTGTTCGGATCGAGTTCGAAGATCGCCGTGTCACGGCGGATGACTATCCGGCTCGACCGAACCGAACAGGTGGTCGCTCCGGTGAAGCCGTCCGAGTGCACCGTGAGCGTCCAGACCCCAGCCGCGTAGCGCCGTGTCGAAGGCGCGACCTTCGCGTGCGGATGACCCAGGAGCGCCATGGCCAGCGCCGTCGCCACTAACATCTTTCCTGCCCCTTCATGCTCCGGTCGCGCCGAAGCGCCGCGACCGATCCTAGCGCAACGGCGGCCGCCGTCACCCCATTCGCTCCAACGGCAGCACATCGACCATCGAGCCGGCGGCGAGCGCCGGTGCATCCGCCGCCCGCCGCAGCAGCCCATCGGCGCCCGCGAACACGGTGACCAGCGACGAATCCTGTGCGGCGAAGGCCGTCGCGGCGAGTACGCCGTCGGGACCCCGGGTCAGGCGCGCGCGCATCCAGAGTTCGCGGTCGCCATTCGCTCCGAGGGCCGCCGTGGCGCGGGCCGCCACCAGGCGTGGCGTCGGGCTCGAACCTTGAAGGGCGATCAGCAGCGGACGAAGGAAGAGTTCGGCGCAAACCAGGGCCGAGGCGGGGTTGCCAGGCAGCCCCAGGACCCCGCGGCCATCCGGCAAGCTTCCGAAGAACGTCGGCTTGCCGGGGCGTACGGCGACACCTTCGACGTCGAAGCCAAGGCCGAGCAAGGCGAGGTCGGATCGCACCCGATCATGGTCGCCCACCGAGGCGCCCCCGAGTGTGACGACGAGGTCGCATTCCACCCTCTCCACGACCCGCGCCACCACGCCGGCCTCGTCTCCGACCGCCGCCAGCGCCCGCGGCTCACCGCCCCACGATCGCACCAAGGCGCACAGCGCCGTGGTCCCCGAGTTGAAGATCTGGTGCGGCCCCGGCTCGGTTCCCGGCTCGACAACCTCCTCACCCGTCGAAAGGACCGCCACCTTCGGGCGACACGACACCTGCAAGGTGGCGTGGCCGGCCGCCGCCGCCAGCGCCAGGCGCCAGGGGTCCAGCCGCGCGCCCGCCGCGAGCAGGATGTCGCCGGCGCGGAAATCCCCGGCGGCGGCGCGGATGTGACGCGGATCGGCGGGGCATTCGACCACCACATGCTCGCCGTCGAGCCGCGCCTGTTCCTGAATGACGACCGCATCGGCGCCGCTTGGAGCCGGGGCGCCGGTGAAAATTCGTACAGCCTGGCCGGCGCCGACCAGGCCATCGAAGGCATGGCCAGCCGCGCTCTCTCCAATGATCAGCAGGCGCCCTGGACAATCGGCGGCGCGCACCGCCCAGCCGTCCATGGCCGAGGCGGCGAAAGGCGGCTGGTCGCGGGTGGCGATGACGTCGCCGGCGAGGGTGCGGCCGTGGCCGGCGGTCAGCGGGACTTCCTCCGCGCCCACGGCAACGACGCCCCTCAGCATGGTGGCGAGCGCCTCATCGACCGTCATCAGCTTCATGGAGCGCTCCAGTCGCCGGAGGCGCCTCCCGACTTTTCGAGCAGGCGCACCGCCTGGATGGTCATGCCGCGCTCGGCGGACTTGAGCATGTCGTAGATGGTCAGACAGGCCACCGACACCGCGGTCAGCGCCTCCATCTCCACGCCCGTGGGTCCATGGGTCGCCACGCGTGCGGTGACCGCCAGCCCATCGTCGAATGGATCGACCCGGACCTCGACCTTGGTCAGGGCCAGAGGATGGCACAGGGGTATGAGATCGGCGGCCCGCTTGGCGGCCATCACTCCGGCAACCTCGGCCACGGCGCGGACGTCGCCCTTGCGACCACCACCCGAAAGGGCGAGGTCGCGGGTCGGACGGGACATGCGAACCTCGCCTCTAGCGACGGCCTCGCGGTCCGTGGCGGGTTTCGCCCCGACATCGACCATGCGGGCGCGCCCCTCGGAATCCAGGTGGGTCAGCCTGGTCACGCCTCCAGCAGCCTGGGCATGAGTTCGACCAGGTTGCAGGGCCGGTGACGGCTGTCGAGCTGCGGGGCGATGACCTTGTCCCAGCCGTCGCGCACGGCCCCGTTGGAGCCGGGCAGGCAGAATACGAAGACGCCATCGACGAGACCGGCCAGCGCCCGGGACTGAAGGGTCGAGAGGCCGACGGACTGATAGCTGACGAGGTGGAAGATCACCGAGAACCCCTCGATCCGCTTGTCGAACAGAGGTTCGATGGCCTCTGGGGTCACGTCCCGGCCGGTGAGGCCAGTTCCTCCCGTGGTGACGACCGCGTCGATCGCGCCCGACGTCGTCCATGCTTTCACCCGCGCCCGAATGGCTTCGACATCGTCGCGCACCACGGCGCGCTCGGCGAGCCGGTGGCCCGCGCCGGTCACCCGTTCGGCGAGCAGGTGGCCGGACGTGTCGCTCTCCTCGTCGCGAGTGTCGGAGACGGTCAGCACCGCGACGCGGACCGGGATGAACGGCGCGGCCTCGTCGAGCCGGCCGCCTGGAGACAGACCTGTCGTCATCGGATAGCTCCGGATTGCCAGCGCCCGAGGTCGGCCAAATCGCTCGCGGCCGGTTCGACCCACTCGGCGCCAGCCGGGCCGTGCTCCTTCTTCCACAGAGGGGCCTGGGATTTCAGGTGGTCCATCAGGAAATCGCAGGCCTCGAAGGCGCCGCGGCGGTGGGCGCTGGCGGTCAGGACCAGAACGATGGCCTCGCCGGTGGAGATCCGCCCGACCCGGTGGACGACGGCGACATCGTCGAGGCCGAAGCGCCGCACCGCCTCGCCGGCCAATCGGCCGATCTCGCCCTCGGTGAATCCCGGATAGGCGTCGAGTTCGAGGACCGTCGCGGCGCCGCCCTCGCCGCGGGCGATGCCGACGAAGCTGGCCACGGCGCCGGTCCGTGTCCGCGCGGCGCAGAACCGGTTCAGCTCCGCGCCCGGATCGAACGCCTCTTCGGTCAGCCGGATCATCCGCCGCTCATCGGAGGCAGGAAGGCGACTTCCGCCGTCGCCGTCAGCGCGACATCGCCCCGGACGATGTTCCGATCGACCGCCGCCTGGACCCCGGCCCCGCCGAGCGCCGCCCCCAGCGGCCCATCTTCGGCGGTAATCAGCGCCTTCAGGATCGACAAGGTCGCCGGAGACGGATCGAAATCTCGTTCACGCCAACCCGCCTGGTCGCCCAGCCGGCCGAAGAGAAGGACCTTGACCATGGGCGTTCAGCCGCCCGTCGTGGACATATGACGCGCGATCGCCGGCCCGGCGGCCCGATCGATGCGGAAGTCGTGTCCGCGGGGTTTGGCGGCGATGGCCTCGCCGATCGCCGCGGCGATATCCGCATCGGACCCGCCCCGGCGGACGACGGCGCGCAGATCGGCGGAATCCTCGCGCCCCAGACAGGTGTGCAGGGTCCCCGTGCAGGTCAGCCGCACGCGGTTGCAACCCTCGCAGAAGTTGTGGGTCAGGGGGGTGATGAACCCGAGCCGTCCGCCGGTCTCGGCGACGCTCACGTAGCGAGCCGGCCCTCCGGTGGCGACCGGCAGATCGCGAAGCGTCCAGAAGCTTTCCAAAGAGCGCCGCAGTTCGGTCAGCGAGAGGAATTGATCGGTGCGATCCTCGTCGATCTCGCCCATGGGCATGGTTTCGATCAGGGTGATCGCCATCCCGCGTTGATGCGCCCACTGAACCAGGGCGGGGATGTCGGCGGCGTTGTCCCTGGCCAGCGCCACGGTGTTGATCTTCACTTCCAGCCCCGCGGCCTGGGCGGCGGCGATGCCGGCCTGGACCTGGCCGAGGTCGCCCCCCCGGGTGAGGCGGCCGAACACCTCGGGCCGGAGGGTATCCATCGAGACGTTGATTCGGCGGACGCCCAACCGCGCGAGTTCCGGCGCGAACGCCGCCAGGCGCGTGCCGTTGGTCGTGAGGGTCAATTCGTCCAGGGCGCCGCCGGCGAGATGACGCGAGAGCCGCTCGACCAGGGTCAGGAAGCCTTTGCGCATCAGCGGCTCGCCGCCGGTCAGGCGCAGCTTGCGCACGCCCAAACCAACGAACACCGTGGCGACGCGGTCCAGCTCCTCCAGGCTCAGCACATCCGCCTTGGGCAGGAAGCGCATGTGTTCGGCCATGCAATAGACGCACCGCAGATCGCATCGGTCGGTGACCGAGACCCGCAGATAGCTCACCACGCGGCCGAAGCCGTCGGTGAGCGACCCGGCCTTGCCGGCCACTTGCATCTCAAGCGAGTCATGGCGTGTCATGCCGGGTCGAACATAAGGGGATAGAGGCCTTGGCGACAGAGGGCGCGCTCCAGCGCATCGAAACCCTGGTTCTGGCCGGCGGCGCCGGAGCGCGCTTCGGGGGCGCCAAGCTCACCACGGCCTGGCGCGACGGCCTGCTCATCGACGGCGCCCTGACCTCCGCCTTCGCCGCGCCCGCCAGGGCGGTCACCGTCGTCACCGGCGCCGATCCGGCGGTGAATGCGGCCGCGCGCGCGTTCGCCGCTCGAACCGGCCAGACGAGCCGCCTGCGCCTCATTCACGCCGCCGATCACACCGAAGGAATGGCCGCGAGCTTGCGCGCCGGCCTTGCCGGCCTGCCTCCAGATACCGCCGGGGCATTCGTCTTCCTCGGCGACATGCCGCGAATTCCCGCAAACATTCCGCCGGCGCTCGCCGAAGCCTTCAAGAACGGCGCGGAGGCCGCGGCGCCGGTGTTCGAGGGGCGGCGGGGGCACCCTGTCCTGTTCGGCCGGTCGCTCTTTGCGAAACTGCTTGGCCTGCACGGCGATGACGGCGCGCGCGCAGTCCTGTCGGGGCTCGGCGAAGCCCTGGCCCTGGTCGAGGCGTTGGACGCTGGCGTTCTCTTCGACGTGGACCTTGCGGGTGACCGGCGCGGTCCTGACTTCAGGTCTTGACGAATGGCAGGCTGGTGGTCGGATTGCCGGTGATCGCCAGAAGGGCGTTGGCGACCGCCGGAGCGATGACCGGAGTGCCGGGTTCGCCGACGCCGGACGGCTTGGCGGTGGAGGCCACGATATGGGTCTCGACCGTTGGCGCCTCGCTCATCCGCAGGACGCGATAGGTATCGAAGTTCCTCTGCTCCACCACGCCATCCTTCAGCGTGATCCGGCCGAACAGGGCGGCCGCCAGGCCCAGGCACGTACCGCCCTCCATCTGGGCGGCGATCTGGTCGGGCGAGATGGCCGTTCCGCAATCGATGGCGGTGACGACCCGACCGACCCTGGGGACGCCGGAGTCCAGCTTGACCTCGGCGATCTGGGCGACCACCGATCCGAAGCTCTCGTGCACCGCCAGGCCCTGCGTCCACCCCTGCGACGGGGCGCCGGCCTTCGCGAGGACGAGGTCGAGAACGCCGAGGTGTCGTTTGGCGCCGGCCTTCCGGTAGAGCGCGCGGCGATAGTCGGCCGGCGGCTTGCCGGCGGCCTTGGCCAGCTGATCGATGGTGTGTTCCATGACGAAGGCGGTGTGGGTCGCGCCCACCGACCGCCACCACAGCACCGGGATCCCGATGTCGATGAGCGCCACTTGGCCGTCCACCGCGGGTGTCGCCTCGAGATAGGGCGAGCCCTTGGCGCCTTCGACCGAGGTTTCGTCCAGGCCGCCCCCGCCGGTGGGCGAGCCCTTCATGATCGACTGACTGACGATGCGGTGGCGCCAGTGGGCGGGGTAACCGTCGGGACCCAGGGTCACCCGCACCGCGTGGTGGGTGAGCGGGCGATAATAGCCGGCGGTCATGTCGTCTTCACGGGTCCAAACGAGCTTGACCGGTCGGCCGCCGCCGACATGCTTGGCGATGTGCACGCATTCGGCCACGTAGTCCGACTGGAAGTTGGCCCTTCGACCGAACGAGCCGCCCGCGAACAGGGTCTCGATCTCCACCGATCCGGGAAGGGCGCCGACGATCTTGCCGGTATTGAGCTGATCGATCGTGGGAATCTGCGAACCGAAGGTGAGCTTGTTCCTGCCGCCGCCGATCTCGGCCACGCAGTTCATCGGCTCCATGGCCGCGTGGGCGAGGTAGGGAAAGTCGTACAGCGCCGCGACCGTGACGCCGGCGGGCGCGGCCAGGCCCATCCCGCGATCGTCGAATACCCGCCACGTGGCGCCGTCCGAAGGTTGTGTCGCCCCGGACGCCAACTGGCGGTAGCTGGCCAGGATGGCGTCGGAGCCGCGCTTTTCGGCCCTGGTCTCGTCCCATGTCACCTTCAGAGCGTCACGGCCCTGCCGGGCGGCCCAGGCGCCGGTCGCGGTCACCGCGACGCCGGTGGGGATCTGAAACACATCGACGACGCCGGGGACCTTCCTCGCCGCCGTGGCCTCGAAGTTCCCAACCGTGGCCCCGAACCGCGGCGGATGAGCGACCATGGCGGTGAGCATGTCCGGCAGGCGAACGTCCTGGGTGAACCTCGCCGTTCCCGTCGATTTGGCCAGAGCGTCCTTGCGCCTGACCCGGTCGGAGCCGATCAGGGTGAAGGTCGCCGGGTCCTTCAGCCTCGGCGTGGTCGGCGCCGCGATCCTGGCGGCGTCGGCCACCAGATCGCCGAAGGTCGCGGTCTTGCCCGACGCGTGACTGACGATCCCGTTGTTCACCGCAATCTCGCCGGCCGCGACCTTCCAGCGCGCGGCGGCGGCGGCAACCAACATGGCCCGCGCGACCGCGCCCGCCTTGCGCAGTTGCTCCCAGGAATTAGCGATGGCCGAGGAGCCGCCGGTCCCCTGCACGCCCATGCCGAGGTTGGCGTAAACCTTGGCCAACGCCGGGGCCTGAGCGACCTGAACCTTGTCCCAATCGGCGTCCAGTTCCTCGGCCACGATCGCCGCGAGGCCGGCGTGAGACCCCTGGCCGAACTCGATGTGCTTGGAAACCACAGTCACCACGCCGTCCCGGCCGATGCGGATGAAGGGTCCGAAGGGGCCGAAATCGGTTTCCCTGGCGCCGAGTGAGAGCAGCGAGGCCGGCGAACAGCCGACCAGCAGGGCGCCGCCGGCGGCCACGGCCGAGATCACCACCAGTTCGCGGCGGGAAGGGCCAAGCCTCGCCGGCTTCGTCGGGCGGTTCATGTCGCCCTCGTTCGAACGAGGCCGCCGGCGGCGTCCTTGATGGCGGCGCGGATGCGCTGATAGGCGCCGCATCGGCAGATGTTGCCGTTCATGGCCGCGTCGATGTCGGCGTCCGAGGGCGACGGTGCCTTGGCGATCAGCGCCGCGGCGCTCATGATCTGTCCAGATTGGCAGTAGCCGCACTGCGGCACGTCCAACTTGACCCACGAAACCTGCAGCGGATGAATTCCGCCGAGCCCCTCGATGGTGGTGATCCTGGCCGCGCCCAGGGCGCCGATCGGGGTCTGGCACGAACGGATCGCCACGCCGTCGGCGTGCACCGTGCAGGCTCCGCATTGGGCGATGCCGCAGCCGTACTTGGTCCCGGTCATGCCCAGTTCGTCGCGCAGAACCCACAACAAGGGCGTATCCGCCGCTGACGAGACGGTCACCGCCTTGCCGTTGATCCGAACCGTCCGGGCCATCGTCCCCCCTCGTCGCGGGCGGAATTCTAGGCTGGTTCCGATGCGCGGCATAGCATCCGTCGCCTCGATGACCCAGTCGCGGTAGATTGCCCGACGATGGAGACCTTTCCGGCATTCTTTCCGCTGCGCGGGCGGCGCGTGGTGATCGCCGGCGAGGGCGCGGGCGCCGAAGCCAAGGTCCGCCTGTTCGCCGGAGCGCCCGCCGAGATCGTCCGTTTGAAGGGCGATGCGGCCGCCGACCCGCGCGCCTACGTCGGCGCCTGCCTGGCCTTCATCAGCGGCGCCGCCGAGGACTTCCGCCGTCGCGCTCGTGACGCCGCGCGGGCCGCCCATGTGCCGGTCAACGTCATCGACCATCCGGAGCTCTCCGATTTCCATACCCCGGCGGTGATCGACCGCGGGCAGGTGGTGGCGGCCATCGGCACGGCCGGCGCCTCCCCGCTGCTGGCCTCGTTGCTGCGCACCCAGGTCGAGGCCCAGGTGCCGGAGCACGCCGGCCGCCTGGCGGCGCTGCTCGGGGATCAGCGCCAGGCGGTGCGAGCCGCCTTCCCGGATTTCGCTCGCCGACGCGCGTTCCTGCGCGCCGTCCTCGAGGGACCCGCCGGCCGGGCCGCCGGAGCGGGGGACATGGCCCGCGCCGCGTCTCATCTCGCGACCGCCATCGCCGCCGGCTTCGAGGCCACGGGCGGCGTGAGCTTCATCGTCACCGGCGGGATGGACGACATGATCTCCCTTCGCGCCGCGCGACGTCTGGCCGCCGCCGATGTCGTCGCCGCCGGGGCCGGGACCGAGCGCCTCGTCGCCATCCATTGCCGTCGCGACGCCGAACGGCTGGAGGCCGGCGACGTCCGCGCGGAGAGCCTGGCCGCGCTGGTAAGCGGCGGCGCCCTGGTCGCGCTGGTCAGCGATGAAGCCGATCACGGCCTGGCCGGCGAACTCCGGCGGCGGGGGATCACGGTCGAGGTGATGACGCCGGCGCCGCCCCAGTGAACCTGCTGGGGCCGGAAGACGTCCAGGCCATCGCGCTGTCACTGAAGGTCGCGGCGACCGCGACGCTCGCCGGCCTGCCACTCGCCCTGATCGTCGCCTTTGCCCTGGCGCGGGGCCGGTTTCCCGGCCGGGCGCTGCTCGACGCCGCCACCCATCTGCCCCTCGTCCTGCCGCCGGTGGCGACCGGCTACGCGCTGCTGCTGCTGCTGGGGACCCACGGGCCGCTGGGAAGGGCGTTCGCGGCCGTGGGCGTGGTGTTCGCTTTCCGCTGGACCGGGGCGGCGGTCGCCGCCGGGGTGATGGCCTTTCCGTTGATGGTTCGGCCGATCCGGCTTGCCATCGAGGTCATCGACCGCGAGGTGGACGAGGCGGCCCGAACCCTCGGCGCGGGACCCGTCGTGCGCTTCCTGCGCGTCACCGTGCCCCTGGCCGCGCCGGGCCTGGCGGCGGCGGCGGTGATCGGTTTCGCCAAGGCGCTGGGCGAATTCGGAGCCACGATCACCTTCGTGGCCGCCATTCCGGGCGAGACCCTGACGCTGCCCACGGCCATCTACCAGGCCACCCAGACGCCGGGCGGCGAGGCGCGGATCCTCGTCCTCTGCGCCATCGCCGCGACCATCGCGGTCGGCGCCGTCCTGGTCTCCGACGCGATCGGCCGGCGGCTGCGGCGCGAGCGGCGTTAGCCCGTGATCGAGCGGTTCCGGGTTTCAGGCAGCAGCAGCGGCAGGGTGATGACGCTGATCGCGGTGAACAGAACCGGATACCACAGGCCGGCGTAGATATCGCCGGTGGCAGTGACGATGGCGAAGGCGGTCACCGGCACGAAGCCGCCGACCCAACCGGTTCCGATATGATACGGCAGGGACATGGCGGTATAGCGGATGCGGGTCGGGAACAGCTCCACCAGCGTCGCGGCGATCGGGCCGTAGAGGGCGGTGGCGGCGACCACAAAGATCATCAGCACCCAGAACAGGCCCCAGAAATCCACGCCCGCCGGATCGGCCCTGGCCGGATAACCGGCGGTCGCCAGCGCGGCGTCGAGCTGGCGCCTGACCGCCCCGGCCGCCGCCTTCTGGGCTGCGGCGGCCAGTCCCGCGGCCTCGCGGGAAACAACGGTCGTCTCGCCGATTTTCACCTGGGCTACCGCACCCGCCGGGGCGGCTCGATTGGCGTAGGACACTCCGGCGTTGGACAGAACGCTCTTGGCGATGTCGCACGAGCTGGAGAATTTCGCCTTGCCGATGACATCGAACTGCAGCGAGCAGCGTCCGGGATCGGCGATCACCACCACCGGCGTGCGCCTTTGCGCCGCTTCCAGGGCCGGATTGGCCAGGCGGGTCAGGGCGTGGAACCCGGGAAAGAAGGCGATGAGCGCCAGGCTCATGCCGGACCACATCACCCACTTTCGGCTGACCCGGTCGGAAAGCCAGGCGAACAGCACGTAGAGAGGCGCGCTGGCCAGAGTCAGGGCCAGCAGCAGCTGCGTGCCGGTGAGCGGCGCCAGTTTGAGGAAGCGCTCCAGGAACACCTGCTCGGCATAGAAGAACAGGGTGTACCACACCGCGCCCTGGGCGCTCATCAGCGCGACGAGGGCGATCAGCACGAACTTGAGATTGCGCCATTGACCGAAGGCTTCGGCATAGGGAGCGTTGCTTCGGCCTCCGCCTTGCTTCAATGCCCTGAAGGCCGGGCTTTCCGTCAGCTTCATTCGCACCCAGATGGAGATCGCCAGCAGGCCCGCCGACAGCAGGAACGGCAGTCGCCAGCCTCCGCCCCAACCGTCGTCGCTGAACCGCGCCTCGCCCATCCAGCCGCGGACCAGGAAAATCGCGCCCAGGGCGCCGATGAGACCCAGCGCCCCCGAAGCCTGGACCCAGCTGGTGGTGTATCCTCGGCGGCGCGGCGGCGCGTGCTCGGCCACATAGATCGCCGCACCGCCGTATTCACCGCCCAGCGCCGTCCCCTGAAGGATCCGCATGGCGATCAGCAACGCCGGTGCGATCGGGCCGGCCTGAGCAAAGGTCGGCAGCAGCCCTATGGCCACCGTGGCCCCGCCCATCATGGTCACGGTGATCAGGAACGCCCCCTTTCGCCCCGCCCGATCGCCGATGCGGCCGAAGATCAGCGCCCCGATCGGCCGGAAGAAGAACCCGGTCGCGAACAGGGCCAGCGCCGCCAGCAGCCCGGCCGTGGGATCCAGGGCGGTGAAGAAGTTCTTGGCGATCACCGGCGTCAGAGCGCCGAACACAAAGAAATCGTACCACTCGAAGGCCGTGCCGATCGAGGAGGCGGCGATGACCGTGACCATGGAAACCGGCTTGGCGGGGCCGTCCGCCGTCATCTCCGCGACCTCACTCATCCCCCCGTCCCGCTCTAGAACGCGTTTTCGCCGGTGATGGCGCGGCCGAGGATCAGGGCGTGGACGTCGTGAGCACCTTCGTAGGTGTTCACCGTCTCCAGATTCGCCGCGTGCCGCATCACATGATACTCGCCGCTGATGCCGTTGCCGCCGTGCATATCACGCGCGGCGCGGGCGATTTCCAATGCCTTTCCGCAGTTGTTGCGCTTCATCAGGCTGATCGCCTCGGGAACCCAGGCGCCGGCGTCGATCAGCCGTCCCAGAGCCAGGGCGCCTTCGTAGCCGAGCGCAATCTCGGTCACCATGTCGGCGAGCTTCTTCTGCACCAGTTGCCGCGCGGCCAGGGGCCGGCCAAACACCTGGCGGGCGCCGACATAGTCGCGGGCCGCGTGGAGGCAGAACTCCGCCGCCCCCATCGCGCCCCAGGCAATGCCGTAGCGCGCCTTGTTCAGGCACGAGAATGGCCCGCGCAGCCCGCGCACACCCGGAAGCATGGCGGCTTCTGGCACGAACACGTCGGCGAGCGAAATCTCACCTGTCACCGAGGCCCGCAGGGAAAGCTTGTTCTCGATCTTCGGCGTCGTCAGCCCCGCGGCCCCGCGCTCGACCAGAAACCCGCGGATGTCGCCGTCGAGCTTGGCCCACACCAGGCAGACATCGGCGATCGGGGCATTGGTGATCCACATCTTGGCGCCGTTGAGAACGAAACCGCCATCGGCCTTGCGCGCCACGGTGCGCATGGAGGCGGGATCCGAACCGCCATCCGCCTCGGTGAGCCCGAAGCAGCCGATCGCCTCGCCCGCCGCCATGGCTGGCAGCCATCGGCGGCGCTGTTCCTCCGAGCCGAAGGCGTGGATCGGGTACATCACCAGCGACGACTGCACGCTCATCGCCGAACGGTAGCCGCTGTCCACCGCCTCGATTTCCCGGGCGATCAGGCCATAGGCGACGTGGCTCACCGCCGAGCCGCCGTATTCCTCCGGCAAGGTGGCGCCGAGGAAACCCAGCGCGCCCATCTCGGTCATGATCTCGCGGTCGAACCGCTCCTCGGCGAAGGCGCTGACCACCCGGGGCAGCAGCTTCTCCCGGGCATAGGCGCGCGCCGCTTCCCCGACCATGCGCTCCTCCTCGGTCAGGCGCGAGGCGAGGTCGAACGGATCGTCCCAACGGAAGGTCTTGGCGTCGGCGCCGGAATCCAGGGCCATGGCTCGCTCCAGAGGCTGTCGGGAGCGCGCCTTATCGCGCGACGGCGGCCGATGGGGAAGCTTCAGTCCCTTCCGGCGACGGTCACCCCCAACAGCAGGCCCAGGGCGAAGCCGGCCGCGGCGGCGACGGCGAGGGCGGCGTAGGGCTTGTCGTCGATGATGGTGTCGATGTCCCCGGCCACCCCGCGGGTCCGGTCGGCGGCGCGGCCATAGAGACTCTGGGCGGCGCCGAACGCATCCTTCATCCTTCCCTTGACCTGTTCGCCGATGTCACCGGAGGCGGCGCCGACGACGTCCTCGACCTTGCCGGTCCCCCTGTTCACCGCGCCGCTCACTCTGTTCTCGTCCATGGTCTCGGTCCTTCTCGATTTGTCTTGGGGGATGGGTCCCGGGTCATTCAAACGTCCGGGTGGGACCGCCCGTTCCTGTTCGCCCGCGAATGGACGCTCGGCCCGAGACCTCCAACGGCTCCGCCGACGACACACGCCGCTTTTCCCGAGCCCCTGTCCGTGGCAGGCTTGCCGACGAGGATAGTCGGGGGGGGGAAGTTCCATGGAACTGAGCAAGCGGCTCGCGGCCGAATTCATCGGCACGGCATGGCTGGTGTTGGGCGGCTGCGGCGCCGCCGTGCTGGCCGCCGCCTTTCCGGCCCTCGGCATCGGCTTCGCCGGCGTCGCCCTGGCCTTCGGCCTCACCGTCCTGACCATGGCCTATGCCGTCGGCCACGTCTCCGGCGCCCACTTCAACCCCGCCGTCACCGTCGGCCTCTGCGTCGGCGGCCGTTTCCCGGCCCGTGACGTCATCCCGTACATCATCGCCCAGGTGATCGGGGCCATTGCCGGGGCCGGTGTCCTCTTCGTCATTGCCAGCGGCCACGCCGGCTTCGACGCCGCCGGCGGCGGCTTCGCCGCCAACGGCTATGGCGACCATTCGCCGGGCGGCTACACGCTGGTCGCCTGCCTGGTGACCGAGGTCGTGATGACCTTCGGCTTCCTGTTCATCATCCTTGGATCTACCCACGGCAACGCGCCGAAGGGCTTCGCGCCGATCGCCATCGGCCTCGGCCTCACCTTGATCCACCTGATCAGCATTCCGGTCACCAACACCTCGGTCAATCCGGCCCGCAGCACCGGGCCGGCGATCTTCCAGGGCGGTTGGGCGCTGGGCCAGCTGTGGCTGTTCTGGCTCGCGCCCATCGCCGGCGCCGCCCTGGCCGGGATCGTCTATCGCTGGGTCGGCGGGGCCGAGAACCCCGCGCCGGTGGATGTGCGCGGAGACAGCTGAGGGCCGAGGCGGGCGCAACCCAGCACCGCCCGCCGAACATCCTCGAGACAATCGTCGATCTGGCGCCGATGGGTCCGAAAGCTGAGAATGCACACCCTCAGGGTCAGGGCCTCGCCGTCCGCCGATGGCAGCAGGGTGCTGGAAAGAAAGCTGCGCCTCCGGGCGTTGATGGCGGCGAGGAAAGCGGCGTTTCTGCCGTTCCAGTCCTCCATCGGCTCGGCCGGCCGCCGGCTCAGTCTGAACGGGATCACCGTCAGCTGAGGCTCGGCGACGATCTCGATCGGAACGCCGTCCCGCGCCAGTTCCCGCAGGCCGTGGTGGAAGACCCCGGCCAGCTCCAGCTTCTCAGCCAGCGCCGCACGGAAGGGGGCGACGCCGTGCGCCATCAGTGGCAGCCACAGTCTCAGGCCGCGGAACGGCCGGGTGAGCTCGAGCCCGAACGCCGACGCGCCAGGAACGTCGGCCTGCGCCTCGCCAAGCCGAAGGTCGCGCAGGTAGCTGGCGTCGCCGGCCCCGGCCCGGGCCGGCACGCCGTCTCTGAACAACAGGCAGCCGGTGCCGTAGGGCAGGAACAGGCCCTTGTGCGGGTCGAAGGTGATCGAATCCGCCGCTTCGATGCCGGCCAGCCGCGCCTTGCCCGCCTCGCAGAGCACGAAGGCCCCGCCGTAGGCGGCGTCGATGTGAAGCCATAGATCCAGCTCCGCGCAAACGGCGGAGATCTCGGGCAGCGGATCGACGGCCCCGGTATTGGTAGTGCCGGCGGCGGCGATGACCACGAACGGGCGCAGGCCCGCGGCGCGATCGGCGACCGCCATCTCCCGCAGGCGATCAGGGTGCATTCGGAAGGTGTCGTCCACCGGCACGGCGCGCAGGTTTTCCGACGGGACGCCGGCGACGCGAAAGGCGCCGGCTATGCTGGCGTGAGCCTGGGCCGAGGTATAGCCCACCGCCAGGCGCAGATCGGACGCCGCCCCCAGATGCTTCTCGCGCGCCGCGACCACCGCCGCCAGGGTCGCCAGCGACCCACCGGAGGTGAACAGGCCCCGCGCCCGCGACGGGTAGCCGAACTGCCCGGCCAGCCACGAGAGCACCGCGTGTTCCAGCCGCGCCAGGTCCGGGGCCGCCTCGGCAACGCCGGTATAGCGGTTGAACACATCGGCTACGAAGTCGGCCACCGCCGTGGCGTAGATTCCCCCGCCCGGAATGTAGCCGAAAAAGCCGGGCGAGGTGGCGGGAACCGCGTCGCGCGCCGCGGTCGCCACGATCGCCAGCGCCGCCTCCATCCCACCTTCGAGGGGCGCCTCGGTGAAAACGGGCAAGTCGGGCGCCGGGGCCGGGGAGCCTGCTTCGGCCGAATGATCCCCCAGGGACTCCAGGTGAGCAAAGGCGGTTCTGGCGGCGGCGTCGAGCCACGCCCGCCGGGTGGCGGCGTTCGGTTCGAGTGCGTATGGCCCCGGCGTCATGGCGCCTCCACAGTGGGCAACTGATTTGCATACCCCAAGGGTCGGTTATAGCGCGGCCTGACGATGCGGCGCGGCCGAGCGGTGAACTATCGCCACGGTCGAGGGGCACTCTGACAGTGAGGAAACACCTTTGGCGCGGGTCGTTGGACGGCGGTCACGGCGTCATGGTCGCGGCCGTCCCAGGCGACGATAGATTCTACTGTCCTGCGCGCCGGCTTCGCCGCGTGTGGCGCTGTGGAGAACCGATTCGAGGTAACCCTCCCCTTCCGCGAAGGCCCGCTCACGGAATGTATCGACAATCAAAGTCGTCATCGTTTCCACGTTGTAGCCGGTGTCGGCTGCCGCCTGCGCGAATGCGGTCTGATAGAGTCGAAGCAGCAGCTCTGCCCCGTTTTGGCTACCTGTAAGAACACGAAAGGACGCGTCGCCCACGAGGACGATGAGGCTTGGCTCTATTCGCAACATCCCACCCATGGACCGATGGCCCCTGAGCGTATTGCCCACCAGTGCGTGGGAATAGAACTCGGCGCCGGGGTAGGTCATGCGAAGCCGCCGCATTTGCTCCGCCAGCCGGTTTCCGCCGCTGCTGTTGAGCGTGCCGGTCTTGCTCTTGATCTGATGTAGCCGCAAAGGTTCGCCGACACTCGGCGGCGGCTGGATCACATCGGCTCCCGGAAAGGGGTTGATCGCGAAATCCAGAAACTCGGCGTTGGTCCCGCGTGGCTCGGGGTTTTTGACGTTGCCCCTCATGCGACCGACCACTTCCTCGTGAAGGTGACCCATCAGACCTTCGAGGATCATCAGCGCCTTGTGGGCGACCGTGACGCCAATAGCCTGCCTGAATTCGCCGTCGCACAGAAGAGCTTGGCTCGCGGCGAGAAGATATGGGTCGAGTACGTCGCCCGGGTTTCGGCCGACCTCGATTTCCTCTGCGGACTTTGGGAGTTCCGCGACGATTCCGATGACCTTCGCGGTCACCCAGGCAAGGGCCGCGTCCGGATCATCGAATGCCCGGAGCAGCTGAGAACGCTGGGCAAGGTTCGCGGCATGAAGGCGGGCTACCGACTCGGGTATCCCCGCAGTCAGATTAATCGACATGAAGAGCGAAAGAAGATCGGCGAAGGGCAAGTCTGCGACCGCCTCGACGGATTGGTCTTTCAAGCCGTTCGGTAGCTGAACCGCGAGCTTCAGGTCGTCGAAGACCCGCTGGCAGAAATCTTCGGCATTCGGGAATGCCCGTGCGATGATGCTTCGTTGCGCGCGCGCCAAGTCCGCCCGAAAAACCGGGCTGAGCCGGTGAATGGGGTGCTTCGCTGGGAGGAAATCGACGAGAGACTCGCTGCTCTCATCGTCCTTGGTCACGCGGCTCTCGCGACGTGGTTGCGTGCCGCCGCACGGAGCCGCCCTACGGCCGCAGCCATCATCACTTCCATGTCGGGATGCCGAATTCCGAATCGTTGCGCGTCGCCATCATGGGAGAGGATTGCGCGGCCAATCGCCGCCCCCAGGCGGACGGGCACTGCGTTGCCGACTTGCGTGTATTGCTGGTTCATTGCGCCGACAATATGCCAATCTGGGGGGAAGCCTTGGAGAGCGGCGGCCTCGCTCACGGAAATTGGTCGATCCTGTTCGGGATGGCAGAGCGCACTGCCTTTTCGGTTCGCCCGGCCGGTGATGGTCGGCGCAGGCCTTTCCCACGATAGCCGACGATAGAAGCCGGTCTTCCCGCCTCCCGCCTCGAAAGAGCCGCCTAGCGCCGCCTTCTGGAGATCGGAAGGTAGAGAACGCCAGTTGCCGCCCGGCGGGACGAGGGCGAAAATCTCCTTCACACCGGGGGTGTATTCAGAATGGGCCCCCGGAGCGCCCTGCAAATGGCGAATGGATTCCCCCACCGTGACATACGGTGTCAAACCCGCACCGTGGGTGGGCTTCGGCAGTCTGGCCGGTGGGTGATCGCGAGAGCCCAGCATCACGAACCGGAGCCTATGCTGCGGCGCTCCGAAGTCCGCCGCGTCAAGCACGCCGAAGGCGATGTGGTAGCCCAAGGAACTTGCATCGCCTATGATCTGTCGGAGAGCGCTCCCGGACATCTCGTCCTGTTCCAGGGCCAACAAGCCGCCCTCCCTCATGTTGGCGCGTCCGTCGTACCTCTTGAGACTCCAGTGCTTTCCTGGGCGTTCGGCTATGGGCCGGTGGCGGAGCGCCGCCGTGGTGAGATTGGCGACGTTCTCGAGCACGAAATATCGTGGGCGCACCTCCGCGATCAGGCGGAAATACTCGTAGATCAGGTTCCCACGGGGATCGCTGAGGGCCGCGCGTTTGCCGCCCGAGCAAAAAGGTTGGCAGGGGGGGCCGCCGACCATCAGGAACACATCGTCGTCGAACTTCCGCCGCTGACGAAGATCAGCCGCGTTCAGCCGCGAGATGTCGCCTTCGATGAGATCGAGACGCGGACAGTTCATTCGAATGGTCCGACAAAAGATTCGCTCCAACTCGACGGCCAGCGTTGAATGTAAGCCGGCCTCCTGCAGCCCGAGGTCCAGACCCATCGCGCCCGAAAAAAATGACCATATCTCTCGATCCACCCGGGCCGGCGAGCCGTGCCATCGTCGACGAGGCAACTTGTTCGACAGGCCGTTGTCGGTCATCCGATTCTCCCGCGATTCCATGCCGTCGGATACGAACAAAACGTGAAAACCGCAAGGCGCGGATTGCGACAATCCGCGAATTGGCCCGGAACGTATGTCGCCGACTTGGCGGGTCATCTGGTTGCCCAACCTCCAGGGACGGGCGTAGGACATCTCGGGCAGGTCGAGGTTTAGGCCATGGAAGTCAACGGCGTCGCGCACGTCTTCATCACCGCCGGCGATTTCCCGCGGGCCCGCGCTTTCTACCGCCAGCTTCTGCCGTTCCTGGGGCTGAAGCCGGTGATGGACGCCGGCGGGACCTACTACTGCGTCGGCGGCAGGACCGGGTTCGGTGTCCGCGCTCGGCCGGCCGGCGGCGCGCCGGAGCGGTTCGACCAGAGCCGCGTCGGCCTGCACCACGTCTGCTTCCGGGTCCGCGAGCGCGAGGAGGTCGAGGAGGCCCACGCCTTCCTGGTCTCGATCGGAACCGCCATCGTCCACCCGCCGCAGGACGATGAATGGGCGCCCGGTTACTATTCGGTTCTCTTCGAAGACCCCGACGGAGTGCGGCTGGAGATCAATCACGTTCCCGGCCAGGGTCTGCTCGCGCCCGGGGGCTACGGCCATCTCGGCGGCTCCTGGCCCACGGGAACCTGACGGCCATGGTCCAGAACTGGCGCGAGATCGGCCCCCAGCGCTACCGCGAAACTTTCGGCCGCTCCTATGAGGATTTCCAGGTCGGCGATGTCTATGAGCACCGGCCGGGAAAGACGGTGCTGGAATCCGACAACCACCTCTTCACCCTGCTTACCCTCAACACTCATCCCCTGCACTTCGACGCCGAATACGCCAAGGCGACCGAGTTCGGGCGAAATCTGGTGGTCAGCACCTACACCCTGGCCCTGCTCATCGGCATGAGCGTCTCGGACTGTTCGCAGAAGGCCATCGCCAACCTCGGCATGGACGAGGTTCGCTTCACCGCCCCGGTGTTCGCCGGCGACACCCTCTATGCCGAGAGCGAGGTCCTCGCCAAGCGCCCCTCGAAGAGTCGCCCCGGCCAGGGCGTCGTCACCATCCGCACGACGGGCAAGAACCAGACCGGCGCCGTGATCTGCACATTCCGCCGCGACATGCTGATCCCCGCCCGCGGCCAATCGGTCGAAGACAGGCTGGGGAGCTATTGAAGGATGCGCCCGTGACCGACGCCGCCGCTGTGGCCGAAGCCCCCGTCACCGAAGCGGACGAACGCGCCCTGATCGATTCCATCGGCCGCTGGCTGGAAAAGAAGGTTGCGCCCATCGCCGCGCGCCTCGAGGAGGCAGACGAATATCCCCACGAACTGGTCGCCGACATGTGCGAGATGGGCCTCTACGGGGCGCTGATCGAACCGCGATACGGCGGCCTCGGCCTTTCGGCCCTGACCTATTCGCGCATCGTCGGGCGCATCTCCCAGGAGTGGATGAGCCTTACCGGCTTCTTCAACAGCCATCTGATGATGGCCCTGATCGTCCAGAAGTTCGGGACCGAGGCGCAGAAGGATCACTGGCTGCCGCGATTTGCCACGGGTGAACTGAAGGGCGGCCTGGCGCTCACCGAGGCCGGCGCCGGCACCGACCTGCAGGGCATCCGCACCGTCGCCCGTCGCGATGGAGACCAGTTCCGCATCGACGGCGCCAAGCTGTGGATCACCAACGCCATCGAGGGCGATGTCCTGGCCGTGCTGGTCAAGACCGATCCCGACGCCCAGCCGCGCCACCGGGGGATGACCATGCTCATCGCCCCCACCCGCGACATGGCCACCGGCGCGAGCCTGCCCGGCGTCAGCCGGGGGCGCAAACTGCCCAAGCTCGGCTACCGCGGCATCGACACCGGCGAGATCGCCTTCGAGAACTATGCCTGCGACGCCGCCCTCTCACTGGTCGGCGGCGAGGAGGGCCGGGGTTTCCTGATGGCCACCGGCGGCCTGGAGATCGGCCGGGTCAATGTCGCGGCGCGCGGCGTCGGCATCGCCACACGGGCGCTCGGCGAAGCGGTCGCCTACGCCCAGGTTCGCAGGACCATGGGCAAGCCGATCGCCGAGCATCAGGCGATCCAGCTCAAGCTCGGCGCGATGGCGGCCAAGACCCGCGCGGCCGAATTGCTGGTCGAGGACGCTGCCCGCGCCTACGACGCCGGCGGCCGGGTCGATTACGAGGCCGGCATGGCCAAATGGTTCGCCACCGAAACCGCCCTCGAGGTCGCCACCGACGCCATGCGCATCTTCGGCGCCAACGGCTACTCCAAGGAATATCCCATCGAGCGCCTCTATCGCGACGCCCCCCTGCTGATCATCGGCGAAGGCGCCAACGAGATGCAACTGATCATCATCGCCCGGCGCCTGATCGCGCGGAACCAGGTGTGAGTCTCAGCTCAGCACCCCTCCGCCCTGAGCGCGGGACGGGAGTGTCCGGCACATGGTCTTCGCCCTCGTTCACAGTCCTTTCCTCGGCCCACAGTCCTGGGCGCGAACTCACGCCGTCCTGGAAGATCTCGGCGAAGCGTCACGTCTCCTCGATCTGCGCGAGGCGTTTGGCGCCGTGGAAAATTTCTACGCCGCGTTCGGAGCAGCAGCGGCGCGCCAGATCGACGGGCCGTCGATCCTGGTCGTTCACAGCGGCGCCGGCGCGCTGGTCCCGGCGATAGTCAACAGCGCCCGACGCCTGATCGGAGGCGCCGTGTTCGTCGATGCTCTGCTGCCTCATCCCGGGCGTAGCTGGTTCGACACCGCGCCGGCCGCGCTCGCCGACCGGCTTCGCGCCGAGGCGGACGCCGATCTGGCGCCGGCGTGGCCGCGCTGGATGTCGCCCGGGGCCTTGGCGCGGCTGGTTCCAGACCGATCGATGAGAGACGCCCTGGTTCGCGACGCCCCGCGAGCGCCGCTGGCATTTCTCGAAGAACCCGCGCCGATTCTCCCCGATCCGCCCGAGCTGGCCCGCGCCTATCTCCAACTCAGCGCTGGCTACGACGAGGAGGCGGCCAGCGCCCGGGGCTCAGGCTGGCCGGTGGAGCGGTTCCGCGGTCATCATCTTTCCATCATGACGGATCCTCGACCGATGGCGGCCGCAATCATCGCCTCGCGTCCAGCCTGACCTCTCTGCGGTCGGCGCTTTGACAAATTCAACCTCCAGGCGCCGTCTCTACGCTCCCCGCGCCACGAACCCGCCGTTGCGGAAACCGGCGGTCGCCTTTCCATACAGAAACGGCGCGCCCTCCGGCGTAGTGAGCCGGCCGCCGGCGGCCTGGAGGACGGCGTGGCCTGCGGCGGTGTCCCACTCCATGGTCGTGCCCTGGCGCGGATAGATGTCGGCGGCCCCTTCGGCGATGCGGCAGAGCTTGATCGACGAATCCATCGCCTGGCTGGAGGAAAACCCATAGGCTTCAGTGAGCGTGGCCAGGGTCTCGGCCGTCATCGTGTGGCTGACCAGGGCGATCGCGGCGCCGTCGGGCCACGGCCGGGTCCGGATCGCCGCGACGACGGAATCCGCGAAACGCTGCTTGGCCGCCCCGCCCTTCCGAGTGAACCACACCTCGCCGCTCGGCGGCGCCACCACCGCGCCCGCGACGGGCCGGCCGCCATCGATCAGGCCGATGTTGACCGTGAAGTGCGGATCGCCCCTGACGAACGCCTTGGTGCCGTCAAGCGGATCGACCAGGAAAAAGCGCGAGGCGATCGCCTCCGGCGTGCCGAATTGCGCCGCATCCTCCTCGGAGATCACCGGGACGCCGGGAAAGGCCTTCGCCAACCGATCCAGTATCAGACGTTCGGCTCGCTGGTCGGCCTCGGTCACCGGGCTTTGATCCGCCTTGGCGCGCACCGTCAGCCCCGAGCGCCACAGCGGCAGGATCAGCCGGGCGGCCTCCACGGCGATCTCGGCGAGGACCGCGCCCACGTCGCGCTCGCCTTCCGAGACGGGGGAAGAGGACATCGCGCGCTCCTTGCCATTTCTGTCGATGTCCTTTCACCACGAAGAGCACGAAGGACACGAAGGAAAACCGGTCCGCCTTCGTGCGCTTGGTGTGCTTTGTGGTTTGATCTCTTCCGCTCCGGCGGCTCGCGATTGGCCAAACCGGCAAATCAGGCGAAGGCTGGCCGGCCATGGACGACCTTCCTCCGGAACCACCCTCCGCCCCGCGCGACCACGCCGGAGCATCGCCGCCGATGCTGGCGCGGCTCCTCGCCGGGCGCCTGTGCCATGACCTGATGAGCCCGGCCAGCGGCATCGTCTCGGGCCTCGACTTCCTCGATGACCCGGGCGGCGAGGAGATGCGCGCCGAGGCCATGGGGCTGATCGCCTCCAGCGCCCGCAAGCTGATGGATCTGCTGGTCTTCTATCGGGTGGCCGTGGGCGGCTACGCCGAGGGCGAGGCGTTCGACACCGCCCAGCTGCGCACCCTGACGGAAGGAATATTCGCCCACGTGCGCCCCAGCCTCGATTGGGCGGTGGATGCGTCCGCTCTGAGCGGCGAGGCCGCGCGGGCCTTGCTCAATCTGGCCCAGATCGCCGCCGGCGCCCTGGCCCTGGGCGGCGTGGCCCGGATTTCGGTGCGGCGCGAGAACGGCCGGCTGACCATCGTCGCCGAGGCGGACGGCCCGCGCGCCCGGCTCCAGCCGGAAGTCGCCGCCGGCCTGCGGGGCGAGCCCCTCGGCGAGGGCCTTGCCGGCCGCTGGGTTCAGCCCTTCTGTCTGCACGCCCAGCTCGCCGCCGTCGGCGGGACCGTGGGCGCCGAGACGGGCGAAAGCGGAATCCTCTTCACGGCGATCCTCGCCGGCTGAATCGCGGATACCGCCCGCGCCTCATACCGCCCCTTAACCAAGGCCGCGCGATAACCCCCCGATCGCCTGGTCGTGGAGCGCGAATACCGTGAGGACCTGCCTCGTCGTCGATGACAGCCGTGTGATCCGCAAGGTCGCCCGCCGCATCCTGGAGGATATGGGATTCGACACCGGCGAGGCCGGCGACGGGGCCGAGGCGCTCGTCTGGTGCCGGAGCCAGATGCCGCGGGCGATCCTGCTCGACTGGAACATGCCGGTGATGAACGGCATCGACTTCCTGCGCGCGCTTCGCCGCGAACCGGGCGGGGCGGATCCCGTGGTGGTCTTGTTCACGGTCCGCGATTCCGTCGCCGAGATCGAAGAGGCCCTCGCCGCCGGCGCCGACGAATACATGATGAAGCCCTTCGACGGAGACATCCTGAAGGCCAAGTTCGCCGAGGCCGGCCTTTGACACCCCAGGAGATCGCCCTGGTCGCCGGCCTTTGCCGCGCCCGCGCCGGACTGGCGGCGCCGGCGAATGCCTATTCCATGGAAAGCCGGCTGGAGCCCGTCGCCCGCGCCGCCGGCTTCGCCGGCATCACCGCCATGCTCGCGGCCGCCGGCGGCGAACGGGGCGAGACGGTCGCCTGGCGCGTGGTCGAGGCCATGACCTGCGCCGAGACCAGCTTCTTCGACGACAAGGCGGTCTTCCACGTTCTGGAGACCGACGTTCTGCCCAGCCTCGCGAGGTCCCGCGCCGGCGCCCCGATCCGGGTTTGGAGCGCGGCCTGTTCGACCGGCCAGGAGATCTATTCCCTGGCCATGCTCGCCGAGCATATCCATCGGTCCGGCGGCGAGGCGCGGCTGGATCTGGCCGCTTCCGACATCTCCGCCGGCGCTCTCGAGCGCGCCAGGAGCGGCCTCTACACCCAGTTCGAGGTTCAGCGAGGCCTGCCGATCCGTCTGCTCGTCAGTCACTTCGAGAAGGTGGGCGAGGCATGGCGAATCTCGGCCAACCTGCGCCGTCAGGTCCGATGGCGCCGGATCAATCTCGTCGCCGACCTCACCGGAGTCGGCGAATTCGACGTCATCTTCTGCCGCAACGTCCTTTGCGGGATGGATCCGGCCTCACGCGCCAGGGTTCTGGAGGCCCTGTCGACTCTGCTTCCCGAAGACGGCTATCTCGTCCTGGGCTCCCGGGAAGAGGCCGCCGGCGAGGCCTTCGCCGCCGGTCCCCACCCCGCCATCCGCCGTCCCCGCCGCGCGCGCCACATCGCCGCGGCGTGAACGGCCCTGCTTGACGCTCGCGGCCTCCTCAGGGCTTGCGGACGAACTCCGCGTCGATGATGAGGTGGACCGGATCGGCGAACATCGGCGGCAGGCCGAAGGCCCCGGGGTCGATCTCGCCCCGCGCCTCGACGCCCAGGCGCGGCGATCCGAACCCTTTCCCCGCGCCGATCAGATCGACATCGAAGGTCAAAGGAGCGGTCTTGCCCATCAGGGTGAACCGGCCATCGACCCTGCCGCGGGTCGCATCGATCCGGTGGAAGGCGGTGGAGACGAAGGTCGCCTGAGGAAACCCTTTGACGTTGAGGAACTTCTCACCGGTCAGTTCGTCGGCGAAGCCGGGCACATTGGTGGCGATCGATCCGGTGTCCACCGTCACCGAGAGCTTGGATGCATCTGGCGCGGCCGGATCCCAGGTAAGCGTCCCGGCCACCTTGCCGAAGCGGAACACGCTCCACGAATAGCCGATGTGCGACACCTTCGCGATCACCGCCGCATGATTGGGATCGATCGCATAGTTTCCCGCGGTCGCCGGCGCGATATCCTTGCTCCCGCAGAATACGCCCGGCGGCAGGCCGGGCGGGCATGCGGCATGGACCGCGCCCGTGAGCGCGAGGGCGCCAAGGGTAAAGGCCAGGAGAGCGAACTTCCTTGTCATCACGAAGATTCCCTAAAGGTGACGGCGGACGTCCATCCGCCCGTGCAGGACGCGGACGACCTCGCTCGCCGAGCCATAGCGCCCTGTCGTCACCTGCGCGTCGATGAAGGCGCCGAAATGGTCGCCGAGGCTAAAGGACGTGTTGTTGGTCATTTGATCACCCCCAGGCATCGATACCACGTTTTGGTACCGATTTGCGAGCGACGTCCGCGGGCGAATTCTACAGCTTCACCGCGGTCAGTGGCGTTTGCCGTGGCTCGCTTTCGAACCTTCAGCGCGGGAGTCCCAGCCTTGCCCACATCTCCGTGACCTTCTCCACCACCGCCGGGTCCATCGCGATCAACCGGCCCCACTCCCGCTTGGTCTCTGGCGGCCACTTGTTGGTGGCGTCGAGGCCGATCTTCGAGCCCAGGCCGCTCTCCGGAGAGGCGAAGTCGAGGTAGTCGATGGGGGTGTTTTCGATCAGGGTGATGTCGCGGGCCGGGTCCATTCGGGTCGCCAGCGCCCACATCACGTCCTTCCAGTCGCGGGCGTCGATGTCGTCATCGACCACGATCACCCACTTGGTGTACATGAACTGGCGCAGATACGACCAGGCGCCCATCATCACCCGCTTGGCATGGCCGGGGTAGGCCTTCTTGATCGAGACCACCGCGATCCGGTAGCTGCAGCCCTCCGGCGGCAGCCAGAAATCGACAATCTCCGGGAATTGGCCGCGCAGCAGGGGGATGAACACCTCGTTTAGCGCTTCGCCGAGCACACTGGGTTCGTCCGGCGGCCGGCCGGTGTGGGTGGTGAGGTAGATCGGGTCGCGCCGCATGGTGATCGCCGTCACCTTGAACACCGGGAACGGCTCGACCGAATTGTAATATCCGGTGTGGTCGCCGTACGGTCCCTCGTCCGCATACTGATCGAGCAGCACCTCGCCCTCGATGACGATCTCGGCCTGGGCGGGGACCAGGATCGGCTGGGTCCTGGCCGCGACGAGTTCGGCCTTGGCGCCACGCAGCAGGCCGGCGAACTGGTATTCCGAGAGGGTGTCGGGGACCGGAGTGACGGCGGCCAGGATGGTGCCCGGATCGGCCCCGATCACCGCGCAGGCCGGCAATGCGTTCGGCTTGCCCGCTTCCTTCCAGCGCCGAAAGTGCTGGGCGCCGCCGCGATGGGCCAGCCAGCGCATGATCGTCCGGTCGCGTCCGATGACCTGCATGCGGTAGATGCCGAGATTGAAGTCGTCCTCCCGCGCCTGCGAAGGGCCGCGGGTCACCACCAGCGGCCAGGTGATCAGCGGCGTCGGCTCGCCCGGCCAGCAGGTCTGGACAGGAAGGCGGCCGAGGTCGATGTCGGCCCCGGTGAACACCTTCTCTTGCACCGGCGCGCTCCCGACGATCTTCGGACGCATGCCCATGATCGTGCGGGCCAGAGGCAGCATTTCCCACGCCTCCCTCACCCCGCGCGGCGGCTCGGGATTGCGCAAAAAGGCGAGGAGTTCGCCGACCTCGCGCAGATCGGCGCACGTCGATCGCGCCTTGCCGTCCAGGGTCACCCCCATCGCCACGCGGCCCACCGTGCCGAAGAGGTTGGCGAGGCAGGGAATGGATGAGATCTGGCCGTCGGCGCGGATGGGCTTTTCGAACAGCACCGCCGGGCCGCCGGCGGCCAGCAGGCGGGTGCAGATTTCGGTCATCTCGAGCACCGTGGAGACCGGCTCGGCGACCCTGACCAATTCCCCCGCGCCCTCGAGTGCGGCGATGAAGTCGCGGAGACTGCGATAGGCCATCGCGTTTCCCTAAGGCGGGGCGGCCGGCCTGTCACGCTCGCGCCCGCGGCGTTACAATCGCGGGCATGAAACAGATCGATCTGGACGACCTGCCGCCGCGCCTCGCCGCCATCCTCTCCAGCCTCGCCGCGGGCGAGACGCTGGCGCTGGTCAAGGGCGGGGCGCTGGTCGCCCGGCTGACGGTCGCCGAAGCCGCTCCGGCGCCGGACGGGGCGGCCGACCTGTCGCCGGAAGAACGGATGGCCGAGGTGATGGAGCAGTTCAACGCCATGATCCACGACGAATTCTAGGGAGCGGCGCCTGCCGGGACGCGTGCCGATTGGTCTCACGCGATCCGGGCGGGAATGGTCTAGTATTGGCGCGCGGCTTGACGCCACTGTCGTGGCCGGCGCCGAACCGATCGGGCGGGTCGGGGATTTCTTGGGGCAAATCGCGACGTGATCAGCGCCGGCAAGCCAGATGGTCCCGTGGACGAGCGGCTCGACAGCTGGAAACAGATCGCCGCCTTCTTCGGCCGGGACGAGCGGACCGTGAAGCGATGGGAGGCGCGCCGCGGGCTTCCGCTGCATCGCCTTCCCGGCGGTGGCGGGGCCAAGGTCTACGCCTTTCGCGGTGAACTCCAGGCGTGGCTTCACCGCGGAGGGGGCGGACGAGAGGACGACGCCGACACGAGAAATCCGTCAGCGGCTTTCGCGCGCCGTGCGCCCGCGGCCGATGAGCGCCGCCCACATGGGAACGGACCGGCGGTCCTGATCGTGCTGATGGCGATCCTGACGGTCGCCGCCTTCTTGATCGGCAGGGCGAGATGGCCGATCCCGGGCGGCGGGGTCCTCCCGGTCCAGGCGAACAGCTCGGCGAGACCGGCGCATGATCCCTTGGCCGTCGAATTCTATCGCACCGGCCTCTACTACTGGCACGCCCGGACCCCCGAGAGCCTGCACCAGGCGGTGGACTATTTCACCCAGGCGATCGTGCGCGATCCCGCCTACGCCGAGCCCTATGCCGGCCTGGCCGACAGCTACAATCTGCTGCGTGAATTCTCGGAAATGCCGGCGCGGGAGGCCTATCCCCGGGCCAAGGCGGCGGCCGAACGGGCGATCGCCATCGACCCGGATCTGGCCGAGGCCCATGCGTCCCTGGGTTTCGTGGACTTCTACTGGTCTCGCGACACGCCGGCCGCGCTGAAGGAGTTCGAACGCGCCCTAAATCTCGATCCGCGCTCGGCCATCGCCCATCATTGGTACGCCAACGTCCTGGCCACGCTGGGCCGGAGCGCCAGGGCGCTCGACGAGATCGGCGTCGCCCAGAGCCTGGATCCAGGCTCCAGCGCCGTACTCGCCGATCGGGGCTTCATCCTGATGACGGCGGGACGGACCGATGAAGCCATCACCCTGCTCGAATCGATGGAACAGACCACGCCGCAATTCCTGTCGCCGCACAGATATCTCGCGGTGGCCTACCTGACCCGGGACCGCGACGCGGACGCGGTCAGAGAGATGGAGACGGCGGCCCGCCTTCAGCACGACGACCGCAGGCTCGCCATCGCCAGCGCCGCCGAACGGGGTCTGGCCGCCGGTGGGCGGCGCGGGATGCTGAAGGCCATGTTGACCGAAAAGCGGCGTCTCTACGCCGAGGGCGGCGTCAGCGCCTTCGAGCTGGCCGGCGCCTATGCCGCCATCGGCGACGGCGGGGAGGCGTTGTCTCTGCTCCGCGCCAGCGTGGACCGGCGAGAGCCCGAAAACGTCAGCCTTGACGTCGATCCAGCGTTCGCCGGGCTCAGGGGCGAGGACGAATTCCGCCGTCTCCGGCAACGGGTCAACACGCCTCGTCCGGCGGAAACGACACCGGACGCCCCGGCCTCCGTCCGCTGAGGTCGCGTCATTCCGAGGGCGACGGGTCCGCGCCGCCGTAGGCCTTGATCATTGCCTTGGGCGCGATCTTTCGCCATCGCCGTTCCAGGAAGGCGCGAAAGGAACCGGGGTGCAGGCTCGAAATCCGCGCCAGCACGCACGGATAGTCCTTGTAGTGGGCCGTGAAGTGGAACGTCGCCGGCTCCGCCTCCATCAGCATCTCGCGCTCGTCGAAGCCGACGCCCATCAGGACCACGCTGTCGTCCTCGAGGCGAAGGCGGGTGAAGAACTTCTTGTTCACCAGGAACGATGGCCGGCCGTAGGACGTCCCCTCGGTCGCGCCGGGGAATGACAGGCAAATGTCGCGCATCTCCTGCTCGGTCATCGGCAACCCTGCTTCCCTCAATAGGCCACGGCCGCGCCGTCCTTGCGCATCTCGCTGGCCGCTTCCCAGCGTCCAGGCCAGCGCGCGATCGCCTGATAGCCGCCATAGCCGCCGTCCGACGGCCCGAACTTCCACCCGAGAGCGGCGAGGCCTTCCCGGGTCGCCGGTGGGACGCCCGCTTCCAGATGCAGCACGCCGACGCCCGCCTGGCCCTCGCCGGTGGGCTCGGAGGAGCCCTCGTGATGCCAGCGCGGCGAATCGCCGGCTTCCTGAAGGCCGAGGCCGTAATCGACGAGGTTGACAATGATCTGCGCCTGGCCCTGCGGCTGCATGTCCCCGCCCATCACCCCGAAGGCGAGCCAGGGCGCGCCGTCCCGGGTGGCGAAACCCGGGATGATGGTCTGGAAAGGCCGCTTGCCCGGCGCATAGAGGTTGGCGGCGCCGTCGGCGAGGCTGAAGAGTTCGCCCCGGTCCTGGAACATGAATCCCAGCCCGTCGGGAGAGAGGCCCGAGCCCATGCCGCGATAGTTGGACTGGATCATCGAGACCATCATGCCGGCCCCGTCGGCGACGCAGAAATAGGTGGTGTCGCCGTGGCTGGGGGCCTCGCCGGCATGGACCGGCGTGAGGATCCGGTCGGGGCGGATCAGCCGCGCGCGCTCGGCGGCGTAGGGCTTGGAGATCAGCCAGTCGATCGGCGCCTTGGCGAAATCAGGATCGGCGAAGTACCGGGCGCGGTCCTCGAAGGCCAGGCGCTTGGCCTCGATCTGGGCGTGCAGGCTGGCCACCGACTGGAAGCCGAGCGCCCGCATGTCGAAAGTCTCCAGGATGTTGAGGATCTGGAGGGTGGAGAGGCCCTGGCTGTTCGGTGGCAGGGCCCAGACATCGACGCCGCGGTAGTTGGTCGAGCGCGGCTGGACCCACTGCGAATGGTGCGCGGCGAGGTCGGCTTTTGAAAGCCAGCCGCCGATGCGCTTGAAATAGGCGTCGATGACGCCAGCGATCTCGCCTTCGTAGAAGGCGTCCCGGCCGCCCTCGGCGATCAGGCGGTAGGTGTGGGCCAGGGCCGGATTGGCGAACACCTCGCCCTCCTTCGGCGTGGCGCCGTTAGGCGCCCAGACCGCCTTGTAGTTCTCGACCTCCTCGATCCCGGCGCCCGGCCGGGTGAAGACGCGAAGTGAAACGGCGAGATAGTGGGCGATGGTCTGGGGGACCGGCGTTCCCGTCTCCGCCATGGCGATGGCCGGCGCGAAGAGATCGGCCCATTTCAGCCGGCCGTACCGCTGGTGCAGGGTCCACCAGGCGTCCACCGCCCCAGGCGTGGAAACCGAAACGGCGCCGAAGGGGGCGATATGGCCATTCTTCGCCCGCGCCCTCTGGGTCTCCAGGCTGAGCGATCGGGGCGAGCGGCCGGAACCGTTGAGGCCGGCGAGCTTGCTCGTTCTGGGATCCCAGACCATGGCGAAGCAGTCGCCGCCGACGCCGCAGGAGATCGGCTCGAGCAGGCCCAGGGCCGCGTTGGCGGCCACCGCCGCATCCACCGCCGAGCCCCCGGCCTTGAGGATCTCGATGGCGGTGAGCGTCGCTAGGGGATGGGCCGTGGCCGCCGCGCCGTGCACGCCCCATGCCGCCGAGCGCGAGGCGAAGCTCGCCCCGGCAATGCGCTCGCCGCCATGGATATCCGGGCGGGCGAGGCCACGGTCGGTGGTCTCGGCGCCGGTCACCGATGGCGCGCCGGCGGTGGCCGCGGCGGCGATCGGAAGCGAGGCGAGAAAGGTGCGACGGCGCATGGCGGCCTCGGGCGATGGATTTCAGGGCGCCGCCACCATAGGCCGGATCAACGCCTCACGTCACCGACCATGCCGCCAGCTCGTTGCCGGCCGGATCGCGGAAGTGGAAGCGCCGGCCGCCGGGAAAGGCGAAGATCGACTTGGTGACCGCGCCGCCCGCGCCGCGCACCCTGGCTTCCATCGCCTCGAGATCATGGGCGTAGAGGATGACCAGAGGCTTTTCCGGCGCCTCCGGTCCGATCGAGGTGAAACCGACATCGACGCCTTCGCCTTCGAAGGCCACATAGTCCGGCCCGTAGTCGGTGAAAGTCCAGCCGAACGCCTCGCCGTAGAACCGCTTGGCGGCGGGCAGGTCGCTGCCCGGGAACTCGATATAGTCGATCTTGCCGTCCTTGCGCATGGCCGCGTTTCCTGGCGGTTGTTCTTGTTACGTTCTAGCCCGGCGGCAACGCGGAATCAAGCCGCCGATGCGGCGTTGAGGACCCAGACATAACCCTTCGCCCCTTCCATCCGTGCCGTGACCCCCTCGCGATCCAGCAGCCGGCGGACCTCCGGCAGGCGCCAGCAAGGGACATGCATGAACATGTGATGCTCGCAGTGATAGTTCACATAGTAGGGAGCGATCAACGCGCGTTCGACGAGATTGGCGTGGGTCGTGCGGGCATGGCGCAGCGGATCGGGCTCATTCTTGGCGACCAGGGCGTGTTCGGCGATGTTGCGCATGCGGGTGACCAGCTGGAACCAGGTCGCTCGCGGCAATAGCCACAAGGCAAACCAGGCCCACGGATAGCCGGCGGCGCTGAATCCGGCGATGGCCAGGGTGTTGAAGATCAGCCAGCGCCTCTGACGGACGATCTCGTGGCCCAGAATGGGAAGCAAGGGCTCTCCGGCCTTGCGCGTCTTCAGCCGAAGCGCGAGCCGGCCGAAGCGCTGTTTGAACCACGTCTGGCCGGTGAGATCTCGGGCGATCTTGCGCCGAAGGGACAGCCGGGTGATCGGGAACGGCGCCGAGAGCACCAGATCGGGATCCTCGGTCTGCTGCGCGAACTTGTGATGCTGCAGATGGTAGGAACGATAGCTCGCCACGCCGCCCAGGCAGAGCCATTCCGCCACCCAGTCGCCCAACTTCAGGTTCGGGTGCAGCGCCCCATGCGCCGCGTCGTGGAGGAGGATGGCCAGGCCCAGCTGCCGCGCCCCGATGACCATCACCGCCAGCGGGATGGTGACCGGCCAGATGATGGCCATGACCATGGCCGCGGCGATCACCGCCCAGCAATGGACGACCAGCGCCAGCCCCCGCCAGTTCGAGCGCCGGGCGAGATTCTTCCAGTCTTCAGGGGCGAAGAAGTCCTTGGGACTGACGCGAGCGGCGACGGCCATGGTGGCATCGTATCACGAATTGCGTCGCGGCGCCTCCGCGGCCGTTTCCGCCGCCGTCCGCATCTCGTCGGGCGTCATGCCGAAGACGGTGGCGAGAAGCGACGGCGCCGCGGGGTCCCAGGCGTGCCGACCGCCCACGGTGATGCCTCCATCGACCACGATGTGCGTGCCGGTGACGAACTCGGAATCGTCGCTGGCCAAATAGAGGGCGGCGGCGGCGATGTCTTCGGGAAGGCCCGCCTTGGGAATCGGTTGGGCGGCGGCGGCGCTCTGGGCCACCCGCGAGGCCATCTGGTCGGCGCCTTCGCGGGACATGCCGAAGACCGCGCCGAAGATCGATGTCGCGATGAAGCCGGGACAGATGGCGTTTACCCGGATCTTCTGGGGAGAGAGTTCCGCCGCCGCGCACCGGCTCATGTGGATCACCGCCGCTTTGGCCGAGGAATAGGCCAGAGGCCCCCAGCCGGCCTGCAACCCGGCGATCGAGGCGGTGTTGATCATCGAGCCCCCGCCCCGCGCGCGCATCAGTGGCGCGGCGTGCTTCATGCCCAGCGCCGGTCCGCGCACGAGCACGGCGAAGACCGCGTCCCAGCCCTCCACGGTCATCGCATCGACGCCGCCCAGCTGGCCGACGTAGCCGGCGTTGTTGAACAGAATATCGAGACCCCCGAAGGCCTCGGACGCCAGGGTGCAGGAGGCGGCGATGTCCGCCTCGATGGTGACATCGCCGTGCAGGTAGCGGACGCGTCCCTCGAAGCGCCGCTCGAGCATCGCGCCCTTTTCGTCCTGGAGATCGGCGGCGACCACCCGCGCGCCCTCACCGGCGAACAGTTCCACCGCGCCAAGGCCGATCCCCGAGCAGCCGCCGGTGATCAGCGCGATCTTGCCGTCCAGTCTTCCAGCCATGGCTCGCATCCTTCTTCAGTCGATGGTCACCACTACCTTGCCCATCGCCTTGCGGCTGGCTAGGCGGGCGATGGCTTCGCCGGCCCTGGCGAGGGGAAAACGCTCGGAGACGTGTGGCTTGATCTTGCCCGCCGCATAGAGGGCCAGCAATTCCTTGACGTTGCGCTGGTGCCCGGCCGGGTCCTTGGCCACCGCCGCGCCCCAGAACACGCCGATGATATCGCAGCCCTTGAGCAGGGCGAGGTTGAGCGGAATGCGCGGGATGCCGGCGGGAAAGCCGATGACCAGGAAGCGCCCTTCCCAGGCGATCGCGCGCAGGGCGGCCTCGGCGTAGTCGCCGCCCACCCCGTCATAGACGACGTCCGCGCCATTGGGTCCACAGGCCTGCTTGAACTGATCGGCGAGGGCCTTCTGGCCATCCCGGTCGAAGGGGCCGGACGGATAGACGACGCCTTCGTCCGCCCCCCGCGCCATGGCCAGGTCGATCTTCTCCCTTGACGAGGCGGCGGCGATGACCCGTGCGCCCATCGCCTCGCCCAACTCGACCGCCGCCAGGCCGACGCCGCCGGCCGCGCCCAGGACGAGCAGGGTTTCGCCGGCCTTCAGATGGCCACGGTCCTTCAGAGCATAGTACGACGTGCCGTAGGTCATCAGGAAGGCCGCCGCCTCGTCGAAGGGCATTTCGGCGGGAATGGGGACCAGCCGGGAGGCCTCGAGCGCCAGCTCCTCGGCCATGCCGCCCCAGCCGGTGTTGCCGAGCACCCGGTCACCGGGCTTGATGTGGGTCACCCCCTCGCCCACCGCCTTGACCACGCCGGAAATCTCGCCGCCCGGAGCGAACGGCCGGGCTGGCTTGAACTGATATCGGTCCTCGATCATCAGGACGTCGGGATAGTTGACCCCGCAGGCCTTCACCCTCACCACCGCCCAGCCCGGTTTCGCCTCGGGGCTCGGCAAATCCTCCAGGGCCAGGGTCTCCGGACCCCCGACCGACTTGCTCAGCACGGCCTTCATCGCCTGGTCTCCTTGCGCCCGGGTTTTGTGTTTTGTTGTCCACAACGCTATCGCAACGCTCGGGCGGGCGGAAGCCAAGAGGTTTTTGGGCAAGATCATGAGCGACAGAGCCCCGGCCATGGCCTTGCACGGCGGCGCCGGTCCCTTGCGTGGCCGCGACTACAGCCGAGAACTCATCAACATGCGCGCCTTGGTGGAGGCGGGGCGGGATCGCCTCATGGCCGGCGCCGCGGCGCTCGACGTGGTGGTGGAGACCGTCGCCGCCCTGGAGGCGTCGGGCCTCTACGTCGCCGGTCGCGGCGCTTCGCCCAACGGCGCCGGGCATTATCAACTCGACGCGGCGCTGATGGATGGTCCTGGCCGGCGCGTCGGGGCGGTGGCGGCGCTGGAGGGGTTCGTCTCGCCGATCGCCGCCGCCCGCGCGGTCATGGAGGCGACCCCGCATGTCATGCTGGTCGGCGAAGGCGCCGCTGATTTCGCGCGGGTCCAGGGTCTGGCGCCGATCACCGACGCCGCTGCATGGTTCACCCATGCGGGCGGCGGCCATGGACAGGCGGCCGCGGAGCTCGCCACCGGCACGGTCGGCTGCATCGCTCTCGATCGGACCGGCGCGCTGGCGGCGGCGACCTCGACCGCCGGGGTGTTCGGCAAGGCCCACGGCCGGGTCGGCGACAGCCCGATCCCGGGCGCCGGCGTGTGGGCGGACGGCGAGGTCGCGGTGTCTTGCACCGGGGCCGGCGAGATGTTCATCCGCGCCGCCGTCGCCGCCCAGGTCGCCTTTCGCATCCGGTTCGGCGGCGAAACCCTGGATGCCGCGGCGGCGGCGGCGCTCGGCGAGGTGCGCGCCCTGGGCGGCGAAGGCGGCCTGATCGCCCTGGCGCGGGACGGACGCATCGCCATGCCCTACAATTCGGCGGGGATGAAGCGCGCCGCGCTTCTCGCCGACGGAACCATCCTCTGCGAGGTTTTCTAGAGTTTCGTGTCCTCGACCTTGGCCTCAACCCAACTCAATCTGACCGGTCTCGGCCGCCAGGCGCTCACCAGCGCCCTGGTCGAGGGTGGCGCGGCGAGCCCGCGCGAGGCTCGAATGCGCGGCGGTCAGGTCTGGCGCTGGATCCACAAGGCCGGGGCCACGGACTTCTCGTCGATGAACAATATCGCCAAGCAGACCCGCGCCGCCCTGGCCGGCCGGTTCAGCCTCGACCGGCCGCGCATCGTCGAGCGCCAGGAAAGCGTCGATGGGACGATCAAGTGGCTGATCGCCTTCGCGCCGGGGATAGAAGCCGAGACGGTGTTCATCCCCGATGTCGGCCGCTCCGGCGCCCTCTGCGTCTCCAGCCAGGTCGGCTGCACGCTCAACTGCACCTTCTGCCACACCGGCACCCAGCCCCTGGTGCGCAATCTCACCGCCGCCGAGATCGTCGCCCAGGTTCAGGTGGCGCGGGACGACCTGGACGACTGGACCGCAGCGCCTGGCGAGCGTCGCCTGACCAACATCGTGTTCATGGGCATGGGCGAGCCGCTCTATAACCTCGACGCCGTGGCCGAGGCGCTGGACGTGATCTCCGACGGCGAGGGGATCGGGATATCGCGCCGCCGGGTCACCGTCTCGACCTCCGGCGTCGTGCCCCAGCTGAAGGCGCTGGGCGAGCGGACGAACGCCATGCTGGCGATCTCCCTTCACGCCACCAACGACGAACTGCGCGACGAACTGGTGCCGCTCAACCGGCGCTACCCCCTGGCCGAACTGATGGCTGGCGTCCGCGCCTATCCGGGGCTCTCCAACGCCCGGCGGGTGACCTTCGAATACGTCATGCTCAAGGGAATCAACGACACGCCGGCCGAGGCCCGCGCCCTGGTCAGGCTGATCGCCGGCGTTCCGGCCAAGATCAACCTGATCCCGTTCAATCCCTGGCCCGGCAGCCCTCATGAGTGCTCCGACCGCGCGGCGATCGAAGCCTTCGCCGCTATCGTCAACCGGGCGGGCTACGCCTCCCCGATCCGCACCCCGCGCGGCCGGGACATCCAGGCCGCCTGCGGCCAGCTCAAGACCCAGAGCGAAAAGCTCCGCGCCAGCGCCCGCCGCGAAACTGCGCAGGGGACATGATGTTGGCGATGCTCTCTCGCAATTGGTTCGTGTCCCCCTCCCGAGCGCTGGCGCTCGCAAATCGGGGACACGAACGTCGGCGAAGACGCCGCCGATCAAGTCCCCATTTGCGTGGACGTCGTCGCTTTCGTGGGGAGGGCGAACCCTGATGCCCGGCCAGCTGCAGTCGCCGGAGATTCAAGCCTGGGCGGCCGGGTTTCCCACCAGCCTGCTTCACGGGGGAGTGATGCTGCTGATCCTCGTCGCCGGCGCGGCGCTCTACGCGATGGTGACGCCCCATCGGGAGATCCAGCTCATCCGCGAGGGCAATTCGGCCGCCGCCGTCTCGTTCGGAGGGGTCATCCTGGGCCTCGCCGCGCCCTTGGCCGTGTGCCTCCTGCGATCGACCACGGTGGGCGACCTGGCCTTGTGGGGCGTGACCGCTCTGTTCGTCCAACTCGCGGTGTTCAGGCTGTTCGATGTCTTGCTGAACGGCCTGCCGCAGCGAATCCGGCAGGGCGAGATGTCCGCCGCCGCCCTGCTGGTCAGCGCCAAGCTCGCCGCCGCCATGATTCTGGCCGCCGCCGTCGCGGCGTGACAGCGCTCGCCGCGCAAGCGATATGCATTTCCCTCGGCTGCCCGACTGGCTGATCTATCTGGCGGTGGTCGCGGCCCTGCTGTTCGCCGCCCTCGGACGCCATGAGCACGCTGACGCCCCGGAGGCGCCGCCGCCGGCCCCAGGCGGCGCGGGGGCGCTGCTGCCGCCGGCTTCGGCTCTGGATCCTTCCGTCGCCATCGACAGGCCGATGACCCGGGGGCCACGCGCGGGAACCGCCTTTTCCGTCGGCGACGCCGGCGTCTGGGTGACCGCGCGCCACGTCGTCGCCGGCTGCTCGAGGATCGCTATCGTCGTCGCAGAGGGCCGGGGCGTCGCCGCCGTCCGGGCCGCCGGGTCCGCCGGCGACGTTGCCGTGCTGACGACGCGCGGCGGCGCGCCGGCCCTGCCGCTGGGCTCGTCGGTCGGCCTGAAACGGGGCGAGCGGGCCTATCACCCCGGATTTCCCCGCGGCGCTCCCGGCGAGGTGGCATCCAGGCTGGTGGGCCGGGGAAAGCTCACCGTCCCTGGCGGCGCGGGCGGCGCGGTGACGGTGCTGGTGTGGGCCGAGGACGGACGCACAACGGGCATCTCCGACAACCTCGGCGGGCTTTCGGGGGCGCCCGCGCTCGACGGGGCCGGTCGGGTCGTCGGGGTCACCATCGCCCAGGCTCCCCGGCGGGGACGAATCTACACCACGACGCCCGAGGCCGTCGGCCGCGCTCTCGCCGCCGCTGGCGCCAGGCCATCCCCGGACGCCGCCGGCGAGCCCATCGCCACCGACAACTACGGCCGGGTCGCCGACGATCTGCGGCGCAATCTGCGCGTCGCCCCGGTGGTCTGTCTTTCGGGCTGACGGGGCGGGTGGGCGCGTGGCGATCCCCGCGCGACAAGGACGGCGAGCACCATCGCCCCGAGCCCGACGACCCCCGAGTAGAGAAAGAACACGACGTAGCCGGCCCCCAGCGCGGCCGGCGTCACGGCCGATCGGGCCATGGCGGTGGCGAAGGCCGCCGGAGGCGCATGGACGAACAGGGCCATGAGCGGGGCGAAAAGGCCGCCCGCCTGGGCCGAGCGGGCCGCCGCCTCGACGATCCGCCCCGACTGCGACGCTATGAGCTTGCCCGGCAGCGAGTACAGCGACGAGAAGAGCGCGTACTGTGTCGCCGTGAAGCCGACGCCGGTGAGGCTCGACATATAGGCGATGAGACAGGTCCCGGCGTAGGACGACACCATGTTGTCGATGCCGATGGCGACGAACAGGGCCGGAATGCTGGGTCCCTGGACGGCCAGCCAGCCGAAGATGGTGTTGGTGATCGGCAGGGCCACGGCGCCGACCACCAGGGGCCGCATGACGCCGAAACGGGCAATGGTCAGCCCGCCGACGAACACCCCGGTCATCGAGGCGGCGACTCCGAACACCTTACGCACTTCGGCGATCTGGGTGAGGGAGAAGCCCAGATCCTGATAGAAGGCGTTCATGATGTTGAGCACGAAGTCCGACAATCGGTAGAGGCAGATCAGCGCCAGGATCAGCGCGGCCTGTTTGCCGAAGCGGCGGAAGAAGTCAGCGAGCGGGTCGCCGAAGGCGTGAAACAGGAAGATTCCTGGTCGCGTGCGGACCTTGGGCAGGGGCCAGGCCGCCAGGGCGATGACGGCGAATCCCAGGAGCACGGAGAGCAGCTGCAGCCAGACGCCGTTCGGCTTGGCGGTCCACGCCCCCTTTAGCGCTTCACCGGCCGCCCCGGCGCCGAAGAACCGCAGCCCGCCCGCCAGCATGTCGGCCTTGGCGCCGAGCCCCGATCCCAGAAACAACGCGCCCAGGAACACCAGCGCCAGGCGGATCGACCATTCCATGAAATCCCGGGCCGGCGCCCTGGCGACACCGTCCGTGGAGATCGGCCTGATGAAATGCGCTTCCTCCCGGGGCGCCAGGAGCACGGCGACCAGGCCGACGCCCATCGCCCCGGCCATGATCGCGTAGGCCGCGCTCCATCCGATTCTGTCGGCCAGCAGCAGGGGCGCGGCGCCGGCCGCGACATTGGCCACGCGATAGCCCCACTGGTAGGCCGCCGCCATCGCCCCCTGGCGCGAGGAATCCGCCGCCTCGATCCGCCAGGCGTCGATGACGATGTCCTGAGTCGCCGATGCGAAGCCGGTGAAGGCCGCGAACACCGCCATCAGGCCGAGCCGGTGAGCGGGATCGCCGGTCGAAATCGCCAGCAGGCCGGCGATCACACAGACCTGCGTTACGATCATCCAGGAACGGCGGTGCCCTAGCCAGCCGGTGAGCAGGGGAATGGCCGCCCGGTCCACCAGCGGCGCCCAGATGAACTTGAACGAATAGGGCAGCGTGGCCAGACTGAAGAGGGAGATGACCGCCAGCGACATGCCCACCGACCGCAGCCATGCTGACATCGTGTCGTAGACCAGGAAGTTGGGCAGGCCGGCGGCGAAGCCCAGCCCGAGCATCACCGCGATCGGCCGCTCGCCGAACACCGCCAGCGCCGCCAAGAAGCCGCGCCGCCTTGGCGGCCCTGGCCGGAGCGCGGGAATTTCGTCCGAGTGGGACACGGGCGGCGAGCTTTCGACGCGCGGCGAATCGCGCGGGTCTGATCAATACCGCCCGTATGAAGCGCCCACCTCGAAACGCAAAATAGCTAGGCCGACAGACGAGGCCACTTGGCCGGCGCCGCCCACCGCGCCAGAACCTCGCGCAGGGCGTCGGCGGCCAGGGGCTTGGCGAGGATGTCGTTCATGCCGGCGGCGTCGCAGGCGCGCCGGTCGTCGTCGAAATCGTTGGCGGTCAGGGCCACCACCGGCACCGTCAGGCCCCGGCCGCGCAGCGCGGCGGTGGCGGCCAGGCCGTCCATCACCGGCATGCGCACGTCCATGAGAACCAGGTCGTAGCGGCTCTCCGCCAGGGCGGCGAGGGCCGCGGCGCCGTCGCCGGCGTGATCCACCCGGCAGCCTTCCCGGCGCAACAGGGTGCTGGCCAGCAAGGCGTTGACCGCGTTGTCCTCCACCAGCAGCACCCGCGCGCCGGGCGCCGCGTCGGCCGTCTCGGCCGGCGTCCGGGCGGATTTGATCCGCTCGTCGTTGAGAACGTCCGGCCCCGGCGCCGCGCCGGTGGCGGCGAGCACGCGGGCCACCAATGAGCTGGGCCGCAGGGGCTTGATCAGGTAGCCGGCGAATCCCGCCTGGCGATAACCGCGGATTCGCGAGCGTTCCTCGGGCCGCAGCAGGATCACGGCCGCCCGGCCGGGCGGCGCCCGCGGCGGCGCGCCCGGCCTGGAAAGGGCGCGATCGACGAGCAGCACCGCCTCCGGGCCGCAGACGCTCAGCGCTTCGGCGACGCCGGACGCTGAACGCGGGCGGCCGCCGCTGGCCTCGACCTGGCGCTCGGCGGCGGCGCGTACCACGGCGCTTGGCGAGGCGACCACGACCGTGAAGCCTTTGAGCGGCGCCGATTTTTGGGCCGGTCCGGCGACGGGAAAGACGGCTTCGAACCAAAACGCCGCGCCGCCGAATTCGCCGACCTCGACCCCAGCCGCGCCGCCCATCGCCCCGGCGATCCGCCGCGCGATCGCCAGGCCGAGCCCGGCGCCACCCAGGCTGCCGCCGGCCGCCGGATCCATTTGACTGAAGGCCTCGAAGATCCGCTCCCGCTCGGCCTCGGGCACGCCCGGGCCGGTATCGGCGACGGTGAAGCGGACCCTGCCGCCGTCGAGCGGATCGGCGGTCAGCAGAACGCCGCCGCGATCGACGAACTTCACCGCGTTGCCGACGAAGTTGAGCAGTATCTGCCGCAGGCGCCCCTGATCGGCGAGGATCGGCGCCAGGCCCAGCCCGGCCGCCCAGCCGATCTCCAGGCCCTTCTCGTGCGCCCTGGGACTGAGCAGTTCGCAGACCGAGCGCAGGAGATCCTCGATGTCGATGACGCTAGGCGTCAGTTCGACCCGTCCGGTCCCCAGTCGCGCGTAGTCGAGGACATCGTTGACCAGATTGAGCAGGTGCTCACCACTCTGCGTCAGGGCCGCCACATAGTCGCGCTGCTCGGCGGTGAGCGGCGTTCCCTCCAGCAGCCGCGCCATCCCGATCACGCCGTTGAGCGGCGTGCGCAGCTCATGACTCAGCGCGGCGAAGTGTTCCGCCGCAATGCCGCCCAGACCATCGGAATTGGCGCCGCTCATCGGCCGATCTATAGCGCGGAGGCGCTTAACGCCCGGTCAAGCCCCGAAGCGGTCAGCGAGGACGCCCGTCGGCGATCGTCTTCAGGGCTGGCTCACGACAGCCCCTCCGGACCCGTCAGGCGCCCCACGCGCCCACCCGCGCCTGGGCGACACCTTCGACCCCCGGTCCGATGCGGCGGTAGATCAGGGCCTCGGCGACGTGAACCCGGCGGACGGCGACGGCGCCTTCCAGGTCGGCGATGGTGCGGGCCAGCCGCAGGGTGCGGGTCCAGCCGCGGGCGGTGAGAGCGCCGGCCTCGGCGGCCCTGGCCATCAGCGCCTTGGCCGGGGCGTCGAGGGCGGTGATGGTCTCCAGCCACGCGCCCTCGGCGCGGTTATTGAGGCGCGGGGCGCCATTGCCGGCGGCCCTGGCCCGTTCGCCCTGCGCCTCGCGGGCGGCGGCGACGCGAGCCGCGACCTCGGCGCTGCCCTCCGACGGCGGTGGCAGGCAGAGGTCGGCGGCGGTCACCGGCGGGACTTCCACCGTCAGGTCGATGCGGTCCATCAGCGGACCGGAGACGCGGCCCTGATAGCTCTGCTGGCAGCGCGGGGCCTTGCCGCAGGCCCCGCGGCCCAGACCCCCGGCGCCGCAGCGGCAGGGGTTCATGGCCGCCACCAGCTGCACCTTGGCCGGATAGCGCACATGGGCGTTGGCCCGCGCCACCGTCACCTCGGCGGTCTCCAGGGGCTGGCGCAGAGAATCCAGCGCCTGGGCGCCGAATTCCGGCAGTTCGTCGAGGAACAGGACGCCGTTGTGAGCCAGGGACACCTCGCCCGGCCTGACCCGGATCCCGCCGCCGGTGAGCGCGGCCATGCTGGCCGAGTGGTGGGGGCCCTGAAGGGCCGATCGCGGGTCAGCACGCCCTTGGCGATCAGGCCGGCGATGGAATGGATCATCGAGGTTTCGAGCAGCTCTTCAGCGGTCAGCGGCGGCAGCAGCCCGGGCAGGCGCTGGGCGAGCATGGACTTTCCCGAGCCCGGCGGCCCGATATAGAGCAGGTTGTGGCCGCCGGCGGCGGCGATCTCCAGGGCCCGCTTGGCATTCTCCTGGCCCTTGACATCCTTCAGGTCCGGCCCGCGGTCGTTGCTGATCATCGGCCCGGGCTTTGGTGACCCCAGAATCTGGCTGCCGCGGAAGTGGTTGACCAGGCCGATCAGCGAGCGCGGCGCGAGAATCCGGGTCTCGCCGGCCCAGGCCGCCTCCGGCCCGCAGGCCTCGGGGCAGATCAGGCCCAGGCCCATGGCGGCGACGGCCATCGCCGCCGGCAGGGCGCCGGCCACCGGAGCGATCTCGCCATTGAGATTGAGTTCGCCGATCGCCGCCCAGCCATCGAGGGCGTCCTGGGGAATGATCCCCATCACTGCCATCATCGCCAGGGCGATGGGGAGGTCATAGTGGTTGCCCTCCTTGGGCAGATCGGCCGGGGCGAGATTGGCCACCATCCGCTTGGGCGGCAGCGCCAGGCCGAGGCCGGCAAACGCCGCACGCACCCGCTCGCGCGCCTCGCCCACCGCCTTGTCGGCCAGGCCGACGACGACGAAGGCCGACAGTCCGCCGACCGCCTGGACCTCCACGTCCACGCGCCGCGCCTCCACCCCCTCGAACGCCACCGACACAACCCGCGCGGCCATCGGCGCCTGACCTCCAATCGCCCTCGCCGGCCACCGAACCATGTGGCGCACCCCAGATCAAGAACAAAAAGCGAACCCTGAGCGTGGCCGGCCTCTCTGGGCTTTACATTGCGGGCGATCCTCGATCATGGTTCGTCGTCTCGATCGAGGAATGACATCGATGTGTGGGCGCACTTCCTAGAGACGACCTCGCACCCACCGCCCGGCCGCCAAGGCCTGGGTTTCCCGTCATCGATCGATCGCAATCGGCATTCATGGCATTTCTGAGCAACAACGCGGTCAATCGCGTCAACCTGCATTCCGGCGTCCAGGCCCTCGCGCAGAGCGGCGGCGGCGTGTTCTTCGTCGTCTTCCTGCTGCGCGCCGGGGTTTCGGTTCCGGCCGCCTTGATCGCGATGGCGGGGATCCACGCCGCCCGTTTCCTTTTGCGGCCCGCCATCCTGCCGCTGGCGAAGCGATGGGGCCTGAAGCCGTTACTGATCCTGGGGACCCTCGTCGTCGCGGCCCAATATCCGCTGCTGGCGCGCGTCGAGGGCGCCGGCGGCGCGCTCGTCGCGCTGTGCATCGTCGCGGGCCTGGGTGATGTCCTCTACTGGCCGACCTATCACGCCTATTTCGCGGCCATCGGCGACGCCGAACATCGCGGCCACCAGATCGGCGTCCGGGAAGCCCTGGTGTCGGCGGCGGGGGTGGTCGCGCCCCTTCTGGGGGCCTGGGCGCTGGTGGCGCTCGGGCCACGAACGATGTTCGCCGCCGTCGGCCTGATCCAGACCCTGGCCGTTCTGCCGCTCATCGGCGCGCCCAACGTCGCCGTCGAACGTGCGGCGCCCGGCGTCCTTCGGGCCGCGCGCCTGAGCATGATCCTCTCGGCCGCCGACGGCTGGTTCGACGCCTGCTTCATCTTCGTCTGGCAGATCGCGCTCTTCGTCTCGCTGGGCGAGAGCTTCGCCGCCTACGGCGGCGCCATGGCCCTGGCCGGGGTGGTCGGCGCGGTCTTCGGCCTGTTGTTGGGCCGCCACGTCGATGCCGGCGCCGGAAGGCGCGCGGTCATCGTCGCCTATGCCGGATTGGCCTTCCTGGTGCTGTTGCGCGCCGCCAGCCTGGGCTCGCCGTGGGTGGCCATCGGCGCCAACGCCCTGGGCGCGCTGCTCGGCGCCCTGATGCTGCCGGCTTCCACGGCCATCGCCAATCTCGCCAAGGCCTCACCGTGCCCACTGCGCTTCCACATGGCCAGCGAAGCGGGCTGGGACGTCGGATGCCTCTGCGCCTGCCTGATCGCCGCGGCCCTCTCGGCCGCCGGGGCTTCGCTGGTCGTGCCGATCCTGGTGGCGCTGCCGGCCCTGGCGGTCGCCTCGACGTTGCTGCGCCGCTACTATGCCAAGGATCCCGAACCGGCCTAGTCGCCCGATTCATCTAAAGCACGGGGTATAGGTGTTTGAGCTTGATGCGCGCGGCGTCTGTTGTGAAGCGCCATTCGGCCTTTGCGTGGCG
>Ga0208849_1000072_pt1 | contig 97960 bp, 85 predicted proteins | sample NGESurdeep072012_10_FD_184470 | JGI IMG/M metagenome (GOLD analysis project Ga0208849, IMG submission 184470) | Arctic peat soil microbial communities from Barrow, Alaska - NGEE Surface sample 53-3 deep-072012 (SPAdes) | ecosystem: Environmental > Terrestrial > Soil > Wetlands > Peat ...
TCCATCCGCTCGGCGATCGACTGCAGCTCCGCCGTCGGAATATTCAGCCGCGTCTCATCGTGCGTCAGCGTCGCGACCTGCTTGGGACCTTTGGGGGAACGGGCCATCGTCAGGCCGTTCCCGCTCGGTCGCCGAGCAACGCGCCAAGAATGGGCACAGCCTCTTCGAGGCGGTCAAGGACCGCTATGAGCGGCGCCAGGGAGTCCCGAAAGTTTTCCGCCTCGATAGCCTCCGCGATGAGGCTGCGGTCTATTCTCAACGGAATGAAGTACGTCGCAGTGTCGTCGAGCGTGAAGGCCGGAAGCTTGGCAATGTTCTTGGGGTCGCGCGCAATCTCGCGCCATTTCCGCGCGCCGACGCGCGTCTGTTGAAATTGAATAACCGCGCGACCGACTCCCTCACCCATCAGGGAAGTCAAATACCACTGGTCGCCATCGCTCTCCTGAAAATCTAGTCCAAACCAAGCGTCAGCATTCGGCCGCTTTCCCGGCGTCGTTGTCCATGCGGGCGGTGAAAACCAACAGCCGCCGTCAGGACCCTCAAAGACGCCGGACCATCCCCGAGCCTTCGACCAAGCCTCCGCCGTCTCATTGACTGCGGCAAACGTCTCATCCTCCATCTCCTGAACCCGCGTCGCTGCCGCTTCCAGGTCGACCCAGTTGTTGAAGATGAGGGTATCTAGTTCGAGAGATGTCATGGCTGGCCTACACGAATGACCGTATGTGTTTGGCGAAGGATCGGACGACAAAGCGGGCCGTCCCTTCAGCGTAAGCGGATGCTTCGACGAGCGCGTCTGCAACCTCGCTCCAGCTAAGATGCACCAGCCCTGCAACTGGCTTGCTGGGTGGCATGGGGCTCAGAAAGGCGACTAGGGTGCGCGGCTTGTGACCTTGAGCGTCCGCACTTGCGGCGGCCTTCGCGGCGGCTGACTCTGTATAACGAGAGAGCTGGTTGAGCCCCTCGCCGGCGTCGATCTTCACTTCGATGAAGATCAAGAAGCCCGGACCATCGATAGCAATGTCGACCCTATCACGATCGCTGCCGAGGGGTCGCTGTTCGGTCCGGACCCTGAAGAGCCGTAGAATCGAAGGGTCGAGGCGCCAACTCGGGTCCGCGCGACTGATTTGAGCTGTGAAGGCTTCGAGACAACCCGAACCCTGTCCGTGAGACCCGCGCGGGTCGAGGAGCCACGCAAGAACCGAAGCATTACGAACCTCCCGGCGATTGAGGCCGGCGACCGCCCAGATGTCGATGAAATCGCCACGGGCTCTTGCAGCGGCCAAGGGCTCCCGAACCTTTTCGAAGAACGATCTGAGAGTAGGAACACAATGAGCGCGGCGGGTGTTGGGGGCAGCGTTGGCCCGCGCTCTTGCGGGCTTGGCGAGAGGGCGAATTTGTTCGAAGAATCGGCCGAGCCTCGCGACACGATCAGCGGCTCTGAAAGTCCCGCTCATGCCAGTACTGCTTGCGCGGCGACATGTTCATCCACCAACCGTCCGAAAGCCGCCTGGATTTCGTAGGCGTCGCGGAACTCCTCAAAGGCCCAGCGGCCGTGGCTGGCGAGGTTGTTCACGCCCGGGACCCACAGGGTCTTCATGGTCTCGGCCTTGAGCTGGGCGTCGCCCTTGCGGTAGCCCTTGGTCTCAAGGATCAGGTTCAACGGGTCGTCGTCGCCGTGGCCGTCATCGAGGCGGACGATCATGTCGGGGATGTAGCGGCGCGGGATTGCGCCGTAGCGGTAGGGGACTTCGAGGCCGAGGCCCTGGTTCTTGACGTAGGCAAGGACCCGCGGGTGACGCTCAATCACGCGGGCGAGTTCGCCTTCCCAGCTGGAGTCGCAGACGACGAGATTGACGTGGTTGCGATTGGCCGCCGTGCGGTAGGTGTCCTTGCTGGTGGTGAAGTTGACGAAGCGGGTCGAGCCCCTGGGGTTGTAGGGATCGAGGATGGCCTTGATCCGCTTCTCACCGGCCTCGTATCGCTGGCAGGCGAGGAAGATGCGCTCGACCGCCTGGTCGACGAGCTCGCGGTAGAGCACCGCCCCGGTCGGAACGCCCTTGCAGACCAGATAGCCCTCATTGAGCCACTGGCGCACGACGCGCAGAGCGCCTCCGAAGAGGTGGGCGGGCAGTTCGTCGTCGCCGTCCCGAAGACGCGTTTCAAGCAGGCGCTTGGCGATGTTGAAGGAGATTTCGCTTGGGCGCAGGTCGTTGAGGATGTCGGCGTTGAGTTCGACGCCTTCGCCGACGATGCCTTCCATAAGCACGGTGCATGGCCCGACGGTTTCGGGATCGAGGACAAGGCGGGAGTCCTCGGTGAACTTGGCGGTGATCCGCTCGTCCGGCAGTTCGACCCGGTAGCCGGCGACGCGGGGAAAGACGATCTCCAGGGTCGCGCGCTCCTTCACCGCCTGGACGCGGACGATCGCCTTGGGTCGCTGGACGACGGCGACCACCGGCTTGGCGGTGAAGTCGAAGGGGATGCCGAGGATGTCGGCATATTCGACGTTAAACAGGCCTTCCTCGTTCAACTCATAGGACTGCCGGCGCAGGCCCCGACCGACCACCTGTTCGCAAAGAAGCTGGGTGCCGAAGGCCCGGACGCCCAAGATATGGGTGACGGTATTGGCGTCCCAGCCTTCGGTGAGCATGGAGACAGAAACGACGCAGCGTACGCATTCTCCGAGCGCGCCGGGCTTGCCGACGGTGTTCATCACCTCCCGCAGGAGAGCCTCGGCGGTGATCTTGTCGCCGGCCGCCGAGTCGCCGGTCCTCTCAATCAATTCGCGTTTGAACTGCGCGATCTCGGGCGCGGCGGCTTTCCGGAAGGCGTCATCCACCGCTTCGCCGGAATCGATCTGCATGCTGTCGATCAGCAGGGTGTTCGGCTTGGCCAGGCGATTGCCGTGCTCGTCGTAGTTGCGGAACAGCTCCAGATGGCCGCGGTGGCGATTGATCGTCTCGCCGTCCTCGGTCTCCCGGTCCCAACCGGAAATCCATTCGCAGAGGAGCTTGGAGGTCGCGGTGTTGTTGCAGACAACGATGAACACAGGTGGCGTGGCGATGCCTACCTGCCTCCAGGCTTCGTAGGTTTTTGCGTAGTGGCCGTAGAGAGCGTAGAGCGCGGTCTGGAGTTCGGCCGGAATGGCGAGGGGATCGAGTTCACCTGACTTGCCGGCGCCCTTCTTGGGCATCCGCTTGCCGATGTGCTCCCAGAGGTTGCGGTAGATGGGCATTTCGGCGGTTGGCAGGTTGTCGGCCACCGGCACACGCGGCAGTTTGACCAGGCCGCTTTCGATGGCGTCCATCAGCGAGAAATCGCTCACCGTCCACGGAAACAGGGTGCCTTCGGCGTAGCCCGAGCCGCGCAGGAAGAAGGGGGTGGCCGAGAGGTCAAAGACTGTGCGCAAGCCGACCTTGCGCTTGAGGGCCTCAAGGCCGGAGATCCACAGGCGCGCGGCCTCCGTGTTCTGCTTGGCTTCCGCTCTATCCTCCCCGGCGGCGAGGATCTCATCGGGATCGCCGGTCTTTTCACGATAGCAGTGGTGGGCCTCGTCGTTGATGACAACGACGTTCTTCATGGCCAGCAGGTCGCCGCAGGCGCGCTGCAGCATCTGGCCCTCCGTCTCGGTGGTGACCGGCGCATCGCCCCGCCCCTGGAGCAGGGCGCGGCCGACCTTCGAAACGTCCATCGTCTCGCGGCGCTTGAACGCGTGGTAATTGGTGATGACGATCTTGGCATGACCGATGTCGCCCAGCATGTCGGCCGGCAGGAGCTGGCGGGTGCGGTAGTAGCTCTCCGGATCCTCGGGCAGAAGCACGCGCAGGCGGTCCTTGATGGTGATGCCCGGCGTCACGATCAGGAATCCGCGCGAGAAGTGACTCGCGGGCGAGCGCACGGCGTTCACCGTCTGCCAGGCGATCAGCATCGCCATCACCGTGGTCTTGCCGGCCCCTGTGGCCATCTTTAGCGCCACGCGGATCAGCTCGGGATTGGCCTGGGCGTTGGCGGCGCGAACGTGCTCCCAGTATTTGGCGTAGCGCCCCTGTTTCGGCGCGACTTCCGTCAGCCAGATTGCCGTCTCCACGGCCTCGATCTGGCAGAAGAACGGTCGGACGCAGTCGAATTCGAACGTCCGCCAATGGGTGAGCAGGCGCGCGGTCGCCGGCGTCACGCCCCAGTCGGCGGGATTGGGCAGCGCGCGCCAGGAAGCGATGTGCTGGCGTATCTCGTTGATGATCGGGGTCGGGTTGTATTCCTGCTCGGGCGTCGATGGCCCGTCGTCGGCGCCGAAGCCGAACTCTTCCTGCCGAGCCCCGCCCCTGCGTTTACGTGGCTTGGGGACTGGCGTGATCAGCTCGGACTTGCGGCGACCATCGACCGGCGCTTGGTCGAGAGGTTGTCCATCCCCATCGAGCGCGTGATGGAGGCGTGGCTGCTCATAAGGCGAATTGAGGATTGGCCGCTCGAAGAACGATTGGCTCAAGGAGGCCCCCGGCGAGGCGTCCAGCTTCGCCCCCTCTGAAGGAGGCTAGCGGTTGGATGAGGTCAGAGGCAAGACTCGCTGGCTTTAATCGGCAAGTCTGGTGGACGCGGCTGGGATCGAACCAGCGACCCCTACGATGTCAACGTAGTGCTCTCCCGCTGAGCTACGCGTCCGGTCTTGCGAAGATTGGGGCGGATATACCGGCGCCGGTTTGGGGGCGCAAGGCGGTCAGGCGGCGGCCATCATCCGCTCGACCTCGGCGACGATCTCGCGCAGGTGGATCGGTTTGGAGAGCACCTTGGCGCCCACCGGGGCCCGGTCGGCGGCGGTCAGGGCCACGGCGGCGAAGCCGGTGATGAACATGATCCTAAGTCCCGGCTGCTGGTCGGCGGCGAGCCTCGCCAGTTCGATGCCGTCCATGCCGGGCATGACGATGTCGGTGAGCAGGAGGTCCCAGCCTCTGTCGATCACCGTGGCGGCTTCCTCGCCGTCGGCGCAGGCGGTGACCTGGAAACCGGCGCGCTCCAGCGCCCGGCTGAGAAACCCGCGCAGGCTGTCGTCGTCTTCGGCCAGCAGGATGCGGGGCATGGGCGCGGGGATCCAAAAGGCGGATGACCAGGGCGTCCAACATAGGCCGCGAGGTGTAAATTGCCGGTGAACCCCTGCGTGACCGCCGCACCGTGGCTGGCGCATTTCGCTGAAGCCGCGCCGATCGGGTTTGACGCGGGGGCCTCGCCTTGCGCATGGTCGCGTCCATGGATGGCAACCAGCTGGCCCAGCCGGCGGCGTGCGATGGCGCGCCTTTTATCCTGACCGGACCGGCGCCCGGCGCGGCGCCGACGCCGGTGATTTTCGCCTCGCCGCACTCGGGCCGGTTCTACCCACCGGCGATGCTGGCGGCCTCGCTTTTGGGCGCCCACGCCATCCGCCGTTCGGAAGACGCCCACGTCGATCAGCTGATCCTTGCCGCGCCGGACCACGGGCACGCCCTGATCGTGGCCGAGTTCGCCAGGGCCTATCTCGACGTCAATCGCGAGCCGTGGGAGCTCGATCCGGCGATGTTCGAGGACGAGCTGCCGTCCTTCGCGCGCGGTCGCTCGGCGCGGGTGGCGGCGGGCCTGGGGGCCATCGCCCGGATCGTCTGCGAGGGCCAGGAGATCTATGCCCGCAAGCTGACCTTCGCCGAGGCGGAGGGCCGGGTGCGCGCGGTGCACCAGCCCTATCACGCGGCGCTGGAGGCGCTGATCGCCCGGACACGCGTGCGGTTCGGCTGCGCGGTGTTGATCGACTGGCACTCGATGCCCGCCGCCGCGGCGACGGCCAGCGGCGACTGCGATGTGGTGCTCGGCGACCGCTTCGGGGCCGCCTGCGCCGGCGGCCTGACCCGGTTCGTCGAGGATCAGCTGGCGGCGATGGGCTACAAGGTGGCCCGCAACGCCCCCTACGCCGGCGGTTTCACCACCGAGCATTACGGCCGGCCGGGGCGCAAGGTTCACGCCCTGCAGATCGAGATCAACCGCGGCCTCTATCTGGACGAGGCGCGGCTGGCGCCCAACCAGGGCTTCGAGCGCCTGCGCACCGATCTGGGCCGGCTGTTCGCGGCCATGGCCGGCGTCGATTGGGCGCGCCTGTAGGCCGAAGGAGAAAGGCGATGACCGAAGCAACTCTTGGCGAGACCGTCACCGCGCTTCGGCCCTTCGTGCCCTGTGACGATTTCGAACTATGCAAGAGGTTCTACGCGGACCTCGGCTTTTCGACCGTCCACTCGGATGCTCAAATCGCCATCCTCGCCGCTGGCGCCCACTCGTTCGTGCTGCAGAACTATCGCTGGCCGAGCGCGCGGGACAACTTTGTCGTCCAGCTGGTCGTCGACGATGTCGACGCCTGGTGGACCCGCATCGAGACGGCGGGGATCGCCGCCAATTACGGGGTGAAGGCGACCGCGCCCCATCAACTACCGTGGGGCGCCAAAGGGGCGCGCGTGATCCACCTGATCGATCCCACCGGCGTCCTTTGGCACATCAGCCAATACGGGGGGTAGGCTGCTGAGGCCGCCGTGCGCCCCTTCCGTCACGGCGCTGATCGCGCCGCGCCACCTCCCCCGCGAGTGGACGGGGGAGGAGTTTTTGTTGAAATTCCTCACCCGCACAGCGGGGGAGGGGGACCGCCGGCGCAGCCGGTGGTGGAGGGGGCGCAGGCCAGCCTCAGAAAAAAGGCCGCGCACGGGGCGCGGCCAGTTTAATCAGGGGAGAAAACGCCCAATAGGGCAGGGACGTTGGGGAACGTCCCACGGGATAAAGCTAGTGTGCGACGCACCATTGAGCAAGCGTGAACTAGCCGCAAATCGCTGAAATTGGCCGCGCGCCTGTATTTTGGCCACGGCCGGCGTGATCCGACTAAAATTGAGGCAGGTCGGCCCCCATATTGCATCGCACCAGACGGGTAGGCCCATTGGCCCAGGGCGCGGACCGTCCGGGGTGGCCTTGAGCCTTCCGATCGCCTACAAGCCCGCCTCCCGCGTCGCCTTTAAGACCCCCGCCAAGAAATCCCCATGTCCCTGCGCAACATCGCCATCATCGCCCACGTCGATCATGGCAAGACCACCCTGGTCGACCAGATGCTGGGGCAGTCGGGGGTTTTCCGCGCCAACGAAGCCCACGCCGAGCGGGCGATGGACTCCAACGACCAGGAGCGCGAGCGCGGGATCACCATCCTGGCCAAGGCGACCTCGCTGCTGTGGCATGGGGCGGCCGGCGAGACGCGGATCAACATCATCGACACCCCCGGCCACGCCGACTTCGGCGGCGAGGTCGAGCGGATTCTGGGCATGGTCGACGGCTGCCTGTTGCTGGTCGACGCCGAGGAAGGGGTGATGCCGCAGACCAAGTTCGTGCTTGGCAAGGCGCTCAAGCTGGGCCTCAAGCCGATCGTGGTGCTCAACAAGGTCGACCGTCCGCACGCCGATCCGGAAAAGGTGCTCAATGAGGCCTTTGATCTCTTTGCGGCCATCGGCGCCACCGACGAACAGCTTGATTTTCCCCACCTCTACGCCAGCGGCAAGCAGGGTTGGGCGGTGGTCGACATGGCTGACGCGCGCACGGGCCTCGCGCCGCTGTTCGACCGGATCGTCGAACACGTGCCGGCCCCCGCCGCTGAAGCGCGGGCCGACGCGCCGGCCCAACTGCTGGCGGTGCTGATCGAAGCCGACCCGTTCCTCGGCCGCCTGCTCACCGGGCGGGTCGAGTCGGGGCGCCTGACCCCCGGCATGACCATCCGCGCGTTGTCGCGCGACGGTGTCGAGGTCGAGCGTGGGCGGATCAGCAAGATCCTCGCCTTCCGCGGCCTCAAGCGCCAGCCGATCGATGAAGCCCTGGCCGGCGATATCGTCGCCGTGGCCGGGCTGACCAAGGCGACGGTCGCCGACACCATCGGCGCTGTCGACGCCGAGGGCGCCCTGCCGGCCCAGCCGATCGATCCGCCGACCATCGCCATCACCGTCTCGGTCAACGACAGCCCGCTGGCCGGTCGCGAGGGGGACAAGGTGCAGAGCCGGGTGATCCGCGAGCGCCTGCTGCGCGAGGCCGAGGCCAACGTCGCGATCAAGGTCGCCGAAACCGCCGAGCGCGACGCCTACGAGATCGCCGGGCGCGGAGAATTGCAGCTTGGCGTGCTCATTGAGACCATGCGCCGCGAAGGCTTCGAGGTTTCCATCAGCCGCCCCCGGGTGGTCTACAAGACCGATCCCGAGACCGGCAAACGCCTCGAGCCGATCGAGGAGGTGGTCATCGACGTTGACGATGATTTCAGCGGCATCGTCATCGAAAAGCTGTCTAACCGGAAGGCCGAGCTCAAGGACATGGGGCCATCCGGAACCGGCAAGACCCGGCTCACGTTCATGGCCCCCTCGCGGGCGCTGATCGGCTATCAGGGCGAGTTTCTCACCGATACGCGGGGCTCGGGCGTGCTCAACCGCGTGTTCTCGCACTACGAGCCGTTCAAGGGGGCCATCGAGGGCCGCGGCCGCGGTGCGCTGATCTCCAATTCCGATGGCGAGACGGCCGCCTTCGCCCTGTGGAACCTCGAGGATCGCGGCACGATGTTCGTCGGCGCCGGGGAGAAGACCTACCAGGGGATGATCATCGGCGAGAACTCAAAGCCCGACGACCTGGACGTCAACCCGATGAAGGCCAAGCAGCTGACCAATGTGCGCGCGTCGGGCAAGGACGAGGCCATCCGCCTGACCCCGCCGCGGCGCCTGACCCTCGAACAGGCCATCGCCTACATCGATCAGGACGAGCTGGTCGAGGTCACCCCCAAATCCATCCGCCTGCGCAAACAGATCCTCAACCCCACCTTCCGCAAACGCAGGGTCAAGGAAGACGCCTAGGTTGAATTGGGCTTCCCTCCCCTTCATGGGGAGGGAAGAGAGTAGTCGATGGCCAATCCGATCTACGCCGCCCTGCCGACGACGATCTTTACGGTGATGAGCGCCCTGGCGCGCGAGCACGGCGCCATCAACCTCGGCCAGGGGTTTCCGGACGAGCCGGGACCTGAAACCATTCGCGCCCGGGCGGCCGACGCGGTGCTCAACGGCGACAACCAGTATCCGCCGATGATGGGACTTCCCGTCCTGCGCGAAGCGGTCGCCCGGCATTATGCGCGCGTCCAGGGCCTCGACTTCGACTGGCAGTCCGAGATCACCATCACTTCCGGCGCCACCGAGGCCCTAGCCTGCGCCTTTTTAGCCCTGATCCAGCTAGGCGACGAGGTGGTGCTGTTCCAGCCGACCTACGATTCCTACCTGCCGATGGTGCGCAGGGCGGGCGGCATCGCCCGATTGGCGAGACTTGCGCCGCCTCACTGGCGCATCGATCGCGCCATGCTGGAGGCTGTGTTCACCGAGCGCACGCGCCTGGTGGTCCTGAATACGCCGCTCAATCCCGCGGCCAGTGTCTGCCCAGCGGAAGACCTCGCTCTGGTGGCCGAGTTCTGCGTGCGCTTCGACGCGGTCGCCATCTGTGACGAGGTCTGGGAACATGTCGTCTTCGACGGCGGGGCGCACCGCCCGCTGATCGCCTTGCCGGGTATGCGCGAGCGATGCGTGAAGATCGGCTCGGCCGGCAAGATGTTCGCCCTCACCGGATGGAAGGTCGGCTTTCTCTGCGCGGCGCCGGCGCTCACCGCCGCCCTGGCCAAAGCCCACCAGTTCCTCACCTTCACCACGCCGCCCAATCTTCAATCCGCCGTCGCCTGGGGGCTGGACAACAGCTGCGGCTGGTTCGCCGCCATGCCGGCGCAGCTCGCAGCCTCGCGGGACCGACTGGGCGAGGCGCTCAGGCGCGAGGGCTTCGCGGTGTTGGAAAGCGCCGGCACCTATTTCCTCAATGTCGATCTCGCCGCTTCAGGCGTGGCGGAGGGCGACAGGAACTTCTGCCTGCGGGCGGTGACGGAAGCCGGCGTCGCGGCGATCCCGGTCTCGGCATTCTATGAACAAGACCCGGTGACCTCGATCGTCCGCCTGTGCTTCGCCAAGCGCGACGCCACCCTCGACGAAGGCGCGCGCCGCCTGGCTCGGGCGCGGGAGCTGATGGGCGGTTGACGGCCCCTGCCGACTCGCCGGCCCAATAGTACCGGCCAATGGACGTCTAAATCGGTTAAGCCTATGGTCTTGCCGATCTCATTGGGATCAATTGGGAGCGACGCAATGAACCTGCACGTACGCAACCTCGACGACGACCTTGTCGCCAAACTGAAGCGGCGCGCCGCGCGGCATGGCCGGTCGACCGAAGCGGAACACCGGGAAATCCTCCGCCACGCCCTGAGTGGGGAGCTTGAACCATCGTTTTGGGATCTGGCCGCGGAGCTGCGCAAGCTGAGCGAGAGGCGCAATCAAACGCCGTCGGAGATTCTGGTGCGAGAGGGGCGGGAAAAGAACTGATGCGCGTTGTGATCGATGCGAGCGTTGCTCTCAAGTGGGTCATGTCGGAGGTGGGCAGCGAGCAGGCGGCCGCGTTGCAGGGCGCCGCTTCGTTGATGGCGCCCGACCTGATTGTCAGGGAATGGTGCGCCGCCCTATCGGAAAAGGTGCGTCGGCGCGAAATGTCGGTCGACGACGCCCTTTTGGCCGCGCGAATCCTGCAACACGTGGACATCGAACTGCGCCCAATGCGCAGCCTGTTGCTCGACGCCACGCGCCTGGCGCTGGTCCTGCAGCACCCCGCCGATGAGTGTTTCTATCTTGCCCTGGCGTTCAGCGAAGGCTGCCCCTTGGTCACGGCCGACGGGGGGATGGCGGCCAGGCTCGCCGCATCGCCAGCCGTTCGATTGCCCCGCGTGCTGAGCCTCGCCGACGCGGCCCAGGCCCTCGCCCGGGCCTAGCTCGTCGCGCCGCCGTCCACGACGATGGTCTGGCCGGTGAGCCAGGCCCCTGCGCGCGAAGCCAGGAAGATCGCCGCCCCGGCGATGTCGTCCGGCTCGCCCAGACGGCGCAGCGGGGTGGCGAAACTGGACCGCCGCTCGGCTTCGGGTGTGTCCCACAGGGCCCTGGCGAAGTCGGTCTTGACCAGGCCTGGCGCGATGCAGTTGACCCGGATGTTGCTGGGCGAGAGCTCCTGGGCCAAGTTGCGCGCCAGCTGCATGTCGGCGGCCTTGGAGATCGCGTAGGCGCCCAGCGCGCCGCTGCCGCGCAGGCCCCCGATCGACGAGACGATGATGATCGCCCCATCCTTCCGCTCGCTCATCTCCGGCGCGACCATGTGGATCAGCCAATGGTTGGAGACGATATTGTTGTCGAGAATCTTGCGGAAGGCCTCGTCGGAAAGCCCGCTCATCGGGCCGTAATAGGGGTTGGAGGCGGCGTTGCAGACCAGGATGTCGATCTGGCCGAACGCGGCGCGCGTCTCATCGACCAGCCGCTGGAGGTCGTCCTTCGATGAGATATTGGCGGCCACCGCGATGGCGGCGCCTGGGTGTTTGGCGTTGATCTCGCCGGCCAGCACCTCGCAGGGGCCCGCCTTGCGCGATGAGATCACCACCTTGGCGCCGTGCTGCGCCATCCGCTGGGCGATCGCCTTGCCGATGCCGCGCGACGAGCCGGTGATCACCGCGACCTTGCCGGAAAGATCGAAGAGTTCCATCGGTTTGCTCCGCCAAACGCCTTTATCAATCCTTTTCACCATCGGGCGGCGCAACAGGAAGGTCAACTTAGGCGGCGCACTGCCGGCTCTGCTCGCATCGTCGCGGCGCCTTGGCTAGAAAGAGTCATGGCCGAAGGCGACGCCAAGACCGCTCAGCGCGAGAAGACCGCCTTTGGCCGCGGCTTCTTGACCGACATCTGGTATTTCGCCGCTCTGTCGGCGGAGCTCAAGTCCGGTCGCATGGCTCGCCACGAGATCATGGGCCAGCCGGTGCTGCTCGGACGCACGCCAGATGGGGCCTCGATCGCCTTGCGCGACATCTGCCCGCACCGAGCTTCGCCGCTCTCCGCCGGTCGGTTCGCGCGCGAGGCCGATGGATCGGCCAGTGTCGAGTGTCCCTACCACGGCTGGCGGTTCGCGGCCGACGGCGCCTGCGTGGCCATTCCCTCGCTGACCGCCGACCAGGCGCTCGACACAGAGCGAATCCGCGTTCGCCGCTACCCTTTGGCCGAAAGCCAGGGGATGGTGTTCATCTGGATGGCCGCCGATCCGCGCGACGACGCCGCCCCGCCGTCGCCGCCGCCGAGCTTTCCAGGGGTTGTCGGCGGCCGCCCGAAACTGGTCCTGCGCCGGGTGTTCGCCGCCCACATCGACCACGCTGTCGTCGGGCTGATGGACCCGGCTCACGGGCCGTTCGTGCATCGCCAGTGGTGGTGGCGAACGGCAGCCTCGCGCCACGCGAAATCCAAGCGTTTCGAGTCGTCGCCGCTCGGCTTCACCATGGTCCGCCATGCGCCGTCCAGCAACTCGCGCGCCTACGGGCTGCTCGGCGGCGCCCCGATGACCGAGATCAGCTTCGCCCTGCCGGGCCTGCGCTGGGAGCACGTCACCGTCGGCCGCCGACAGGTGCTGGCCCTGACCTGCCTGACGCCGCTGAACGAGACGACGACGGCGATCACCCAGCTGGTCTGGTCCGACCATCCGATCTTCGCCATCGCGGCGCCGTTCATCGACGCCGGCGCGCGGCGCTTTCTCAGCCAGGACGGCGACGTGGTCGACCTTCAGAACCAGGGGCTGAAGTACGATCCGCCGCTGATCTGGATCGACGACGCCGACCGCCAGGCCAAGTGGTATCTGTCCTTGAAGCGCGAGTGGGCGGCCAGCCGCCGCGAGGGCCGCGCCTTCGCCAACCCGATAGAGGCCGCGACGCTGCAATGGATCAGCTGATGCAAAGGCTTACCGCGCGGATGGCGCGCGCCGTGACAACCTGGCCCGACGCGCGAGGCTGGGCGTTCACCGCCGCCGTCGGCGCCGCAAGCCTGGCGGCGATGGCCGCGATCGGGTTTTCCAGCGGGCTTTACGCCGTGCACCCGGCCCGCACCCAGGGTCTGCCACTGCGGCTGCTGACGGTGCTGATCGCGCCCGCCATCGGCGAGGAGGCCCTCTTTCGGGGCCTGTTGATCCCCGACCGCACGGAGACGCTTCGCCCCTGGTCGGCTTTGGCGGCGGTGACCGGCGTCTTCACCCTCTGGCATGTCGTCGAGGCCAAGACCTTCCTGCGCGTCGCCGAGCCGATGTTCCTGCGGCCGAGTTTTCTCGCCTGCGCCGCCAGCCTTGGCCTGGGCTGCGGCCTGATCCGTTGGCGGACCGCTTCGCTGTGGCCGGTCGTCGCCGTGCATTGGCTGGCGGTGATCCTCTGGCAGACGTGGCTGGGCGGCCTGGTGCTCGATGACTAGGCGCGCGAACCGCTCATTCGCGGCCTTGGCGTTCCTGCTGCCCGTCGCATTGGGGGCGGCGCCGCTTAGGCTCGAGGCGGCGCGGGCGCCGTTCGTCCCGCCGTCGGTGTTCATCAGCCCTTCAGGCGAACCGTTCCGCTCGCCGGCCGGCGCCGCGGCGTCGTTCGAAGCCTGGTTCGCCAGGGTCGATACCAACCACGATGGGCGCATCGACAAGGCCGAGTTCGAGGCCGACGCCATGGCCTTCTTCAGAAAACTCGACCTGAGCGGCGACGGCGTCATCGACGGGAGCGAGATCGGCGCCTACGAAAAAACCATCGCGCCAGAACTGATCGCCCGCAGCGACGAGGGCGAGGCCGGCCACGACGCCTATGTTTCGCTGCTCAACGAGGCCGAACCGGTCAGCGGCGCCGACCTGTCGCTGGATCTGCGCATCACCGCCCCCGAATGGCGGGCGGCTGCGGACCGGCGTTTCGCCGCCCTCGACGCGGCCGGGCGCGGTTTTCTCGACCACGACGCCCTGCTGGCCCGCCTGCCGAGACCCGGCAAGGCGCGCCGGCCCCGGGAAGCTGACAAATGAATCGTCGCATTCGCATCGCAGTGTCTCTCTTCGCCTGCACAGTGCTGCTCGGCGGCTGCGCCAAGCCGCCTGGCGGCGGGATTCCGCACGATGCCCTCGACAGCGCCATCGGCGCGGCGATCGGCGATCCATCGACCTGCGTGATCCTGGCCGAGCGGGTCGGCGGCAAGCGCGTCTATCAATACGGCGAGGACTTCAACTGCACCCGTCCGCTGGCCGCCTGCGATCGCCCCGGAACCCTGACCGGGAAAGGCGCGCTCGCCCTGGCCGACACACCAGAGGGCCGCGAGGCGAGCTGCCCATCGAATCCTGCCGCCACCCGCTCCGTTGGTTGGGCGGAAGGCCGCGTGGTCAGCACCAGACGCGACCTGGTCTTTTCCGCGGTGATGGAAGGCGACCGCGCCCTCCCCGGCCGCGAAATCGCCGCCCGCCTGGCGGACGCGTTCTCGCAGGCTGGGCTGTAAAATCAATTCCTCACCCGCGCCGCGGGGGAGGGGGACCGCCCGCGAAAGCGGGCGGTGGAGGGGGCGCTAGGCGGCCCAGGGCTTATTCAATGCGCCCGCGCCCCCTCCGTCACGGCGCTAATCGCGCCGCGCCACCTCCCCCGCAAGAGGACGGGGGAGGAGTTTGGCTCCGCCCCTAATGCGCCAGCTCGAAGACGCCGGTGACATCGATGCGGACTTTCAGTTCGCCCTCTTCGATCGGGGTCGGAGCGGCGGGCGCCCGCAATGCCATCATCGCTATCGGCCGGGGCGGCGATAGCGAATAGCCGCCGCCTTCGCTCAAATTGACCAGGCGGACGATGCGGTAGCCGACGGCGTTGGCGTAGAGCGAGGCCTTGTCCTCGAGCGCCTTGACCGCCGCGACCCTGGCGGTGTTTTCGGCCGATAGCGGATTAGCCAGTCCAAGACTGATCTGGCCGACATCGGTGGCCCCCGCCGCGACGGCGGCGTCGGCGATCTCGCCCAGGCGCGCCAGATCCGTCACCGTTACGATCAGCTGGCTGGAGGCCTTGTAGCCGGTGAGTTTCGGCGGCTGATCCTGTGCGTAGACGTACTGTGGCCCTAGATTGAGGCTGGTCGTCTGCACGTTGCGCGGTGCGACGCCGGCGCGGCGGATCGCGGCCGCCAGCTGGGTCATCCGCGCGGCATTGTCGGCCATCGCGCGGGCCGCCGTTGGCGCGGCGCTCTCGACGCCCAGGGTGATGGTGGCCATGTCCGGCTCTATCCGCGCCTCGCCATAGGCGGAGAGGTTGAGGGTGGTGGCGGCGAAGACCGCGTTGGGCTGGGCGGGCGCCTGGGCGTGGGCGACCGCGGCGACCGTGGCCAGGAGCAGCGCGGCCAGCGGCGCGGCGCGATTGAGACGGTTCATCTTGACGGTCCTCCGATGGTGAGGAAGCTTTAAGCAGGTCTTTTCCCATGATAACCGCAAGGCCCCAATGGCTTTGGGGCCCGTAGCTCAATTGGTTAGAGCCGGCCGCTCATAACGGTCTGGTTGTAGGTTCGAGTCCTACCGGGCCTACCAACCCCATCCTACTGCCCGATCACCGAGGCCAGGATGTTGATGCCGAGCGCCAGGACCATGGTGTTGAAGAAGAAGGCCAGCAGGGCGTGCTGGGTGATCAGGCGTCGGAAACTGGCGGTGGTGATGCTGAAGTCGGAAACCTGCGCCGTGGCCCCGACGCACACCGCCGCATAGATGAAGTCGTGATAGGTGCGAGGCGGCTCGCCTGGAAAGCGGATGCCGCCATCAACCTCGCCATCGGCGTTGTTATCGCCGAAATATCGGTGGGCGTAGCGCAGGGTGAACATCGACTGGACGACCATCCATCCGAGCACCAGGGTCGAGACCGACAGGATCCAGGCCCACGAGGCCGCTCCCGCTGTATGGGCGCTGGCCGCCTTGCTCTCGTGCATAGCCACCACCGTGGCGCCAAGTCCGGCGACGACGGCCGAGAGGATGATGACCATGGTCACGGTCTGGCCCTCGTCCTCGTAGGCGGCCCTGGCGCGGACCTGACCTTCATCGTCGCGCAGAAGCATCCAGATGGTGGTGGTGAGGAAGACGACGGTGGCGGCGTTCCAGCCGATCAGGCTGGAGAGGCCGGGAGGCAGGCCATGCAAGCGGGCCAGCGTCGCGCCCCCAATCCCCACCGGCAAGGCGAGCAACATCCGCCAGCGGCGGCGCAGCAGATTGGGAGTGGCCAAAGGTGTCATCGACACTTCATATTCCTCAAAATGACCACGGCGATCGACAGCGTGACCTTTAGCGGCTCCAAGGCGCAACGTTATATCGTCTTGGCGAGCGAGATCGCCGCCGTCGTCGACGGCGAGCCTGACATCGTCGCGCGCATGGCCAGCGTCGCGGCCATGCTCGCCGCCTGTTTCGAGACGTTTTCCTGGACCGGCTTTTATGTTGTCGATGCGACGCGGCCCTCCGAACTGGTCGTCGGACCCTATCAGGGTGCGCTCGGCTGCCTGCGAATCGCGATTGGACGGGGCGTGTGCGGCCAGGCCGCGGCGGAGCGAAAGACCCTGATCGTGCCCGACGTCCAGGCTTTCGCCGGTCACATCGCCTGCGATCCCCGCACGCGCAGCGAGATCGTCGTGCCCGTGTTCGGCCCGGCCGGAAATCTCATCGCCGTCTGCGACGTCGATTCGCTCACGCCCGCGGCCTTCGATGAGATCGACGCGAAGGGGCTCGAACGAATTCTAGCCGAGACTTTCGGGGCCTGACCTCCGTGTCCGCCAAGGAGAAGGGACTTACCTCGCCTTGAAGAGGCTCGCGGCGAGATAGCCGGCGGCGGCGCCGGCGGCGCTGACCACGGCGCCCCAGGCCAGGTCGAATGCCGTGACCCTCGTCGACCACACCGCCAGGGTCGCCTGGTTGGTCAGGTCATAGGTGGCGTAGGCGCAGATGCCGAATGCCGCTCCACGGGCGCCGGCGTGGCGCCAGCTGTGGAACTCCAGGGCCGGACGGACCGCGAACGACATCAGGCCGGCGAAGTAGATCAGGTAGAAGAGCGCGGCCGGAATCAGTCTCGGGCTGGTCGCCAGTATAGGCCCCAGCGCCGGCCGATAGAGCGTGGCATTGGTCACGGTCAGCCAGATCGCGTCGAGCGCCAGGAATGCGGCCGCGACGCCGACATATCCCACCAGCCAACGCCTCACGCCGGGCCGGCTGCGTCAACGGGCGCCAGCCGGTAATGGCTGACCCCCCAGACACTGCCGCCGCTCTCGCCGAAGAGACCGGCGGTGGCCATGAAGAAGAGGCGCCAGCGTCGTTTCCACAGGCTGGCGTCGTGGCCGTACACCTCGCGTAGCAGCGGCTGGATGCGGTCACTGGCGGCGTCGAAGTTCGCCAGCCAGTCCAGCGCCGTGCGCCGGTAGTGATCGCCGCTCCAGCGCCATTCCTGCTCAAGGGTAAAGATCTGGGGAAACTGCCGAATGAGGCCGTGGCTGGGCATGATCCCACCGGTGAAGAAATGCCGGGCGATCCAATCGGCCGGATCGGTCAGGGCGAAACGATAGGGCCGCGTCTTGTGGGTGAAGACATGCAAAAAGAGCCGGCCATCGGGCTTCAGCCAGCCGGCGATCCTGGAAAGCAGCCCCTGCCAATTGGCCATGTGCTCGAACATCTCTACCGACACCACCCGGTCGAAGCGCCGGCCCGGATCGAAATCGTTCATGTCGGCGGTGATCACCGCCAGATTGCCCAGGCCTTGGACGCGCGCGTCGGCCTCGATGGCGGCCCGCTGGGAGTGGGAGTTGGAGACCGCCGTGATCCGCGAGGCGGGATAATGCGCCGCCATCCACAAGCTGAGCGAGCCCCAGCCGCAGCCGAGCTCAAGCACCTCTTGGCCATCGACGAGTCCGGCATTGGCGCAGGTGCGGGTCAGCGCCTCGTCCTCGGCCGCCGCCAAACCCGTGGCGCCGACGCCATAGAAGGCGCTCGAATATTTCAGCCGCGGCCCTAGCACCAAGCGGAAAAAGTCGGACGGAAGCTCATAGTGCTGGGCATTGGCCTCGCCGGTATTTTCGGCGATCGGATGGGCGGCCATGTCGCGAGCGAATTGGGCCTCCGCGGCCGGCGCCGGGCCGTCTAGCTCGCGCCTCGCGCGGCCGACCAGGTACCTGACCCCCAGGCGGGTGAGGGCGTCGGGGAGCGGCGCGCGTTCGACGGCGCGGCTGGCGGCGACGGTGAGGCTCATCTCTTAGATCCCCACCAGCGGCTGGAAGAGGCGCCCCACCCAGTCGCGGGGAATAAGAGCGTTGTCGGCGGCGATCAGGCAGATGCACTCGCCGTCCGCGGTGACCCTCGGCGTATGTTCGACCGTGTCGTCGTTTTCGGCGAAGTCGCCGGGGCCGTGAATCTCGCCCCGATCGGTGTAGGCGCCCTTGAGCACGCAGATCAGTTCAACGCCGGCGTGGGTGTGGCGGGGCACGCTCATCCCGGCGCCAACGCGCAGCAGATAGCTGCGCGGACCACGAGCGCGGCCGCTGACCGGCGCCACCCAGACCCCGGGCGCGGCCCAGCGGCGGTGGCGTTTCGCGGCCAAAGCCACGTCGGCGGGAACGCGTATCCAGTCTTGCGGCGTCGTCGCGTTGGGCGCCTGCGAGGGCGCCGGCGGCCGCTCGATGCGCGCCATGGCCCTGGCCAGCGCGTCGGGCGCCATTTCGGCCGCCGGCAGCTCGCAGAGCAGGGCCCCGCCGACGGACTCGGCCAGAGCGACGACGTCGCGGCAGGCGGCGCAGGCGCCCAGATGGACGCCGAGAATCAGCAGGCGGCCCGGCTCGAGCGACCCGGCGGCATAGTCGATCAGCAGGGCGTCGGAGGGATGATGGCTTGGGATCATGTTGTCGGGTTTCATTTCGGATCGTCCAGCAGGCCGCGGAGCCTGGTCATCGCCAGGCGCAGCCGTGACTTCACGGTGCCGAGCGGCAGACCGAGATCGGCGGCGATTTCGGAATGGGGTTTATCGGAGAAGAAGGCCAGGCGGATTACCAGGGCCTGTTCGGTGGAAAGCGAAGCGATGGCCCGGCCGATCCTCACCTCGTCCTGAAGGGCGGCGAGCGCGCCGAGCGGACTGGCCGGCGCCGAGGGGGTGTCGGACGCGTCTTCAAGATCGGCAGGCCGGCGCTCACGCCGCAGGGCATCGATGCGCAGATTGCGGGCGATGGTGAACAGCCAGGTCGAAACCGCGGCCCGGGCCGGATCGAAAGCCCCGGCCTTGCGCCAGACGGTGAGCAGGGTTTCCTGGGCCATCTCCTCGGCCGCTTCCGGCAGGGCCCCCAGGCGTATCAGATAGCTCTTCACCCGCGGGGCGAAATGACTGAACAGGGCCGCGAAAGCCTCGCGGTCGCCGTGGGCGGCGATCTCGGCCACCAGCTCAGACAGGCGCCGGCCGGACGCCGGATCGTTTGGCGCGGCCGTTGGGGATGGCGCTCTGGGCGGCCCGGTCATGGCGCCGGGCGAGGAGCATCGCGAGCTCCGCTGCGTTTGCGCGATGGCATGCATGTCCCTCTTACGCCTGCCCGGCGTCCGCGGATCACCGCGCGCGCCGCTTGTGATCCGCCCCGACCGGCCGCTCGTAAAGGCGACCTGAGCGCAGCTTGTTTTCTTAATGGCCCCCACTTCCCGCAACCATAGGAAAGTCGAAAGCCGTGTCCCCAGAAGAGCGGATCGCCCCCCTGAAGATCGCCGTCATCGGCTCGGGCATTTCTGGCATGTCGGCCGCGTGGCTGCTCAGCGAAGACCACGACGTGACGCTGTTCGAGGCCGATCGGCGCCTGGGGGGCCACAGCCATACGGTCGAGGCGCCGTCGCCACGCGGCCCGATCGCCGTCGACATGGGCTTCATTGTCTACAATGAGGCCAATTATCCCAATCTCGTGGCCCTGTTCGCTCACCTGGGCGTCGTCACCAAGACCTCCGACATGAGCTTTGGCGTCAGCCTCGACCAGGGTCGGCTCGAATATGGCGGCAACGACCTGACCACCCTCTTCGCCCAGTGGCGCAACCTCGTGCGCCCGCGTTTCTGGTCGATGCTGAGCGACATTCTGCGCTTCCACCGCCAGGCCCGGGCCCACGCCTGCGCGCTGGACGCCAAGATGACCAGCCTTGGCGACTATCTCGATGCGCAGGGCTATGGACGGGCCTTCCAGGACGATCACCTGCTGCCCCAGGCCGCGGCCATCTGGTCGACATCGACGCGCGATATCCGCGACTATCCGGCCGCGGCGTTCATCCGCTTTTGCGAGAACCATGGCTTGCTCAATGTCCTCGATCGGCCGTTGTGGCGCACGGTGGAGGGCGGCAGCCGCGCCTATGTCGACAAGCTCACCGTCGCCTGCAGGCCCAAGGCCCGCCTGGGAACGCCGGTCACCGGCATCGCCCGGACGCCGGCCGGGGTTCTGGTGCGGCGCGCCGATGGGGCCCTCGAGCGTTTCGACCATGTGGTCGTCGCCACGCACGCCGACCAGGGTCTGGCCATGCTCGAAGCGCCGACGGCCAGGGAGCGCGCATTGCTGGGGGCCTTCGCCTACAGCCGCAATGTCGCGGCGCTGCACACCGACGAACGTCTGATGCCGCGCCGCCGCAAGACATGGTCGGCGTGGAACTATGTCGGCGCCATCGGCGAAGGCGGCGATCAGATGCTGTGCGTGACCTACTGGATGAACAAGTTGCAGGCGTTGCCCAGTGACACGCCGCTGTTCGTCACCCTCAATGCGGCGCGCGCGCCCGATCCGGCCTGCGTGATCCGCCAGGAGGTCTATGAGCATCCGCTGTTCGACGCCGGGGCCATGCGCGCCCAGAAACATCTGTGGTCGCTGCAGGGCGAGGGGGGCGTCTGGTGGTGCGGGTCGTACTTCGGGGCCGGCTTTCACGAGGATGGGCTGCAGGCCGGTCTCGCCGTCGCCGAGGCCCTCGGCGGACGGCGCCGTCCGTGGATGGTGAAGAACGAATCGGGACGCATCCACCTGGGCGCGACACCGACGCTGGCCGCGGTTCTGGACCGGGTTGCATGAAACCCCTCGCTTCGGGGCTCTACGGCGGCAGCATCATCCATCAACGGTTTTCGCCGCGACGTCACCGGCTGCGCTATTCGCTGTTCCAGATCCTGTTCGACCTGGATGAAATGACCGAGCTCGATACACACTTGGCGCTGTTTTCCCACAACCGGTTCAACCTGTTCAGCTTCCACGACCGCGACCATGGCGGGGGCGAACCGGGTCCGTTGCGCGCGTGGGTCGAGCGGGCCTTGGCCTCGGCCGGCATTGAAACGGCGGGCGGCGCCATCCGGGTGCTGTGCCTGCCCAGGCTCCTTGGCTATGTGTTCAATCCGCTCACCGTCTATTTCTGTCACCACGCCGACGGGCGGCTGACGGCGATGCTCTATGAGGTCAACAACACCTTCGGCCAGCGGCACAGCTATCTGATCGCGGTCGAAGGCGGCGACCCCCGCTCCGTGCGCCAATCGTGCGCCAAGGCGTTCCATGTCTCCCCGTTCCTTGGCATGGAGATGACCTACGATTTCCAGATCGCGCCGCCCGGCGATAGCATCGCCACCACTGTCCTCGGCCGTGACGGCGATGGCCATCCGGTGATCCGCGCGACCTTCGCCGGCCGCCGCCGGGCCCTGACCGATCGCGTGCTGCTCGCGGCCCTGGTTCGCTATCCCCTCATGACCCTGAAGGTGGTCGCCGCCATCCATTGGGAAGCGCTGAAGCTGGTCCTCAAGGGCGTCCGCCTGCAGCGCCGCCCCAGACCGCCGGCGCGGGAAATCACCGTGGTTTCATAGGTGCGGGCGCGGGTCCCTGCGATTCGCGCGATCTGGCGAAGTTTCGCCACGCCTCTCGACGCACGCGCGCGGCGACCCTGCCATGCTACCACGCGACCATGAGCAACGCCGCGCCACCAAGCGATGCCTATCTCGCCCGCGGCGAGGGGGTCGCTGTTCGCCGCGTCTTGGAGCCGGATCTTCGGCACATAGCTACGTTCGCCTTCACCGTTTCGATCGTCGAGCGGCTTACGGACCTGGCGCGCCTGACGGCGGCTTTTGAGGCCGACGGATTGTGGAAGGACGACTCGGGAGCGGTCGCGGTTGAAGAGGTCGCGACGCGGCGTCTGGTCGGCACGTGCCAGTTCTACCGCTCCGGACCGTGCATCCATGGCTACGAGCTGGGCTACATTATCCATCAGCCGACGGACCGGCGTCGGGGCTTTGGCTCCGAGGCGGTGCGCCTGTTCTCCGACCATCTGTTCGCCGCGATCCCCGGGTTTTTCCGCCAACAACTGATGATCGAGGTGTGGAACACGCCGTCGTGGAAGTTGGCCGAGGGGTGCGGGTTCGTGCGCGAAGGGCTGCTGCGCAGTTCGGGGCTGGGAGCGGGAGACCCGTCAGACTGCTTTGTCTACGCCCGCACGCGCAAGGATTGGCGGGAGCAGCTGCACACGACGATCAGCCTGGGCGGGACAGGCGTCGGTGGCTGACCTGATCTTCAGCGATCCGAGGCTCGCCGGCTTTTACGACGCGATGTGCTGGGGTCGGGACGATTTCGATTTCTACCGGCCGATGATCATGGAGGCCGCCTCGGTCCTCGATGTCGGTTGCGGCACCGGCGCCATGCTCCACCAGGCGCGAGAGGCTGGACACGCCGGTCGCCTGTGCGGGCTCGACCCCGCGCCCGGCATGCTGGCCCAGGCGCGCAAACGCACCGATATCGAATGGATCGAAGGCGAGCTGACATCGGTGGCGTGGAGCGGCGATTTCGACCTCGTGGTCATGACCGGACACGCGTTCCAGGTGCTGGTCGAAGATGAAGACCTGTGGGCCGCGTTGGCGTCCGTCCGCGCCGCCCTGAATGATCACGGCCGCTTTGCTTTCGAAACACGCAACCCCCTCGCCCGGGCGTGGGAAACCTGGGACAGCCAAGAGCCTTCCACAGTGACAAATTCAGACGGCGCGACGGTACGGGTGTCCAGACGCCTCACCGCGCCCTTCGATGGCCGGGTCGTCTCGTTCTCCCACACCTTCGAGAGCGACGCCTGGACGGCGCCGCGGGTCAGCCACAGCACCCTGCGGTTCCTGGGGAGGACCGCGCTCGGCGCCGCGCTCGAAGCCGCCGGTCTGGCGATCGAGTATCAGTTCGGCGGTTGGGATCGCAGCCCCGTCACCGCCTCCAGTCCAGAGATCATCACCATCGCGCGCAAGGCGCCCTGAGTCCCTTTCGAGAGCGGCCGTGTCGCCTTGCCGGTCAAATTCGCCTACAAGGCGCGGGTGACGCGCGCCGCATCCTCCACCATCATCAGCACTTGAAGCCGCCCGATGCGCATCCTCCTGGCCACCGATGCCTGGGAGCCCCAGGTCAACGGCGTTGTGCGCACGCTGACGCGGGTGGTGGCCGAACTGCGCGAGATGGGCGATCAGGTCGAGGTAATCAGCCCCGAACAGTTCCCGACCTTTCCGCTGCCCGGCTACCCGGAAATAAAGCTCGCCGTCGGGGCCTACGAAAAGGTCCAGAAGCGCTTCAAGGCCTTCGAACCCGAAGCCATTCACATCGCCACCGAAGGTCCGCTCGGGCTGGCCGCGCGGCGCATCTGCCTGGAATGGAAGCTGCCCTTCACCACCAGCTATCACACGCGGTTCCCCGAATATGTTTCGGCCCGGCTGCCTTTGCCGCTTGCCGCGGGCTATGCCTACATGAAGTGGTTTCACAAACCGTCGGGGCGGCTGTTGGTCGCTACGCCGACCATGCGCGAAGAGCTCGAGCGGCACGGCTTCCGCAACATTTCGCAATGGTCGAAGGGCCTCGACACAGAAACATTCCGTCCCCGGAGTGATAGTGAGCCGGATGTGTTCGAGGGTTTCGAGCGGCCGATCTGGCTCAACGTCGGCCGCGTTGCGGTGGAGAAGAACATCGAAGCCTTTCTGAGGCTCGATCTTCCCGGGACCAAGGTCGTCGTCGGCGACGGTCCCCAGCGCGATGCGCTGACCGAGGAATACCCGAAGGTAGTGTTCACCGGAGCGAAGTTCGGCCAGGAACTGGCCGCCTGCTACGCCTGCGCCGACGTATTCGTGTTTCCTTCGCTTACCGACACCTTTGGCTTGGTGATCCTGGAGGCGTGGGGTGCGGGGACGCCGGTGGCGGCCTTTCCGGCCCCGGGGCCGATCGATCTGATCCCCGGCTCGGGCGCGGGGGTGCTGGCGAAGGGTCAAAGCGCTGGCCTGCGGCAAGCCTGCATGGACGCGCTGAGCCTCGACCGCGACACGGTGCGACAGTGGGCGCTGCAATTTTCATGGCGAAGCTGCGCCGAAGAATTCCAGCGCTATCTGCAGCCCTATCCCGAGCCGGAGAAAAGTCGCTTCTGGCGGCGTCTGCGTCGGCTCGCGCGGCTGCGGCGACGGCCGCGTCATGCTGCGGAGCGGCTTTAGATCAGACGGGTACGGATGATCTGTGAAATCAGGTCGATGATGGTGACCGCCACGACGATGACGATGACAATGGCGCTGGTCTGGTCGAAGGCGAAGCTGTTGATCGAATCGAACAGATTTTGGCCGATGCCGCCGGCGCCGATCAGGCTGAGCACGGTGGCCGAGCGGGCGTTGGATTCGAACCGGTAGAGCGCATAGCTGGTCCACAGCGGCGCGACCTGGGGCATCACCCCCCAGACGATCTGGGCGGCGCCTCCGGCGCCGGTCGCCCTGACGCCCTCCACAGGCCCGGGCTCAATGGCCTCGACCGCCTCGGAGAACAGCTTGCCGAGCACCCCGCCGGTGTTGACCGCCAGGGCCATGACCCCGGCGAACGGGCCAAGACCGACGGCGACCACGAAGATCGCTCCGATGACCAGGTCCGGGACCGAGCGCAAGAGATCTAGGACGCGGCGCGCGGGCTGCTGGATCCACGGCGGGGTCAGGTTGCGGGCACCGGCGAGGCCCAGTGGAACCGCGATGACCAGGGCCAGGGCGGTGCCCCAGATCGCCATCTGCACCGTCAGCCACATATTGGCGATGTAGAGCCGCCAGTCGGTAAAGTTCGGCCGCACGAACTGCACCGCGAGCTGGCGCATGGCGGCGCTGCCGGAAAAAAGATCGCTGATTCGAAAGATTTCGGCGCCGTGAAAGCCTGCGATCAACAGCGCCGCCAGACCGCCCCAGACCAGGATGTCGAAGGCGCGATCGCCCATGGCGCGACTTGGCGGCCTCGGGATCGCCTCGGCGGAGGCCGGCATGGCTACTGGTCCGCCGCCGGGGCGCGTGTGCGGGCTTCCAGCGCGACCCGCTGAGCGGTGATCGCGTCGAGCGATTGCCGCGCATCGGCAATCTGCCGCTTGTCGCCGGTTTGTTTGGCCGCAAGCCACAGCTCGGTGGCTTCCATCTCGCGGACCGGCAGCAGAAAGCTGTCGTCGGCCGGTCTGAAGCCGCCGATATTCAGCCGCGCCATGTAGCCGCGCTGGCGCTCGGCCCGGGCGGAGGAGCCCTGGCCATAGGTCAGCAGGAACTGGCGAAGCTTTTCCTTGATCGCCGGATCCAGATCCTTGCGCCAGATGATCGGGTCTTCCGGCAGAATGGGGGAGCGCCAGATGACCCTGACCTCGTCGGCTTCATGGCGCCCGCGCTGCCGATTGAGCAGCAGGGAGGCCGAGTTATTGGTCGCCACGTCCAGCTGCCCGGCGGCGACCGCATACAGATTGGTCTGGTGGCTCGCGCCCGAGCGCAGCTTCTTGAAGCAGGCCGCGGGCCGGATGTCGCGCGGCGCGAAGAGATAGGTCATCGGGGCCAGGGTTCCGCTGGTCGACAGCACATCGCCCATGCCGAGAGTCAGGGTCTTGTCGCAGCGAAGCACGTCGGGAAGGGTCAGCTTGCTCCTGGCGTTCACGATCAGCACCGAGGTGTAGCCATCGACGCCCGACGGATCGAAGGTGCGGGCAAACACCTCGCCGCCCGCGCGCCGGACCGCTTCCAGCCCCGAGCGGTTGGAGAACCAGCCAAGGTCGGTCTTCTTGGCCTGCATGGCCTCGATCAGCAGGGTGTAGTTGCTCGAAAAGAACGGTTTGACGGTCATGCCCGTCGCCGACTGCATGTCGGCCAGGATCGGCGTCCAGTATTGCTCCATGCTCTGGGCTGCTTCGGTCGAGAGGATCGAAAAGCGGATCGGGCCAGAGGGTCCGGCGCCAGGCGAACCCCCATTCTGACCGCAGGCGGTCACTCCGCCAGCCGCCAGACCGGAGGCGATGATCGCGCGCCGGGTGATCATGTGAGCGCTCCCTGCCAATCGGCGTCCTCGAATCTCGGCCCGTAGATATCGATCAGGCGCTCGCGGGCCAGACCCGAGATCGGACCGTCATAGACGATTGTCCCGGCTTTGAGCGCGATGGCGCGGTCGCAATAGCGCAGGGCGTGGGCGGCGTGGTGGAGGCTGACCACGACGGTCAGGCGATCGGCGGTATTGAGCTCGCGCAGAATGTCCATCACCTGGCGTGCCGAAACGGGATCGAGGGACGCAACCGGCTCATCGGCCAGGATGATCGGCGCCTTCTGGACCAGCGCCCTGGCAATCGCCGCTCGCTGCTGCTGGCCGCCAGACAGGGTCTTGGCCCGCTGCCCCGCGTACTCGGCGACGCCGACCCGCGCCATGGCCGCCATCGCCGCGATCCTGACTTCGGCCGGCCACCAGCCGGTCAGGCCGCGCCAAAGGCCGATGCGACCCAGCGATCCCAGAGCGACGTTGGTGTAAAGGCTCAGCCGACCGACCAGATTGAATTGCTGGAAGATCAGGCCAACGGCGCGCCGCGCGCCGCGCGCCTGGGCATTGAGACGGCCATCTTGCTGGATGGGGCGTCCAAGCACCTCGACGCGTCCGACCCCGGCGTCGATGAGCACCAGGCCCGCGATCGCGCGCAAGAGAGTCGACTTGCCCGAGCCCGACGGACCGATCAGGGCGACCATTTCGCCGCTGGCGATGTCGAGATTTACGGCGGTCAGGGCCAGCTGGTGGCCGAATGTCTTGCTGACGTTTCGCACCCGCAGGGCGGCGCCAGGTGCGGGCATCGGTTGCTTTCCTTCAAGTCTTCATCGGGCTCGATCATCGCCTCGACAGGACCCAACTAGCCTGCCGCTTTCATGACACGCCGGGCCGCCGCAGGTCCAGTTGGCCATTTGACCTTTACATCGCTCGCCAACTTGCCTATTCGCACGGCTCCGGCGGACCCGATGTCCTCAAAAGCGCTGCTAACGCCGGCTGGGTTTAACAATCTGCGGGGGGTTACGTGAATTGCACACGTACCAGACGCCCCTGGACCTGGTCCGCGAGCGGCCGCCCGAACGTCCAGTCGCACTCGTGCGACCGGACGCGGTGGCCGTAGCGGCGCGCTGGTTCAGAGACAGTTTTCAAGGCGATGTCCTCTACGCCGTCAAGGCGAACCCTTCGCCGTGGGTGATTGCGGCCCTGGGCGAGGGCGGGGTCAACGGCTTCGACGTCGCGTCGATACCGGAAATCGAACTGGTGCGCGCGCATGCGCCGGGGGCGAAGATCGCCTTCATGCATCCGGTGAAGAGCCGGCTGGCGATTTCGCTCGCCTACCACGAGTACGGCGTTCGCACCTTCGCCTTCGACACCCATGAGGAACTGGCCAAGATTCTCGAGGCCACCGGCGGCGCGCGGGATCTCAACCTGATCGTCCGCCTCGACGTCGAAGCCTCGGGCGCCGCATACGCCCTTTCGGGGAAGTTCGGCGCCGATGCGCAGGCGGCGCCCGCTCTGCTGCTGGCGGCCCGGCGTGCGACTCAGGAGCTGATGGGCGTCTCCTTCCATGTCGGCAGCCAGTGCATGCGCCCCTCGGCCTTCCAGGCGGCGATGGCCCAGGTCTCCAGGGCCCTCGTGCGAGCCGGTGTGTTCGCCGACGTCGTCGATGTCGGCGGCGGCTTTCCGTCGGTCTATCCTGGCATGACCCCGCCGCCCCTGGCCGAGTATGCCGCGGCCATCGATCGCGGCTTTGCGGAGATGATGGTTCACGAGACCACCGAACTGTGGTGCGAGCCCGGCCGCGCGCTGGTCGCCGAGGGCTCGTCGCTGCTCACCCGCGTCGAACTTCGCAAGGGCGACGCGCTTTATCTGAACGACGGCGCCTATGGCTCGCTGTTCGACGCGGCCCATGCCAGATGGCCTTTCCCGGCCAAGCTTGTTCGCCCTGGCGGTGAGGCGTCCGACGTCCTTCGCCCGTTCCAATTCTTTGGGCCAACCTGCGATTCGGTCGACGTGATGCCTGGCCCATTTCTGCTGCCCGACGACGTGGTCGAGGGCGACTACATCGAGATCGGCATGCTGGGCGCCTACGGCGTGGCCATGGCCACCCGGTTCAACGGTTTTGGCGACACGGAGACCGTACGGGTCGCCGACGCGCCCATGGCTTCGATGTTCGGCTTGGCCCCCCATTCCATCGCCACGCCCCCGATCGAGGCCGGCGCGGTCGTCAAACTGACGCGAACCCGTGGCAGGAAACGCCGGCGTCGCTAAAGCCAAGCAAGAGATGACCGCGCCCCAAGCCAATTCAAAGGCCGAGTTGCTCTCGACAACGATCGAGCACGTCGACATTGCCGCCTACGACGCGCGACCGGTGATCGACGCCATGCGGAAAATGAGCTTCACCTCGCGCGACACCGCCCGCGCCGCCGACATCCTCTCCATGGCCATCGACGATCCGGCCTGCTCGGTCTGGATCACTCTGGCCGGCTCGACGAGCGCCGGGGGCTGCATGCACGTCTGGCGCGACATGCTCCGCTACGGCATGGCCGACGTCGTGGTCGCCACCGGCGCCTCGATCATCGACATGGATTTCTTCGAGGCCTTGGGATTCAAGCACTATCAGGCCAGCGGCGATGTCGACGATCGCGACCTGCGCGCGCTCTACATCGATCGGATCTACGACACCTACATAGACGAGGAAGAGCTGCAGGCCTGCGACGCGGCGATCAAGGCGATCGCCGACGGGCTCGAGCCCCGCGCCTATTCGTCGCGCGCCTTCATCCATGAGATCGGCAAGTGGCTAGCCGCCGGCCACGCGAAAAAGCCCGCCAGCCTGATCCAGACCGCTTACGAACAGGGCTGCCCGATTTTCTGCCCGGCTTTCACAGACAGTTCGGCGGGCTTTGGCCTGGTCAAGCATCAGGTCGAGCGCATCAAGGCCGGTCGGCCCTATCTGACCATCGACGCGGTCGCCGACTTTCGCGAGCTGACCGACGTCAAGATCGCCGCTGGCACGACGGGACTGTTCATGATCGGCGGGGGCGTGCCGAAGAACTTCGCCCAGGACACCGTGGTCTGCGCAGAGATCCTCGGCATCGAAGCAGAGATGCATAAGTACGCGGTGCAGATCACCGTCGCCGACGTGCGCGACGGCGCCTGCTCGTCATCGACGCTCAAGGAGGCCTGTTCCTGGGGCAAGGTAGACGTCACCCACGAGCAGATGGTGTTCGCCGAGGCGACGACGGTGGCGCCGTTGATCGTCTCCGACGCCTATCACCGGGGCGGCTGGCGGGGCCGGAACAGACGCCGCTGGGCCGATCTCTTCGCGGTCGCGGGCTAGGAGGAAAAGGGTTGCGCGGCCCCCGCACGCTCGCACTGGCCACGGTCGCGGTCAGCCTTGGCCTATGCGTCATAGCAGCCGCTCAAGGCATCGAGAACACCGCGTATCTGAAGGGCGCCGCGCCGCCCGACACGGCCCTCGTCCTGGCGCCGGCGCCCGCCGCCGGCTCCCCGGCGGCCACTGCCGATCGGACGATCTTCCGCGCCACGCGCGCCCTGGAAGGCACGCCGCGCTGGGCGCTTGCGCAGCGGGACGTCAATGAAGCCATCCCCGCGATGATGGGCGACTTCAGCTGCGCCGTTGGCGCCAGTTTAGATCCCGCGTCCGCGCCGAGGCTCAACGCGATTTTCCTGCGCCTGCGCTTCGATGTGCTGGCGGCGGTGAATGGGCCCAAGGCGCTCTACCGCCGCCAGCGGCCGTTTCTTATCGATCAGGGCGACATCTGCGTGCCTAGAACCGACAGTCTGGCCCGCAGTCCCGACTATCCCTCCGGCCATGCCACCTGGAGCTGGACGCTTGGACTGGTGATCGCCGAACTGGCCCCCGATCGGGCCGCGCAGGTGCTCAGCCGCGCGCGCGCCTTCGGCGAAAGCCGGGTGGTCTGCGGCGTGCACAACGCCAGCGCTATCGAAGCGGGCCGGACAAATGCGGCCGCGCTGGTCGCGGCGCTTCATGGCGACCAGACGTTCCGCTCCGACATGGATCTGGCCAGGACCGAGATGGCGCGCCTGAGGCATACCGCTGGCCGGTCAGCCGCTTGCGGGGCCGAGACGGCGCTGACCGCCAGGACCCCGTGGTAGGCCGACGAAGCTCTTCACCGTCGGCTACGAGTCGGCTCCGCAGGCGCGGGTCATCGAGGCCATGACGCATGCAGCGTCGGCCTGGTCATCGATGTGCGCGCCGTCGCCTCGTCGCGCCGTGCGGGGTTCTCCAAGTCCTTGCTCGCCGCCAGCCTGGGCGTGGTGGGGTCGACTATATCCACCTGCGCCAGCTTGGCACGCCGAAGGCGGGTCGCGATGCGGCGCGCGCCGGGCGCATCGCTGAAATGCGGACGATCTTCGAAGAGCATCTGGCCGAGCCGGCCGCGCAGCTTACAGCTCGCTCAGGCCATGGAGATGGCGGGAAAAACTCGATCAGCGCTGCTTTGCTACGAAGCCGACCCAAGCCGTTGTCATCGCCTGATCGTCTGCGAGCGGATCGAGGCCCAGACCGGTTGCGCGGTCGAGCACCTGCAGCCCTGACCTTAAGGCCGGGGAGCGGTTTTTCAGTGTCGGTCGGCGCCGCCGCCGGTGGCGACTTCAATCAACGCCGCGATGCGATCGGTGGAATCCGCAGCCTGGCCAAGCATGCCCAGCGGCGATGCGCCAGGACGAACCGCCGCGACAACCTGATTGGCGGCGGTCTGGGCCATGGTCATGGCGGCGTTCTGGGCCGCCGCAAAGCCGGACGCCATCTTCGCCGAGGCGTCCTGATAGATGAAGCCGTAGGTGGGATAGACAGTCGTACCCAGGTCGCGGGACGGATCGTTCCAGACCTTGACCTGGCTCCAGTCGCCAGCTGGCGACACATCGACGACGGTGACGTTCTTTTCGACCTGACCGCGTTCACCGTCAATCAGCGACCAGTTGGCGTGGCTGATCTGAATGATCCGGTCTGTGAGCACCTGGCTGACCACGGCCACGTGGCCCAGGCGCATCCGGCCGGTAGGTCTGAAGCACAGCACCGCGCCGGCCTTGGGTGCAAAGCCGGTCTCGTAATGGCCGGCCGCCTGTTGCCACCAGGTGTGGGCGTCGCCGAAGATCTGAATGCCGGACATCAGGCGGGCGAAGGGTACGCACTGCCAGTACGACTGGGCGGAAGCGGCCGCCGGGCTCAGGCACATCAGCGCAGCCATGAGCACGGAACCGACTACGGTTCTGAACCGTTTTGGCATCTTAAGGATTACTCCCCCGGTCAACTGGGCCTGGGATAGCCTTGCCCCATGCCTATGAAAAGAGTGTTTACCCTGGGCTAACGGTCGCAGGTCGCGAGACCATTGGGCGCTTCGCCCAGCGTTTCATTCCTTGTCTCGCCGGATTTTCCACCAGGTGATACGACGCCGCGGACAAAGGCGCCAAACATCCGACGAAGATCAACCAAATATACCATGGAAGTATTTTGGCGGGAAGGTGCAGGAATCCGACCACTATGTTGACGAAAACAAGCTGCCACGGAACGAAGATCATGTAAGTGGAATAGCTGATCTCCCCCAGGTAAACAAACACTGGGTGGCTCGCCAGTGTTTCACTGCCCATTCCAAGGTTCGCCAGGGTGAAAATCAGTCCCGCGAAGCACGCCGCCACCATCGCGTCGGGGGCGCCCATCTGGACCGCGATGGCGCTCGCGGCCCCCGCGATCGCGGCGGCGAGGGCGGAGGGCTTGCGTCGATCCGCCGCGGCATATCGCCAGACCAGAAAGGTGGCGCAGCCAAGCAGGAAGCACGGGACGATGCGCAACGCGCCCCAGGCGATGGTAGCTTCGGTCAACGGGAAGCGCGCCAGCGCTTCGAACGCGGCATAGACGACGCTGAGCAGAACGAGCGCGCCGAAAAGCCCCAGCCACGGCCGCCTCTGCAACCTCAGAGCCGCCCAGGCGAACCCCGGAAAACACAGATAGGCGAACCATTCGGCCGAAATCGACCACGAAGAATGGTTCCAGCCGGCCACCTTGGCGAAACCCCAGGCGTGAACCAGCAGGAGGTTAGCCGGCAGGGCGGACCAGGCGAGAATGTTGGGATCGACCTTTCGCCCGGCCGCGATGGCCGCGCCGGCGGCCACTCCGACAATCGCCAGCGTCGCCAGATGGAGCGGATAGATCCGCGAAAGCCTGGCCCATAAGAAGGCCCGGTACTGGAAACGCCCGCCCTCGACGCGGCTCAGGTAGACGTGACAGAGGATGAAGCCCGACAGGGTGAAGAACAGCTCGACGCCCAGGTAACCGCGCTGAACGATCAGGGGCGTCCATCGCGTCGCCAGATCGGGCCAGTAGGCATAGAGCACCACCCAGAGGGCGGCGAAGAAGCGCAGACTGGTCAGCGGCTTTATGGTTTCGCCGTCGCGCATCGAACTCCCGCGGCCAAGCGCAGCTGGGGCCATTTGGCGCGGGCCGCTGCAAATTCCGGGCCGGGCGGCTGTGCGGATCGCAGGGTGGGCGGCGAAGGTCTCTCAGAGGAAGCTGTAGGGGTCTACGTCGACGGCCAGGCGAACCGAGGACGGCCGTTTCACCCGCGCCCGCCAGGCGGCCAGAAACCCCTGCAGGTCGACCGCCCGATCGGCGCGGATCAAAAACCGTTTCCGACGCCGGCCCCTTACCAGCGCGAAGGGCGGGTCGGCGGGCCCGTAGACTTCGACGCCGCTGGCGTTGGGCGCCGCCGCCGCCAGGGCTTGAACATAGGCTTCCAGCACCGTCGGGTCGGGCCCCGAGGCAATCATCGCCGCCAGTCGACCAAATGGCGGCAGGCCCACCGCCTCTCGCTCGGCCATCTCCATGGCGATGAAGCCATCGCGGTCGCCGCGCATCAGCGCCTGCATCACGGCGTGCTCGGGCGCCCAGGTCTGAATGAGCGCCCGGCCCGGCAGCTGGTCGCGCCCAGCCCGGCCGGAGACCTGGGTCAGCAGCTGATAGGTGCGCTCGGCGGCGCGAAGATCGCCGCCGCGAAGGCCAAGGTCAGCATCGACCACGCCGACCAGGGTGAGATTGGGGAAATTATGGCCCTTGGCTGCGGCCTGGGTCGCAACCAGGATGTCGTATTCGCCGGCGGTCATGGCCGCGATCAGCGCCCTGGCCGCCGCCGGGTCGGTGACGGTGTCTGACGAAAACACAGCCAGGCGCGCCTGCGGAAACAGAGCCTCGGCCTCCTCGGCCACGCGCTCGACGCCTGGACCGATCGAGACCAGAGAATCCTTGGCGCCGCAGGCCGGGCAGCGATCGGGACGCGCCATGGAAAACCCGGTCAGATGGCAGACCAGCCGACCGCTGTAGCGATGCTCGACCAGCCAGGAATCGCTGTCTGGCGCCTTCATCCGCTCGCCGCAGGCGCGACAAAGAACCAGCGGCGCATAGCCGCGGCGGTTCAAAAACAGCAGGACCTGCTCGCCTCGCTCCAGGGTGATCGCCATTGCCTCGACCAGCCTGGGCGACAGCCAACGGCCCGGCGGCGGCGGACTGAGGCGCAGATCGACCAGTTCGGTCAGCGGTAGCCGCGCGCCGCCATGACGATCGGACAGGCGCAGCCATCGGTAGCGTCCCGCGTGGGCATTCCACAGGGTTTCCAGCGACGGCGTCGCCGAGGCCAGGACAATCACGCAATTTTCGATCTTGGCCCTGACCACGGCCAGATCGCGCGCCTGATAGATGAAGCCGTCTTCCTGCTTGTAAGAGCCGTCGTGCTCTTCATCGACGACGATCAGCTTCAGATTGGCGAACGGCAGGAACAGAGCCGATCGGGCCCCGACGACGATCCGCGCCTCGCCTCTGGCCAGCCGTTCCCAGGTTCGGCGGCGGCGCGAGCCCAAGACGGCCGAGTGCCACTCCTCCGCGGCGGCGCCAAAGCGATCGGCGAACCGATCGATCACCGCCGAGGTGAGGGCGATCTCTGGCAGCAGCACCAGAACCTGCGCAGTCGCGTCCGCCGCAAGCGCCGCCGCCGCGGCCTCCAGATAGACCAGGGTTTTGCCCGACCCGGTCACCCCGTCGAGCAACACCGGCTCGAATACGCCTTTCGCGATGGTCGCATTGAGAGCGGCCGCGGCGGCGGCCTGGCTCGGGTTTAGGCGAGGACGTGGCCGTTCGGGATCCGGGTCCGTGGAGGGGCCCGTGTCGTCGGTCAGCAGTCTGGACAGCACCCCTTCCAGGACTAGGGCTCGGACGACCGCCGGCGATACCTTGGCTGCGCGGGCCAGGTCTGCCGGCGTCGATGGGGACTCGGCGGCCGCGATCACGCGGGCCCGAGCCGGCGTCATCCGGCCGGGGGATTGGCCACTCAGAACCAGCCTTGTGACCGCTTTCGATCGCGGCGCGTTCAGGCCCCGCAGGGCGATGGCCAGGGCCTGGCCCGGCATGTCGACGGCGTAGTGCGCCGCCCACTGCACGAACTCCAAGGTGCGGGGTGGCAGGGCGGGCTCGTCGAGGCGTTCGGCGATGACCTTGAGGGGCCGATTGACCCCGGCGCCATCTCGGAAGCCGACAACCACGCCGCGCACCAGCCGGGGCCCCAGCGGGATCGCCACCAAATCGCCCGCCGCGAGATTCATCCCCTCCGGCTCGGCATAGTCAAAAGCCTCCGGCAAGGGGATTGGCAGCAGCACCTGGGCGATTCGCATGGCGGTTGCATTCGCGGCTTTGCCGGACGTCGTCTGACCCGACGGTTCACCAGTGAGTTGCGCCACGGCGCATCTCATACCGCCGCCGCCCGTGCTTTGTCGCGTGCTCCACCGGCAGCCGGCGTTCAATCAGCATTAACTGGCCCGGGCGTTCATGACTCCCAACACCGGATTGCCCGGTCAAGTCTGAGCGTCGGGGGACGATGTCGAGCGAGATGGAGAGCATCCCCGCCTGCCAAGTGGGGGACGAGGACGATTCTGCGAAGCGGTTGTTGAGGGCCAACCCAGGGCTGGTGCGTGACGACCCCGGGCTGCTCGCGGAGTTGGGCCTGCGGCTGGATGACGCCAACGTCATCGACTTTGGCCCGCTCGCCTTGTCCCGCGTCAACGCGGCCCACAAGCGCGAGTCCAGCGCGCGCCTTCGCCTGGAGGGCGTGGCGCGGGCGAATTTCGGCGCCCAAAGCAAGACCCATGCAGCGGTCGTCGACCTGCTGGCCGCGCGCGACAACACCCAACTCGCTCACCAGGTCGCCGTCCTGGCCCGCGCGCATTTCGAGCTATCCGCGGGTGTTCTGGCCCTGGAAGGCCCCGACCACGTGCCGGCTGGCTGGCGTGTCATGGCGAAGGGCCAGGTCGATCTGGTGCTCGGGCCAGGCAATATCACCCTGGTCGGGCAGGCGCCGACGGCTCTGGGGCTGTTCGGCGGCCGCGCCCGATCCATTGGCAGCGTGGCTCTGGTCAGGCTCTCGATGTGGACGCCGCAGCGAAGCGGCGTGATCGCGTTTGGTTCGGCCGACCCCCGCGCCTTTACCGTCGACATGGGCGTCGATCTCTTGATCTTTCTGGCCAAGGTGGTCGAACGCACCGCCGAGCGCTGGCCGGCCGCGTGACGGCCCGCGAGGCGCTCGCCCGCTGGTTGGAATACCTGGCCCTCGAGCGGCGGGCCAGCAGCCGGACTATGGAGGCTTACGGCGCCTGCGTGAGAGCCTACCTCGGATTTTTGGAGCTGCACCGCGGCGAAGCCACCAGCCTGTCGGAACTTGGCGGCGTCACGGCCGCGGAGCTGCGCGCCTATCTCGCCTCGCGCCGAGGGGGCGAAACCCCCCTCTCGCCCCGATCCTTGTCGCAGGCCCTTTCGGCAATTCGGGGATTTCACCGCTTCGTCGATGTCAGGCTGCAATGCCCCAATCCATTCCTGGCTCTGGTCAGGGGCCCCCGGATCAAGCCCGGAGCGCCAAGGCCGGTCACTGAGGTTGAAGCCCGCGGGTTGTTGGCGGAGGCCGCCGCCCCCAAGGGGCGATCAGATTGGACAGGCGCGCGCGATCAGGCCGTCTTGACCCTTCTCTATGGATGCGGGCTGCGCATATCGGAGGCTCTCTCGCTGACCCGGGCCGACGCGCCACTGGCTTCATCTCTGCGCATTCGCGGCAAGGGGGCCAAGGTGCGCCTCGTACCGGTGCTGCCGGCGGTGCGCGCGGCGGTCGACCACTATCTGGCCGCGCTGCCCTTTGTCTTGGCGCCCGACGCGCACCTGTTTCGCGCCGTCCGGGGCAGTCCCCTGGGCCCCCGGCACGTACAGGCGACGGTGCAACGCTTAAGAGGACGGCTGGGCCTTACCGATCGGGCGACCCCGCACGCGCTACGCCACTCGTTCGCCACGCACCTGTTGGGCGCCGGCGCCGATCTTCGTTCGATTCAGGAGCTGCTGGGCCACGCCTCGCTCTCCACGACGCAGCGCTATACGGGGGTCGACGCCGCCGGTCTGCTCGGCGCCTACGCCAAGGCCCACCCACACGCCTGACCCATCCGCATCACGCCTGCATCGCCCAACCCTCGACGGCCATGGCCGCCTGGCGAAGGGCTTCAGAACGGGTCGGATGAGGGTGACAGGTCCGCGCAACATCTTCGGAGGCGGCGGAGAACTCCATGGCCACGCAGTACTCCGCGATCATTTCGCCAACGTCGGGCCCAATCATGTGCACGCCTAGGATCTGGTCGCTCGCAGCGTCCGCGAGCACCTTGACGAACCCCTCAGCCTCGCCGTTGAGCTTGGCGCGGGCATTGGCCGTGAAGGGGAATTTGCCGACCTTGTAGGCGACGCCTTCGGCCTTCAGTTCCTCTTCCGTGCGGCCGACCCAAGCCACTTCCGGGACGGTGTAGATGACGCTTGGGATCACGCCATAGTTCACGTGTCCCGCCTTGCCGGCGATGATCTCGACGCAGGCCACCGCCTCGTCCTCGGCCTTATGGGCGAGCATCGGCCCATGGGTGACGTCGCCGATGGCGAAGATCCCGGGCGCCGTGGTTCGAAAAGTTTTCGTTTCAATGAAGCCGCGGGCGTCGGTGGCGACACCGGCAGTTTCAAGGCCCAGACCGTCCGTATACGGTCGTCGTCCGACAGCGACGAGAACAGTGTCCGCCGCCAGGGTTTCCGCCGCCCCGCCGGCGACCGGTTCAAGGCGCAGTTCCACTCCGTTGCCGGCATTTGCGGCGCCTATCACCTTCACCCCCAGGCGGAAGGTGATTCCCTGTTTGGCCAGGATGCGCTGCAAAGCCTTGGCGGTTTCCGCGTCGACGCCGGGCGTGATCCGATCGAGATACTCGACAACGGTGACCTTCGAACCCAGCCGCCGCCACACCGAGCCGAGCTCCAGCCCGATGATGCCCGCGCCGATGACCACGAGGCTCGATGGGACCCTGGACAGCTTGAGGACGCCGGTGGAATCGACGATGCGCTTCTGATCTACCGTGACTCCAGAAAGGTTTGCCGGTTCCGAGCCGGTCGCAATCACGATGGATTTCGCGCCGAAGGTGGAAGCGCCGCCATCGTCATCGCGGACCTCGACCTTGCCGGGCCCCGCGATGCGGCCCGCGCCGCGAAGCCAGTCGATCTTGTTCTTCTTGAAAAGGAACTCGACGCCCTTGGTCAGCTGGCTGACCGATTGGGCCTTCCGCGCCATCATCGCGGGAAGGTTGAGCGTCGGCGCGACATCGATGCCCATGCCGGCAAATTCGTTTTGGGCCATGGAGAATAATTCGGAAGCGTGGAGCAGGGCCTTGGAGGGAATACAGCCGACGTTGAGGCAGGTCCCGCCCAGGGTCGGCCGCTTTTCCACACAAGCGGCCTTGAGACCCAGCTGGGCGGCCCGAATGGCGGCGTTGTAGCCGCCCGGGCCGCCGCCGATAACGACGATGTCGTAGTCTGCCATGCCTCGCCCCGGCGCTCCCGCCGCCACCCAATTCACCTGCATATAGGCGATTCAAGGCTGCAGGTCAGGCCTGTTGCTTGGCCAGGAACAGATAGTCTCCCACCCGGGCGTAGCTTGGCGATGCGATCAACGACGGGACCTGAAAGCCGCGGTAGCCGACTTGAGCCAGCCAGTCGAACAGCGAGTCCGCCGAGTCCCCGGCCCTCATTAGAAATGCGTCATCCACCTCGAGCAAGAGCGCCGGCATGAAGCGCCGCAAGGTTGACTCGCCTCCCCGCAACGCGTGCAGTTCCCAGCCCTCGATGTCGGCCTTGATGAAGTCGAGGCGTTCCAGGTTGCGGGCGCCGGCGAAGTCATCCAGCGTGACGAGCGTCACCGTCTGATCCACTGTGGGTGAAACGCCATCGTGAATGCCCAAATGAGCGGTTCCGAAACCAAGACTGCCGCTTGGCTTGACCGGCGTGCGCAACGTCAGTTCGCCTGGTGCGTCTGAGAGGCCCGCGGAGATGACGGTGATGTTCCGCAGGCCGGCAAGTCGCAGGGCCGGCGCCATCACCGACCGCGCGTACTCGGCGGGCTCAAAGGCGTAGACGCGACCGCGAGGCGCCATCTTGGCGAACAACTTGGCGAACTGGCCGGCGTGCGCGCCGGCATCGACGATCACCGCATCGGAAGCGATATGGGCGGCCAGCCGGGGGAGAAGTTCGGTGTGGTGCTGCCGAGTCGCCGCCTTGAACAGATGAGCAAACCACGACCAGCGCTGGCGTGCGGTCAGACGCATCGCGAGCCGATCGAAACCTATATATCCAACAGCAGTCGCCTGGGATCTTCGATGAATTCCTTGACCTTGACCAGGAAGCTGACCGCCCCCTGTCCGTCAACCACACGATGATCGTAAGACAGGGCCAGGTACATCATCGGCCTTATCGCCACCTCACCGTCCATCGCCACCGGCCGATCCTGGATCTTGTGCATTCCCAGAATGCCGGACTGCGGCGCGTTGAGAATCGGCGTCGACATCAGCGAGCCGTAAACGCCGCCGTTGGAGATCGTGAACGTGCCGCCCTGAAGGTCCTCCAACGCCATGGTCCCGTCGCGCGCTTTCTTGCCGAGGGCGGCGATCTCACGCTCGATCTCGGCCAGGCCGAGTTCATCAGCATTGCGGACAACCGGCACGACGAGCCCCTTCTCGGTACCCACCGCTACGCCGATATCATAGTGGTTCTTGTAGATCAGATCCTGGCCGTCGATTTCGGCGTTGACCGCCGGCACGGCCTTCAGGGCCGCGACGCAGGCCTCGACGAAGATTCCCATGAAGCCGAGCTTGATCCCATGGCGGCGTTCAAATATGTCCTTGTACTGACTTCTCAGCGACATCACCGCGCTCATGTCGACCTCATTGAAGGTGGTCAGCATGGCGGCGGTCTGCTGGGCTTCCTTGAGCCGCCGCGCAATAGTCTGACGAAGGCGGCTCATCCGTACACGTTCTTCGCGCTCGTGAAGTTCGCGCGCCGGCGGCGTGATCGGCGGCGCCGGCTTGGCTCGCGCGTCCAGGGCCGCCAGGGCGTCGCCCTTGGTGATGCGGCCATCCTTGCCGGCGCCCTTGATCGAGGCCGGATCGAGCGCGTTTTCCGCCACGATGCGAGCCACCGAGGGGCTGAGGATGGGCGCAGGGGCCTGGGCCGGCTCTGAAGCCCTGGCCGCGATGGGAGCGGGTTTTTCGCCTTGCCGGGCTGGCGCGGGTTTGGCTTGGGCAGGGGCGCCGGCGCCTATGCGGCCCAGCATCTGGCCTGGCGTCACCGTCGCGCCCTCCTCGACGCTGATTTCGTTGAGCACGCCGTCTTCCGGAGACGCGACCTCCAGGCTGACCTTGTCGGTCTCGAGTTCGACGACGATTTCATCGCGCTTGACCGGATCGCCGGCTTTCTTGGTCCATCTGGCCACCGTCGCTTCGGTAACCGATTCGCCCAGAGCCGGGGTCATGATGTCGGTCATCTTGCAGATCCTCAAAGGCGCCGATGGACGATCAGTTTCTACGTTCAGGTGAACGCCGAAGCCAGGAACGTCGCCATTTCCTTGACGTGCCGGCTCATCAGTCCAGCGGCCGTGGAGGCCGACGCCGGCCTGCCGACATACCGCGCCCGATTCGCCGAAATCGCCAGCTTGGCCAGGGTAAGCTCCAGCCATGGGTCGACGAACGTCCAGCCGCCCATGTTCTTGGGCTCCTCCTGGCACCAGACCAGTTCCGCGGCCCCAAAACGCGCCAGCTCGGTGCTGAGGGACTTCATCGGCCAGGGATAGAACTGCTCGAGGCGCATGAGGTAGACGTCGTCGACGCCCCGTTTTTCGCGCTCGTCGAGCAGGTCGTAATAGACCTTCCCCGAACAGAGAATCACCCGGCGGATTCGATCGTCCGCCTGGAGACGGATGGAGGTCAGCTCGCTGGTTTCCGCATCATCGGCGAGCACGCGGTGGAAGGAGGATCCTTCGGCCATGTCCGCCAGTTTCGATACCGCCTTCTTGTGCCGAAGCAGCGACTTGGGCGTCATCAGGATCAGAGGCTTGCGAAATTCGCGCAGCATCTGGCGGCGCAGGATGTGGAAATAGTTGGCGGGCGTGCTGCAGTTCGCCACCTGTAGATTGTCTTCGGCGCACAGCTGCAGGAACCGCTCGAGCCTCGCCGAGGAATGTTCGGGCCCCTGGCCATCGTAGCCGTGGGGCAGTAGCAGCACCAGGCCGGACATGCGCAGCCACTTGCGCTCGCCCGATGAGATGAACTGGTCGATGAGCACCTGCGCGCCGTTGGCGAAATCGCCGAACTGCGCTTCCCAGACGGTCATGGTGTTCGGATCGGCCAGCGAAAATCCATACTCGAAGCCCAGCACGGCCTCTTCCGACAGTGGCGAATCCAGCACCTCGAAATGGGCCTGCCCAGGCCGCAGGTTCGAAAGCGGCGTGTAGTGGGCTTCGCTGGACTGGTCGACGAGGTCGCAGTGGCGTTGCACGAAGGTGCCGCGCACGGTGTCCTGGCCCGACAGCCGCACTGGGAAGCCCTGGTCGAGCAGGGTGGCGAAGGCGAGGTGTTCGGCAGTTGACCAGTCGATGTTGGCCCCGGCCTCGATGGCCGATCGCCGCTGGCCGATGACCCGTCCGACGGTCTTGTGGATATCCAGGTCGCTGGGCAGGCTGGTGAACTTCAGGCCAAGATCGCGCAGCTTCTGCAGGGGGACGGCGGTATCGCCTCGGCGTTCTTCCCCCGCGGGCAGGGCGAGCCCCACCCACTTGCCGTCGAGCCAGTCAGCCTTGTCGGCGTGAAAGGTCTTGCCAGCCTCGAACTCGGTTTCGAGCCTGGCGTTGAAGTCGGCGACCCAGCCATCGAACTCGGCGCGGCTCGCCAGGCCCTCGGCGATCAGCCGCTCGGCGTAAATGTCCCTGGTCGAGGGGTGGTCCTTGATCTTCAGGTACATCAAGGGCTGGGTCATCGTCGGATCGTCGCCCTCGTTGTGACCGAAGCGGCGGTAACAGAACATGTCGATGACCACGTCCTTGCCGTACTGCTGGCGGTACTCAGTCGCCAGCTTTGCGGCGAACACCACCGCTTCGGGATCGTCGCCATTGACGTGGAAGATCGGCGCTTCGACCATCAGCGCGCTATCGGAAGGGTAGGGGCTAGTGCGGCTGTAGCTTGGGCTGGTGGTGAAACCGATCTGATTGTTGACGATGAAGTGGATCGCCCCGCCCGTCCGGTAGCCGCGAACGCCCATCAGGTTGAAACATTCGGCGACAACCCCCTGGCCCGCGAAGGCGGCGTCGCCGTGCATCAGCAGCGGCAGCACGTGGCTTCGGCCAAGGCTGGGATTTTCGCGCAGGGCGAAAGCCTGCTTGGCCCGCGCCTTGCCCAGCACCACCGGATTGACGATCTCCAGGTGGCTGGGATTGGCGGTAAGCGACAGGTGCACCGAGTTGCCGTCGAAGGCGCGGTCGGACGATGCGCCCAGGTGGTATTTGACATCGCCCGAGCCTTCGATGTCGGACGGCAGGGACGAGCCGCCCTGAAACTCGTGAAACATGGCGCGATAGGGTTTGGCCATCACCGCGGCCAGCACGTTCAGCCGACCTCGGTGCGGCATGCCGATGACGATGTCTTTCACCCCAAGCGCCCCGCCGCGCTTGATGACTTGCTCGAGAGCCGGCACCGCCGCTTCGGCCCCGTCCAGACCAAACCGCTTGGTCCCTGGAAAGCGCTTGTGCAGGAACCGCTCGAAGCCTTCGGCTTCGATGAGCTTCTTGAGGATGGCGATCTTGCCTTCCCGGGTGAAGCTGATTTCCTTGTCGCGGCCCTCGATGCGCTGTTGCAGCCAGGCTCTCTCGGCGCGGTCGCTGATGTGCATGTATTGCAGGCCCAGGGCGCCGCAATAGGTCCGTTTGAGCAGCTCGAGAATCTCGCGGACGGTCGCGTTCTCCAGCCCCATGACGAAATCCAGGAAGATCGGCCGGTCGAAGTCGCCTTCGGAAAACCCGTAGTTGGCCGGGTCCAGTTCGCTGGCGTCCCCGGCGGTCACCGCCAAGCCGAGGGGATCGAGATTGGCTTTCAGGTGCCCGCGCATCCGATAGGCGCGGATCATCATGATCGCGCGCAGCGAATCGAGCGTACGGGAGCGAACCTCGCCGGCGCTCAACGCCGGGGCTAGGTCGCCGATGCGGCTCTCGAGCTTGGCTTCCACCGCCGGCCAGAGGCCGTCGATCGCCGACAGCCAGTCGGGACGAGGACCGGCCTCCGGGACCGGAGCCCAGGAGGGCGGCCGGACGGCGGCGCCCGGCGGCGGCGACCCATCCGAAAACGAAGCGAAAAATGCGCGCCACGACGGTTCGACCGAACCGGGATCGCTCGCCCATCGAGCGTACAGATCCTCAACGAAGCCGGCATTGGCGCCGTAAAGAAACGATGTTTCGGCCAGAACCGCGTTCAGTCGGCCCGCGTCGTCCGCCATGATCCTCTCAAAGTCCCTGACGCGCCGGCTAGAAGCCTGTCTCGAAAACGTAGGCGTCTGGCGCGCCTGTTAGATAGGCGCCCATCACGCCTATTTCAGCAGCTCGACCAAGGTATGGCCAAGGGCCGCGGGAGATGGCGCTATGCGGACGCCGGCCGCCTCGAGAGCGGCGATCTTGTCGTCGGCGCCGCCTTTGCCGCCGGAAATGATTGCTCCGGCATGACCCATCCGTCGCCCAGGGGGAGCGGTGCGCCCGGCGATGAAGCCGACGATGGGCTTCTTGACGCGCGACGAGGCGATGAATTGCGCGGCGTCTTCTTCGCCCGAGCCGCCGATTTCCCCGATCATGACGATGGACTGGGTGGCCGGATCGGCCAGAAACATTTCCAATATTTCTATGAATTCAGTCCCCTTCACGGGATCGCCGCCGATGCCGACGGCGGTGGTCTGGCCAAGGCCAACCTGGGACGTTTGAAAAACGGCCTCATAGGTCAGGGTTCCCGACCGGGAAACCACGCCGACCGAGCCCCGCTTGAATATGTTTCCAGGCATGATGCCGATCTTGCACGCCCCGGGGGTGAGAACCCCTGGACAGTTGGGGCCGATGAGGCGAGAGCGCGAGCCGGTGAGGGCGCGCTTGACGACGATCATGTCCTCGACCGGAATCCCCTCGGTGATGCAGATGATCAGGCCGATATCCGCATCGATCGCTTCCAGAATCGCGTCGGCGGCGAAGGGCGGAGGCACGTAGATCACGCTGGCGTCCGGCCGGGCCGCGGCGACCGCTTCAGCCACCGTGTCGAACACCGGCAGCCCTAGCTGTGTCGAGCCACCTTTGCCCGGCGATACCCCGCCAACCATCAAGGTGCCGTAAGCGATCGCCTGCTCGGTGTGAAAAGCGCCTTGGGCGCCGGTCATCCCCTGGCAGATGACGCGCGTCTGTTGGCCGACAAGGATGGACATTGGTCTCGCTTGGGATGGGGGCCGGTGGAGCCCGGGCGGCGGCGCTTGGAACCGCTATTTCTTGAACTTTATCAGGTCGAGGGTGACGCCTGCGCCGTCCGGGGTCAGGGTCAGGATTTCCAGACCGGACCCTGCGGCGGCGCCATCGAAGTCCGGCGGCGAAATGGCCCGGTGCGCCCCCGCGTCGTCGGTAAAGCGGAAGATCACCTTCTGAGGCGTCGCCTGTTGCGGGGCGATTCCCAGCCAGGCCTGGCTGCGCGTCTGAAGGTCTCCGAAATTGGCCTTGTCGATGCGCATCGCGCAATCGCTGACCTTCACATTGCTGGCCGTCAGACCGCGCCAGGCGAAAATCGTCAGGCTGCCGTCGCTGAACACCTTGATCCGGGAGATTTTGTCGGTCACCGAAACGCCCTTCATCGTATTGGCGAGAATTTCCGTGGGTTTCCAGTCGCCCGCGTCGGCCGCCGCGACCACGGCTGCATAGTCGTCGCCAGTGTCGGCGCACAGGTGGCGAAAGGCGTCGAACGCCTGGTCGGAAGTCACTGCGCCCGCCGGGGCGGCGATGGCGGCGCATGCGGCGGCTACGAGAGAGGTGGCGATCCAGTTCACGCGAAATTCCTTAAGGCTCTAATGTCGGCTTGGTCCCAGTGGAAAATGCATAAGCCATGCGTCCGCCAAGCGCAAAGCGATCTGGCCCGGCGCTTGTCAGGCGGCCTCACGCACGGCGCGGACGATCTTTTCCGCCCCATCGGCCAGATCGTTGGCGGCGATGACATTGAGGCCGCTTTCGGAAATGATCTTCTTGCCCAGATCGACATTGGTTCCCTCGAGGCGGACGACCAGGGGAACCTTCAGGCCCATTTCCCTGACAGCTTCGACGACCCCTTCGGCGATGATGTCACAACGCATGATGCCGCCGAAAATGTTGACCAGTATGCCTTTGACGTTGGGGTCGGCGGTGATGATCTTGAACGCCGCGGTAACCTTCTCCTTTGAGGCGCCGCCGCCGACATCGAGAAAATTGGCCGGCTCGGCGCCATAGAGCTTGATGATGTCCATGGTCGCCATGGCCAAGCCGGCGCCGTTGACCATGCAGCCGATCTCGCCATCGAGGGCGATGTAGGAAAGGCCGTGCCTGGCCGCCTCTATCTCCTTGGCGTCTTCCTCGGTCTCATCGCGCAGGCCTGTCAACTCGGGATGACGATAGAGGGCGTTGTCATCGAACGAGACCTTCGCGTCGAGCACGGTCAATCGGCCGTCCGCCGTGACGATGAGCGGATTGACCTCCAACAGGCTCATGTCGGTTTCGACGAAGGCTTTATAGAGAGCGGGAAGCAGGCTGCGCATCTGCTTGGCGCTGTCAGCGGTAAGGCCCAGCGTCTTGGCGAGGCCCGCGGCGTGATGCGCCCAGGGGCCGGTCGCCGGATCGATCGAAAAGGTGACGATCGCGCCCGGGATGTCCCGCGCCACCTGCTCGATGTCCATGCCGCCTTGGGTCGACGCCACCACCGCCACGCGGCTGGTCTCGCGATCCACCAACAGCGAAAGATAGAGCTCGCGCTCGATGGCGGCGCCCTCCTCGATATAGAGCCTGCGCACGACGCGGCCCTTGGGGCCGGTCTGGTGGGTGACCAGGGTCATGCCCAGCATGCGGCCGGCCTCCGCGCGAAGCTCATCTATCGACCTGGCCAGCTTGACGCCGCCGCCCTTGCCCCGGCCGCCGGCATGGATCTGCGCCTTGACCACCCACAAGGCGCCGCCGAGCTTTTCCGCACCGGCCACGGCTTCCTCGACCGAAAAGGCCGGATATCCGCGCGGCACGGGCACGCCGAAACCGGCGAGAACGGCCTTGGCCTGGTGCTCATGAATGTTCATTTGGAAGGGCCTCTTGCGGCGCGTCGCCGCCACCGTGAAATGCCGTCCGGCTTATAGTGTAGCGGTTGGCGGCGGCGCAACGCCCGGCACCCTCGGGTAGTGTCTCAGTTTGAAATTGGCGGGTAGCACTCGGGTAGGCGAGCCAGTCCATCTGTCGCTTCAAAGATGTTGCGGTCTAGAGGGGGCTCTGGACAGCGCTTGGAGAATGTGAAGCTGAAGCCACGCGCCCTCATACAGGTCTCAAGATAGCCCATTCCTACCAAACCCGGTTGACCAGCGGCGCTCTTGTCAACAGCGGCTCCGTCGACCTCACATTGCGCCAGAACGCGGCCAACGGGCACGGGCACGGGCGCAGACCGCGAACATGCGGGCAGTGCAAGGAGCGCCACTGCAAAGAGTACTCTCACGCGTCCGGCTTAGGCGCTTGCGCGCCTCTTGGGCGTTTCTCTCCGCGCGGGCCTTTAGGCATCAGCTGTCTCCCGTCAACCAGACGTGCCGGGGCTCCTCGCCTTGGAGCAGCTCGCTGATATGTATGCGGTCGGTCCTTCGGTTGTAGTCGTCCCGGAACAGGGCCATTGCGCGGTCGAATGCTGCGGCATCATCCTTGGCCTTAAATTCGCGATTGCCGATCCCATCTGCGATCGACTCACGCAGGTTGCGGCGCCGGAAGTGCTCGGCTCGATACAACTTCATGGGGAAATGGTAGCCGCCCGCAGCTGCGCGCGCCATGCTTGTCAACCGTGCCGGATTTCAAGCTGAGGCACTACCCGCCCTCGATCAGGCGGCCTTGCCCATCACCGCCGTGGCCCTGCGCTCGAGTTTGCCCCAGCCGACGCGGTAGCCGCGAATGGCGGTGACCACGGACTTGACCACCACATAGTACATCAACTGGCGATACCCGAAGCGCTGGATCGGCAACCACACCAGATCGCGCCATGGCGCCTTGCGCTCCAGAGCCATGCCGAGCGCGCCCGCTGAAAGATCGAGAAAGATGAACGCGGCCCAGTAGAACAGGGAGCGGAGGGTGTCGTCCGGGGACCACTCGACCGGATGGTAGGCGCGCGCATAGATGGCCCAGCCGAGGGACGAGACGATGGCCAGATCGACGAGCGGGGCGGCGACCGTCAGTACGATCTGGAACAGCCATATCTGGGGCAGCGCGACAAAGCCCAGCACCGGACGCTTGACGCTGAACAGGCCCGCGCGATGTTTCCACAGACACTGCAGCGTGCCGAACGACCATCGAAAACGCTGGTTGAGCAGGCCCCGCACCGTGTCGGGCGCCTCGGTGTAGGCTCGCGCCGACGAATCGAACTCGACCCGCCACCCGGCCCGCTGAAACGCCAGGGTCAGATCCTGATCTTCCGCGAGGGTATCGGCGGGATAGCCGCCGAGCTCGGTCAGCGCGGTGCGCCGCCAGGCTCCGACCGCGCCTGGAACCACCGTCACCGCCCCAAGCGCGGCCAGCGCGCGCCGCTCGAGGTTCTGCGCGGTGATATATTCCAGTCCCTGCCAGCGCGTGATCAGGTTGAGCCGGTTGCCGACCAGCGCATTGCCGGCCACGGCCCCGACCTTGGGGTTTGCGAACCAGCGGGCCAGCCGGGGCAGCGTCTCGGGCGCGAACAGGGTGTCCGCATCGAGGGCGACAACGATCTCGCCCGCAGTCATGGCCAGTCCGCGATTGAGGGCCCGGGCCTTGCCGCCGTTTTCGAATGTGAGCAGCTTCACCCGCGGATCGCCGTCGAAGGCCTCGCGCACCGCGGCGCCGGTGCGGTCGGCCGAGCCATCGTCGAGGACCAGGACCTCCAGCCGCTTCCAATGCGAGCTCAAGATCCGCGTCACCGAAGCGACGATGACCTTTTCCTCGTTGAAGCACGGGATGAGCACGCTGATCAGCGGTCCGGCGTCGGGATCGAGCAGAGGCGGCTCGCGGCCGGGGGCCCGCAGACGGTGCCACAGGGCCAGGACCGCGAGAAAGGCGAGACGCGCGGCGCCAAGCACGATCGCCACCAGGAACAATGACTGCATGGCCATGTTCAGGTAGCGGAAAAACCCGAATCCGAGCCGGTCGAGCCACAGTTCCACCGAGCTTCGCGATGTCGGCGGCAGGGCGTCGGCGCGGCTCATCCCGGCCAGCTTTTCGAGGGTCACCAGGCGATAGCCATGGGCCCGAAGCGCATCGATCAACACCGGGAGCGCCTCTACGGTGCGGCTGCGGTCGCCGCCGGCGTCGTGCAGTAGCACCACCTGGCCCGCGGTCTCCCCGGTCCTGGCCAGGCCTTGGATCACGCGTTGGACGATCAGGTTGGGGTCCGGCTTCTTCCAGTCGTCCGGGTCGATGCGCAGGCCGGCGATGAGATAGCCGAGACCCTGGGCCACCTTCAGCGGTTCAACCTCCCCGGGGGTCGATGGCTCGGCGTCGCCGAAATAGGGCGGCCGGAAGAACCGCATCGACCGGCCCGTGAGAACCTCGAACAGTCGCTGGGTGGTGTTGATCTCCAGGTCGGTCTGGGCCAGCGGCGTGACGCCGATGTTCGGATGGGTCCAGGTGTGGTTGCCGACCAGCTGGCCCTCGCGCACCTCGCGCTGGACCAGTCCTGGCTTGGCCTGCATGTTTTCGCCAATGACGAAGAAGGTGGCGACGGCCTGCTTGGCCTTGAGGATGTTGAGAATTTTCGGTGTCCAGCGGCCGTCCGGCCCGTCGTCGAAGGTCAGCGCCACCCACCCGGGATGAGCGCCATAACGGTCGATGACGTAGGACGTCGGCATGACCTGGTAGTCCTCCCCAGAAATCAGGCCGGTGTCGGGATCGATTTCGATCGTGCGGCGGCCGCCCTTGGGCGAGGCGTCGACGTGGAGGATTTCGCCCGTCCCATCGAAATCGACGCCAACGCCAGGCGCGATCGCCTCCAGCCCGATCGGCCTCGCTGAACCATAGGGCTGGTGGAAGTAGCGCCAAACGGCCGGGTCCTCAGCTCCCATGCGCCACAGCGCGTAGCCCTGCGGGCGGTAGGCGTCGGTCACCTTGACCTGGTTGAAAAGGGTGGCGGCGTCCAGGAACCAGACGATGTGTTTGCGGCCGCTATCATCGACATAGGCGTAGTTGGGATTGAGGGCGTCGTCGTCCAGAGTCACCGAAGCGTCGGAATCGTGTGCCGACTGAGTGGCGTCGTAAAAGGTCACCGCCGCCGCCTTGCCCGGCCCCTGGGAGTCCTTCAACGTCCAGTCGTAGCCGTAGGTCCCTAGGATGACGATGGTGTGGGCCGGGTCCAGCTGGCCCATGTCGAGGGCCATGGTGCGTTCGAACCAGTCCTCCGCTGCCGCCGGGCCGGCGTCGCCGGTGCCCCAGTGCTGGTCGTAGGCCATCAGCATCACCGTGTCGGCCGCCGCCGCGAATCGCCTGAGCGGCCAGGAATCGTCGGCGAACGGCACCGAGACCCAGACCTCCCGGCCGATCGGTTTGAGGGCCGCTCGCGCCTGGGCGATGAATGCGGGGTAGTGCGCTAGGGCCTCGTGGGACAGATTCTCCAGGTCGAATACATAGCCGGCATAGCCGCGCTGTTTGGCGATGATCACCAGATTGTCGATCAGGGCGTTGCGGGCCGCGGGGTTGATCAGCAGGTTACTGGCCAGCGGGCCGTCCGAGATGTCGTTGTGCCCGTTGTGCACCATGGGCAGGATCGGCGGCGGCGTCTTGGCGGCGGCGATGATCGCCTCGGCCTCGGGATCGGAGGTCACGGCGACGCGTCCAAGCGAGCCGTCCAGCAGGATCCACTGAGGCGAGACAACATCGAGATCGGCAATGTAGCGCTTGAGCGAGACGCGTGAGCTCTCGTCCCAGCTTACGTAGAAACCTACCGATAGGGGTCTGGCGGGGCCGCCGGTAGCGGCCTTCATCGGTTTTGGAACGCGTCGCCAGCCAAGCGTGCGCGTCAGCCGATGCGCGCTTTCGACGTGCAGCGCCTGCAGCGCCTGAGGATCCTTCAGGGTGAGACCTGGAAGTCGCGGCGCGAACGCCAGGGTGGCAAAGAAGGCCGCGACAACCAAAGCCGCAAGCGAGATCAGCAGTCCGACGCCCAGATTGGCGCGCCTGGCCCGTCGCCCAGAAGGATCGTGGAAGACGAAATCGGCCATGGCGGTCGGCTAATGGGCTTTCGATGAGGGTGGAAATCGAGCGACCGTGCGCGCGGAAGATGGCGCAAGGGCGACGTGATGCAAAGGGGCGCCATACCGGCCATGGCCTGCGACTCCGCGCGTGTTGACACCCACGGATGCCCAACCCCTCTTTGGCGCCAACAGAGTTCATCACCGGAGTTGAGTAACCCCGTGGCTCGACCGCGATATCAGCCGCTCCGGGGAGGCGCCGAGCGGTCGGCGGTCCTTCGCGTCTGGACCCGGATCGCGGCGGTGACGGCGATCGTCGCGGCGCTCGTGGCGCTATCGGGGGGCTTTGGAACCGGTTTTCTCGCCGTCATCCCGAGGACAATCTACTGGGTGGGCCTAAGCGTCGCCGGTGCAACGATCGGCATCCTCGTCATCCGGCCGCGGATCCCGGCGGATTGGTTCGATCAGCGGCCGCTCACGGCGTGGGGCCTGCTGGCTCTTGGCATCGCCGCGCCGATGACGATCCTCGCCGCCGCCGCGACAACGCTTATCAATGGTCGCGACTTTGCGCTCTCGACGATAGCCGAGGTTTTTCCGACAACCCTTGCCACCACGGTAGCCATGACGGCCCTGGCTTTTCTTGTCTCTCGCCGAAGTGCGACGGAGACTCATGCCGCGGCCGCGAGCTCGGCGCCGGCGAAGTTCCTGGACCGTCTGCCGGCAAAGCTGCGCGGCGCCCAGCTTTGGGCCGTGGAGGCGCAGGACCACTATTTGCGGCTGCATACCTCCAAGGGCCAGGATCTGATCCTGATGCGGCTTTCCGATGCGCTGGCCGAGCTCGAGGGCATAGAGGGGGCGCGGACGCATCGCTCCTGGTGGGTGGCGCGCGAGGCCGTGACCGGGGCCGCCCGCGCCGAGGGCCGCGCGATACTCACCTTGATCGACGGCGCGCAGGTGCCGGTCAGTCGCGGTTATGTGCGGACGCTGAGGGAAGGCGGCTGGTTTTGACGTTAAGACTACAGAGCGTGGCGCCTGCTGCGCCAGGCGCTGGCGCTCTGGCCCCAGACATCGACTTCAATATCTTCATAGGGCGGCGGGAGTTGAGCCTGGCGCAGGATCGACGATCCGAGGCGCCGGGCCACCGCCTGGGACGGCGCGTTGGCCGCGTCGATACAGTGGATGACCTCGCCCCAGCCCAGATGGTCGATGGCCCAGTCGATGGAGGCCGCCGCCCCCTCCGTGGCGTAGCCCTTTCCCCAGGCGTCCCGCATCAGGCTCCAGCCAACCTCGGGGCCGGGCCATGCCTCGGGCTTGAACGGACCCAGCCTTCCGATCCAGCGGCCGCTGGACTTGTCGATGACCGAGAACATGCCAAAACCCTGCATGGCCCAGCCGCCGGCGACAGTGAGAAACCCGCGCCAGGCGACCGGCCGCGCCTGAACGCCGCCCAGGTAGCGCATGGCCGTCTCGTCGGCGACCATGGCCGCCCACGGCTCGAAATCCTCCGGCGCGGTGGGCCGCAGGATAAGCCGCTTCGTCTGCAGCGTTGGGCCTAGCTCAGCGACGGCTCGATCTCCTTGCAGGCGGCGATCAGCCCGCGCACCGATTCCGCGGACTTGGCGAACATCGCCTTTTCGCCTTCGTCCAAGGGAAACTCGACGATCCGCTCGGCGCCGCCGGCGCCGATCACCGTCGGGGCGCCGACATAGAGATCCTTCAGCCCGTATTGGCCGGTGAGCCACGCCGCGCATGGCAGCACGCGCTTTTGATCCCACAGATAGGCCTTGGCCATGGATATGGCGCTTTCGGCGGGCGCGTAGAACGCCGATCCTGTTTTCAGGAGGCCAACGATCTCACCGCCGCCGCCGCGGGTGCGCTGGACGATGGCGTCAAGCTCGGCCTGGGTCATCATCCCTTGCCTGATCAACTCGGGCAGAGGCAGACCACCCGCCGTCGAGTGCCGCACCATCGGCACCATGTCGTCACCGTGGCCACCCAGGGTCCACGCATGGATGTCCTGGACCGAAATGCCCAGCTTTTCCGACAGGAAGTAGCCGAAGCGCGCTGAATCGAGCACCCCGGCCATGCCGACGACTTTGTGGTGGGGCAGGCCGGAAAATTCGCGCAGGGCCCATACCATGGCGTCCAGGGGATTGGTGATGCAGACCACGAAGGCGTTCGCCGCGTGCGCCTTTATGCCCTCGCCGACGGCCTTCATGACCTTCAGGTTGATGCCCAGCAGATCGTCGCGGCTCATGCCGGCCTTTCGCGGGACGCCTGACGTGACGATGCAGACATCGGCGTCCGCCACTTCCGCGTAGTCGCTGGCCCCCTTGAGCTTCACATCGCGGCCAAAGATCGTCGTCGCCTGGCTGAGGTCGAGCGCCTTGCCGGCCGGCATGCCATCGACAATGTCGAAGAGCACGATGTCGCCCAGGCCTTCGCGGGCGGCGACATGGGCCAGGGTGCCGCCGATCATTCCGGCGCCGATGAGAGCGATCTTGGCGCGGGCCATGGCCGGCGATCTCCTTTCAAGGGGGTGAATGCGCGGGGGGTCTAAAGCATACGCGCCTCTAGGGAAACCGCCTTGCGCCGGGCGCCCTCAAGCACGCATCTGCGTCGGCCGTTGGCGCACTGTCTGGCCGCAGCCGCACGGGTTTCGCCACGCCGTTGGCGATCAAAGCGCCGGTCCACTGGCAGCCGACGCCTCGGTGCAGGGCGACGGTGACCGGTGGCGCGCCGGCCGGCGCAAAGCCAAACGAAAGGCGATCGGCGGTGCGTGTCACAGTGTTAATTACACCGGCGTCGTCCGATCCAGGCGGCCGACGCAGGTCGCGCCAGGCGCCCGCCAGCGGTGAGCGGCCGCCGACCGGATCGACAAACTCGAATTGGTAGAGCGCCTTGTCTCCCGCCCCGGCCAGAATCCAGGCCCCGTCGAGAGGCCCCTGCAGGGCCTGCGCCGCCGCCGCCGAGGCGCCGATCTGACGTCCAAAATCCGCCGCCTCCGGGGGAGCGGGCGCGAGGACCGCGGCAATAAGGACGAGGACCAGCACCTTCGGGCTTCAGATCGCGGTCGCCGCGATGGCCTGGTCGATGGCCACAAGACTGATCGCCTGATCCCGGTGCAAACGCTCGGCCAGGCGACCGTCGACCCGCAGGGCCCCCTTGCCGACGTTCTGGGGATCGTCGAAGGCGGCGATGACAGCGCGCGCCAAAGCCACTTCTTCGGGGCCGGGCCTGAACACCCGGTTGCAGATCTCCAGATGGCTGGGATGGATCAGGCTCTTGCCGTCGAAGCCGAAGTCCGCGCCCTGCCGGCATGCAGCTTCAAGTGCGGCAATATCGTCGATCTCATTGTGGACGCCGTCGATGACGGCCAGCCCGTGCGCCCGCGCCGCACAAACCGCCATGGACAGCGCCGCGTGAAACGGTGTTCGCGCGGGCGTCTGGCGCGCGCCCATCTCCCTGGCCAGATCATTGACGCCCATGACCAGGGCCGCAAGTCGCGACTCTCGCGCCGCCTCGGCGATCGCGCTTGGCTGCAGCGCCGCCTGGACAGTTTCGATCATCGCCCAAAGGCGGGTCCGGTCGGGAGCGGTCTGCGCGAGCACCTCTGAATAGGCGATCAAATCCAACGGCCCGCGAATCTTCGGAACCAGGACCGCGTCCGGGCCGGTGGCGGCGATCTGGGCGAGGTCTTCGCGGCCCCAGGGGGTATCGAGGGCATTGATCCGGACGACCACCTCGCGATGGCCAAAGCCGCCGGCGCGGACAGCCTGCGCCGCGGCGTCGCGGGCCATGACCTTGACCTCGGGAAGCACGGCGTCCTCGAGATCGATGATCATCACGTCGCAGGGCAGGGCGCGCGCCTTTTCCAGAGCCCTGGCGTTGGACGCGGGCATGTAGAGCGCGCTTCGGCGCGGGCGGGCGACCAGACTCATTGGCGACTTTGGTGACGAGAGGCCCCGTGTGGGCCATAAGATTACGGACATGACCATGCGATACGAGCCCGGCGCCCGCAATGTCCTTGGCGGCGAGCTCGTCCGCTGTTCGGCGGCGCCGCTGGCGGGGTTCTATCGCAATGGCTGCTGCGAGACCGGCGCGGAGGATGTCGGACTGCACACCGTATGCGCGGTGATGACGGCCCAGTTCCTGCTCTTTTCAGCCAGCGTCGGCAACGATCTGATCACGCCCAGAATCGAAAACGCGTTTCCGGGGCTCAAGCCCGGCGATCGTTGGTGCCTATGCGCGCCCCGGTGGAAGGAGGCCCTTGACGCAGGGATGGCCCCGCTCGTGGTGCTGGAAGCGACGCACGAGGAAACCCTCGCTATCGCGCCGCTCGACGTCCTGCGCGAACATGCCGCTTTACCCTAGAGGGTAGGATCGCTCGAGCCGATAGACCGCGCCATCTTCGCCGCGCCAGCTCGAATAGAGCCCAAAGCGCGAAATCGTGAACGGCGCGACCGTGAGCAGGCTGTGCGCCTGGACCCAGGTCGCAACACTCAGCGGATCGATGCGCCGAACATAGGCAAGGGTCACGTGGGGACGCCACCGGCGCGTTTCGGGCTTTAGGCCGGCGCGGCGCGCGGCGGTTTCGCAGCGGCTGGCCAGCCTGGCGAGGGGCTCGCCGCCGTCAACGCCGGCCCAAAGGGCGTCGATGTCGTCGCCTTCACCGAATGTCCCGACGCCGGCGATACGCACGCCGAACGGCTGCGCAATCACGCGCGACAGTTCGCCATCAAGATCGTCGGCCTGGTTTTCCGGCGTCTCGCCGACGAAACGCAGGGTGATGTGCAGGGATTCGACGGGGCGCCAGCGGACACCCGGCAGGCCCCCCTGGCAGCGGGCGAGCGTCTGGGCGACGTCGCCCGGAATGGCGATGGCCGCAAACAGACGGATCACCGCCGGGCCTTGAGGTCCCTGGCCACGAGCGGCGCCAGGCGCCCGGCGATGATCCGGACGCCCAGAGCATTTGGGTGGATGCCATCGCGCTGATTGAGGTGCGGATTTTTACCGACGCCGGCGAGAAGGTTGGGGTAGAGCGCGATCCGCTGAGCCTTGGCCACCGCGGGAAACACGGCGTTGAAATCGTGGGCGTAGGATCGCCCGATGGCGGCGGGCGCGGTCAGGCCGGTCAGAATCACCCCGATGCGCCGGGCCTTCAGGCGCGCGACGATGCGGTTGAGATTGGACCGGGTGATCCTTGGGTCGATCCCCTGCAGCAAATCGTTGCCACCCAAGGCGACGATGCAGATCGCGGTATCGCCCTGCACCGAAAAATCCACTCTCGCCAGCCCGCCGGCGGTGGTGTCGCCGGAAACGCCCGCGCCGCGCACCCGCACCGCTGCCCCGATCCTGGACAAGTCCGCCTCGAGCCTCGCCGGCAAGGCGTCGGCGGCCGACAGTCCGTAACCCGCCGTAATCGAGTCTCCCAAAATGGTCACCACCTTGCGCGGCGCGGCGAACGCCGGGCCGGCGAGGGCGGCGAAGGCCGCGCCGAGCAACTGGCGGCGGGTCGCGGAATGAAGGCATGGCGCTGGCATCGGCGCGCCTTATGTAGGCCAAAGCCGCCACGCCTCAAATCGCCTCTAAGGATCGGAATGTCCGACGCCATCGCGCCCGTCGCCTCGTTGAGGCTGGAGGCCATTTGCCTGACGCTGCCATCGGCGGCGGGTCCGGTCGAAATTCTGCGCGGCGTCGATTTCGTTGTCGGACCGGGTGAGCGGGTGGCGGTCGTTGGCCCGTCGGGGTGCGGCAAGTCGTCATTGATCGCCGTCGCCGCCGGCCTCGAGCGCCCGACGGGCGGTCGGGTGGAGCTGCTGGGCGCCGACCTCTCGCGCCTGGATGAAGACAGTCGCGCCAAGCTACGCCGCGGAAGGGTGTCGCTGGTCTTCCAGGCTTTTCATCTGCTGCCGAACATGACCGCGCATGAGAATGTGGCGACGCCGCTAGAGATCGCCGGCCAGCGGGACGCCGAGTCCACGGCCAAGGAATGGTTGCGACGCGTGGGCTTGGGAGAACGACTGACCCACTATCCGCATCAGCTTTCCGGGGGTGAGCAGCAGAGGGTGGCTCTGGCGCGCGCCTTGGCCGCGAGACCGGCGCTGCTGTTCGCCGACGAGCCGACCGGCAACCTCGACGCCGCCAATGCAGAGGCCGTTGCGGACCTGATGTTCGCGCTGGTGGCCGAGACGGGCGCGGCCCTGGTGCTGGTCACCCACGACGAGGCTCTGGCGGCCCGCGCCGATCGTCGGACGCGCATGGCCGACGGCCGCATGGTCGAAAGCAGTTAGGGCGTGCCCCTCGCCCTGCGCCTGGCGGCCCGAGAGCTTCGCTCGGGCGTGCGCGGCTTTCGCATTTTCCTGGCCTGCCTGGCCTTGGGCGTCGCCGCGATCGCTGCGGCCGGATCGACAGCGGAGGCGTTCCGCCAGGGCCTGGCCTCTCAGGCCAGGGAAATCCTCGGCGGCGATCTGGCCATCACCATCGAGCAGCGCCGCTTCACGCCGCCGGAGCGCGCGGTTTTCGCCAGCGCGGGCAGAGTGTCTTACGCGATCGCCGTCAACGCCATGGCGCAGGCGCCGTCGGGGGAGCGGCGGCTGGTCGAGCTGCGCGGCGTCGATGTCGCCTATCCGCTGGCGGGGACCGTTGAGTTGCAGGGGGGCGGCACGCTTGCGCGCGTCCTCAGCCCGGTTGGCGACGCCGCCGGCGCCGCGGTGGAAAAGCCGCTTCTCGACCGGCTGGGGCTGAAGCTCGGCGACCGGTTCCTGATCGGCAACACCCCTGTCGTGGCCAGGGCCGTGCTGATAGCTGAGCCCGATCGGCTGTCTCGGGGTTTTGCGTTGGGGCCAAGGGTGTTGACCGCGGCCGGCGCGGTGGAGGCCGGAGACTTCCTTTCCCCCGGCGTGCCATTCGCCGAGACCGCGCGCATCGCACTGCCGCCGGGCGGCAGCCCGCGCCTGGTCGCCGCCGCGATTCGCTACGCCCTGCCAGACGGCGGGTTGCGCATTCGCGAGCGCAACGACGCGGCGCGGGGCGTGCGGCGAATGATCGATCAACTTGAGTATTTCCTGGGTTTCATCGGCCTCGCCTCGCTGGTTGCCGGCGGCCTTGGCGTGTGGGGGGCTGTCAGCGCCTATCTGGAGACCCGCAAGAGCTCGATCGCCGTTCTCAAGGTTCTGGGCGCGACAGCCGTTCTGGTGCGTAACGTCTATCTGGCGCAGATCGCGCTGCTGGCCGGGATCGGCATCGCCATCGGGCTGGTGATCGGTGCGGTGACACCGCTGATCCTGGGCGAGATGGTCAAGCGCACACTTCCCGTGCCGGCGCTGTTCGCCATCTATCCGTGGCCCCTGGTAAAGGCCGGCGCCTTCGGCCTGCTGGCCGCGGCGGCGTTCAGCCTCGTTCCCATCGCCCGCGCCCGCGCGACTTCACCCGCCGCGTTGATGCGACACGAGCTTACGGGCCGCCTTGGGCTTACTCCTGAGACTCTCGGCGCGCTGCTGGCGGCGGCTGGGCTGGCGGCCCTGTCGGTGGCCGTGTCGCCCACCCCAGGGGCGGCCGCGGTGATGATCGCCGGGGTGAGCGGAGCGTTCGTCGCATTGTGGGGGCTTGGCGCCGCTGGCGCCTCGCTGGCGGGACGGGCGAGAGGCGGCGCCCGGGGACCCTGGCGCATAGGCCTGGCCAATCTGGCCGGCCCCAGATCGGCCGCGCGCACGGCGACGCCGGCAATCGGTCTTGGGGTGGCGCTGTTGTCGTCGGTGGTGCTGATCCAGTCGAGTCTGCTGGCCGAGGTCGACAAGGTCGCGCCGCGTAGCGCCCCGGCCCTGGTGTTCACCGGCATTCCGAACGACCAGGCCGCAGCCTTCGACACGGCGTTGGCCGCGGCCTTCGGCCGCCCCTTGGCCGCCGCAAACTATCTCCGCGCGCCGTTCGCCACCGGCCGCATCGTCGCGGTGCGCGGCCAGGCCGTCGATCGCCGCCGCATCGATCCCTCCGCCCGCTGGGCCTACGACAACGACGTAGGGATTTCGGCCATCGGTCCGCAGCCGCCCGATGCCGGCATCGTCTCCGGCCACTGGTGGAGCACGAGGTACGCCGGGCCGCCCCTTGTGGCGCTGGCCGACGACGCCGCCAGGGCGACCCACCTGACTTTGGGCGATCCGATCACTCTCGATATTCTCGGCCGTCGCATCGACGCCAAGGTGGCGGCGCTGCGCACGATCGATTTCGCCGGCTTCGGCGCGAGTTTCCCCATCGTCCTCGATCCCGCCGCGCTCGAGGGCGCGAACCTCGCCAACGTCGCCATCGCCAAGGCCACCCCGGCCGAAGCGCGCAGGGCCACCCTGGCGCTCGGCGCCGATTTCCCTGAGGTCAACGTGATCAGCGTGCGCGAGGCGCTTGAAGCGGCCGCCGATCTGTTCAGCCGCGTGGCCCTTGCCGTTGGCGCGGCCGCGTCCGTCGCCGCGCTCGCTGGCCTACTGGTTCTCACGGGGGCAATCGCCGCCGGAGCGCGCGCCAGGGCCAAGGAGGCCGCGACGCTGAAGGTGCTTGGCGCGTCGAGCGGCCAGATCATGGCCGCCTACGCCATCGAATATGGCGCTGTCGGCGTGATCGCCGGCGTCGCCGGCGTGGCGCTGGGCTACGCGGCCGCTTGGCCGGTGGTGGTCGAGGTCTTCCGGGCGACGTGGAGCCTCGACTGGACGGGCGTTGCGGCGCTGATCGGGGCCACCGCCGCCCTGGCGGCCTTCGGCGGCATCGTCGCCGCTTTGCAGGCGCTTCGCCAGCCCACCGCGCCGGTCCTGAGGGAGGGGTGAACTCCAAGCGCCAAACGCCTATCGCTGCGAGCCGGCCGCCAGCGATGCGCAATGTCGGCCATCCAACGGAACAGGACCAGGGTATCGTTCATCGAGGGGGCGGGACCGTATAACGGGCCCGTTGACCGGCCGCGCGGTTGGGTGTTTGCGTGGCCTCGGTTCTCTAAAGCAGGATGCCAATGACCCACGCCCACCCAGCGAGCGCAGCAACAGGGGCGATGGCCCAGCCCGCGGCTGAACAGATCGCCAGGGCGGCATTCTTCGGCAATCCCAGTCGCACGGCGGCGACCATAAGTCCCGATGGCGCGCACATTGCCTTCCTTGCGCCGCTCGATGGGGTGCTCAACGTCTGGGTCGCTCCCGTCGGTGCGATCAGCGAGGCGAAGGTGCTGAGCCGGGAGACCGAGCGCCCGATCGGAGCCTTCTTCTGGGCCCCGGACTCCTCCCGTGTGCTCTATCTGCAGGACCAGGGCGGCGCCGAGGATTACCTGCTCTACGGCGTTGCGCTGGGCGGCGGGCGAACTGTCGGCCTGACTCCCTTCGCCAAGACCACCGCGCGAATTGTGGGCGTCAGCCGCCACGTTCACGACGCTATTCTCATCGGTCTGAACAATCGCGACGCCCGCTGGCACGACGTCTGGCGCCTCGATCCGGAATCCGGCGCCTTGACGCTGGTCTGGGAGAACCCAGGCGGATACGCGGCGGTTTTCGCCGACCGGGAACTGAATCTCGTCCTCGCACAGCGGTCTTTGGCCGACGGCGGCTCGCAGTTCGAGCGATTTGATGAAGGCTTACGGCTGACGACGCTGTTCAGCATCGACCTGGAGGACTCCCTTTCGACCGGCGTGATCAGCGTCCGCGACCGCGCCTGCATCTACCTGATCGATAGCCGCGGGCGCGACGCAGCCGCCCTATGCCGCATGGACGCGGGATCGGGCGAGACAAAGGTCATCGCCCAGGATGCCCGCGCGGATATCGGCGGGTCGATCAGGGATCCGCGAACGGGCGATGTCGAGGCCTACAGCGTCAACTATCTGACCCGTCGGTGGACGGGGCTGACGCCAGAGGCCGCCAGTGACATCTCGCTGGTTAACAGGCTCGCGGGGGGCGAGTGGCTGGTGACCAGTCAGTCGGACGATGATCGCCTGTGGACCGTGCTGGTCGATCGCGTCAGCGAACCAGCATCGTTCCACCTGTTCGATCGACAGACCAAGGCGTTCACCAAGCTGTTCACCACCCGGCCCGAACTGGAGGGAAAGACTCTGGCGGCCATGCAACCGTTGGAGGTGCGGGCGCGCGACGGGCTGACGCTGGTTTGCTATCTCAGCCTGCCCCCCGGCGCCCACGGCTCGGGCGCCGAAGGCGACGGCCGACCGCAACGCCCTCTTCCGATGGTGCTCCTGGTCCATGGCGGTCCGTGGGGTCGCGATGTCTATGGCTACAACGCCTACCATCAGTGGCTGGCGAACCGCGGCTATGCGGTGCTGTCGGTGAACTTCCGCGGCTCGACGGGTTTCGGGAAGAGCTTCATCACCGCCGGCGACCGCCAATGGGGCGCGGCGATGCACGACGACCTGCTCGACGCCGCCGATGAGGCCGTCAAGCGCGGGATCACCACGCCAGGCGCCATCGCCATCATGGGCGGATCTTACGGCGGCTACGCGGTGCTGGCGGGCCTGACGATGACCCCCGAGGTATTCGCGTGCGGGGTGGATATCGTCGGGCCCTCCAACCTGATCACGCTCTTGGAGACCATTCCCCCCTATTGGGCCGCGATCTACGAACAGTTCGCCCAGCGCATGGGCGATCCGCGCACGCCCGAGGGCCGCGCCCTTCTGGTTGAACGTTCGCCTCTCACGCACGCGGACAAAATCAGCGCGCCCCTGCTCATCGGCCAGGGCGCCAACGATCCCAGGGTCAACAAGCGGGAGTCCGACCAGATTGTCGAGGCGATGAAGGCCAGGGGCATACCGGTCACCTACGTCAACTATCCCGACGAAGGTCATGGTTTTCATCGGCCCGAAAACAACATCTCGTTCAACGCCATCATCGAGGGCTTTCTGGCCAGATGTCTTGGCGGAGCGAACGAGCCGATCGGCGGCGACTTCGCCGGCGCAAGCCTCGAGGTTCTCGAAGGCGCCCAGCATGTGGAGGGACTGACCGCCGCACTGGCGGGGCGAAACGGTCCAACTGCCGCGGCTGGAGCCGGCCGGCTCTGAAAAACCCTTAATCCGACAGGGTCTTGCGCGACGCGCCGGTCGAGCCGATATTTGCCTCTGAGCGTCGAATGGGACGCAGGAAATCAAGGGTTCGTCCAAAATGAGCGATTTTGATCGCGGTGTCGCCCGGCCGGGAGCGATCGCGCGTCCCGATATGGCGGTCGACGCCGGCCTGCGCGGCTTCATGCTCGGCGTCTACAACAAGGTGGCCCTGGGGCTGGTTCTATCGGCGGCCCTGGCCTTCGTGACCGGAACGGTTCCGGCGGTTCAGAGCCTGCTGTTCCGCACCGACGGGATGGGTCACGTGCGAGGCTACACGCTCCTGGGCATGGTCATCGCCTTCGCCCCCCTGGCGGTGCTGCTGTTCCAGGGTTTTGCGCGACGGCAATCGGCCCGCAGCGCCGGCATCACCTATTGGGTGATCGTCTCTCTGATCGGCGCGTCCCTCGGCATGATCTTCATGCTCTACAGCGGCGTCGGCATCTTCCAGACGTTCCTGGTCACGGCGGCGGCGTTCGGCGGCCTTTCGCTGATCGGCTACACCACCAAGCGCGACCTCACCGCCATGGGCAGTTTTCTGATCATGGGCGTGATCGGCCTAGTCATCGCCATGGTCGTCAACATGTTCCTGCACTCGGGCCCGATGGCCCTGATCATCAACGCGCTTGGCGTGCTGATCTTCGCCGGCCTGATTGCCTGGGACACCCAGCGCCTGAAGATGATGTACTATCAGGTGGGGGGGGACCAGGCGGCGATGAGCGTCGCCACCAGCTATGGGGCTCTCAGTCTCTATCTAGATTTCATCAATCTGTTTCGCTTCCTGCTGTTCTTCATGGGCGGAGCGCGCCGCTAGTTAAGGCGCCTGACGAAACGACGGTCTGAAGGAGCCCTCGGCCAACGGCCGGGGGCTTTTTCGTTGTGGCCCGCCTATTTCACCAGCGCCAAGCGCTTGCTATCGAACAGGCGAAGAACCTGTTCGAGCTCATGCCCACGCTTGACGACTAGGCCGCCGTGGGCGGTGATCATCCAGGCGCCCTGTTTGCGCGCCAGGGCGGGGTGTTTTTCTATCCGGTAGAGAGGGACTTCGCTGGCGTTGCGGAATACCGAAAACACCGCGGCCTCCTTCAGGCCGTCGATGGCGTAGTCTCGCCAATGGCCGGCGGCGACCATGCGACCGTAGAGACCCAGCAGCTGGGCGAGTTCGCGGCGATCGAAATAGACGAAACTGGTTGCGGCGTGCGCGGGGCGGGGGTGCTCAGCGGTGTTTGCGGACATGCCAGGCTAACCTAGACCGGCTGAGCGGATTTGGCGAGCGCGCCCTAGCCGCCCACGCCGCAAAATGACCTAAGTTCGGCCCACCGCGCGCCCGCTTCGCCCCCGAATTTGGGGTCGTCGGTTGGCCGGGACACTCAAGGTCCGGATCTTAAACAGCCCCCAGCCCCCTGGATTTCGGGGTCCGGGTCAGCCGGCCTCTAAAGACGCCCCCGCGGCCTGCCCCCTCCGGCCGCGGGGGCTTTTCTTTGCGCACCGTTACCGCCCGGCAACGGTCGGCGAGAAATTCGCTCCGTTTTGCGCACCGCCATGAAAAGACCTTGTTTCGGTCGCGGGCGCGCCCGGTTGGCCCGCGATATGGAGATCGTCGGCTGATCGGAACACCTGTTGGTCCGGATCCTGAACAGCCCCCCCAGCCCCCTGGATTTTTCGGGGTTTCGGTCGGTCGACGCATTGCCCTCCAAGATAGCCCCCGCGGTCCGCCCCCTCGGCCGCGGGGGTTTTTCGTTGGACGGTAGGTTCAGGGCTTGGCCGGGGGCGCCAGCCGGGCGGCCAGGATGTGACCATCGTGCGCCTGGACCAGGATCGCCGTAGCCAGCCCATCCTCCGCCGACCGTGGGGCCGGGAGGTTCACCGGTTTTCCCAGCCACGAGCCCAGACGGACGGCCTGCCGAACGACATTGCGTTGAACCACCGTCCGTCCGCGATTTTCGCCGGACTTGACCTCGACGTCCGCGCGGCGCGGGTCGAAACGAACCAGCCAAACCTCGCCGCCGCCTTTGGGCCGCGGGCCGCTGCCCACGGCGACGCGGCCGCCGGGTAGCAGACCAATGTCCGGCGCGGCCGCGTGGCTATGGCGCGCCTGCCTGATCAACGTCTCGACAGCGTCCGCGTCCGCACCTGGCGCCTGGCTCAGGCCGCCGACGATGACCTGGGGGGTATAGACGTCGCGCACCCCGAGGCGGCGGTCGAACAGCCGCTGCCGCTCTGCGAAGGCCGGCTGCGCGAAAGTGTCCTTCCAGCCCAGGTAGTCCCAATAGTCCACCGGCCAGGTCAGGGCGATGACGCCCGGCCGATCCGCAAGCTTGGCGATCAAGTCATCGGCCTTGTCGCACGAAGAGCAGCCTTGGGCCGTGTAGAGCTCGACCACCACGGGCGCCCTGGCCCAGCCGGCCGCTGGCGGGCAGCAGAGGCAGGCAGCGACCAGGAAAATCGGGGGCCCTCTCATCTCCGGCAATTAAGCGGAGATTGCCGGCCGCGCCGTTCACGAAACTGTGAGCGCTTGGGCCGCCGTGGCCGGCGACGGTTCGCCTATCGGCAGCCGCAGCCGCCACCGTGACCGCCCCGGTCATGGACAACGCCATGGAAGCGGATTTGCACGCGGGCGCTCGCTGACGCGGTGGCGAAAGACTGGGCGCCGGCGGTTTCGATGGCCGAACCGCCGCCGCTACTGTCGAAAGACTCCGGGAACCCGCCTACGCCGCCGGTATCAGCGAAGAAACTCAGCGGGACCGCGATCTCGGCATCGGGCGCGCAGCCGCATGGGAATCTGTCGAGGTCCGTTCGATAGCTCTGCGACCACGCGACGCCTTCAGGACTCGCGTAGTCCTGGGCTTGGCCCCTCGTCTCCCAGCCACCCGCGAAGGCGGGCGATGCGACGGCGAGGCTGAGCAGCAGCACGCCAAGGCGTTCGAATTTCAACGGCGTCATCAGACGACTCTCCATGCAACCCGGCGGCAAACCTAGTCGCCGCCTTTCCAGTCGGCGAGCGCCTGCGCGCGAGAGGCGAATTCGCAAAACCGGCCTGCAGGCTTGTCGGGGCGCTTGCGGAAGGGCAGGGAACGCCGGTGGCTCTCGACCCTGTTCCCGCGCTGCCCGCCAGAATCGCCGCGCTTGCGCTGCTGGAATCGGCGCTGTCGCGGCGGGGCGGTTTAGACGAAGCCCTGAGCGCCGCCGCATTTCTCAAGCTGTCGCCGCAGGATCGCGCCTTCGCCCGCGCCCTGACGATGGCCGCCTTGCGCCATCTGGGACCGATCGACCGGGCGCTCGACGGGCGGCTGAAAAAGGAGCCTCCGGGGGCGGTGCGCAATATCCTGCGCCTGGGCGCCACCCAGGCGTTCTATCTAGACACCCCGGCTTTCGCCGCGGTGGATACGGCCGTCAATCTGGCCCCAAAGCCGCTGCGAGGCCTGGTCAACGCGGTGCTGCGCAATCTCTTGCGCGCCGGCGCGATCGATGATGACCCAGAACGCCTCGCTCCGCCTTGGCTGTTCGCACGCTGGGGCGCCGCCTACGGTCCGGAGGAGGCGCTGGCCATCGCCTCCTCAATCGCTCAGGAGCCGGCGACCGACCTCACCCCGCGGGCAGCGCTGGATGACGCGCTCATCGAGGCGCTGGAGGCGACGACGCTCTCGGGAGGGTCGCTGCGGAGCGGGTTGCGAGGGGACGTCGCCAGTTGGCCGGGCTATGGAGAGGGCCGCTGGTGGGTCCAGGACGCCGCCGCGGCGATTCCCGCGAGACTTATGCGCGCGACGGCCGGTCAGTCGCTTGCCGATCTGTGCGCGGCGCCAGGCGGCAAGAGCCTTCAACTGGCCTCGGCGGGGGCGCGCGTGGTGGCGGTGGATCAATCTGGCGGCCGCCTTCGACGGTTGACCGCGGGCCTGGCGCGTACGGGTCTCTCGGCGGAAATCGTCGCCTCGGACGTGCTGCAGTGGCGGGACGGCCGCCTGTTCGACGGCGTGCTTCTGGACGCGCCGTGCACCGCCACGGGAGCCTTCCGCCGCAATCCCGACGTGCTGTGGAACGTCCGGCCTGGCGAAATAGCGCCGCTCGCCGCCGTTCAGTCGAGATTGCTCGACGCCGCCGCGGCGCGGGTCGGGCCAGGCGGCCTGCTCATCTACGCCGTCTGCTCTTTGGAAGCCGAGGAAGGCGAGGCGCAGGCCCTGAGATTTCTCTCGGCGCGGCCGGATTTCGTCATCGACCCGGTCGCTATCGGCGAGGGCGGGGCGCCGGAGGCGAGCACCACGGCGCAAGGGTGGCTGCGGGTCCTCCCCCACCATCTCGAGGGCGGCATGGATGGCTTTTTCATCGCCCGTTTTCGTCGCGCCGTTTGACTTGAGCGGCGCCGCGCGGGTCTAAGTTTGCCTTATGGCCCATCGCCCTACGATCATCGCTCCGTCGATCCTCTCCGCCGACTTCGCGCGTCTGGGCGAGGAGGCGCGGGCGATCGAGGCCGCCGGCGCCGATTGGCTGCACGTCGACGTCATGGACGGTCACTTCGTGCCCAACATCACCATCGGTCCAGGCGTGGTGAAGGCTCTGCGGCCCCAGGTTTCGATTCCTCTCGATGTGCACCTGATGATCGCCCCGGTCGATCCCTTCCTGGAGGCGTTTGCCGAGGCCGGGGCCGATCACATACTTGTCCATCCCGAAGCCGGCCCGCACCTTGATCGAACGGTCAAGCGCATCCGGGAACTGGGCGCCAAGGCCGGCGTGGTTTTCGATCCATCGACCCCGCCCGATGTCATCGAGTGGATGATGGACGAAATCGACATCATCCTGGTGATGTCGATCAATCCGGGCTTCGGCGGCCAGAGTTTCATGCCGTCCCAACTGGCCAAGATCCGCAGGCTGCGGGAGATGATCGAGGCCTCGGGCCGCGACATCGTGCTCGAGGTCGACGGCGGGGTGACCGCGGAGACGGGCCGCCTGTGCGTTCAGGCCGGCGCGTCGGCTCTGGTCGCCGGCACCGCGGTGTTCAAGGACGGACCCGACGCCTACGGCAAAAACATCAGGGCGCTTCGGGAGGCGTGAGTTGGCCGTCGAGGTGAGACTGCTCGGATCCGAAGACGCGGCGCTCTTCGACGCCGTGGCCCCAGGCGTGTTCGACAATCCGATACTGCCCGAGATGCTGGCGGAGTTTCTAGGCGATCCGAGACATCACCTGGCCGCCGCCCTCGACGATGGCGTAATCGTCGGTTTCGCATCGGCCGTCCGCTACGTTCATCCGGACAAGCTCCCGGAACTCTGGATCAACGAGGTTGGCGTCGCGCCCACTCATCAGGGTCGGGGGTTGGGCAAGGTTGTATTGCGCTGCCTGCTGGAAGTCGGACGCCAACACCGCTGCACCGAAGCCTGGGTGCTTACCGACCGCTCCAACGCCGCGGCCAGAGCCCTTTACGCCTCGCTCGGCGGGCGGATTTCACCCGTGACGATGTCGTGGGCGTCGAGTTTCGCCTTGATGGCGAAACCGCGAACGTCCCTGCGCAACGTTGACACCCACGCCGCTCCGCCTATCTTCCGGCCCGCCTGCGTGACTGGCGATGAAGGTGGCGCAACCACCGGGAAGCGCGGAGCAGCATTTTCAAGCCGCACGCCTGGGCGCCTCTCACTTTAAGAAGAGCACGCCATGACCGCGCCGGCATTTCCCCCGCCCCCCGACCTCGCGCCCGTACGCCGGGCCCTGCTCTCGGTTTCAGACAAGACGGGCCTGGTAGACATTGCCCGCGACCTGGTCCGGCTGGGTGTTGAGTTGATTTCGACCGGGGGCACCCGCTCGGCCATCGCCGCGGCCGGGCTGCCGGTGAGGGATGTTGCCGAACTGACCGGATTTCCCGAAATGATGGACGGCCGGGTTAAGACGCTGCATCCAGCCGTCCATGGCGCCCTTCTGGGCATTCGCGATGCACCCGAACACGCCGCGGCCATGGCCCGGCACGCCATCGAAGGCATCGATCTGCTCTATGTCACGCTCTATCCCTTCGAGGCGACCGCAGCCGCGGGCGGCAGCTTCGAGGCGTGCGTCGAGAATATCGACATCGGCGGACCGGCGATGATCCGGTCGGCCGCAAAGAACCATGGCTATGTCGCCGTCTGCACCGGCGCAGAGGATGTCGCCCGGGTGTTGCGGGCGATCGAGGACGGCGGGGGAACCTCCGGCGCCCTGCGCCGCGCGTTGGCCGCCCGCGCTTTCGCCCGAACCGCCGCCTATGACGCCGCGATCGCCGGCTGGTTCGCGGCCCGGGAGAAGTCCGCCTGGCCCGAGCGAAAGACGATCTTTGGAAACCTCGTCCAATCGATGCTCTACGGCGAGAATCCGCACCAGGGCGCCGCGTTTTACGCCTTTCCCAATCCCCGCAGCGGCGTGGCTACCGCCCGCCAGCTTCAGGGCCGGGCCCTCGGCTACAACAATATCAACGACACCGACGCCGCCTTCGAGCTGGTGGCGGAGTTCGACCCGGCCAACAGCGCCGCCGTGGCGATCATCAAGCATGCCAATCCCTGCGGCGTCGCCCTGGGATCCGACCTGAAGACCGCCTACCTACGCGCCCTGCAATGCGACCCCGTTTCGGCTTTCGGCGGCATTGTGGCCCTGAATCGGCGACTGGACGCGAAGGCCGCGCGCGAGATCGTCAAGATCGTCACCGACGTGGTCATCGCCCCGAACGCCGATGAAGAGGCGATCGCGCTTTTCGCCGCGCGCAAGAACCTGAGGCTTCTGGTCGCCGGCGCGCTTCCCGATCCGCGCGCCGACGGCGAAGTGTTTCGTTCGGTTGCAGGCGGCTTCCTGATTCAAGGCCGCGACAATTCGCAACTGACGGCGGCGGATCTGAAGGTCGTCACCAGGCGCGCGCCCACCGAGGCGGAGGTGCGCGACATGCTGTTCGCCTTCACCATAGCCAAGCACGTCAAATCCAACGCCATCGTGTTCGCCCAGGATGGCCAGACGGCGGGGATCGGCTCGGGGCAGGTTAACCGACGCGACTCGGTCCGGATCGCCGCCATGCGTGCCGCGGAGTCGGCCAGCGCCGCAGGCCTGCCGGCGTCCCTCGCCATCGGCTCCGCCTGCGCGTCCGACGCGTTTTTCCCCTTTGCCGATGGGCTGATCCAGGCGGTGGAAGCCGGCGCGACCTCGGTGATCCAGCCGGGTGGTTCGATCCGCGATGCCGAGGTGATCGACGCCGCCGACGCGGCGGGCATAGCCATGGTGTTCACCGGCCTCCGGGCGTTTCGGCACTAGGCGAAGAGCTGTTAGGCGCCCGCCAGTTCGCGCAGGGCGGCATTGGCGATGGTCAGCTTGGCGAAACTCCAGCCGCCGCCGTCCTTGGCGATGTCTTCGATGGTCTTGCGGGCCGCCCGCGTCGCCTCCGCGTTGGCGGTCGACCAGGCGTTCAGGGCGCCGCGGGCGCGCTCGGCCTCTGGCTCGTCCCGGTTTGCCTCGCCGGCGAAACGCATCACCGCGCCGGTCAGGGCCGCCTGTTCAGCCAGCATGTCTTCAATCAACCGGCGAACCGCGAGCCGTTCATAGGCGTCGCCAGCGGCTCGCGACCCCGCCGCCGCGCGCAGGCGGTCAAATCCAAACACCCCCCCAACCCGGTGATAGACGTAAGCGGTTGGGGCCAGGGACCAGCCCCCGCCGGCGGCCAGATCGGTTAGGGTGGCGGCGACGGTCAGGGGGCGCATCAAGGCCACCGAGTGGGCGACATCCTTGGGCGCCCCCGCCTTGATCCATCCGGCCGCGCGGCGTACCGCCGCCTTCTGTTCGAACGGTGACAGCACGGCCGGAACCAGCTTCTTGAGCGCATCCATGGCCGGTCGATAGGTGGTGATCAGCGCGCTGACGCCGGTCGCCTCTCGCGCGGCCCTGCGCGCCAGCCAATAGGTCTGGCCGCGCAGGACATAGGCAAGCTCACGAAACAGCGCCGTCTGGGCGGCGGCGGGGACTTTTCCGTCGAGGGCCTCGATCCGCGCCCAGAGGCCTGCAAAGCGAAGCACCTGCCGCGCGCCCTCGAAGGCGATGATCAACTCGGCCACGCCGCAGCCGGCGGCGGCCTGCAGACGCCTGGGAAAAGTCGGCCCGCAAAGATCGACCAGAGCGTCATCAACCACCGTTGCGATGATTTCGCGCCGAAGACGGTGACGCTTCATGTCCTCTTCGAAGCGCCGAACGGGCTGGGGGAAATAGCCTTCGAGGGTCGCCAGGAAGTAGGAGTCGTCGGGCGCCCGCGAGGCGATCACATCCTCGAACAGATCGAGTTTGCCATAGGCCAGCAACACCGCCAGTTCCGGGCGCGTCAAACCTTTGCCGGCTGCGGCGCGCGTCGCGAGAGCGGCGGCGTCGGGCAGGCCTTCGAGCACGCGGTCCAGGCGCCCCTTCGCCTCCAGTTCGCTCATGAACTGGCCCTGCGCAAACAGATCCTGGACCGCCTCGGCCTCGAGCAGCGACAGGGCCAGGGTCTGGCTGTAGTTGTGCGCCAGAACGTGATCGCCAACCGAGTCGGACATCGATGCGAGTAGGGCATCCCGCGCCGGTCGGGTCAGTTCGCCACGCTGTTCGGCCATGCCGGTGAGAATCTTGATGTTGACCTCGTGGTCCGAGGTGTCGACGCCCGCGGAGTTATCGATGGCGTCGGTGTCTATGCGTCCTCCCGCCAGGGCGAATTCTATACGGCCCGCCTGGGTGAACCCCAGATTGGCCCCTTCCCCGACAACCTTGCAGCGCAGGTCGGCGCCATTGACGCGCACCGCGTCGTTGGCCTTGTCGCCCACATCGAGGTTGGCCTGGCCCGTCGCCTTAACGTAGGTGCCGATCCCGCCCAGATAAAGCAGATCGACCCGCGCCTTGAGGATGGCGCCGATCAGTTCCGCCGGCGAAAGCGAACTGGCTTTGACATCGAGCAGCGTCTTCACCGGCTCGGTGAGTTCGATAGCCTTAAGCGTGCGCGGATAGACGCCGCCGCCCTCGGAAATTCTCTCGCGGTCGTAGTCATCCCAGCTCGACCGCGGAAGGGCGAACAGGCGCTTGCGCTCCTTCCATGAGGCGCCGGGGTCGGGATCGGGATCGAGGAAAATATGGCGGTGGTCGAAGGCGGCCTGGAGCCTGATCTTGCGAGACAGCAGCATGCCGTTGCCAAACACGTCGCCGGACATGTCGCCGACCCCCGTCACCGTGAAAGGCTCGCTCTGGATGTCCCTTCCCATCTCGCGAAAATGGCGCTTGATCGATTCCCAGGCGCCGCGAGCGGTTATGCCCATCACCTTGTGGTCGTACCCCGCCGATCCGCCCGACGCGAAGGCATCGCCCAGCCAGAAACCGTATTCGGCGGCTACCTCGTTGGCGATGTCGGAAAATGCGGCCGTACCCTTATCGGCCGCGACGACGAGATAGGGGTCTTCGCCATCGTGCACGACTACTCCAGCGGGATGAACGACCGCGCCGCCGGCGTCGATAGTGTCGGTCAGATCCAACAGACCCTTGAGGAACGTTCGATAGGCGCCGATTGCCTCTTTCAGCACGGCATCCTGGCCCTCGGCCCGCGGCGGCAGCTTTGGGTAGAATCCCCCTTTGGCCCCGACCGGGACGATGACGGCGTTCTTGACCTGCTGCGCCTTGACCAGGCCGAGCACCTCGGTTCGGTAGTCATCGCGGCGATCCGACCAGCGCAGGCCCCCACGAGCCACCGGGCCAAAGCGCAGATGAACGCCCTCGACATTGGGCGCCGAGACGAAAATCTCGGAAAAGGGTTTCGGAGGCGGCAGGTCGACCAGCTCTCGGCTGGCGAGCTTGAAACTGATGTAGGACTTAGGCCTGCCTTCGGCGTCGTTCTGATAGTAGTTGGTGCGGGTGATGGCGCAGACCAGGGCCGCCAGCCGCCGCAATACGCGATCGGCGTCGAGGCTTTCCACCGCCTGGAGCGCCTCCTCGATCGCCGCGCGGATTTCGACGGCGCGGGTGTCCCGGTCGGTCGGCTCGCCTGCGACACCCGGGTCGAAACGCAGGCGAAATAGCTCCAAAATCAGCCGGGCGACATCCGAATGAGCGGAGAGGGCGGTTTCCTGGACAGGCTGTGTCGGGTCCAGGCCCGATTGCTGGCGATATCCGGCCAGGGCGCGCACGAGCGCCGCCTCGCGCCAGGAAACGCCCAGCTCGAGCACCAGGCGGTTGAACCCGTCGCTTTCGGAGGCTCCGCTCCACACCGCCTTGAACGCCGCCTCGAAAGGGCTTCTGACATCGTCGAAGACCAGATGTTCCCCGTGATCGTCCTGAAGCACGAACTCATGTATCCACACGGGAACGTCGGTACCTTGCGGGCCGCCCGGAGTGACCAGGAATCCTTCTTCGACCAGCGCCTTTAGACCCATGTGCTCGAGGATCGGGATCACCTGCGTCAGCGGAGCGGGGTGTTCGCCTCGACGGTAGAGCTTGAAGTGGAACCGAAGATTGGAATCGTCGGCCCTGCGATAGGCGCGAACCTCGATCGCGCCCGAGAGCCGCAAGACCTCGGCGATCAACAGGTCTTCGATCGTCTCGTCGGCGTCGTATTTGTCCCGATAGCCGGCCGGAAAGGCCCCCGCCCAGGTTGCGAGAATGGCGGAGACCCGCGCCGGATCGACGCGGTCCCGGACCGCGTCTTCCAGATCGTCGGCCCAGGTGCGGGCCGCGCGGGCGATCAGCGCCTCGACCTCCCCAAGATCCGGGTTTCCATGCCGACCCGGCGTGACGCCGATGATGTAATGCACGCGCGCCAGAGGCGCGTCGGTGTAACTGGGATAATAGGCTGACACCCGGCCATCGAACGCCTTGGCCAGGATAGACCCGGCGCGCTCGCGCAGCCGCGCATCGTAACGCTCGCGCGGCGCGAAAAGCAGAATGGAGACAAACCGGTCGAACGGGTCGCGGCGGGCGAACAGCCTCACGCGCGGCCGGTCGGACAGGTGCAGAATGCCCAGCGCGGTGGTCAGCAACTCCTGACTGCCGATCTGGAACAGCTCGTCGCGGGGATAGGTCTCCAGGATATTGGCCAGGCGCAGGGCGTTGTGGCTGCCGGGCGCGAAACCGGTGGCGCGCATCACTTCGTCGAGCTTGCGGCGGAGCATGGGCGTGTCGCGCGCCGGCTCGTCATAGGCCTGAGCGGTGAACAAACCCACGAAGCGCACTTCGCCGGAGGGCTTGCCGTCCGCGCCGTAGCGACGCACGCCGACGTAGTCCATGTAGACGCGCCGATGCACGCTCGACCGCAGGTTCGACTTGGCGACGACCACCGGCTCGGCGGTTTCCAGTCTTCGTCGCAGGACCGCCGATAGCACCGCCGGCTCGCTGGCCCTTCGCAGGACCGCGCGAGCCGGGTCACGCAGCACGCCCAGGCTGCGTTCCGGCTGGTAAAGCGGCTCTTCCGCCGCGTACCCGCCATCGGCGGCGCGGGGATAGTCGTAAATGCGCGCACCGAGAAAGACGAAATGGCCGGCGTCGATCCAGCGCAAGAACGCCAGATCTTCGGCCAGGGCCTCCGGATCGCCAGGCGCGGCGACGGCCAGTTCGGTGATCGATCTGGCCATCAGCGCAAGCATCGCGGGGAAATCCGCGACGGCGACGTGAACCTCAGCGAGCACAGCCAGCACACGCTCGAGCAAAGCGGCGCGGCGTTCGGCGGCCACCGGATCGAGCCATATCTGGATCAGCGATACCCGCTCATCGCCACGCTCGACGATCGGGTGGAACATGGCCTTGACGCCGACGCCGCTTTCCCCGACCTCGCCCATGATGCTGTCGACCAGGAACGGCGCGTCTGGCTGAACGATCTCTAAGAGGTCCGCGCCGAGCGCGCCGCCGCCCTGACCCTGCGCGCGCACCAGCCGGGCGCTCGGTGAATCGCTGGCGTGAGCTTCGCCAAAGCGCCAGAAGCCGGCAAGAGTCGCTGCAAAGTCCGTCGCGCTCAGCCCTGGCAATTCCTCTGGCCGGTAATCCTCGAGGATGCGGGCGATGAACGCCTGCCTAGCCTTGGCTTGGGTTTCGTCCCCCGCAGCCCCGCCAGTGGCTTTTGCGAAGGCTTGGCTGAGGCTCTCGTAGTTGATTTCGGGGGTGTCGCTCGCGGGCGCGGCTGTTGGCATGTCGCGATCTTAGAGCTTATGGCCATTCATTTGAACTGGAGCCGTCGATGCTAGGCTTCGATCGCGCTCGCGAGCCTAGGTGCGCGCCGCGGCGCTCGGGTGAGGCGGCGGCTCGTCGGGCGATTTCTCCGATCCCCGGCCGATCCCCTGTGGATCGCCGTTGGCCGAGAGCAGCACCGCGATCCACCGCGATCCGTCGAACTGCGCCAGAATAGCCATGGCCAGGACAGTGAGCGGCGTCGACAGGAACATGCCTGCCAATCCCCAGATGGCGCCCCAAAAGGCCAGAGAGAGCAGCACGATCAGGGGATCCATGTTGAGGCTTTCCCCCTGCATGCGCGGCAGGAGGATGTTTCCGACCACGAAGGTGATCAGCCACAGCCCCGCCAGCAGCACGGCCGCGCGCCCATAGCCGTCGAACTGCACCAGCGCGAAGACCGCGGGCAGGCCGATGGCCGCAATCGCCCCGACAATCGGTATGTAATTGACGATGAAAACCAGGAAGGCCCAGAAGAGCGCGTTATCGAGCCCGACCAGCATCATCACCACCCAAGATGCGGCGGCGATGACCAGACCCAGGACGGTCTGGATCCAGAGATAGCGCTCGATGCCGTCGCGAACCCTCAGGAACACGGCCATAGCCTCCTGCCTGTCCTCACGGTCGCGGAAGAGCTTCACCGCCTTGCGTTCGAATGCGTGCCGGGAAGCGACCAGAAAGCCCAGGTAAATCAGCACCAGGAGGGCGCTCGACGCGAAGCCCTGCACAGCATTGGCCACCGTGCCGAGATAGGCGCTGGGATTGAGATTGCTGAACAGCTGGCCGACGGTGTGGGGCGCGCGCAGACCCATGTTGCCGGCGGTCGTGGCGATCAGGGCGTTGAGCTTGGGTTCGTAGCCCGTCAGGCTTCCGAAAAACCCCCCGGCGTTATCGGCGACAACGATGGCGATCAGTGCAAAGGCGATCGCCGAGACCACCAGGGCGGTGATCACGGCGACGCCTGATGGCAGGCGGGGCGCGCGGCGTCGAATCACCCGCGCGAAGCTGTCGACCATCACCATCAGGAACATGGCCAAGAGCAGCGGGGTGATTATGTCCGCCATCCAGCGCAGGGCCGCCCCAACGACGATGGCGGCGATGATCACCAGCGCGTTGCGCGCGGTGGTCGAACTGGCGGGGGCGGGCATGGCGCTCTCCGTTTGCAGCCTGGCCGAGTGTTTGCTGGCGCGGGGCGCCGGTCAATCGGCGATTGCTTAATCAAAGCATCGTCAAGTCACTCGCAACTGAGCGGCCGAATCACTAGATTGGGCGGGCCGATAAAGATGGCTTCTACGCGCCTTCGCAGGATTTTCATCCCATTGCCGCCTGCCCCGACACCTCCGAGCGCCGCCAATTGCGGTGGCGATCCGCGCAGCGCCCAGTCGTGGGCCGGAAGACTGGCGCGTTTTCGCAAGCCGAGCGTCTCCCGCGCCGTGATCGAGGTGACGATCACCGTGGCGCCGCTGATCGCGATTTCGGTGTTGGCCTGGGAAGCGCTGCATCATCACATCTGGTGGGGCCTGCTCCTGATCCCCCTGGCGGCCGCGTTTCTCACGCGCCTGTTTCTCATCCAGCATGACTGCGGGCACGGGGCCTTTACGCCCTGGCAGGGTCTCAATGACTGGCTGGGACGGGTCATCGGGGTGTTCACCCTGACGCCTTACGATTACTGGCGCCGCGCCCACGCCCTGCACCATGCGACATCGGGGGCCCTCGACCGGCGCACGATTGGGGGCATCGACACGCTGACGGTCGACGAATATCTCGCGCTCTCCGCTTGGCGGCGGTTTGGTTACTGGCTTTACCGTCACCCCCTGGTGATGTTCGGGCTTGGCCCGGCCTTTGTGTTTCTGATCCAGCACCGGTTGCCCGTTGGCATGATGCGCCAGGGCTGGCGGCCGTGGATTTCCACCTTGGCCACCGATCTGGGCGTCGCCGTGCTGGCGGTCGCCATGGCTCTGATCTTTGGCATCGGGCCGTTCCTGCTGATCTACCTGCCGGTGGTCATGCTCGCCGCGTCGGTGGGCGTCTGGCTGTTCTTCGTCCAGCATCAGTTCGAGGACACCTATTGGGCGAGGGACCCGGCCTGGGAATTTCACGAGGCGGCATTCCGAGGCAGTTCTCATTATGATCTGCCGGCGGTTCTGCGCTGGTTCACGGCGAACATCGGCATTCACCACGTCCATCACCTGTCGAGCCGCATCCCCTATTATCGGCTGGGCCAGGTCATGCGCGAGGAGCCGGAGTTACGGGCCGCTGGACGATTGACCCTGGTGCAAAGTTTCCGATGCGTGGGTCTCGCCCTTTGGGATGACGCCAGTCGCCGCCTGATTTCCTTTCGCGAACTTCGCCGCCGCAGACTTGCGCCCGCCGTTTAAGGGACGAAGGGAAGTCCCGGATGATTGAGCTGTTGCGAACCACCGATCCGGTCAAGCGATCGGCGGTTCGCGCCCTGCTCGCGGCCGCCGACGTGGTCAGCTTCGAATTCGATGCCGCTGCCGGATCAATGTGGCAGGCGGCGATCCCGGTACGGCTGATGGTCGACGACCATGACCTGGCGCGGGCTCGAACCGCGATGCGGCAAGCCGGCTTTCGGGCGTGCGAAGATGGCGACTGGGATCTCAAGCGTCCGGACGCCGGTCAGCTCACGTAGAGATTCAGCCGTCGTAGAAATAGGGCGCGTGCAGGCCGATCAGCGTGCGATCGCGGTCCGAGGCGACCCTGACCTTCGCTTCGTCGCTGACATGGCTGACCTCCTCGGTCGTAAAAATCCGTTGGGCGATGTCTCGGCGCGCGTAGTGGGCCTGCAGGAAGAAGCGCCCAAACCCCGGCAGGGCCGGTGTGCCCCGATGCCAGGCGTCGGAAACGAAAAACGCCGCGTCTCCCGCCTTCGCCGCCAACAGCACCGGCTCGCGTCCGTCGAAGGTAAGGGTCAGATCATCCAGGCGATCCTTTGGCGGCGTTCTGCCTGACCGGTGCGAGCCCGGCAAGACCGCGGTCGGCCCCGCCTCAAGCGGGCAATCCTCGAGGAACAGATGCATGCCGATGGCGAAAATCGGATAGGCGATCGCATCGGGCCATTCGACGCCGGCGTCCCGTGGCACATGCGGTCCGGCGTCGATGTGCCAAGCGCCCCCCGCATGTCCCGCGATGTTTCGCCAGGCGGTGTTGGCGATGACATGACAGTCTTCGCCCAGCAGCGGCTCGATAACATCCAGGATCGCTCGCGAGCCGATGGCGCGCTGAGACAGGGGCGAGCGATTGAGCATCCCATGGCGAAACTCGCCGCGCATATCATTCGGCCGATCAGGTCCCGAGGTCTCATATACCCCGGTGATTTCGCTCTTCAGCGCCGCCAGCTCCTCGCCTGTGAGCACGCCAGGGACGAGCGCGTGACCTTCGCGCTCGAGTTGCACCGAGGCCTCCGGAACAGGCCCGGTACGTAGTCGCAGATAGCCGTGGCGGCGTGTGATCATGGCAAACACTATGGCGCTTTGTGACTGCCTATCAAGACCGCCGGCCCTGACGCCGGCGTAGCGCCCGGGCGTCCGTTTTCTTCTATGCTAGTTCTCAAAGGGACTATCGGAGGCGGCAAGTGATGACGACGGCCCCATTGAGCTGGGTGCGCGGTGCCGATGAACCGCCGCTGCTGGAGCTGACTATCGGCCAGGCGCTGACCGCCGCCGGCCGGCGCTGGGGTGAGGACCTGGCCCTGATTTCCACCGCTCAGGACATGCGGTGGACGTTTGCCGAGCTTGCCAAGCGCGCCGACGCGCTGGCCTGTGGATTTCTCGACCTCGGATTGGCCCCGGGCGACCGGATCGGCATCTGGGCGCCGAACTGCGCCGAGTGGACGCTGACCCAGTTCGCCGCGGCCAGGATCGGGCTGATCCTGGTGACCATCAATCCCGCCTATCGACGCGCCGAGGTCGAGTACACGCTGAACAAGGTCGGCGTGAAAGCTCTAGTCGCCGCCGAACGGTTCAAGACCAGCGACTACGTCGGCATGATTGAACATCTGGCCCCCGAGGCGCTCCTGGGAGACGGTACAGCATTGCAATCGGCGGCGCTGCCAGGACTGAAGCTGCTGATCAAGATCGGCGGCGCGCCGAGGGCGGCCTGGCTGGCCTTCGACGATGTCGCCTCGGCCAATACGCCTCACACTCTCGCGCGCGTTTCGGCGATCGCCGAGTGCCTCGAGGCGCGCGACGCGATCAACATCCAGTTCACCAGCGGCACCACGGGATCGCCGAAGGGGGCGACGCTGTCGCATCGCAACATCCTCAACAATGGTTTTTTCGTCGGCCGCGCCATGGGGCTGAGGGCCGGCGACCGACTGTGCATTCCGGTGCCGCTCTACCACTGCTTTGGCATGGTGATGGGTAACCTCGCCTGCCTGACCCATGGCGCGGCCATGGTCTACCCAAGCGAGGTTTTTGATCCCGCGGCGGCCCTGGCCGCGGTGGAAAGCGAGCGATGCACGGGACTCTTCGGCGTGCCGACGATGTTCATCGCCATGCTGGGCTCGCCAGCTGTCGACCGCACCGATGTCTCGTCGCTGCGCACCGGCTGCATGGCGGGCTCGCCCTGCCCCGTTGAGGTCATGCGCCAGGTTATCGACCGCCTGCACATGCCCGATGTCACCATCGCCTACGGCATGACCGAAACCAGCCCGGTGAGCTTCCAGACAGGCCCCGACGATCCGCTCGAGCGGCGTGTGTCGACCATCGGCACGGTCCAGCCGCATCTCGAGGTCAAGATTGTCGACGCCGCCGGGCAGGTAACCCCGCTCGGCGTTGCGGGCGAAGTGTGCACGCGCGGCTATTCGGTGATGCTGGGCTATTGGGACGATGCCGAGCGAACCGCCGAGGCGATCGACGCCAGTGGCTGGATGCATACAGGCGACATCGGGACGATCGACGCGGAGGGATATGGCAACATCGTCGGCCGCATCAAGGACATGGTCATTCGAGGCGGCGAGAACCTCTATCCGCGCGAAATCGAGGAGTTCCTCTACACCCATCCCAAGGTCGCGGATGTTCAGGTGGTTGGCTTGCCCGATCCGCGCTACGGCGAGGAGCTGTGCGCCTGGATCCGGCTTCATCCAGGACAGCAATCCGACGAGGCCGAAATCCGGGCTTTCTGCGAAGCGCGGATCGCACGGGCCAAGGTCCCGAGATACCTGCGTTTCGTCGACGAATTTCCGATGACGGTTACCGGCAAGGTCCAGAAATTTCTGATACGCCAGACGATGATCGAGGAACTTGGCCTCACCGCCGACCGGACAGCGTGACCGACCGGTGACGAGCGCGGCGGACCGGGTGCTGGCGGAACTGAAGCCGGGCCTGTCGATCTATATTCAGGGAGCGACGGGCGAACCCCTCGCGCTGCGCGAGATTGTGGCGGCAGCGCCGGACGCCTTGGCGGGGCGCCGGCTGACCGGGTGTTTCCTGCCCGGAATCAATGACTTCGACTACGCCGCGCTGAACCCTGACGTCAGCTTGGCCACGTTTCTCCTGCCGCCGGCGATGAGGGCCTCGTTCGAAGCCGGCCGTGTCGCTGTCCATCCGTTGCCCTATTCGCAGATCGCCGCATGGTTCGCTGATGGAGCCGCGCCCGATCTCGCGGTGCTGCAAGTTGCGCCGCCCAACGCGCAAGGCCTGTGCAGCCTTGGTCCATGCGCCGACTTCGCGCCCCTTGTCTGGCCTCGGGCTCGGCGGAAGCTGGCCTTCATCAACCGCCAATGGCCAAGAGCCCGGTGGGGACCGTCGATTCCGCTTGCGGCGATCGATACGATAATCGAAACCGACGGTCCGTTCATCACTGGCGCCGAAGCCGCGCCAACCCCGGCGCATCTGGCCATCGCGGCCCACGTCGCCGATCTGATCGAGGATGGAGCCAGCATCCAGAGCGGTATCGGCGCCGCTCCGGCGGCGATCGTGGCCGCCTTGACCAGCCGAAAACGCCTGGTGATCAGGTCTGGCATGGTCACCGAAGGGTATCGCGCCCTGGCGGCGGCCGGCGCGCTTGCCGGGGACGCGGCGCATGTGACCGGGCTGGCGTTCGGGTCCGAGGCCTTCATGCGCTGGGCGGCCGAAAACCTCACCTTCGCCGACGCCAGGGTGACTCATGGCGCCGCGTCATTGGCCCGGACCGCACGGCTGGTGGCGATCAACTCGGCCCTTGAAGTGGACCTGTTTGGCCAGGGCAATATCGAATGGCGGAGCGGTCGCCTGGTCAGCGGCCTTGGCGGGGCGCCCGACTTCGCGCGAGCCGCGCGCCACTGCGTTGGCGGCCGGGCCATTCTGGCATTGCCGGCTACGGCGAGCGGCGGAAAGGTATCGCGGATCGTCGCGCGGCTGAGCTCGCCGACGGTGTCGATTCCACGCGATGACACCGATCTGGTGGCGACCGAGCACGGCGTGGCTGATCTGCGCGCGACCGATCTCGACGTCCGGGCCCACGCATTGATCGCCATCGCCGCGCCCGAACACCGCGGCCGGCTGGCCGATGAATGGACGGCCATGCGCCGAAATCTCTAGCGCAACGGCGAGAGTTTCACGCCGACGTCATCAGATGCGCGTCAGACGGCCACCTGCACGCCCATCTCGACGACCCGGCCCGGGGGAATGGCGAAGACGTCGCTGGGATCGGCTGAGTTTCGGGCCAGGGCGATGAACAGCAGGTCCTGAAAACGGCGCAAGCCCTGGCGGTTGCCGGGCACGATCGTGCGACGGCCAAGAAAATACGACGTCGTCATCGGATCGAATGACAGCCCCGTGTCCAAGAGATGGCTCATCGCCGCAGGTACGTCGGGGGTTTCCATGTAGCCAAACTCCAGCGTCGCCCTGAAGAAGGCGTCGTTCAGCCGTTCGAACCTACCGCGCGTGGCGGCCGCCACCCGCGGGACATCGGTGGTGCGCACCGTGACCAGGACGTTGTTCTCGTGCAGCACGCCGTTGTGTTTGAGATTGTGCAGGAGCGCGCTTGGGGCAAGGTCGGGTTCTGCGGTCAGATATACGGCGGTCCCGGGAACCTGGAAACGCGGCCGGCGCTCGAGCGAGGCCAGGAAGTCGGCCAGCGGAATGCGATCGCGCCGCGCCTTTCGGGTGATGATATCGCTGCCCCGCATCCAAGTGGCCACCACCACCACGACCCCCGCGGCTATGGCGACCGGCATCCATCCGCCCGACAGGAGTTTGAGCGAATTGGCGGCCAGGAACGCCAGGTCGACAGCCCAGAGGGGGGCGATGAGCAGGGCGGTCTTCAACCAGCTCCATTTCCACAGGTGTCGCACGACGATGATCGCCAGAGCCGTGGTCGCGGCCATGGTGCCGGTCACGGACAAGCCGTAGGCATTGGCCAGGGCGTCGGAATTCTTGAAGATGCCGACCAGCAGGATGACGCCGATCATCAGCAGCATGTTGATCGTCGGCAGATAGATCTGGCCGGCCAGGGTCTCCGATGTCCGCCGTATGTTGAGCCTGGGCAACAGGCCCAGCTGCATCGCCTGGCTGGAGAGGGAATAGGCGCCGCTGATAACCGCCTGACTGGCGATGATCGTCGCGGCAACGCCGAGGACGACCATTGGAACCCGCAGAACGGCCGGAACCATCAGGAAGAACCAGTTCTGGTCGGTCGCGGCCGCCGCCTGGTGCGCGCCTGAGGCGATGAATTGGAGCGCGAACGCGCCTTGGCCGAGGTAGTTGATGGCCAGGGCTGGAAACACCACGAATATCCAGGCGGCCCGAATGGGTCCCCGCCCGAAGTGACCCATGTCGGCGTACAGCGCCTCGGCGCCGGTGATGGTCAGCGACACCGAGCCAAGCACGAACATGCCGATGACGCCGTGGCGGGCCAGAAACACCAGTCCACGGGTCGGATCGAAGGCTCGCAATATTCCGGGATCGGCCGGAATGTGCATGACGCCCAGAGCCGCTATGGCGACAAACCAGACCAGACAGATGGGTCCGAACCAGGCGGCGACCTTGGCGGTGCCGCGCGACTGAACCAGGAAAAGCCCGACAAGCAACACCAGGGCGATGGCGATCTCAACCGAAGGCGTCACCGTGTCGGTCAGGGCCGGTACGGTCTTCAGGCCTTCGACCGCGGACAGCACGGAGATCGCCGGGGTGATGATCGCATCGCCGTAAAACAGCGCCGCCCCCAGCACCCCCAGCACCAGAATGAGCTCTGTGCGCTTGCCCACCGCGCTTTGCGCCAGGGCCATCAGGCCCAGGATGCCGCCTTCGCCACGATTGTCGGCTCGCATCAGAAAGATGACATATTTGATCGTCACGACGATGATCAGGGCCCAGAGGATCAGCGAGACGACGCCGAGAATTTCTTCCTGGCCGACCGCGCCGCGCGACGCTTGGCCGATGGCGGTCTTGAAGGCGTAGAGCGGGCTGGTGCCGATATCGCCGAAGACGACGCCCATCGAGCCGAGCATCAGGCCGCCAAAACGGCGTCGCGAGCCGCCCCTCGTCCCAGGAGCCGCCGCCACATCGTCCGCCGCTCGCATGACGGCGAGACCTAGTGGCGCGCCGCATCAAGGATCGAGGCCTATCTCGGCTCTTGAACGTAAAGGCCCCATAAATTGCTGGCCATGTCGCGGGGAAGATAGAGCGTTTGTCGTGGCTAATCGCCGATGAACCGATATCCGACACCCGGCTCGGTAGTAATGTGGCGGGGCGCGGCCGGATCGGGCTCGAGCTTCTGGCGCAGGTGCCCGACGAAGACGCGGAGATACTGCACGTCGCCAGCGTTCGCCGGCCCCCAGACCGAGGTCAGCAGTTGACGATGAGTGAGCACCTTGCCCCCGCCCTCGACGAGCCTGGCGAGCAATTCGTATTCCCTCGGCGACAGCCTGACCATCTCTCCGCAACGCTTAACCAGGCGCATCGCGAGGTCGATCCGCAACTCGCCGGCGGCGACAACCGTGGCGACTCCCTCCCGATGCGGCCGGTGGCGCATGGCCACTCTCAGCCTCGCCAGCATCTCTCCGACGTGAAACGGCTTTTCGACATAGTCGTCCGCCCCAGCGTCGAGAGCCTCGATTTTCTCGATCTCCCTGTCCCGGGCCGAAAGAATGACGACCGGCCCGTCATAGAAGGCGCGCGCGCGAACGAGGGCCTCCCGGCCATCCATGTCCGGCAGGCCGAGGTCCAGGATCACCGCCTCTGGCGCGCGGTGGGCGATCGCAGCCAAGCCCGCGGTTCCGGTATCGGCGCGCAAGGGTTCGTAGCCCGCCGCTTCGAGCGCCGGCCCCAGGAACCGATGAATCTGAGGCTCGTCGTCGATGACCAGGATTCTGGGCCTATGCGCCGACACGGCCATAATCGCTGATGGTCGGGTGGGGCGGTTCGGGCGCCTTGGGCAGGCTGATCAGGATGCGGGTGCCGTGGTCGCCGTGGATCGGGCTGGCCGCCGCGATCCGTCCCCCCATGGCTTCAACGAAGCCCTTGGCGATGGACAGTCCAAGGCCGGCGCCGTTGTTGCGTCCTCCTCCGATCGTTCTGTCGGAGGGTTCCTCCAGCCGCCGGAACTTCTCGAAAATACGTTCGATGTCGGTACGCGCGACGCCTCGGCCCTCGTCCTCGATCGAGATCACCACGCTGCGGCGATCCTCATAAACCGCGACGTCGACGGGCAACCCATCTGGACTGTACGCGATTGCGTTTTCCAGGATGTTGACGGCGGCCTGTTCAAGCAACCCCGGGTCTGTCTGGACCGGGCTCAGCTCCTCTGGAAAATCCCGGACGATGATTCGCGCTTCGAGCCGTCTTTCCACGCGCCGTATGGCCCCGGCCAGAACATCGCGAACATCCGTTGTCTCCGATCGCGTTTTCAAGGCCCCGCCTTCCAGACGTGTCATATCCAGAAGATCGCCGACATAGCGGTTAAGGCGTTCGGCCTCCTCCCGGATGCTGACCAGCAGATCGGCGCGAATTTCGGGCTTCAGCGTTTCGTCATAGTCGATCAGGGTCGTGGCTGACCCCAGCACTGTCGACAGCGGTGTGCGCAAATCGTGGCTGATCGAGTTCATGAGGGCGCCGCGAAGCTTGTCGGATCGAAGAAGCGCTTCGTTCTCGACCATGGCCGCGGCCAGTTCGGCGCGTTCGAGGGCCACCGCGCCCTGGTCGAGCATCGCCAACACCAGGCGCTCGTCGTCGGCGCCGGCCCATGAATCCACTTCCACGCCCGCTACGCCGGCGCGCCCGCGTACCCCAATCAGCGGTCGGAAAGTGAACCTTGCGGCCGGCTGCGCGCCGGCGCCGCCTCCACTCGCCACCTGTTTATCCCACGCAAACTGCGCCGCGATCATGTCCGCATCGGTCAATAACGCCTCCCCTGGCGCGGAAGCGCTGACCCGCAAACGGTGGCCATTGGCCAGCATGACGACGGCGCGCGCACCCGCCGCCGCGGAAACCTGCTCGGCCAGGACCTGGGCCGTTTCTTCCTGTGTCGCCGCAGCCGACAGCCTGCGGCTCGCCGCCAGCAGGGCGGTCAGGGCCGAGGCTCGATGTGAGGAAAGTCTTGCCTGGTCGCGCACCCGCCCCGACAGCCATCCGGTGGCGGCCGCGACGGCGATGAAAATGGCGAAGGTGAGGACATCCGCGGCATGGCCAATGCGGAACCCGAACCTCGGGGCCAGGAAGAAAAAGTTGTAGGACAAGACCGAACCGAGCGCGCCGGCGAGCGCCGGTCGCAGGCCCCAGGCCACGCCGCAGACGAGCACCCCAGCCAAAAAGATCATCGCCAGGTCCGCGCCGGTCGAATACCGATCGAGGATTGCGGAAATGACGTTGGCGGCGACTACCAACAACAGCGCCCCGACGTAGCCGGCGCCATTGCCGGAAGAGTCGCGATCGGAGCGCAAACGTTCAGGCTGGGCCATGTGGCCGCAGAGTGAGCCATCGGCGAGCGCTAGTCGAGATTGCGGTTGATGCGGGCCCCGAGGTCCGGAGAGCCGGCGTTTTTTCCTCAGACCGCGACCTGCACGCCCATTTCGACGACACGCCCAGGAGGAATGTCGAAAACGTCGCTCGGATCGGCTGAGTTGCGCGCCAGAGCGATGAACAGCAGGTCCTGAAAGCGGCGCAGGCCGTGCCGGTTGCCGGGCACGATGGTTCGGCGGCCGAGAAAGTAGGAGGTGGTCATCGGATCGAACGACAGATCGGCGGTCGACAGTTCGCTCATCGCCGCGGGAACGTCGGGGGTTTCCATATAGCCGAACTCCAGCGTCATTCGCAGGAAGGCTGCGTTGAGCCGCTCGAGTGAACCGCGCGCGGCGGGGGCCACGCGCGGCACGTCGGTGGTGCGCACGGTGACCAGGACATTCTGCTCGTGCAAGACGCCGTTGTGTTTGAGATTATGCAACAGAGCGCTTGGAGCGAGGTCGGGCTCTGCCGTGAGGTAGACCGCGGTTCCAGGAACACGATCCCGGGGGCGGCGCGTAAGGGACCCTAAAAAGTCGGTAAGGGGAATCCGATCGCGCCGAGCCTTGCCGGTGATGATCTCGCTTCCCCGCAACCAGGTCGCGATGACCAGCACGACGCAGCCGGCGATCACCACGGGTACCCAGCCGCCCGACAACAGTTTGAGCGAATTGGCCGACAAGAATGTCAGATCGACAGTCAGAAGCGGCACGATCAGCAGGCCGGTCTTAGGCCAGCTCCATTTCCACAGGCTTCTAACCACGATCGTCGCCAGCGCCGAGTCGACGACCATGGTCCCGGTCACGGCTAGGCCATAGGCGTTGGCCAGGGCGTCGGAGTTCTTGAAGATGCCAACCAGCAGGATGACGCCGACCATCAACAGCATGTTGATGGTCGGCAGGTAAATCTGGCCGGCCTGGGTCTCGGACGTGCGGCGAATGTTCAACCTGGGCAGCAGTCCAAGCTGCATCGCTTGGCTGGACAGGGAATAAGCCCCGCTGATCACCGCCTGGCTGGCGATGATGGTCGCCGCCGTGGCAAGGATTACCATCGGCACCCGCAACATCTCGGGAACCATCAGGAAAAACCAGTTCTGATCCTTGGCGCCGGCCGCATGGCCAGCCGCGGTTGAGAGAAAGTGCAGAGCATAGGCGCCTTGGCCCAGATAGTTCGCCACCAAGGCGGGAAACACCACCAGGGCCCAGGCGCCTCGGATCGGGCCGCGCCCGAAATGCCCCATGTCCGCGTAGAGTGCCTCCGCGCCGGTGATGGTCAGGGAAACCGACCCCAGCACCAGCAGGCCAACCAGGCCGTGCGTGGCGAGAAACACCAGTCCCCTTGTAGGATCGAACGCGCGCACGATGCCAAGCGAATCGGGGATATGCATCAGGCCGATCGCTCCGATGGCGAAGAACCAGATCAAGCAGATCGGCCCAAACCAGGCCGCTACCTTTGCGGTGCCACGCGACTGCACGAGGAAAAGGCTGATCAGTAGCCCCAGCGAGATGGCGATCTCGACCCCGGGCGTCACCACATTGGTCATTGCCGGTACGGTCTTGAGGCCCTCAACCGCGGACATGACGGAGATGGCCGGCGTGATGATCGCGTCGCCATAGAAGAGCGAGGCTCCAAGGACCCCCAGGGCGAGGACGGCCCCGGTCCTCTTGCCGACGGCCCCCTGCGCCAAGGCCATGAGCGACAGGATGCCGCCTTCGCCGTTGTTATCGGCTCGCATCAGGAAGGTGAGATATTTGATCGTCACCACGATGATCAGGGCCCACAGCGTCAGCGAGACGATGCCCAGAATCTCCGCCTGGCCGACAGCCCCGCGCGACGCCTGGTTGATCGCGGTCTTGAAGCCATAGATCGGGCTGGTGCCGATATCGCCAAAGACGACGCCCATCGACCCGAGCATCAGGCCGCCAAAACGGCGTCGCGCCCCGACGCCGCCCGGTGTCCCAGCCTCCTGCGTCGCCGCCTGCATGGGCGCGGGCTTTAAGCCCCATCGCCGCCGATTGGAACGGGGAAGTTTTTGACCAATCTTGGCGACGCGGCGCCGGTGGAACTACTCGGTCACCACCACGGGTTCGGGAAGGATCACGTGGATCGTCACCTCGGACCTGGCGTGCAGGGTATGGCTCTCGCCGGGCGGGGTGTAGATCAGGTCGCCAGGTCCAAAGGCGAGGTCGTCAATGCGTCCAGTTCCGGAAATCACATAGATTTCCTCACCGCCTGGATGGCTGTGGGCCGGTGAGCGCGAGCCGGGCGCGAACTTCATCAGGAAACTGCCGGCGCCGTCACGCATGCGCAGCGGCGCCAGGGTGACGCCCTCGCGGATCGGTCGCCATTGGCGCGCGGAATCGGGGGTGTTGTTCATCGCCACTGCTTTTGAAACCCTCTCGATCGTCGAACCTGGAACTTACACTCGGTCACCGACCATGGCGCCGTTGCAGGGTCATCTTCAAGCCGTGGCGCGGGCGCAGGGTGATGTTGTGCTGCAGCGCGACCGTGCAATCGGGCGCCAGGCGGGGACGATAATGCTGAGCCAGGGCGGCCAGGATCAGCACCGCCTCGTTCATCGCCAGAACCTGGCCGATGCAGACGCGGGGACCGGCGCCGAAGGGCAGATAGGCGAAACGCGGGCGATCGGCGCTGCGCTCAGGCGAGAAGCGGTCGGGATCGAATTGTTCGGGATTGTTCCAAAGCCGGCGGTGCCTGTGCAGGACCCAGGGCGCTACGAAGACATTGGCGCCCTTCGGTATGTCCATGCCGCCGAGGCTGTCGGCCGCCCGCGCCTGGCGAGCGGACAATCCGGGCGCGGCGGGGTAGAGGCGCATCGCCTCCTCGACCACCTGGCGCGTGTACGGCAGGCGGGCAAGATCCTCCTGGGCGGGCGCCCGGCCGCCAAGCACGGCGTTCAGTTCCCCGTGCAGCCGCGCTTCCTCCACGGGATGCTGTGAGAGCACGTACCAGATCCAATCCATGGTCACCGCGGTGGTCTCATGGCCGGCCATGAAGATGGTGATCACCTCATCGCGCACTTCGCGGGCGGTCATCGATGAGCCGGTATCCTGGTCCTTGGCCGCGACCAGCCGGCTGAGAAGATCGGCGGGCCGCTCACCGCTCTGGTTCTCCCGCTTGGCGATCAGGCCGGCGATGGCCGCGTCCAGCGGCTGGAAAACCGCGGCGATCTGCTTTTCCTTGCGCCGGAACATGACCGGTCCGATCAGGGGCAGCAGCACCAGCAGGTTGAAGCTGAACGCCTTCTGGTTTCCGCCGAGCGTCGCCTCTACCAGACCGACGATGTCCGTGCTGTCGGCCGAAAACATCGTCCGCGAGATGATCTGCAGGGTCAGGCCGGTCATGTCGGCGGCCATGTCGACGACGGCGCCGTCGGGTAGCTTGTCCCATTCGTCCAGGAGGGCGCCGGTCGACTGGACGATCGCCGGACCGTAGGCCGCGACGCTGCGAGGGTCGAACGCCGGCGCCATGATCCGCCGATGCGTGCGCCAGATCTGCCCGTCCGTGCCGAGCAGCCCGGCCCCAAAAAGCGCCACGAAGAAGCGCTTTTCCATTTCGGTCTTGGGATAGTTGGCGACATTTTCAACCAGCACGCGGCGAACGGCGGCCGGATCGCTGACCACGAAGGTCGTGCCGAACAGGCTTTTCAGCCTGACGATGGGCAGCTCGTAGGCCGCGTCCGAAATGCCCATCATCCGCTCGCGCCGCGCCCGCCAGCGCGCCGTGAAGGATCGACTCCTGGGTCTGCGGGCCCCGGCAAGACTTGGCGGACTGGAAGTCTCGATGGCTATCGACGACATGCGGCCTGTTCCTTGAAACCCTTGCGCCAGTCTAACCCCGCGCCGCCGGGCCGCGTAGTTTCGTTTCGGTCATTTGTCGGGAGCGGCCTGTTTGGCCTCAGCGGCCGTAGGCGCTCAAGGTCCGCAGCGCCTGCAGGGTCGCGACCCCGCGCCATTCGAGGGCGACGCCCTGGCTGATCGGCTCCCAGAAGATCGGCCAGCCGCCGTCCGCCTGCTGGCGGGCGGCCAGCGCGTCCAGATGCGCATCCAGCACCCGGTCGTCGAACAGGGCGCGGCAAAAGCTTTCGGGGCGGGGGGCCCACTCCAGAGGCTTGTGAACATAGCCTTGCGCATCGGTCTCGAGCGCAACGACGCCCGGCGCCATGATCACTTTGGCGATCTGGGCCAGCGCCGCGTCGGCGCGGCCTCGATCGGCGGCGTTCTCCAGAAAAGCGATCATCGGCATCAGATCGTGGAATTCCGCCCGGGCTCCAGCCTCGATCGATCGCCAGCAGAACACGGTGGCTTCGTCGAGCCACGGATGGACGATGCCATGCTTGAGCAACAGCCCGGCGATGGCGGCGGTGGGGTTGATCTGGGCGGGCGGCGCATCCTCGGCCACGGCCCACCAGGGCGCGTGCGGCGCGGCGTTGACCGAAGGCAGGGCGAACGGAACCCCGCCATCCTTGGTGGTGACGCTCGAAAGCCAGTCGCAGGCCCGCAGTACCATCGGCCCGCCCATGACCCCCAGGCCGTCCAAAGTCTCTAGGGCGAATTGAACATCCACCGGCTGGCTGGCCGGATCGCGTTTATCGGGCTCGAGCCCGGCGCCGAATCCCCCGTCGAGGTTCTGATAGGCGGCGAGCGCCGCGACGGCGGCCTCGGCCGACCCTCCGTCGAAATGAAAGGCGAACAATCGGCGCTCGAGCAGCCGACCGTTGCAAAGCACGAAGTTGCGGGCTGCGCCTATCTGGTCGGGTGACATTGTGGGTCCGGAACAGGCTGTCTTAGAACAAACATAGAACGAGTCGCCCTGCAGGCAAGTTCGAATTGCGCCGCAGATGCGGTCAACCGCTGATCTCCGGATCCATCGGCGGGGTCGCGAGCGGTCGCCAGCCGGTTGATGCAGCCGCCTCGATCAGTGCGTCCCGCGCCTCCAGCTGGCCACGGATCGAGGCATGGCGTCTGGCGTCGAGGCGCCAGCCGATGACGCACGCGCCGCCGAGCATGACGAACACCACCGGACCTATCAGATAGGCCAATTCCAGGTTGTGGATCGCCGCCGGGGTGTTCACCGCACCCTCGGCGGCCTTGAAGCCCAGCTTGTCGAGCAACGGAAAGGTCAGGGCTATGGCCAGGGCGCTGGCGATCTTTCCGGCTACGTTGTTGAGGGCGTAGATCAGGCTGATGCGTTCCTTGCCCTGCGCCAGACGCACCTCGTCGCCGACGTCGGCCAGCATGGCCTGAATCATCAGCCCAAAACCCGAGGCCAGCGCCCCGCACCAGAGCATCACCGGCACAGCCGCCAGCAGATTTCCCTTGGGGATCAGAAGGGCGGTGGAAAGGCCCAGGGAATAGGCGGTGGTTGTCACCATCAGCGTGCGGTGCTTGCCGATTTTGCCCGCCAGGGCCGCGGTGAGCATGGCCCCCGGCGCGCCGGCGAGAATGTAGACGCCCAGCAAAATTGTCGCCTGTTGCACGGTGAAGCCCCGCGAGGCCTTGAAGAAGAACAGATAGAGCGCGCTCATCCATCCGGGCCCCAGCGTCGTGGCGATCTGCGCCAGGTACATGCGCATCAGGTCGGGCTTGGCGATCAGCGACCAGTAGTCGCGGAGTGCGAAAGCTTGCTTGGGCGCCCCCGCCGCGATGTGCTCGGGGGTGCGAAAAGCGACAATGGCCACCGTCAACGGCGTGAGCACGATCGAGAACCAGCCCATGGCCTGGACGCCCCAGACGTCACTGCGGCCCAGGGGCTTGCCGATGATCGGAAAGGCCAGCACCGCCATCGCCCCGATCACGCCGACCGTGGTCAGCACACCGAAAAGACGCGAGCGTTCGTCGTACTGAGTGGCGAGGCGCGCGCCCCAGGCCGATTGCGCCAGACCCATGGTCGAGGTGCCCAGGTACATGACCAGCAGCCAGACCACCAGATATCCGGGGCCGATGCCGGCGGGCGCCATGAACAGCTTGTAGAGCGCCAGCATCAGGATCGGCGCACCGACGATCATCCACACCCGGTAGCGGCCTATCGGCGTGCGCGTACGGTCCATGATCAAACCCAGGATCGGATCGATGCCGACATCGATCATCCGCACGGTCGCCCACACCCCGCCGATGATCGTCAGGCTGACCCCCAGGTGGCTGGCGAAATAGGGCGGCAGATAGACGAAAACCGCAACGCCAAGAGCGCTGAGCGGCAGGCTGGTGGCTGAGAAGGTCAGCATCGCCGAAAGGGAAAGCCGCGGCGCCGGTGAGACCCCTGTGTCTGCCGTCAAGAGTGGGCTCTCCTTGGAGGCGTTGGTTGTCGCACCGGTTGGGAACGGTCACTATTGAATGACGCCACTTCCCATGGGTCATGGCAAGGCGCGCCTGTTGCGATAGGCTCGCACCGGTGAAAACACGGGCGACGGACGAACCGGGCGTTGGGACGATGGCACTGAAAATCGATGCGATCGTCAAGCGGTTTGGTCCCTACGCCGCGCTGGCCGGCGTGTCTCTCGAGGCGCGCGACGGCGAATTTCTGGCGCTGCTCGGACCATCGGGTTCAGGAAAGACGACATTGTTGCGCGTGCTCGCCGGCCTCGATCGGCCAGACGCGGGAACCGTCGCGTTGGCAGGCGAGGACTTTCTCGCCCTGTCGATGCGAGAGCGCGGCGTGGGAATGGTCTTCCAGCACTACGCTCTGTTTCGGCACATGAGCGTTGAAGCCAACATAGCTTTCGGACTGAGCGTGCGACCGGCAGCCTCGCGTCCCAGCCGCGCGCAGATCGCCGCGCGGGTCGAGGAACTGCTCGCCCTGGTGCGGATCGAGGGGCTCGGTCGTCGTTATCCAGCCCAGCTGTCTGGGGGCCAGCGCCAGCGTGTCGCTCTCGCGCGCGCCCTCGCGCCTCGGCCGAGACTGCTGCTGCTCGATGAGCCGTTCGGCGCCCTGGACACCAAGGTGCGTAAACAACTGCGCGCAGAACTGCGTCTGATCCATGATGCCGCGGGCGTGACCACGATCCTGGTCACTCACGATCAGGAAGAAGCCGCGAGCCTCGCGGATCGGATAGCGTTGATGAATGGCGGCCGCATAGAGCAGATTGGCGCGCCAGACGCGCTCGATGAGGCGCCGGCGTCGTCGTTCGTTTTCGAATTCATGGGCGATTGCAATTTCGTCGACTGCGAATTCAGGGCCGGCATCGCCTACTGCCCCGGCTTCGAGGCGCCCTGTTTCGGTCCGCAAGCGGCGCCGGGTCCGGGGACGGCGCTGTTTCGCCCAAGCGAAACGCGGCTCTCCGCCGAGCCGGGCGCCCTGGGCGCGCCCGTGACCATCGCGGCCGTCAGAGGGCGGGGGCCAACGCGCGAAATCGACTGCCTCGACGCCAAGGCGCAACGCTACAAGGCGCTGGTCGCAGAAGGCTCAGCCGATCGTTTTCGGCCCGGCCAAGCGGTCAGACTGTCGGCGCCGCGCGTGGTCGCCAGGTCGAGGTCTTCGATCTAGTGTGCTGGATTTGAAGTTCGCCGCCCTCACGCACCAACCGCTGAGCGAACTTCAAATCCAAAAAGCACACTAGAAAACATAGCCTTGCTAGTGTCCTTATCGATTCCGAAGTTCGCCGCCGGCGGCCGCAAACGCTTGCGAACTTCGGAATCGGGACACTAGGCGACCCGCCTGGCTTCCGGTTCAGGGGCGATGGCGCCATTCAATGCGGCCAGCAGATCGGCGACGATGATCGGTTTGGTCAGATGGCCGTCGGCGCCGGCGGCGTGGCTGGCTTCGCGGTGCTCCGGCAGCGCATTGGCGGTCAGCATGATCAGCGGCGTCCGGGGACGCGCCGATCTCATCTCGATTTCGCGAATTTTCCGCGTCGCTTCCAAGCCGTCCATCACCGGCATCTGCATGTCCATCAAGATGACGTCATAGTCGCCGTTCCTGAACGCCCCAACCGCTTCGGCGCCGTTGTCGACGCAGACGCTCTCGATGCCGAACTGTTCGAGCATCATGCGAATGACGGTCTGGTTGGTGGCATGGTCGTCCGCTAGCAGAACCCTGACGGGGCGCTCGTAGAAGATTTCGCGGGCGATCTGATTTTCGCCGCGCTCGGCGTGGGCGTCGGCGTGCGGAAACGGCGCTTCGAACCAGAAACGCGAACCCTTGCCGATCTGGCTTTCGCAATCGAAGGCCCCGCCCATCAGCGAGGCTAGCTGGCGCGAGATCGCCAACCCCAGGCCGCTGCCGCCGAACCGCCGGGTGATCGATCCGTCGGCCTGCTGGAAGCGACCGAACAGTCGCTCCTTGTCCTGGGCGTCGAAGCCTACGCCGGTGTCGGTGACCACGAAGCGCAGGCGTCCAGGGGCGACCATTTCGCCGATGATGGCCACCTCCCCCGCCTGGGTGAACTTTACCGCGTTGCTGACCAGGTTGGTGAGGATCTGGCGGACGCGCGTGGCGTCGCCAAGGAACCAGTCCTCGAGCTTGGGGTCGACACGCACGGTCAGCGCCAGACCTTTCTCGTCGGCGCGCAGCTTGGAAAGCGTCGCCACCGAACGGGCGACCTCCCCGGCGTGGAAGGGCGCGGTCTCGATGGTCATCCGGCCGGCTTCGACCCGAGCCAGATCGAGCACATCGGAAAGCAATCGCTCGAGCGACTGGCCGGAACTGCGGATGATCTCGACCATTTCGCGCTCGCGCGGCGCCAGATCGGCGCTGGCCAACAAATCGGCGACTCCGACCACTCCGTTGAGCGGGGTGCGAATTTCGTGGCTCATGTTGGCCAGAAACTCGCTCTTGGCGCGATTGGCGCTTTCGGCCTTGAGCTGGGCGGCGCGCAGGCGCCGCGCGACGCGCCTCTGCCAGATGAGAAACGCCAATGCGAAGCTGAGGAAAAGCCCGCTGAGCGCCGCGACCCAGCGCTGCGCGCGGAAGACATCCTGCCTCAGGTCGGCATTGCGCCGAGCCGTCTCGAGCTGAGTCTCCAGTTCGCCGGTGATCTGGCGCACGCCGGCGTTGAATCGGCGCGCATCCAGGATGGCGCTGTTCAAGGAATACTCCCTCAGGCTCTTGAACGCCTCCGCGTAATGACCGCGCGCCAGGAGAATTTCCGCCTGAATCTGCGGTTCGCGCTTGAACGCGGAGGGCTCGAAGAGCTTGGAGGTCCGGAGCTTCTCCAGGCGCGCGAGATCGCTTTCCGCGTCGTCCAGCCTGCCCAGGCGCGCTTCGGCGATGGCCCGCATCGGAAGGATGTCGGTGGCCAGATACTGCGCGTCGGTAAGCTCGCCGTTCAGTGGAGCGAAACAGGCAGCCACCTGTGCGGGTGCGCCAAAAGCATCGGCGACCTTGCCGCAAAGATCCATGTCCCACACCTTGAGGTGCGGCAGGTCCGAGCGCATCGCCAAGCGGTGATGGACGGCCGCCAACTGAGTGGCGAGCGGCGCGTCGCCAAGCTCGACGGCCATATGGGCCATATTGTAGACGCCGTCGAAATCGGGGCGCGGATAGAGGGGGTTTATGTCCTGGAAGTCCGCGCGATCAAAGGCCGCGGCGGCTCCCTGCAGGTCGTGCAGGTCCATCAGGCCCAGGCCAACGGCCTCCCAGACATCGGCGCCGGCGGCCCCGGCATAGGGGTCGTCCTTGGGGATCAGGCTCTGCGCGTCGGACAGCAGCTTCAGGGCTGAGCCGGTCTGTTCTTCGATGACCAGGTCGATGGCTTCGACGCTCATCGCGTAGACGCGCGCGAACCAATCGGGTTCGGTCCTGGCGATCCGATCTATTTCGGCTTCCGCGGCCGCGTCGCCGCGATCGTAGCGGCTCTTGAGTTCATTGACCCTGGACATGGCGAGATAGCGGGCGTCGCCGTCCCGCAGCGCGTTCGCCCTGAGCAATCCATTCCAGTGTTCGAATCGATCGAATTCCGACTGGTTCTCCAGCACCGTGGCGACGTGTTGAAGCCGGTTGAGCCGCTCGCGACCCACACCGTGCGCGGCCGCGTCGCCGAACCGCTCCAGCTCGGCGAAACTGGTCTTGTCCGCCCGGTGTTCAATGGCGGCGGCCAGCGCCGCTGGGGTCATCGGCGCCCTAGCCGGCGCCGCGCAAACGGCGGCGCTTGCGGCGCATAGGCAAAGCGCCAGCGTCGACACTGCGATCGTGGTGCGAAACATTCGCCCCCCCGTGGGAAAATCCAGCCCCGACCATAGGGCCCAAGTCCTTTCCCAACCGCTTACGTCAGTAGCGGTAGCGTTCATCGTCGGGCGGCGGCCCGTCGTCAGGCGGGGGATAGCGCTCACGTGAGCGCCGATCGGGCGGCGGCGGCTCTTCGCTCCGCGGATCGGGCGCATCGTAGTCATAGGGGTCGGGCCTGCGCGGCGGTGGCGCGGCGCGCAGATCAGCCGGCGGATCGTCCTCGACATCCCGCGGATCCTCGCGTCTTGGAGGCAATCGGTCGTCGTCCGCCGCGTCTGGCGGTTGATCGTCAGCGCCCGGCGCCATTTCGTCGGGCTCATCCATCGGCGGCGGTTCGTCGACACCGGCGCCGGACTGCGCCAGTGTCTCTTCGGCCCGCGGCGCCTGGGATTCGGGGACCAGCCACGAAAAATCCGTTGGCGCCACGCCTTGCTCGGCCGCCATCATGAAACGTCGCCATATCGCTGCCGGCAGCTCGCCGCCGGTAACCTTGGCCATTGGACGATTGTTGTCGTTGCCGACCCATACGCCGGCGAGAAGGTCGGGTGTAAAGCCGACGAACCACGCATCGCGCCAGTTCTGGCTGGTGCCGGTTTTGCCAGCTGCCGGCCGACCGATGTTGGCGCCCGTGCCGGTGCCTGCGGTGATCACGCCTTTCAACATGCCCACCATCCGGCTGGCGTAGAGCGGATCATAGATCGGCGATGGCGCCGAAGGCGGCTTGGCGTAGATGACATCCCCCCGCGTCGTGGTCAGCGATTGGATGAGGTAGGGCGTGGTTCTGCCCCCGCCGTTCTGGAAAACCTGATAGCCGCCAGCCAGCTCGAGCAGCGTGACCTCATAGGCGCCAAGGGCGATCGATGGACCCGGATGGGCGGGAATGTCGGCGAGACCGCATCGCCTGGCGAACTCCGCCACCTGATCGGCGCCGACCTCCAGGGTCAGGCGCACCGCGACGGTATTGATCGACCGGGCGAGGGCCTGCTGCACACTGACCCGGCCGGCGTAGCGGCCGCCGTAGTTGGCGGGCGACCAGCCTCCGTAAGCGATCGGGGCGTCGACGCGGGTGTCGGTGGGCAGCACGCCGCGCTCCATGGCCGCGCCATATACAAACGCTTTGAACGACGAACCCGGCTGGCGCCGGGCCTGGGTGACCCGGTTGAACGCGCTCTTGTCGTGATCGAGACCGCCGACCATGGCCCGTATCGCGCCGTCGGGCGCCAGAGCGACCAAGGCGCCTTGGGAGACGCCGCGAAAGCGACCCTGTCCCCGCACAACCGCTTCGACGGCGGCCACCGCCGCGGCCTGCAACCGGCGATCGACGGTCAGGTGAACCACCAGATCGGCCGCGCCGCCGGAAAGGCCGGCGGCTTCTTCGGCGGCCTGATCGAGGATGTAGCTGTAGACGCCCTCGCCGCCCGGCGGCGGCGCCAGGCTGGGCGGATCGGCCAGAGCCCGGGCCTGCTCGTCTGCGGATATCCAGCCTTCCTGGCGCATCGAGGCCAGCACCCGTTGGCCCCGGGCCCATGCCGCCGGCAAGTCGTTGGTCAGGGCGAGCCGCGTCGGTGCGTTGGGCAATCCCGCCAGGGTGGCGGCCTGCGCCAGTGTCAGGCGGCTGGCCGGCTCGGCGAAGTAGGTGCGGGCCGCGGCGTCCAGACCATAGGCTCCGGCGCCGAAAAAGGTCCGATTGAGGTAGAGTTCAAGCACCTGGTCCTTGCCCAGCATGTCCTCGAGGCGGGCGGCGAGCACCGCCTCCTGAATCTTGCGCTTGAGGGTGTGCTGAGATTTCAGAAACAGGGTCCGCGCCAGCTGTTGGGTCAGCGTCGAACCGCCCTCCGCGGCGCGACCTTCGACGAGGTCACGGCGCGCCGCCCGGGCGATAGCCCACGGATCGACCGCGCCGTGTTGGTAAAAACGCCTGTCCTCGGCCGCCAGGAACGCACGCGGCACATAGGCCGGTAGCTCGCCCAGGGTCACCGGCGCTCCATAGCGCGCCCCGCGGGTGGCGATGGGCGCGCCGTCATGATCCAGGAAAGTCATGCTCGGCGAACGACGCACCGCCCACAGCGCATCGCGCTCGGGAACCGTCGGAATGTCAGAAAGGAAGCTTGTCTGAAACCAGACCGTCCCGAGGGCTAGAATGCCAATCAGCACAATAGACAGCGCGCCGAGGCGCGCGAGCCTCTGCCTCCCGGGCCGGCGGGGCGGCGCGGCGGCCGGCGTTTGACTGTCTGGCGAAGGATAGAGAGGCAATGGGCTAAGATGGCTCGGATCTGAAGCTCTGGCGAGCCGGCGCCTGAACCTATTGCTCGGCGCAAGGCGCGGCAATCGCCAGAACAGTTCCAACGCGAAACCAGGAACCTGGCGGATCGGCGGCCGATGCGCGTTCCCTGTGATCGGCGACGAGACTAAGATCGCCGATCAGAGGTTCTTCGAGGCGCTCCCATGACCGACACAAATCGCCAAATCGTTCTCTCGAAGATTCCCGAGGGCAGGCTCTCGAGCGATCACTTCCATATCGTGCATGGCGATAAGCCGCGGCCAGGTGAAGGCGAAGTGCTGGTGCGAACGCGGTACATTTCGCTCGACGCGGCCAATCGCGCCTGGATGCAGGGAGCGACCTATCGTTCGGCGCTCAAGGCCGGCGACGTCATGGCTGGCGGCGCGCTCGCGGAGGTGGTCGAATCCAACGCCACCCACCTCGCCGCCGGAGACCTGGTGTTCGCCGATACGGGCTGGCAGGAATTCGCGGCGGTCCCGGCCCGGCGTCTGAGCAAATTGCCGAAAAGCGAGCCGCTGACCCATCTGCTCAGCGTCTACGGCGTCGCCGGTCTCACCGCCTATTTTGGCCTGATCGAATGCGGCGCGCCCAGGGCCGGAGAAACCGTCGTGGTTTCGGCGGCCGGCGGGTCGGTGGGATCCCTGGTTGGTCAGATCGCCGCAATCAAGGGCTGCAGAACCGTCGGCATCGCCGGCGGCGCAGCCAAATGCGAGATGCTGAAGGCCGAACTCGGCTACGATGAAGCCGTGGACTACAAGGCCGGCGACACCCGCGCATTGCGCGCCGCATGCCCGGACGGCATCGACGTCTACTTTGACAATGTTGGCGGCGATGTGCTCGAAGCCTGCCTGTTCAACATGAAGCTGCACGGCCGTATCGCCTGTTGCGGAGCGGTGTCCCAGTATGACGGCGCCGCTCCGGCGCATGGGCCGCGGGGCGTGCCTGGGCTGATCGTCACCAAACGATTGGTCTTGCGCGGCTTCGTGGTCATGGATTTCGCGGAGCAAAATGAAAAGGCCCTGTCGGACCTGAAAAGCTGGGTCGATTCCGGCAAGCTGAAAGTGTGCGAAGACGTCATCGAAGGCTTTGAAAACCTGCCGGCCGCGCTGATCGGCCTGCTGGCGGGCGATAACATCGGCAAACGGATGGTAAGGGTCGCCTAGTGTGCCGGATCTGAAGTTCGCCTGCTCGCCGTCCGCGCAAGCGAACTTCGGAATCGGGACACTGGAGCGGACTCCGATCAGGTTGACTGCCGCCTTGCGCCCCCTCCACCACCGGCTGCGCCGGCGGTCCCCCTCCCC